>Ga0070733_10000354_pt1 | contig 38461 bp, 27 predicted proteins | sample Coa_R1_9_FD_66450 | JGI IMG/M metagenome (GOLD analysis project Ga0070733, IMG submission 66450) | Surface soil microbial communities from Centralia Pennsylvania, which are recovering from an underground coalmine fire - Coalmine... | ecosystem: Environmental > Terrestrial > Soil > Unclassified ... | reverse complement strand
GACGTATTGCTTCCCGTCAATCATATAAGTTGCGGGCGTGGCCACTGCCGCGTGAGGCAACACAGTAGACCACAGGAGCCTTCCGGTCCGGCTGTCGAACGCGCGCGCCTTCTTGTCGAAAATGGTTGCCCCAATGAACAACACATCTCCTGCGGTCACAATCGGCCCGCCATAATTTTCCGAGCCGGTGTTGGAGAGTCCCTTCGCCGCCAACTCCGGGTATTCGCCCAGAGGAATCTTCCACAAGTACTTGCCGGTATTCAAATCAATTGCGTTCAGGGTGCCCCAGGGCGGTGTGATCGCGGGATAGCCATCGGGATCGAGAAAATCCTTCGAGCCGGTGATGCGGTATTTCATCGGAGCGCCATCGGGGTTGCTGGAGTAGATGGCGTCATGATCGGGATCAACATCAGCCGCCGGCGCGTCCTTCGATTCCGCCTTGGGATCGCTCATCACATACTTGATGAGCGAGCGGAGATAGTCGCCCTGAATGTTGGGGAAAGCGGGCATGCGCCCGCGACCCTGCTGGATCGTAGCTTCAATCTCGTCCGCCGAAAGCCGCTTTCCGGCATCCACCAGCGACGGATACGTGGGCGGAGAGCCGGTGCGGTCATCGTTGTGGCAAACGCTGCACTGATTATGAAACGTCCGCTCGCCCGTGCTCCGGGCGGGCTTGTTCTCGGTGAGAGCAATCACGCACGCGGCCTCGTTCGAATTGACGAACAGTATGGCGCGCTTCGGATCCACCGCAGGACCGCCCCACTCGGCGCCGCCGAGAAAGCAGGGGAATACGACAGTTTCTTTGTCGAGGCCGGTCGGAATGAATTGCCCTCCGCTCAAGTATGTGCCGAATTCTTTTTCCGCCCAGGCATGCGCCTCGGGCGTTCGCTGAGTCAAGAGATCCGCGGTCAGCACTTGTCGCGCAAACGGTTCCGGGGAGAGCGGAACTGGCTGCGTCGGTGCGGTTATTTCTCCTGGAATCTGGCTGGCCGGGAACCTGCGCTCTTCGATCGGGAACAGCGGTTTTCCCGTGGTGCGGTCGAACAGAAACAGAAATCCCTGCTTCGTAGTCTGGGCCACGGCATCCACTGATTTCCCGTCGCGTTTCACGGTCACCAGCGCGGGCGGAGAAGGGAAGTCGCGGTCCCAGATGTCATGATGCACGCCTTGAAAATGCCAGATGCGCTCGCCGGTTTCAGCATTGAGGGCGATTAGACAATTTGCGAAAAGATCATCGCCGATCCGGTCAGCGCCGTAGAAATCGAAGACCGCCGATCCGGTGGGCACGTACAGGATGCCGCGCCCGACATCAAGCGACATTCCGGCCCAGTTGTTCGCCGCGCCGGAGTATGTCCAGGCATCTTTCGGCCAGGTGTCGTATCCGAATTCGCCGGGATGCGGGATGGTATGAAAGCGCCAGCGCAGCGCTCCCGTTTTAACGTCGAACGCGCGAATGTCACCGGGAGGCGCAGGATGCGTCTCCGGATTCCGCCCGCCGACAATGATCATGTCTTTGTAGACGATGCCCGGGCTGGTCATGGCGATGGATTGCAGCCGGTAGTCGCCGCGCAAGTCCTTGCGCAAATCAATGCGGCCGTTTTCCGCGAACTCCGGGATGGGCTTGCCGGTCTGCGCATCGAGACAGTAGAGGAAATTGGTTACGGGAGCGAAAATCCGGCTGTCCTTGCCGTCGCTCCAGTACGTCAACCCGCGCACCGGATTCTTGCCCTTGATTCCGGAATCAAACTGCCAGATCAGTTTGCCGGTGGCGGCATCGAGCGCAATCACTTTCTGTGTCGCCGTGTAGGCGTAAAGCACTCTGCCGACGATGATAGGGCTGGTCTCCAAGCCGCCGGTTTCGCCGGCGTCGTAGGTCCACGCGACTTTGAGCTGACTAACGTTCTTGTGATTGATTTGCGTCAGAGGCGAATAGTGATCTCCGGCAGGCTGTCCGCCATATACGGGCCAGTCGGTCGCAGTCTTTGCCGCTGAAGGTTTGGTCTGACACCACCCGCAGGTGGCAAGCATCGTGAAGACCATAAGTCTCTGCCGGACCGTTGCAGTTGTGAGTCGCATCCCGACTATCTCCGGAAAACTGGGAACTGGAGGGCTGGCCTGGCCGCTCATGCCAGGCTGAACTTCAACTCGCCGAGTTTTTCGACGCTGCAGGCGATCTGATCTCCGCTCTTGAGCCAAACCTGCTGATCCTTCGGCTTACCGATAATGACGCCTTGCGGTGTGCCGGTGAAGAATATGTCGCCGGGCTCGATGGTCATCATTTTCGAGGCGAAGCAGATGAGCTGACGGCAATTGAAAATCATGTCGTTCGTGTTCCAGTCCTGCCGCTGCTCGCCATTGACGCGAGTTTCCAGTCGCAGGTTATTGGGGTTTCCCAGCAGGTCGGCACTGACGAAATATGGCCCCAGAGGCGCGAATCCGTCGCAGGTCTTGCCAATCATGTATTGCGAGGTCAGAGTCTGCAGGTCGCGGGCGGAAAAATCGTTTCCCGTACAGTATCCCGCCACATAATCGAGCGCTTCTTCCTCCGAAACATTGTTCGCTCTGCGGCCGAACACAATCACGAGTTCCACCTCGTAATCGAACTTCTGGGCCACGCCGGTGGGCAGGTGAATCACTCCGTTGTGGCAATTCAGAGCGTTGTTGAACTTGTTGAAGAGCACCGGATTCGGCGGGATCGGCGTGTGAGTTTCAATGGCGTGCTGGCGGTAGTTGAATCCCATCATCAGAATCTTTTGGGGATGGGTGATCGCGGGGCCGAACTCGAGACTCTGTTCTTGCAGCGTGAAGGTTGCAGCCACGGCAGGTTTGGCGGCAGCCGCATCTAGCAGCCGTTTCAGAGCGGCACCTCTGCCGTTCTGGATTGCGTCGTCAGTGGAAGTTGGCGCCGGAAGTTTGAAGTGATCGGAGGCGCGCTTGACGTCGAGCACGCCCTTCGCGGTCTTAATGCCGAGACAACATTCGCCGTCGCGGCGAAAGTTTAAGAGGGTCACGCCGCGCGGCATCTCGAACCCGGCGCTGTCGGCTTTGTGAGTGGAGGCAGACGCCGAGTGGTTGCTCGTGACCCAACCACTGGCAGCGACCACGGCCGCTGACTTGAGAAAGGATCTGCGATTGTTCGGCAAATCTCAAGCTCCTCGATTAGATCAGCTCAGGCGAATCCGGGTTCCGGCGACGTTCGACGAAACGATTCCTCAGAAGCGAACTCTGTCTTTTATGCCATCAATCTTCTTGGCATCGAGGCCGGGCACTTTGGCCAGGTCCGACAAGTTCTTAAAATTGCCGTTCTCTTTGCGATAGGCCACGATTGCGCCCGCATCCTTGTCAGATAGATCCAAGCCAGAAGCGAGTTCAGCCGCGCTCGCCTGATTCACATTCACGGAGGTTGCGGCCGGGTGGTCGTGACTTTCGGCGGATGCTTTGTCACCAGCCGGGAAGTTCTTGCTGAGATAGCCGATCAGGGTATCTACCTCATCGTCCTCAACGTCTGCCCCGCGCGACACCATTTGATTGACGAGGGTAGTCCACTGCTGGAGCGTCGCCCGCTTGGTAGTGACGACTTTCAGGTCATGGCATCCGATGCAGGTACGCTGAACGATCTCCCTGCCGTTGCCGGGAGGAAGCGCTGGTTCATCGGCGGAAACGAAAAGAAGCGCGAAGATCAGCAGGTGCATGGGCGAATACATACTATCATAATGCGAAAATAAACGGGCCGGGCGCTAGCCAGCCATTTTAAGGTGTTCGGGCCCGGTATCGCAGGCGCGCCTTGTCCCCAAGGATCGCTTTTAATTCGAGCGCGATTTGATCGAGTCCGGCTTGCGGGGCTGTCTTTCCGGCGACGATCTCCGCGAGGCGACGCACCATCACGTCCGTCATCTGCGGCGATTCGGGAATCGTCGGTTTTCCAATTCCGATTTCTACGGCGGCAAGAAATGCCTGAGTATACGGCAACGCTTTTGCTTTTTCGTCACTGTATACCGACTTCCGCAGAGAAGATCCGCCCGCGAGCGTTTGTTGCACCTGCACTTCGTTTGACATGGCAAACTCAAGAAACCGGTAAGCCTCGCGCGCGTGCTTCGACTGCGTGGGAATGAGGTAGGTCAGGCCTTCGAGTTGGCTGAAGGGCCTTCGCCTGACCGACGGGATGAGGCGGTAGCCGATCTTGCCGGCAACCTTGGAAACGGCGGGATCTTCCAGAAAAGGTGCCTGATCATTCCACAATAGGCCCATGAAAACGCGCCCCTGCTGCAGAGAAGACTGAGCCTCTCCCCAGCCAAAGTGCAGAGTGTCGGGAGGACTGAAGGCCATCAGCTTCAGATACTCGGTCGTCGCCGCGACGTTCTGCGGAGAATTGACGACGATATCGCCGTAGTCCGATCCGCTGTGTGCGTCGAGAACATTTCCGCCGAACGAATAGATTAGGTTGAGCCATTCATACCAGAGGGCCAGACCTTCTTTGCCCTGAATGTAGGTGCCGTAGAGGCCTTGCGCTGGCCGGGTGAAAAACTCAGCGATCTGGTTGTACTCCTCCCAATTCCTGGGAATCGTCAGTTTGCGATGATAGCGCGTCTGGAAGGCACGCTGATTTGCAGCATTGTTCAGCAAATCTTTGCGATAGCAGAAGAGAGCGGTGAGGCCGTTGAAGGGAAACCCGTAAGCGTGTCCGCCAAAGAAACTGAGTTCATGCCACCAGTCCGCGAACAGTTGTTGGTCAGGAGCGAAGCTGGCATCATGCAGCATCGGGTCGGCCAGAAATCCGTCAATCGCCTGGACCTGTCCTTTCTGCACCAGAGTTCCCAGCAGACGATGCCGCACTACGATTACGTCGAGACGTTCTCCGTCGGAAGTGGGGACACGATCCAGATCGCTCATGATGGTTCGATCGTTCTGGTGCAGCACTTCGACGTGAATGCCGGTCTTCCGCTCAAACGCCGCGGTCATTCCCGTCTTGGTGAGGGAATTGAGGAACCACTCATCGCCGGCGAGTCGAATTCCAACCGGTTCTGAGGAGGAATAGAGATGAGAGGCCAGCGCAAGAAGGAGTAGGCCATTGCCGAGCATAAGTCTCAGGCGCATCGCGGCCTTTTTGCCGACCAAGGCCGTGTTTGCGCCCGAAGACTTCACCCGCGACTATCTCTTGATCGAGGAACCTGAAAACCAGAGGAATTTCACCGGTGAATCACCGGCGTTGATGTTCGAGTGCGTCATCGAGCGGTCAGGACGAATCATGTAGGCCATCCCAGGGTGCTGAACGCGCAGCTCGGTGCCGAGGAAAGCCAGGCTGTCACCGTCTATGGCGGCCCAGATTTCCTCCTGGCCGGGATTGTGCGGGTGCGGTTCGCCCATCGTCATCGGGTTGATGGTCACGGTGATGACATCGCCAATGGTCGCCAAGCCATCGGTTCTCGAAAACAGGTCGCGCACGATGTGTGCCCAGTGTCCCGAGGCGCCCGGGATCGTGTAAGGAGAAGCCGCCATCGGAGTTCTGACCCCGACCTGCCGTTCATCCACAGTGAGCATGTCGGCGCGGGGCTTGAAGCCATCGGGCGTCGGCTCGCTGACGACATACATGGTGAGATCTTCGTCGCCGGTGTTCTTCATCACGAACTCAAGATTCGCCGGAATGAAAACCGCAACATCCTTGTGCAGAGCTATGGTCTTGCCGCCCGCGCTGATCTCTCCCGTTCCGCCATCAATGTAGAAAACGTTCTGCTCGTGGTCGAGTTTGACCGGGATCGTGGAGTCGCGAGGCACGAGTCGTCCGTAAGCCAGATAGTTGGCCGCCTGCAGGATTGCGCCCGGCTGCGGCGGAGCATAGTTATCGCCGCGAGTGAGAATGTCGCGAAGCACCAAGGAGCCGTAGGCATGGCGCGGCAGGGAATCGCGCCAGTCGCCGATGAACATGTCGATTCTTCGCTCCTGGATGTCGCGGTCCTGCTGGTAACGGACATCTCCCGGCCCGTCGAAGCTGTTGCCTCCCGCGCTCGGGGTCGAGACCGGCGGCTTGGTGGGCGGGGCTTGCGCGGAGAGCGGCGCGGCCGCGAAGCCAAACAGCGCAATCGCAGCGAAGAATGAATTTCTGGAGATCGATTTCCTGGAGATCAGCAGGGAAGTCCTTCGGCAAGATGCTCTCATGTCTGCTCCTCGATCACGGCTCAGTGTGCCGCAGCCCAGGCTAAGCCGTCGGCGCCGGGGCCGGCGTCAATCATCTTCTCGACTTCCCAGTCTGTAAGACTAATCACCGCTACTTTCGCGCCCTGGTCAATCGAGACATATGCGCTTTTCTGGTCGGGCGCGATCAGAACTTCCTGAGGCCGCACAGGGAGATCAATCGTGTGGGCGACCTTGAACGTGGTCAGATCCACGACGCCCAACTGATGGATCAAGGGCAGCGCGATCAGCAGCCACTTCCCGTCTGCCGTCACTTCGGATCCATAGCCGAGGCCGGGCAGCGGCACCCAGGTCTTGATCTTGTTGGTCGCAGTGTCAATCACGGCCAACTGCGGCTTGGTCACGTCCGAAGTGAACGCCATGCTGTCGTCCGGCGACAGAGAGATGCGCTGCACTTGCCCGGACACAGGAATGATGGTGATCACACTGCGCGCATCGAGGTCGAGTACCGAAACCGTTCCCGGTCCCACATTCGCCGTATACGCGCGATGTCCATCGCGGGTGATGGCGAACATGTGCGATTCCGGTTGGCCAGTCGGCACTGACCCGACAATCTTCAACGTGGCCGGATCAATAATGGTGAGGGAGCGCTCGAGTTCGGTGGATACGTAGAGCAATCCATTCTTAGGGCCAAAGACAGGAAGATGAGGACGCACGCCTTTGCCGAAATCCAGATTGCCGACAACTTTTCGGGCCGCCAGATCGATGACGACCATATTGCTGCCGTCGGTGCCGGGCATGCCGACGCCGGAATTTCCGTAGATCGGCACATATGCCAGACGGCCGTCGGCCGAAGTCGTAATCTCGTGCCCGGTGACGCCACCTTCGGGGATCTCGGCGACTTGCTTTCCCTCGACCGGATCAATGATGCCGAGGCCGTTGTCTCCCTTGTTGGCCACCAGCAGCCAGCCGTGACCGCCGGTCTTGTCGGCTGATCTGGCCGGGCTCGAAACAAAGGCGACTCCGGCGGCTAACAGGCCAAGTGAAAACAGCCGAAATGAGAGTTGCGCGCGGCGCATCATCAGATTCCTGTTCCTGAGTAGTGAAGCCGGCTCCGCAGATCGAGGAAAGAAGCTGCTAGCGTTCCCTTTGCGGTCGGCAATCATATTATCATAGGTTGTTAACCGGCTCTTCTATTCAATATTCCCCGGTTACGACATTCAACAGCGGCTCCCCTCGCGCGAAGCGCTCGGCCTGTTCGCGGATTAAACGAAACGCCCGCTCCAGGAACCTTTCGCTATCTCCACCCACGTGCGGCGTGAGGAGCAGATTCGGCGCCTTCCAGAGCGGGTGATCTGCGGGGAGTGGCTCTGGATCCGTGACATCCGTTGCTGCACGTATCCGGTTTTCAAACAAGGCTTGCAGCAGCGCGTCGGTGTCAACCAAAGGTCCGCGCGCGGCATTCACCAGCAAGGCGCCGGGCTTCATTTTCGCAATCCTCGCTGCGTTCATCAGCTTTCGGGTTTCCGAGGTCAGCGGCAGGGTCAGCACAACGATCTCCGCTCTGCTCAGCAATCCGTCGAGCTCGCTTACTGCGGCGACGCCTGTGTGCGCGGTTCGCGCCACGCGCACGAAGTTCACGCCGAACGGCGCCAGCCGGGCCTCCACGGCCTGGCCGATCGAACCATAGCCTACGATTAACACTGTGCTGCCGGCCAGATCGCGAATCGGAGCGGGCGGGTCCTTGATTTTCAGAGGCTTGATCTTCAGAGGCTGGATTTTCAGCGGTTCCGGATGGTCAATCTGCTGCGCCTGTTGCCCCAGAGCCCAGTGTCCGCGCAGTTGCATGCTCATGAAAAAGGGCAGGCATTTCTGCATGGCGAGGATTGCCGTCACGGTCCATTCGGCGGTGGGGATGTCGTGCACGCCCCGGGCGTCGCACAGGGTCACCTCGGGTGGAAAAACACCGAGCAGCGTGTCCACTCCGGCCCAAGGGAGTTGCACAACTTTGACGCCTTTCAAGTGCGGCCACTGCCGCCGCACGATTCTGGGCGGCATGGCAGCGACCCAGAAATCAACTTCCAATTCTTCTCTCGGTTCCTCGGGAACTCGGACCAGAAGCACGTCGCTGGAGAAGCCTTGCAACACGTTCTCCTCGATCGACGCGTCAACCCCAACGCGGACTAACATTCGAACCGGCCTCCGGGACTGCAGGAATGATCAATGAACAATGATCAATGAACAACGAGAGGCAGTCTACCGAAGCTCACTGCGGAGATTCAAAAAAACCGACTTGAGGCGAAGAACTTCTCGCCAATCGGCTCTGCATTCGTTCGACCGGGCAGGGCGGAAAGCGGTTGACAGGCAATCTATTTGTACTATCATATCAGCCATGAAAACCAGACTTCTCACTCTCCCTCTCTTTTTCATGGCGCTCGCGATACTGGCTCATGCCGCCATTCCCGCGGGCGGTTTTGCCGGAACGTGGACGGCGAATTTCTCGAAATCAAAATTCCCCGGGCCGCCACCGAAGGTGGATATGTGCACCATTGACGCGGACGGGACCGTGACGGTCAACGAAACCAACTCCGAAGGCAAGAGCACCAGTTGGCATTACACGCCGATTGATGGTAAGCCAGTGCCGGTCATCGGACGGGACAACGTGACCGTGACCGTGAAGAAAGTGAACGACCACACCAACGAGCACACCTGGGATATGAATGGCAGGGCGGCTCACAGCAAATCGGTGTTGTCGAAAGACGGAAAGACCACAACCTTCACGATGGATGGGACGGATAAGGACGGCCAGCCTTTTCACGAAGTCGTGGTTTACGACAAGCAGTAAGGGATCACCAATTTGGTGACCCTCCCCCGTCGAAACCGGCCGGCGCTACGGCAGGGCGAAAGCCATGACCGCATCGCCGGCCGTCGTGTCATAGAAGCTGCCGCCGGTGTCGGTCAAGGCCACGTACTGCTTGCCGTCTTTGCCCATGTAGGTCATGGGCACGGTGTAGGATCCGGTTTCCATCTTGATTTCCCAAAGCAGCTTGCCGGTTGCTGCGTCAAAGGCGTGGAACTTCTGATCGTTGGTGGCCGCAATGAATAGCAGACCGCTCGCGGTGGCGATTGAGCCGCCGAAGTTCAAACTGCCGGTTCCGTGAACGCCCTTCGCGTCCAGTTCTTCAATGGTTCCGAAAGGAATCTTCCAGGCTACGTCGCCGGTATTGACGTTGATGGCCCAGAGTTCGCCCCAGGGCGGCTGCTGGCAAGGCCAGAACTTGTCGTTATTCCAGAAGCGCGCGTACGTGCCCCAGGGACTGGTCTTCCAATAGAGCGGATCGGACCCGTCTTCATTCTTGTTGAGTTTTCCGACGTCGGCGATGTTGACGGTATTGAGGAAGAGATATCCCAGGTCCGGGTTGTAGGACATGCCCGGCCAGTTCGTCGTGCCCAGCGTGCCCGGAAACACGATGGTCAGCTTGGTTCCGTAGTGGGTGTAAGGACCGCCGCTATTGATCCCGCCGTCTGTGGCCATCAGATCGGTGCAAAATTTCTTCTGCTCCGGAGTGACCGTGGCAACTTCATCCGGACCGAAACTGTGCCGCCCGAGCGGAGCCGGCTTAAGCGGGAAGGGTTGTGTGGGCCAGCCCACTTCGCCCGGAACGTCGCTTGGGGGCACGGGCCGCTCTTCAACGCCAAAAATGGGTTTGCCATCACGCCGGTCGAAGATAAACATCAGGCCGAGCTTGCCGATAATGGCGACGGCGGGAATCTTGACGCCTTTCTGCACGACATCAATCAGCACCGGAGCCGATTCCAGATCGTAGTCCCAGGTATCGTGATGAACGACCTGAAAGTACCACGCCAGCTTTCCGGTGTCGGCGTTGAGCACCACCAGTGAGTTGCCGAAAAGATCTTTGCCCTGACGGTCGGCGCCGTAGAAGTCCGAAGTTGGCGAACCATAGGGAAGAAAGATGAGTCCACGTTGGGCGTCCACGCTCATCAGACCCCAGACGTTGGTACCGGAACGCGCCTTCCATGCATTGGTGGGCCAGGAGTCATTGCCTTCTTCTCCGGCATGCGGAACCGAGTGAAATTGCCAGACCAGTTTGCCGGTGTGCACGTCCCAGGCGCGCGTGTCGGCGGAGGCGCCGGCTGCAGGAGATTCCTGCACTTGACCGCCCGTAATTGCGAGATCCTTGTAAATGGTTACAGGCGAGGTGATATCGAATTGAGCATGCGGGAATCCGTTGAGAATGTCGGTCTTGATATCCACCGAACCCTCAACCCCGAACCCGTCGGTCGGTTTTCCGGTCGCGGCGTCGAGCGAGATCAACCGGCCATCGGAGGTGCCGAAAATAATGGAAGCCGGTGTCTTGCTGTCTCCCGGCCAGTACGCCACGCCACGCCCGGCCGGCCGGCCGTGGGTCATTTTGTAAGACCACACTTCTTTTCCGGTTTCCGGCTCCAGCGCGATCACCGTGCTATACGGCGTCGGGAGATACATCATGCCCTTGACGACAATCGGGGTCGCTTCGGAAGAGCGGCGTCCGCCGCCGCTGCTCGGAGCCGAAGCCGACTTCGAAGCCGGTCCATCTTTTTTCATGTGATAGGTCCACACCGGAACCAGCGTATGGACATTCTGAGGAGTGATTTGTTTCAGCGGAGAGAATCGCGTGCTCCCCGGATCATGCCCGAACATCGGCCAGTCGGTCTGGCACCAGGCGGGCACCGCCAACGTCACCATCAAACCAAGGATTATCGCGGGTACCCGTGATCTCAAGTTGGCCTCCCTGTTACGGGGTGAATCGCTTGCGAAACTTCGCATGTGCTCAAGAACTTACTTATCTGTGCCGACGGCAGAAATGTTGCAGGGCGTTGCGGCTCATTCGATTTTCTTGCGCGCTTCTTCCAGAATGCGCTTGGCGCGCGCCGGATTGAATACGCCGCAGGAGCAGAATCGAGCCATGTAAGTGACGGCTTCTTCCGGAGTCCTGCGACCCTCCTTCACCCAGTCCACCATCTTTTTTGCCAGGCTGGTCGAAATCATGCCGTGACCGCACATGGTCGTGATTTTCAGAAGTTGTGTATTGGGCAGTTTTTCGGTGGCCCCTTCAAACCCCAGCGAATATCCCACGCTGTGGCGAGTAATGCCGGCGTAACGGCAGCACTCGAGCGCGCCCTCAATCGAAGTCGAGATATTGATCGAGAGTCCAAGATCGGCTTCAACCACCGTTTTCAGGAATTTTTCCGCCGATTCCTGATTGTCGAAAATTGCCGCCACGGAAGCGGGCTCATCGATCCCGTCAATCACGGCCCGGAAATCAGGTTTCAAGTTGCGATGCCAGTTCGCCAGGGTGGTCAGGTTGGGCTCAGGCCGCAGCGAACCGCCATGAGCAGGATCGCCCATGTTAACGGGATTGAAGGGCAGCGCCATTTCAAGAAATTTCTTGAGCTTCGGAATGCTGTTGAGTTCGTTGTTGCCATTGCTGGGGCTGGCAAAAACGATGTAATCATCGTAGAAGCTCTCGGCGTCTCCGTAGCGGTGGAGGGTATTGGTCATCGAGTCGTACCGATCTCCTGCCTCAGGTTCCTTCTCCGCGACGTTTCGAGCCGCGAATGAGTAAGCTGCTTTGCTGCTACTTCTTCGTGTAGCTGACCAGCCAGATTGAACCGGAGGCGTCGTCGCTGACCAGCAGTTCACCATCGAATGCAACATCCACGCCCACTGGACGGCCCCAAACATTCTCGTCATCTACAACAAAACCAGTCAGGAAATCTTCGTACTCACCGCTCGCATGTCCTGACTGATGCAGCGGCACCCGGATCACTTCGTAACCGGCACGGGGCGATCGGTTCCACGATCCGTGCTCGGCTGCGAAAATGTCATCTTTATACTCGGCCGGAAACTGCGCGCCGGTGTAAAAAGTCATCTGCAGCGAGGCGTTGTGCGGCTGCAGGATCACATCCGGCGTGATGACTTTGTCTTTCAGGTCCGGCCGTTTTCCGGCCATGCGCGGGTCCTGATGCCCGCCCATGTACCACCAGGGCCAGCCATAAAATCCGCCTTCCTGGACGTGCGTGATATAGTCCGGCACCAGATCGTCGCCAAGGCCGTCGCGCTCGTTCACCGAGCACCACAGCTCGCCAGTCTTGGGATGAAAGGCGATGCCGACAGGGTTGCGAATGCCGGATGCATAAACGCGCACGCCGGAGCCATCCGGGTTGTACTCCAAAATGTCGGCGCGATGGTTCTCCTCCGGGCCGTCATTGACATTTTCCTGCGAGCCGACGGAGACGAACATCTTCTTGCCATCCGGCGAAAACTGAATATCGCGGGAGCGATGGTGTCCGCCGCTCGGCAGATCGTCAAGATGTTGCGGAGGACCGGTACTCACCATGTCTCCGTTGTGATAAGGGAAGCGCACGATCGAATCCATGTTGGCCACATAGACCCACTGTGGATTCGGTCCCGGAGGATAGAACGCGATGCCAAAAGGAGTGTTCAGCCCGGAAGCGAAGATTTCCACTTTTTCCGGTTTATGATCGGCGGTGAGCCCGCGAAAAACTCTAATGTTGCCGGCAGCGGTTTCAGCCAGAAATACGTCGCCGTTCGGAGCCGTACGCATCAGGCGCGGGTTGTGCAGTCCGGTGGCGTAGAGCTCCACCTTGAATCCCTCGGGCGCCTTGGGCCAGGCATCCGCCGGCCGAGCCACGATTTTTGGACCGTTTGAGGCGGATTGCGTGGCGAAGGGTTCGGGAAGATCCTGCAGAGTGATGTGGTGGACCTTACCCGGAGCTTCATAGCGATAGTCGGTGAACGGAGGTTTCGGCGGAGGCGCATTCGACTTGACCGGCGCTCCTGCCGCCGGCAATTCGTTGGCCGCAGCACTGCTCGCCCGCTTCAGGGATTTGATATAGGTGACCAGTTGCCAACGCTGCTCTTCGGGCAACGAATCCCACGAGGGCATCCCGTTGTTGGGATCGCCGGTGCTGATATACCAGAAGACAGCGCCGTCCGGAGCATCCTGCACTGGCCCGTGAGCCAGGGACGGCACATTCGCGGTGCCAGATCCCGCTGCTCCATGACACATAGCGCAACTGCGGGCAAAGAGAGCCTTGCCGGCATCGGCTGCGGCCGGCTGCCCTCCGAGCGGATTCTTCGTATTCTGCACCGAGGCCGGAGAAGCGTGAAATGTATTCTGGGCGGGCGTCAGCGACGCGCAGGCCGGCAGGAAGGCGGACACCAGCAACAAGCGCAGCCAACGATCAGGGGAGAGGTTCATCCACTTCATCATCACTATCACCGGAGAACTCGCCGCGAGGCGGCGCTGAACGTGAAGATTATATTATATGATGAATTAAGGCGCTAGCATCCTCTTCGAACCACCGCTGTCCTTACCTGCCGACTGGAACAAATTTCAGGCAGACCGGCGTATCCACTTTGATTTCGCGGCCGGTCGGCGAAAGGCGTCCGGTCGTGCCATCAATGTTAAAGATGACGATGTTGTTTGAGAGTTGATTCGCGGCCATCAGGAACTTGCCCGAGGGATCGATTGTGAAGTTGCGCGGCATGGTGCCCCCACTCAGAACCTGCTCCACCGGCGTCAGGGTTCCGTCCTTGGGGTCGATCGTGAAAACTCCGATGGTGTCGGGGCCACGAACCGTTTCACCCTGGGTTCGGCGGTTCGACTCATACAGGAATTTGCCGCTGGGATGCACTTCGATCTCAGCGCTGTGGTTTCCTCCGAAGAAATTGTGCGGCACGGTCTGGACGCGCTGCACTTCGGTCAGGGTTCCGTGCGACGGATCCCAGGAGAACACGTCCACGTTTCCGCTCATCTCGCTCAGTTGATAGCCGAACCGGCCCGAGGGATCAAAAACGAAATGGCGCGGTCCGCCGCCGGGATAAACGCTGGCGAAGGGCGGATCCGGATGAGAGAGCCTTCCGGTCTCGGCATCGAACTTGAAAATCAGGACCTTATCAATGCCAAGATCGCTGACGATCGCATAGCGGTTGTCAGGAGAAACGATGACGGAATGGGTGTGCGGTTCGCTCTGAATGGAGCGATCCACACTATGGCCAACATCCTGGATGAACGCGGTTAGTTCGCCCAGGGAGCCATCCTCACGGACGCGCACAACGGTGATGCTGCCGCTGCCGAAATTGGCCATGAACACATACTTGCCGGTCTTGTCCATCGAGATGAAACATGTGCTGGTGCCGCCTGCCGGAACCGTGTTTAACAGCCGCAGATGTCCGGTCGCGGGATCGATGGCGAACGCGCTGACGTACGAAGAATGATCCAGCGGCGGCCCAAGCGAGTAAGGATCTTCGCTCACGGCGTATAGATACTTGTGATTGGGTGCAATGGTCAGAAACGACGGATTGATTATTTCCGCTGCCAGTTCGGGCCCGCTCAGTTCGCCGGTGGCGGCATGGTAGCGGCTGACATAGATTCCCTGGCTGTGACTTTCTCCCACGCCCCACGTCTTGCTGTGATGCACGTACTTGAAACCGGTATAAGTGCCGACGTAGAGGAAGTAGTCGCCGTCTTGAGCCGCGGCCGACCCTCCCGCGAATACCAGCAGAGCGAGCGCAATAATGAAACCGGCAGTTTCTCGAATTTGCTTCATAAATTCCTGAGTCTCCAACACAGCCAAAAAACGCAAACGAAATATTATTCCCCGATTATTTCTGGATCGGGACAAATGTGATGCACACTGGAACGTCAATTTTGAGCACGCTGCTGGTCTGGGCAAGGCGTCCCGTGTTGCCGTCAACTTTGAACAGCACGACCGTGCCGCTCTCCTGATTGGCGGCAAAAAGATAAGAACCGGTCGGATCGATTCCAAAGGTGCGAGGCATGTTGCCGCCTGACGGCACCTGTTCGACTTCGGTCAATGTACCCTTGACCGGATCAATGGCGAAGACTCCGATTGTGTCTGGGCCGAACTTGTTGGGCCCGCGAAAGCGCCGATTCGATTCGTACAAAAACTTTCCATTGGGATGGATCGCGATCTCGGCGCTGTCATTGGCGCCGGGGAAATCGGGGGCCAGGCTGTTGGCGTCCTGCACTTTCGTGAAAGTTCCATCTAACGAATTCCATGCCATGACCGTCACGATTCCGCTCATTTCTTTCAACGAGTATCCGAATTTCCCGGCAGCATCGAAGACGAAATGGCGCGGCCCGCCGCCGGATTCCATCTCGACGGCAGGTGGATCGTGCGGCGAGAGGACTCCAGTGGCAGCATCGAACTTGTAGACGAAGACCTTGTCCACCCCGAGGTCGGAGACCACTGCATATTTATTGTCCGGCGACACATCAATCGAATGCGGATGCGCCCGGTCCTGGAAGGATGGATCCCGGCCATGCCCAATGTGCTTCATGAATGACGTTTCTTCCCCCAGCGAGCCGTCGTCCTTGATACGGAGCACGCTCACGGTACTACTGCCAAAATTCGCCATCAGGACGTAATGCCCAGACTTGTCCACGGAGATGTAACAGGTGCTCGTGCCTCCGGTCGGCAGGGTATTCAGCAGGCGAAGTTTTCCGGTGGCGCGATCAATGGAGAACGCACTCACGTAGGAAACGTGATCGAACGCGGGCCCCACGGACTCAGGGTCCTCAGTCACGGCGTAGAGGAAGCGCTGATTGGGGTGGATCGCCAAGAAGGCCGGATTCACGATCTCAGCCGCCAGTTCGGGGCGGCTGACTTCTCCCGTGGCCGGATTGAACCGACTGACGTAGATCCCTTTACTGTGACTTTTGCCCTGAGGCAGACCTTCATACATATAGGCAAAGCCGGAATAGGTGCCGAAGTAGACGAAGAATCCCTGATCCGGCGACGGTGCAGCCCAGGCCTGCGGCAGAGCAAGTGTCAGAGAAACAAGTAACGAAAAGATACCGAAATGCTTTTTCATGAGGTCTCTTGGCGATTCAACTCTGTAATTCGATCGCTGGCCGCCGGCTATTTCGGCGGGGCGGGCGCAGCCACGGGGTGAGTATAGTTATCCCCTTCAGGAAATCTTGCGAAATAAAGAAACTTTACCGGCTTCTCGCTGATGTTGATGTTCGCATGTGTGGTGACGGCATCGGGAGGCAGCATGTAGGCCATGCCCGGTTTCTGGATGCGCAACTCGCTTCCCATGAACAGCAAGCTGGTGCCGTCAATGGCCGCCCAGACTTCTTCCTGTCCAGGGCGGTGCGGATGCGGTTCGCCGAGTGTCAGCGGATTGATGCTTACGGTGATTACGCTCTGCTCCGCGGCCAGACCATCCGCCGGAGAGAAGAGTTCCTTCACGATGTGCGCCCAATGCCCGGAAGCTCCACCCACAATATAAGGATCGCCGCCGGCCGGCGTTCGCTGGCGCGCTGAGGCTTCGTCCTTGACCAGCATTTTGTCCTTTGGATGAAACTCGCCCGGGGTCGGCTCGTTAATCACATACATGGTGAGATCTTCGGAGCCGGTGGACTTCATCGAGAACTCCAGATCGGCGGGCATAAAGACGGCAACATCTTTACGCAGTTTGGCCGTCGCGTCGCCGGCGGTGATCTCGCCCTCGCCTCCCAGGATGTAATAGACCTCTTGCTGACGAATCAGTTTTTCTGGAACCGTCGAGGCGCCGCGAGCCAGCCGACCATATGCGAAGAAATTCGCCACGCGCAGCACCGCGCCCTTCTCTGGAGGCGCGAAATTGTCGCCGCGAGTGAGAATATCGCGCAGAACCAGGGACCCGTGTTCAAAGCGCGGCAGCGATCCCTGCCAATCGCTGATGAACATATCAATGCGGCGATCATGCACCGCGCGCTCCGGGTACTTGACGAATTCAGGACCGGGGTAGGAATTGATTCCGTTGATGGCGTTCTTCGTGCCGCTGTTCGCGGGCGCCGCCTGAGAGTGCGCCGAAGAGCACGGCCACAAAGGCGCGGAGCCGACGGCCAGTATGAGGGTGAAGCGTTGTATCCATGAAGTCCGTGTCATTTCTTTTCTCCGCTGATCGCCATTCACCGCGAGCCTATTTTCGAGCTTCGTGCGGATGGTAGCGGGCGACATAGAGAAAACTCACCTGCCGGTCTTCGTTCTGATTGATGTTGGTGTGCGGCGTCTTGTTGTCGGGGATGTGGTAGAACGACATGCCGGGAGTTTGCTTGCGGAGTTCATTGCTGACAAAGGCGATGCTGGTACCTTCGAGCGCGGTCCAGATCTCTTCAATGTCGTCGTGATCCACAATGTGAGGCCGGCCCATCGTCAGGGGATCGAGCGCGACCAGATATACACTTTCGAGCGTGCCCAGGCCGTCGGCGGTGACAAACAACGGCTTGTCAATGTGGGCCCAGTGACCTTCAGTAGAGGCGATGGGAATCGTATTTCCATCGCGGACCAGCATGCCAGGGTTCGGGCGGAAGCCCGCCGGAATCGGCTCGCGGATCAAGTACATTGCGAGGGGATCGTCCCCGGTGTTCTTGATCGTAAACTCGAGGCCCGCGGGCATGAGAACCGCGACATTGCGATAGAGGTCGGCCGTCAGGCCTCCGGCGCTGGCTGTGCCGTGGCCGGAGGCAACAAAATAGATTTCCTGCTGTCCGTCGAGGCGCGTAGCCTTGGTGGACGCCCGCGGCGCCAGGGTCGCATAGGAGTAGCCGCTGATGAACCGCAGCACCGCGCCTTTTTGCGCGGGATTGTGCGGATCTCCGGGCGTATAAATATCACGCTCTTCGAGCGAGCCGTGAGTCGTGTGCGGCGTCATCCCATGCCAGTCGCTGAAGTAGAGATTGATGCGCTCGCCGATGGCTTGCGACAGCGCGAGCGGCGTGACACAGAGGGCTAATGCCAGGGATCTAAGAATTCGTCTCACCATCGGAAACTCTCCTTGGGGTCTCGTGTTGAGGTCTCGTGGGTGCTCGCTCGAGCTGTTCGCTGCGTCAAGGTCGAAGGTGCGCAGTGGAACGAATTGAAAGAGGCAGCGAATGAAAACGGCGGGGTCTGATTGGATTCGAGATTTCCCCATGTGTGTCACGGGCCGCGGTTGATTATCCTCAAACGGGCAATATACTATCATATGCTGATATTGAATCTTCAATTTTTCCTCCGGGTGGTTGTTCCGGCGGTCGTGAAACTCGAGGTTCAGGAGAGATCCGCATCATGAAACTGATTCGATTTGGTGAGCCGGGCGAAGAAAAGCCCGGTCTGCAGTTGAGCGATGGTTCCCGCATTGATGCCACAGGATTCGGAGCCGACTATGATGAAGCTTTTTTCGCCGGCGGCGGCCTGGACAAGCTGCGAGCCTGGTTGGGCAAGAACCAGCAGTCAGCGCCGCGTGTCGCGCAGTCGGTCAGATTGGGCCCTCCGATCTGCCGTCCCAGCAAGATCGTTTGCATCGGCCTCAATTACCGCGATCACGCCGCTGAGACCAAGGCGGAACCGCCGAAGGAGCCAGTTCTCTTCTTCAAGGCAACTACGTCACTGGTCGGCCCGAATGACGCTCTGCTGCGTCCGCGCGGCGCCAGCAAAGTGGATTGGGAAGTCGAGTTGGCGGTCGTCATCGGCAAGCGCGCCTTGTATATCTCTAAAGAGCAAGCGCTGCAGCATGTGGCCGGATTTGCCTTGCACAACGATTACTCCGAGCGGCATTTTCAGCTGGAACGCAGCGGCCAGTGGGTGAAGGGCAAGAGCGCGGATACCTTTGCCCCGCTCGGTCCGTTCCTGGCCACGACCGACGAAGTCCCCAATCCCGGCAACTTGAAAATGTGGCTGAAGGTGAATGGGCAGTTCCGTCAGAACAGTTCCACCGCGAATATGATTTTCGATGTGGCCACGCTGGTATCGTACGTCAGCCAGTTCATGACCCTCCTGCCCGGCGACATGATCAGCACCGGGACTCCGGCAGGTTGCGGCATGGGGCAGAATCCACCGGTTTATCTCAAAGCGGGAGATGTTGTGGAACTTGGCCTTGAGGGACTCGGCGAGTCGCGGCAAGAAGTGAAAGAACATCCATAGTTCGAAGGATATGGCTGGGTCTCAACCCAACGATTCGCGCGCTATCCCGACCGTCAGCTGTCGTGGTGCGCGCCGATGAATGCTCGCGGTCCTGGATTCATCCGCTGGCTTCTGATCTCCTGGCTCTTCGTTCTGAGCGCAGTTGCTTTTCTGGATCGCACCAACATCTCCATCGCCGGCAGCTCGCTCGCATCGGCCTACCACCTGACGAACGTTCAACTTGGATATGTGTTCAGCGCGTTTCTCGCGGGATACGCGCTGTTCCAGACTCCGGGCGGGCGGCTGGCGGACCGCCTCGGCCCGCGTCGGGTACTCGCTGGCGGCGTAGTGTGGTGGGGAATTTTCACAGCCCTGACGGCCATGGTGCCCTCGGGTGCAAAAGGCGCCATTTTTTTGTTTCTCACCATTCGCTTTCTCCTGGGGGCTGGAGAGGCGGTTGTCTATCCGGCAACTAATCAGTTTGTCGCGCGCTGGATTCCGGCGCACGAGCGCGGACTGGCCAACGGTCTGATTTTCGCCGGCGTCGGTGCGGGCGCCGGACTCTCCCCGCCATTGATCACCTACATCATGCTCCACTACGGATGGCGGTCGTCATTCTGGGTCTGCGCTGTCGTCGGACTGGTCGCCGGCATGATCTGGTTCATCATCGCGCGCGATGCTCCCGCGGATCATGCGCTGGTCAGCGATGCGGAACGAAGCTACATCCTCGAAAATCTTCCCGCTGAGTTCTCCTCCGGGTCAGCCCGAAGACTGATTCCATGGCGGACGGTGTTGACGAGCAGGGAAGTGCTGGCGATTACCATCAGTTACTTCAGTTTCGGCTACGCAGCCTGGATATTCTTCAGCTGGTTCTATATCTATCTCGCTCAGGTCCGTGGCCTGAACCTGAAAGCGAGCGCGTTATACGCAATGCTCCCGTTTATTGCGATGGCCGTCTGCTGTCCGCTCGGCGGTTTCGTCAGTGATCGTTTGACGCGCCGCTACGGTTCTCGCATCGGCCGATGCTATCTGGCTGCGTTCGCGATTGCGCTGGCCGCGCTGTTCCTGGTATTGGGCGCGAGAGCCCAGGGCGCGCAATTGGCCAGCTTCGTGTTGGCCGGAGGCGCCGGAGCGCTTTATCTCTCGCAGAGTTCTTTCTGGTCGGTAACCGCGGATATTTCCGGATCGTCGCCAGGGTCAGTCTCCGGCCTTATGAACATGGGCGCACAGATTGGCGGAGCGGTCACGGCTTCGCTCACGCCGGCCATCGCCGGACGGTTCGGCTGGGAAGCATCTTTCTCCGTGGCGTCGGCGTTGTGCGTCGCCGGGGCGCTTGCCTGGCTGCTGGTGGATCCCAAGCGCATGCTGGAGGCTCCGCCCGAGATTTCTCACTCCACCGTGGACGCGCGCGATATCCTTGCGGGATCGGTTGTAACCGCGAACAGATCAAGGACTCATTCTGAATGAGCACATTGAAGGTCAAGACAGGCTGTCATTGGGATCTCGTGAGTCTGGGCGAAGTGATGTTGCGGCTGGATCCCTCGGATTCGCGCATCACTACGACACGAAACTTCCAGGTCTGGGAGGGAGGCGGGGAATACAATGTCGCGCGCGGGCTCAAGCGCTGCTTTCGCCTGGAGACGGCGATTGTGACTGCGCTGGCGGACAATCCCGTCGGACGCCTGGTGGAAGATCTGATGTTTCAGGGCGGGGTGGATCAGAGATATGTGCGCTGGGTTCCTTATGATGGCGTGGGACGCGAGGTCCGCAACGGACTGAACTTTACCGAGCGCGGATATGGCCTGCGCGCGGCCGTCGGCTGTTCTGATCGTGGGCACACCGCGATTTCGAAACTGAAAGCGGGAGAAGTTGACTGGAAGACGATCTTCGAGAAGGAAGGCGCGCGCTGGTTCCACACTGGGGGAATTTTCTGCGCCTTGTCGGAGACTACCCCGCTCGTTGCGATGGAGGCGATGCAGGCGGCAAAACAGGCCGGCACGATTGTCTCCTACGATCTGAACTATCGCGCCTCGCTGTGGAAGTCCATCGGCGGAAAAGAAAACGCGCAACGAACCAACCGCATGCTGGCGCCGTTTGTGGACGTCATGCTGGGCAACGAAGAAGATTTTACGGCGGCTCTGGGCTGCTCTGTCCCAGGACTCGACAGCCATCTCTCCAATCTTGATCCGGCGAACTTCAAGCGCATGATGGAAAGCGTGGTCAGCCAGTTTCCGAATATTTCGGTCGTGGCCACGACGCTACGCAACGCCAAGACGGCCACCCGCAACGACTGGGGCGCAATCTGTTACTACGACGGAAAATTTTACGAAGCGCCCGTACGTTCTGATCTCGAGATTTATGACCGCGTCGGCGGGGGCGATTCGTTCGCCTCGGGCCTGATTTATGGATTTCTCACCGATCAGGGCGCGCAGTGGGCGGTGGAATGCGGCGCGGCTCACGGAGCGCTGGCCATGACCACTCCTGGCGACACTACCATGGCCACGCTTGCGGAAGTGTTGAGCGCGATGAAATCGCGCACTGCCCGAATTGATCGTTAGGACTTCCAACGTCGCTCGCCTTCAAGCGCGTTTCGACTGATATCGGAAGGCGAAATACACCGGGACGCCGATCAGAACGATAATCACGCCGGGGATGGTGGTCGCGGTGCGGTAAACAAACAAGACTCCCAGAATCACAATCGCGCTGACCAGATACAGCAACGGAACCAGCGGATATCCAAAGGCTCGGTAAGGCCGTTCGGCGTGGGGCCGTGTCCTGCGCAAGCGGAATACGCCAGCGATGGTCAGGATATAAAAGATCAGCGCCGACGAGATGACGTAATCAAGCAGGTTGCTGTACAGGTTCCCGTATGTCCCCGTAGCCGGGTTGTAGGTTCGGATTGAGACCAGCACCCCCGACCACAAACCTTGCAAGATCAGCGCTGCGCCCGGCACATCGGCGTGGTTCAATGCCGAAGCCTTCTTGAAGAACAATCCATCCAGCGACATCGCGTAGTACGCCCGCGCGCCCGAAAGGATCAGAGCGTTCATGCAGCCGAAGGCTGCGATCATGATCGCCACTGCAATCAACTTTGCGCCGACGGCTGGGAAAATTGCCTGGAACATAGTGGATGCGACCCGGTCCGACGGAGCGTGCTGAATCTCGCTGAACGGCAAAACCACCATGTAGGCGAAATTGGCAAGAACATACAAACCGATGACGATGATGCTGCCGAGCGCCAAAGACAGTGGAACGTTGCGCGCGGGATCACGAACTTCTCCAGCGGTGAAAGTGATGTTGTTCCAGGCGTCCGCCGCATAGAGCGCTCCGATCTGCGCGATGCACAGCGCCACGAGCATTTCGAGACCTGTGCCCGTAACAAGTCCGTGCCCCGGCGAAGTGACGCCGCGCGGAGTCCAAAGGTCGGCGAAGTTCGCTTTGACTACTCCTGAACTCCACCCGATCAGCACGCCCACCACAATCACTCCGAGCAGCGAACCCAGCTTCATCGTGGTGAATACGTTTTGAACGCCTTTGCCGTACTTCAATCCCTTGATATTGGTCCAGGTCAGTAACGCGATCACCATGAACGCGACCAACTGCGCTGTAGAAAGGGAGAAGGCATAGCTCGGCAGGATGTGAATCGGAGGGAGGATGTAATTGCTCTCGGAGATCTGAGGCCAGAGCACGCCAAGGTAGCGGGAGAAACCGACCGACGACGCGGCGATGGTTCCCGTCTGAATCACCAGGAACAGCGTCCAGCCATATAAGAAGCCCCACAGCGGCGAAAATGCTTCGCGAAGATACACGTATTGCCCGCCGGCCTGCGGCATCATAGCGGCAAGTTCGCCATACGAGAGCGCCGCCGCAATCGTGAGGATGCCGGCGAGCATCCACGCCATCAGCATCCAGCCACTGCTCCCGACCTCGCGCGCCATTTCGCCGGCGACAATAAAAATTCCCGACCCGATCATCGAACCGGCGACGATCATCGTCGAATCGAAAAGTCCCAGACTTCGATTGAGGTGATGGGCGGCGTCTCCCTGAGGCTGCGTTTTCGTCAAAGCTGTCCCCTTGAATGAGAGAGTGGATGAAGCAGGCTCAAGCCTCAGCCGCGGGCCGGGTTGAATTGGCTGAGGCCCACCTGTTCGACAATCTGCCGGAACTCCGACGAGTGACGGAGCGGATCAAACCGCGGATCCTGAGTCAGGGTGAAGAGCTTCATATTGCGCTCCCGGCAAGCGCGGTTGAGCCACGAAGCCATCCGTTTCGATTCGCCGAGTGCCGCATAGGTGGCTGCAATGTCGTAGGAGGGCGTGCACTGGCGCGAACGCGGCGTTTCCAGTTCATCGAGAAGCTCACGAGCCGAGTCCGCATCGCCGGCAATCGCGTGAGCGTGCGCCGTCATCGCCTTGACGCAGTTGTTTCCACCGGCTAGTCGCGATGTTGTCTCGAATTCCTGCAACGCCATCTTGAAATCGCCCTTTTGTTCCAGCGCCTGGGCCATATACATATGTGCCCAGATAAAGTGAGGATCCAGTTCGAGCGCGTTTCGATAATGGCGGATGGCTTCGTCGAAATCGTGCGCCAGATGCGAAGTTACTCCCGCCCAAACCAGAGTGATGATCGAAACCGGATTGATCTCAAGCGCCTGCATGATCGCCGTGCGCGCAGCATCATGCTGTCCGCGGGCGGAAAGCAGATTGGCATACCAATGGTAGCCGAGAGCATAATCCGGATTGCACTGAATGGAACGCTGGTATTCGCGATCCGCGGCCTGCCAGTCACGGTCAAAATGCAGAAGCACGTCCGCCAGCGATGCGTGCGCTTCCGCCGAATTCGGATCCAGTTCGATGGCGCGCTGGGCCGCCCGCCGCGCGGCCGGCATCACTTCAGAGGGCGAAACAATTTCGTAAAACGATAAAAGCGTGAGCGAATCGGCCAGGCCGGAGTAGGGAAGAGCGTACTCGGAATCTTCCCGCATCGCAGACTCAAACCAGTGAATCGCTTTTCGCAGGCCCTCCTCACTGCGCTGGTTCCAGAAGTATCTGCCTTTCAGGTACGCTTCGCGGGAAATCCTTCTCTTGTCGTCGCCCTTGAACGGCACTGCCGCTGCTGTCGGAAGTTTGGACTGTCGGGAGACGCTGCGCTTCCAGTGGTCAATCTCGCTGCGAAAGGCGTAAACGCTGCCTAGTCGCTGGTGAAAGTGACGATGAACCGGCAATCCCTCTCGTTTTTCCCATAGTTGGACGGTGCGGACTTCCCGGCGGAGGTACCCCGCGATCTCCTTCCAGGAGTCGAGGCGGTCAGGGTCTGCCATGGCACGAGAGACCCCGGTGGATGGACTGATAGCAGTTGAGTTCTTGATCATGGTTGCCAGCGAAAGAGAGCTCCGCACAAATACATCAGCCTCACGCTTTGCCAACCAACTTCGCGAACCAGGGCCATACTCGCATCCCATCGCAGACAGGGAGCCATGGGTGCCAGTCGCCGTGGCAAATAGGGCGCTTGCGAAGTCCCCGCATTTCCCGGCGCTGCGTTCGGGGAAGACTACACCTCATCGCCACTCGCAATCAACCCACTTCTTTTAGACGGGTTGCCTCGAACGACGCCAATGAGAGCATCCTCAGTGGCTTGGGCGAGTCTCGGGCAGGGAGCCGCTGGCTTTCGCACTATTTCGCTTGTCGTTCGCGAAGGCTCGGATTACTTATGATTTGCCTTGGAACAGCCGGTGGCAGGGGCGACGCCAGATGGTCCACGGGTGTCATCGCGCTCATGAGCGCCGAAGCCAATCTCCATTCCAAGAAGGGGTCTTGTGTCAGGAAAGTCGGGAGACATCGCCCAACCAGCGTGGTTCAACTATACAAGCAGCCGAGAGTTCATGGAGCGAGTGCGTTCGGGGATGCCGCCCCTCATGATCTGCGTTGCCTGCAATGGCGGCATCCAGGGGAAGGAGGCCAACGAGTTCATTCCCGAGACGGCGGATGAGATCGCGGAATCCGTGCAGGCAGCCTACGAGGCTGGCGCCGTTATGGTGCATATTCACGCACGCAATCCGAAGAATCTGACCGAAGGAGCGCGAGACACCGAGACCTGGCGCGATGTGCTGCGCAAAGTTCGTGAGGCCTGTCCGGAAATCATCATCAATGCCACAACTGGTGCCGGACCGGGGATGACCATGGAGGAGCGTGCGGCCAGTCTGGCATCGGGTCCGGAAGTGGCGTCCTTGAATCTGGCGCCCGACATGAGCAAGTTCAAGCTTAAAGAGCGGCACCCACCGTTGCCGTTTCCACGTCCTGCGCTCGAAATTGACGAGTGCATTCCGTTCACTTACGGCCAGATTCATGAATTTGCCGCGGAGATGAAGAAGCGTGGGGTCAAGCCGGAACTCGAACTCTATCATCCGGGTTGCGCGTGGGTCGTGGACTACCTGATCGAGCACAAGCTGATCGAGAAGCCCTACTGGACGCAGACGGTCATGGGGTACCAGACCAGCAGCTATCCCACGGTTGAGAATACACTTCAGATTCTGAAGGAATTGCCCGAGGGCTCATTGTGGCTGTGTTCCGCGATCGGTGCGTTTCAGTTGCCGCTAACCACGCTGGCCACCCTGATGGGAGGGCACGTGCGCGTTGGACTGGAAGACAATGTCTACTATTCTCGAGGGAGAAAAGCGAAAAGTAACGCCGAACTGGTGTCGCGCGCGGTGCGGGTCTCGCACGAACTGAACCGTCCTGTAGCCACGCCCGTACAAGCTCGAGCCATGCTGGGTCTTTCGCCGAAGCCAACTCAATACTGAGGTTGCGACACGGCCGTCTCCACCAGATCAGTGATGGCCTAATCAATGTCAATGTTGCGCCGTCCTAGCGGGCAGCGCGAACGCAACATACGCTCCCGGTATCGGCGCTTGAACGGCAGGATGCCCAGGCAAGTCGTGCGTGTAAGTCGTTGCCTGAGCCGCCGCGCAGAATACGATGTATTCACGCCCTGCAACCTCATAAACGGCGGGCATTCCCTCGAGCGCGGCCCCTACCTCGGCTTCCCACAAGACCTTGCCTGTGGCTGAATCGAGAGCCCGCACTTTGCGGTCGCGGGTTCCGGTAAAGATGAGACCGCCCGCAGTGACGACCGGGCCGACTTTTGGAAAGTGTGAGCCGGTGTCCTTGAAACCTTTGGCCGCCAATTCCGGAACTTCTCCCAGAGGTACTTGCCACTTGATAATTCCCTGATTCAAGTCGTACGCGGTAAGCGTGGTCCATGGCGGCGCGATGACCGGCAGTCCGTTGCGTCCGAACATGAACCCGAAGCCGCTGCGATACCGAAGCTGGTCCGGCGGGGCCGAAGGCGGCGCGTCAGTCTCGCCTCGCGAAGACTGGTTCAGCGGCGCCTTCTCGGGATTCGCCAGGAAAGCGAGCAGGGAATCCAGCGCCTGATCCGTCAATCGGGAAATGGCTGGCATCGGGCCGCGTCCGTGCGTGACAACATCCCGGATTTGCTGCGCGTCCAGCCGTGCGCTGATTCCAACCAGAGACGGCACAGCGGGACCCTGGCCAGCAAGATCGCGCCCGTGGCACAAGCTGCATTGTGCTTCATAAACCGCGCGCCCATGCGCTTCGCCGGACGCGCTCCGGGCGGCCTGATCCGGACTTAATTCCAGTTTGAGCAAGGACGGCAAGTCCTTGGAAACCACAAAGAGCAGGCCCTGCGAAGGATCCGTGGCAGCTCCCTGGAAATTCGCGCCGCCGTTATTGCCCGGCATCTCGATCGTCTCTCTCACTCCGGGCGGGGTGAAAAGCCCTGCATTGCGCGCCCCAGCGAGTGTCTTGAGGAGTTGTTCCCGCTCTTCCGGTTCGAGAAAGGGACTCAGGTCACTCGCGGTGAAGCTCTGGCGCGCAAACGGGGGCGGCTTCAGTGGGAATGGCTGAGTCGGCCAGGTCATCTCGCCCGGCATGTCCGATCGCGGCACGGACCGCTCTTCAATCGGCCAGAGCGGCTCGCCGGTTTCACGATTGAAGACCCAGACAAAACCTTCTTTGCCGACCTGTGCGACCGCATCGACGGCCCGGCCATTATGCTGCACGGTCAGCAACATCGGCGCCGTTCCGTTGTCATAGTCCCAGATATCGTGATGCACCATCTGGAAATACCAGATCAGCTTTCCGGTGCGCGCGTTGAGTGCGAGCAGGCAGTCGCCAAACAGATTGGCGCCGGTTCGATTCGCGCCGTAGAAGTTGTATTTCGGACTGGCGGTCGGAACAAAAACGATGCCGCGTTTCTCGTCGAGAGAGAGCCCGCTCCACGCGTTGGCTCCGCCCACGGTTTTCCATGCCTCCTTCGGCCAGGTTTCGTAGCCCGGCTCGCCGGGGTGAGGAACGGTATGAAAACTCCAGACCAGCCTCCCAGCGCGTACGTCGTAGGCGCGGATATCGCCGGGGCCGGATTCATACTCCTCGTTGGTGGCCGATCCTAGAATCAGCAGATCTTCGAACACGCGTCCGGGCGTCGTGGATTGCACCAGGGTGAGGGTCTCGGGATCGCGCCCGAGCCCGGCGCGCAGATCAACCCGGCCATTGTTGCCAAAGTGTTTGATCGCCTGTCCCGTGGTGGCGTCCACTTCCTGCAGGAAGTTGTCCGCCGCAAACAAAAGCCGGCGGTCGGAACGATCCCGGCTTTCCCAGTAGTTGATTCCCCGATTCGTGATGAGGTGAGTTTTCGCTTCGATGGAGTGGACCCACAACTCGCGCCCGCTTGCGGCATCAAGCGCGATCAGGGAATTGTTGTGAGCCAGCACATACATGGTTCGATCAATCACGATCGGATTAAACAGATACTTGTTGCCGTCGCCGGTTGCGTAGCTCCACGCGACCTTCAGTTGGCCAACGTTTGAGCGGTTGACCTGGTTGAGGGAAGAGTACTGAGCGCCGTCAGCATTGCCCGCGTAGTCTCGCCAGGTCGCGTGAGTCCCAGTCGAAGCAGAGTTGGCCTGCCCCGCTGCGTGTCCAGTCCGGGATACAACGGACGGACTGATCGCCACGATACTGATGGCAAAGATGAGGGCCCTCAGTTCCGAAATAACGGCGCCTCGTTTAGGTTTCATAGGCCGGAAAATGAGGTCGGGAAAGTTTGAAATTGTCGTATCATAACATTACGATCTTGGTTCGCATGTGGCGCGCCCATAGGCGCTCGATGCCTCGAAAGAAGCCCGGCCCAGCTCGATCCAACTGCTCGGAGAACGCCCATTGTAATCCTTCTCCAGTCTGGAATTCCCCTGATTTCGTTGATGCACGCTTAAGCGGGATGGGCCGGAGCGGCGACCCCTCGTTTCGCACTATTTCGCTTGTAGGATCATGAAAATTCAGTATGCTTCGCAGCGGTCCCGAATTTTCCTTGTTCGATTGCTAGTATTGTAGTATGAATGTCCGGGACAACCGTACCTTGGAGGCTTTCGATGGAACTTCGCCGTTTCCGTTGCTTGTGTCTCTGTCTTGGAATGCTTCTGGCCACCCTGCAGCTGTGGGCCGATGTGACCGGCTCGATCAGCGGCTATGTTCGTGACAAATCGGGCGCCGTTCTTCCCAACGCGTCGGTTACTGCCGAACAGCCTGCCACCGGCTACAAGCGCACGGTCACGTCCGATGCCGCCGGCCAGTACAGCATTCTCGCTCTGCCTCCCGGACATTACAGCCTCAGCGCCACCGCGCCGAACTTCGAGCGCGCGGTCATCGCCAACATCGATCTAAAGGTAAACGACGAACTGCATTTCGATCTCGTGCTCCAGGTGGGCGGCGTCAGCCAGACGGTTTCCGTTGAGGCTGATGCTCTGCAAGTCCAGACCGCCAGCACCCAACTCGGTACTACGATCGAGTCCAATCAAATCGAGGCGATGCCGCTCAACGGACGGTCCTATCTCGACCTGTTGTCGTTACAGGCCGGTGTTTCCCCGGCAAACACTAACGGCAATTTCAGCGATCGCAGTCCGGCATCCGGACTTTACTCTTCCGCGGGTAACGTTTCGACAGACGGGCAACCCGAATACGCAAACGCCTTCCTGGTCAATGGCGCGGAAGTGAATGAGACCAAGAACATGGGCGCGGGCTTGATTCCGAACGCTGATTCTGTCGGCGAGTTTCGTCTTATTACCAACAGCTTCAGCGCGGAGTATGGCAAGTTCACTGGAGCAGTGATGAACTCCGTGACCAAGTCTGGAACCAACCATATTCACGGGGACCTTTTTGAGTTCTACCGCAATCAGGGGATGGACGCCTACGGCTGGTTCAACCCGACGAAGCCCGAATTAAAGAGGCATCAATTCGGCGGCGTTGTCGGCGGGCCCATCTGGAAGGACCGGCTGTTCTTCTTTACTGATTACCAGCAGAGCCGGCAGCATGCCGGACAGACCACCGGAACTATGACGGTGATGAGCAACGACGAGCGCAACGGCATCTTCGCCGACAGTATTCTGAATACTCCAGTCCAAGGCAGCGCCTGGGCAGCCACCCTGACCAGCCGAAACCCGAGCGGCCCCACCATCGTCGGAGCGGGACCATCTTGCCAAGGAACGTGTCCTACCTACTATAACCAGCTCGGTACAGCCACCACCACTACCGACATCAACGGAAATACTGTCCCCGCTCACAACCTCTCGGCCTACATCGATCCGGTTACGGCCCTCACAATTCAATTCATTCCGCAAGCCAATCAGCCCAACGGCTACAACTTCATCGATTCCAGCCACGTGGGCACAATCGTTGATACGAACATGTCCCAACGTATTGACCTCAACAATCACGCGACTGGGGACTGGGCATTCTATTACCACTACGACGATGCGACTGCGGTGGATCCGATTTACCAGCAAGAGTATCAGGGGGTAAATAACGCTCCCGGGTTCCCTAATACGCAACCATCGCGCAATCAGTTGTTCACCATGAGCAATACGAAAACATTCGGGGCTAACGTCGTCAACACCGCGCGTATCCAGATATTCCGCACCGCGGTCCATACGGCTGTGCCCTCTTCAAGTTCGTCGATCAGTTCGTATTCGACGTATGGCTTCAACACGGATCCGGCAAACGGGGGGCTGATCAATACTGGTACGGCCGGATATCCATCTTCCTTGCCCATGCTGCTGTTTAACAATTTTGCAGTCGGCAACAACTGGCTGAATCTTTATCAGCCCGACACTACCTACGGTATCGGCGACACTTTCAACAAGGTGGTTGGAGAGCATTCCATCAGCTTCGGCGGTGACTTCCGGTATTACCAGCTCAACGTTCGAAACGAATGCGGACCGAACGGATACTTCCAATTCCGAGGCAACGAAACCTCAACCGACGTCTCGGACTACTACATCGGTGCGCCTGGCCAGTTCGTGCAGTGTTCGATCCAATTGTTAGACAACCGCACGCGGTACCTGGGGCTCTTTGTCCAGGATAGCTGGAAGGCAAAACCAAACCTGACCGTGAATCTCGGCTTGCGCTGGGATGTTGCCCGCCCCTGGAGTGATCGCTTTGGCCGGCTTACCACGCCAGTTCCGGGACTGCAGTCCGTGAAATTTCCCGATTCTCCCACCGGCAACGTGGTTCCGGGAGATCCCGGAGTTCCGAGCACGATCTCTCCCACCCAATACAACAACTTTGGACCGCGCATCGGTATCGCGTGGGCGCCTTCGGGCGGCATCTGGGGGGAGAACAAGACCAGCATTCGCGCGGCTTTCGGCATGTACTATCTCGGCGCGGCCGATCAGGGGAACTTCGGCATCATCGGCGACGCTCCCTGGGGGCTGTATTGGGCCTCCCCCCAACCGACCCTATTCGCAAGTCCGTACATAACCCGCGCCAATGGGATAACCCAAGGCCAGCACTTCCCCTTTACCTTCCCGACTGGGGGTGGGCCTTTCCCGAATTTCCAGTTCGGCTCGCTGATGCCGCTTTACGTGCCCGGCTACTACTACCGCAACAAGACCCAAATGGCGGAGCACTACAACGTCAGCTTGCAGAGACAGCTAGACAAGGCGACCGTCCTGACAGTCTCATATGTGGGCACCCAGGGACATCATATTCAGCGTGGCGTTCCCTTGATCTGGGGTAATGCGGCGCTATGCGAGCAACTCGCAGCGGAGAATTGCGGACCCGGCGGCGAGGGCGGCGTCTACATGCAGAATGGTCAGACTTATTACGGCACATTTACGGGGCAGATTGATGTGCAGTCTATCAGTCAGAACTATACGAATTCCGCCGGCGGCCCGGTGGTTGCGTTTGCCCAGGCAACCTGGCTGCAAAACTCAGGCAATTCCAACTACAACTCTCTACAGGTTTCAGCCGAACGGCGGGCTCGGGACCTAACCCTTCTGGCCAGCTACACTTGGGCTCATTCGCTCGACAGTTATTCGGCCGCGTTTGATCCTCGGAATCCATCGCGGGCGTACGGCCCGTCAAGCTTCGATTTGCGAGACAACCTGGTTCTTAGCTACAACTGGGAGCTTCCGTTTGCTCGCTTGTTTAGCGCGCGCCGTATCACTTCAGGATGGCACATCACGGGCATCACACGCTTCAACAGCGGTGTGCCGGTGAATATGACCGGCGGTGGAGATTACGCTCTGACCAATATCGGACTCGACTATCCCAACCAAATCGCGCCCATCCACAAAATGAATCCCCGCACCAACAACTATGGCTACTTCAGTACCTCCTCGTTTGCCAACAACCTGAGCTGCGGCTACGAAGTTTGCGGCGTTACCGGCAGCGCGAAGCAATATATCTTCAGCGGTCCGGGAACAATCAATACGGATGCGGGCATTGAGAAAGACACGAAGCTCACCGAATCAATGGCCCTCAATTTCCGCTTCGAGTTGTTCAACGTGTTCAATCACGCCAATTTCCTGTCGAGCGGCGTATCGGGGAACTTTACGTCCGGCACCTTCGGTCAGGCCACTTCGGCAGCTCCCGGTCGCATCGGCCAGGTCAGCGCGAAGTTCATCTTTTAGCCCGATGCCTCGGAGAGTTTTCCACCTGGGTTGATGTTTTTCAGGGGATGCGAGCAATCGCATCCCCTATTTGCTAGATTGCAAGGGCTCCAGTCCAGTAACCGTACGTCTGGGAACCAGATGGCCAACACCGGAAAAGTAAAGGTCGGCATCATCGGCTCGCAGTTCGAAGCTGACATTCACGCCGCGGCCTTCAAGATCGCTCCTGAAGAAGCCGAGGTTGTGGCGGTCGCGTCGCCGACTCCCGGCAACGCGGCTGCGCTCGCGAAGAAATACGGTATCCCTCGGGTCTTCACCGATTATCGAAAAATGCTGGAGGAGCCCGACCTCGAGATGGTCACGATCGCCGCCCCGAACCACCTCCACGCCCAGATGACGATTGCTTGCGCAGCGAAGGGCAAGCACATCGTCTGCGAAAAACCGCTGGCGATGACCGTGGAAGAAGGCGAACAGATGATTGCGGCGGCCCGCCGACACGGTGTGCTGCTCATGTATGCCGAGGAACTTTTCTTCACGCCAAAGTACGTAAAGGCGAAAGAAATGGCTGACGCGGGGGCGTTCGGCAAGGTGCATCTGATCAAGCAGAGCGAAAAACACTTTGGCCCGCACAGTCCCTGGTTTTGGGATATGAACCGCGCCGGCGGCGGCGCCTTCATGGATCTCGGCTGTCACGGCATCGCCTTCTGCTACTGGTTTCTGGGACGCCCGGCGATCCAGTCGGTGTATTGCCAAATGGGAACCTTCGTCCATTCCGACAAAACTCAGGGGGAAGACGAAGTGCTCTGCATTCTGAATTTTGCCTCCGGCGCGGTGGGTCTGGTCGAGAACAGCTGGGCTAAGCGGGGCGGCATGGATGACAGGATTGAGGTTTACGGCGATGCCGGCGTGACCTATGCCAACCTGCACATGGGCAACGCGCTGCCGACCTACAGCGAGAACGGCTATGGCTACGCTGTCGAAAAGGCGCCCACCACCCAGGGCTGGAGCTATCCCGTGTTTGACGAAGCCTGGAACTACGGCATTCCGCAAGAAATGACGCACTTCGCTCGCTGCGTTCGCGGAAAAGAGCGGCCACAGGCCACTGGGGAAGACGGGCTCGTGGTTCTCGAGGCGCTCTACGCCGGCTACGCGTCAGCTGGAGAAGGACGGAAAATTAATCTGCCGTTCCGTTCGGCAGCAAAGAAACCGATCGATCTCTGGCGAAAAATCTCAGGTTGAGGATTTTCGGCTGAAAATATCTGGCTGAAGAATAGTCTCTTAGAATTTATGGCATGACCCGTTTACTTGATGACATACGCAGAGAGCCGGCGCAAATCTCCCGCGCGCTGAATTTCACTCTCGACTCCGGAAGAACGGCTCTGCGCGCGGCCGCTGACGCTGTGCGAGACGCCCCGCACACATTGGTAGTTGGAATCGGAGCCAGTTGGAACGCAGCCCTGGCGATTCACGTCGCTTGGAATGCACTGGGACGTCCGGCGCACCTGTTCGATGCGTCGGAACTGCTGCATTTCAGCGAGGTTCCGCCTGACTCGTGTGTGATTCTTCTGTCCCGCAGTGGCAAGAGTGTTGAGATCGTACGTCTGATCGCGAAGTGTCGCGCCCGCCAGGCCAAAATCGTAGCCATCACCAACGCTCCGGAAAGCCCACTGGCTCGCCAGTCGGACATCGTGCTCCCGTTGAATCTGGAGTTTGATCATTCGGTTTCCGTCTCGATGTATTCAGCGCTCGCCGCAACAGCCAACCTTCTGGTGCACGAAAGCGAAGGAACGCTTGTCCCCGAGACCGTAGCTGGAGTGAACTCCTCACTCGGTCAGGCCGCCTCCGCGATTCCGACCTGGCTCCAACAGATTGAGGAGAGCGACTGGCTCCAGCCCGCAGCTCCCACCTGCTTTCTGGCCCGAGGCTTGAGCCTTGCGAGTAGCTACGAAGCGGCGCTGCTCTGGGAGGAAGCGGCCAAGTCTCCAGCGAGCGCCATGAGCACGGGGTCATTCCGCCACGGTCCGCAGGAGATTGTCCGGCCCGGCTTGCGCATTGGAATCTGGATAGACCCCGAGAAGATGCGGGACGAAGATCTTGCCTTGGCTGGTGATCTGCGAACTCACGGCGCAAAAGTGCTGCTGATCGGCCAGCGCCTTCCCGCGGACTCGGCTGACCTGCAGCTGAACATTCCGACTATTCCAGGGGGATGGCAATTTCTGAGCGATATCATCCCGATTCAACTTGCGGCGGAGCGACTCGCCGCACTTAGCGGGGAGAACTGCGACGCATTTCGACTCTGCCCGTACGTGATCGAGGGAGAGGCAGGTCTGCCAGGCGCAGGATAGACCTGCCGGGTGGCGAGAGGAGTAACTAAGGTCAATCATTTAAGGCCCATCGTATATGACTCTTTTCGACAAAAACGAGAGCCGTCGAAAGTTTCTTCGTTATCTTGCTCTCAGCCCGGCGCTGGCCAGCCCGATCCTGGCGCGAGGTTCGTGGCCAAGAGTATTCGCCTCCGAGCGCGGCGACGCGCTGCAGGGATCCGCTGAAGGCATTGATTCCATCAAGAGCGCCGATCAGGCTCTCAACATCATGGAGTTCGAAGAACTGGCCCGCAAGGCCCTTCCTCCCGCGCATTTTGCCTACCTCGCCAGCGGCGTGGACGACGATGCGACCGTTCGCCTGAATCACGAAGCGTATCAACATATCGAGATACGCTCCCGGCGGTTGATCAACGTCGAAAAGCTGGACACTTCGGTCGAACTCTTCGGCACGAAGTGGGAGACTCCAATCTTTCTTTGTCCGGTCAGCTCCATGAAGGTTTTCGATCCGGAAGGCGAAGTCGCTGTTGCGCGTGCCGCGGCAAAAAAGCGTCACCTGCAAATGCTCTCGACCGTGGCCAGTTGTTCCATCGAAGAAGTGACTGCAGCCCGGGGAGCGCCGGTTTGGCAGCAACTCTATCCGACCAATGATTGGACGGTCACGCGCTCCATCATCAAACGGGCGGAGGCCGCAGGGAGTCCAGTGCTGGTCTACACCGTGGACCATCAGGAGAACGCCAACAACGAGTCGATCGGGCGGGCGCGCCGCTTCGATGATCGCGACTGCTCGATGTGCCATTCCGGCGGATTCATGGGCTACCTCACGCACAAGCCCGCGTTCCGGGGACTGGACGTTTCCAAAGTGACCGAGCTTTACGATCCAAGCAACACCTGGGACTTCGTCAAGCGATTGAAGGATGCTACCCGGATGAAACTCGTCCTGAAAGGCATCGTGACCCGGGAAGATGCCGAGATCGCGATGACACACGGAGTGGATGGCATTGTTGTGTCCAATCACGGTGGCCGCGCTGAAGATACTTTGCGGCCTACCATTGAGTGTCTGCCGGAAGTAGTTGCTGCTGTGAAAGGCAAGATACCGGTGCTCGTGGATGGCGGTATTCGACGCGGCACCGATGTTTTCAAAGCTATGGCTTACGGCGCGACCGCGGTAGGTTTTGGACGGCCGCAAGCCTGGGGGCTGGCGGCTTTTGGACAGTCTGGAGTTGAGGCCGTGCTGACCATCATTCGGCGTGAGTTTGAGAAAATCATGCGTCAGGCCGGAACGCCCTCATTGCGCGATATCACACGCACATTTGTTACCAGGTCTCCTGCTTAGACGACATGGCGAATAGTGAAGACAAGCCCAAAGACGCTGCCGAGGTTTCCGGCGGAGTCGGTTCCATTACCCGTCGTGAAGTTCTGGTCGGCAGCGCGGCAACCCTCGCCTGCGCATTCGTTCCGTTGTCGGCACTTGCTTTCGATGGAACGGCAAAAACTTCCTCACCCTCCGCGCAGGTACTTACTGACTCCGAACGGCAGACCTTGCAGGCGGTGGTTTCCCGAATCATTCCGGCTGATGAAAGCGGACCGGGAGCGCTCGAAGCCGGGTGCGCAGTCTATATCGAAACGTCTCTTGCTGGTGCGTACCAGTCGCAAAAGCCCGCGTACACGGCAGGGTTGGCAGCTCTCAACGCCGCTGCGATCTCCAGGGCAGGGAAGTCTTTTACGTTTCTCACCGCACCTGACCAGGACGAGATTGTGGCGGAGTTTGAGCACGGCAAGAAAGTGGGCGACTACGCTGACGCGGCTTCTTTCTTCGAGATGATACGTCGCCACACGCTCGAAGGGATGTTTGGCGATCCTTTCTACGGCGGCAACGCCAATTTCGCGGGTTGGGATCTGATCGGCTATCCCGGCGCGCGAATGTATGCGAGCCCCGATATGCAGAAAATGGATGCGAAAATTCCTCACTCCCGCCTCTCGGCCGAACAACTAATGCATGGCTCCCGTTAACCTGCCCAAGACGGATGTCGCGATCATCGGCCTGGGTGCGGCCGGTGGCCTCGCCGTGCTTCCGCTGGCTCGCGCGGGACTGAAAATCGTGGGCCTTGAAGCTGGCGGGTGGTTTCGGCCCGAAGATCACTTGCCGGACGAAATTCGCAACAACATTCGCCATTGGCCGCACGCGGTTCAGAAGGCAAACCAGGAAATCCCCACTGCTCGCGTCGGCCGCGACGGCCCCGCTCTGCCCCGCCCGCTCTACCACCCCATGATGAACGGGGTTGGAGGCACATCGCTCCACTACTGGGGACAAAGCTGGCGGCTCACTCATTGGGATTTCAAACTCCGCAGCGAAACCATTCGCCGCTATGGCACGTCGGCAATCCCGCAAGGTTCTACGGTTGAGGACTGGCCTCTCACGTATGAAGAACTCGAGCCCTACTACGATCTGGTCGAATACACGATCGGAGTTTCCGGCAAAGCCGGCAACATTCAGGGTCGTCCGGACCCGGAAGGCAACATTTTCGAAAGTCCCCGGCAGAGGGAATACCCCATGCCGCCGCTGCGGCACGCCGGTTTCGCCGATCATATGGCGTCGGCTGCTAAGCGCCTGGGGTGGCATTGTTATCGTCCTCCGGCCGCAATCAATTCCGTTCCGTTCGACAAGCGCGCCGCTTGCTTTTATCACGGATTCTGCGGCAGCGGCGGCTGCCCTGTGGACGCGAAGAACTCAACCGCGATCACTACGATTCCACAGGCCGAGGCAACCGGCAACCTGAAGATCGTCCCCTACGCCCATGTGATTGCGCTCGAATCAGACGATCACGGCCGAGTGGCTGGCGTGCGCTACATCAAGGAAAAGCAGGAGTATTTCCAGCCCGCGTCCGTCGTTCTGCTGGCCGGCTACACCTACGAGAATACTCGGCTTCTCTTGCTCTCGAAGTCGAAGGCTTATCCCCGTGGTCTCGCCAATAATCACGGCCAGGTTGGTTTGCACTACATGTCGCACACACGCAACGGTGTGATGGGGCTTTTTCCTTTCGACCTCAATCGCTGGTATGGAACGCCGGCGCAGGGCGTTTCAATCGACGATTGGTCGGACGACAATTTCGATCACTCGGGTCTCGGATTCGTCGGCGGCGGAAACTTGCAGGTTCCGATGGAAGCGAAACCAATTGAAGCGGCCAGCATGTCCACGTTCGGCAAAGCTCCACGCTGGGGCTCGGGGTGGAAGTCTTTTGTGAAAGAGAACGCCGGACGCTGGACTCCGGTCTGGGCGCAGATTTCCACGCTGCCTTTTGAAGATCATTTTCTTGACCTGGATCCAGAGGTCAAAGATCCGCTTGGCTACCCCGTATGCCGCCTCACCATCGGTCTGAAGGAGAGCGAGAGGCGCGCCATGTTATTCATGCAGGACAAAGCCGAGCAGTGGCTGCGCGAGGCCGGGGCGATCGCGACCGACAAGCTTCCACTCGTGCCGATCGGATTGAGCACGCATGCCTATGGAGGAACGCGCATGGGCAACAATCCGGAAACCAATGTTGTGGATCGTTGGGGCTTTTCTCACGAAGCCCCAAATCTTGGGATTCTCGGAGCGTCTGTCATGGGAACCAGCGGCGCTAGAAATCCGACTCTTACCGTGCAGGCTCTGGCATGGCGCACCGCTGATCATCTGATCAAGGAATGGAAATCTATCGCCGTGTGACGCCGTGAGCCATGAGCCAGAGTAAGGCAGGGCCGCTGCGGGCCGGGATTTGCGCTGCTCTTCAGAAAGGTCCGGCGTGCGTTCTCTGGCGCGGGCCTGATCAGGCCTCCACGAAAGCAATTGAATCGACCTTCGCGGTGGTGTGCCACTTTGCCCGAGGTGAATCCAAAGTAGCCCACTATCACCTTGACCGGACCGATTTCGGAGCCGCTGTGTTAAACTCAAAGTTCCGCTTGTGTTTGCTGCAGCGAGTGGGGACGTAGTTCAGTTGGTTAGAACGCTGCCCTGTCACGGCAGAGGCCGCGGGTTCGAGTCCCGTCGTCCCCGCCATTCTTTCTTAAGGAGTTATCGGACGTGACA
>Ga0070733_10000353_pt1 | contig 38517 bp, 35 predicted proteins | sample Coa_R1_9_FD_66450 | JGI IMG/M metagenome (GOLD analysis project Ga0070733, IMG submission 66450) | Surface soil microbial communities from Centralia Pennsylvania, which are recovering from an underground coalmine fire - Coalmine... | ecosystem: Environmental > Terrestrial > Soil > Unclassified ... | reverse complement strand
GGCCTCGGCCCGTATCCTCTGCGCTTCGGCGGAAATGTTCGTCCCGCTTGGAGAGGCGCGAATCCAGAGGGAGAGCGAGCGACTCGAAAAGGTACTGACGCGCCTCGAGAGGGAGTTAGAACCGATGGAGAGCAAACTGGCCGATCCCCGTTTTCTTTCCAAGGCTCCCAAAGAAATCGTCGAGAAGCTTGAGCTCCAACGCGCCGAAAAGACCCAAGAGCGGGAGAAGCTCACCGCCGACCTTCGACGTTTTGAAGAGATGATCTCCTAGCAGAGACACGCCTTGATTGAGCCTTTTCTTCTCCGAGAAATCGCCTGCTGGGCCCTCGCGGAGGACCTCCCGTTCGGAGACCAGACCGGCGAGGCCCTCTTTCCCGGGCCGGTCCCCACCCGGGGAATCGTTCTGGCCAAAGAACCGTTGGTCATCGCGGGGCTTCAGATCGCGGAGACGGTCTTCTCCGAAGTGGATCCCCGCCTGAACCTCGAGGCACTCCGCTCGGAAGGCACCCGGGCGAACCCGGGGGAAGAAATCGCCCGAATTCAAGGGGACGCCCGGGGGATCCTCAGGGGGGAGCGAGTGGCCTTAAATTTCCTCCAACATCTCTCCGGGATCGCCACGCTCACCGCCCGTTTTGTTGAGGCTGTGAGCGGACTGGCCGTTCAAATCGCCGACACCCGAAAGACCCTCCCGGGCCTCCGGAGGCTCGAAAAGGAAGCGGTTCGGCTCGGCGGAGGGAAAAACCACCGGATGCACCTTGGTGATATGATCCTCATCAAGGACAATCACGTCGCCCTGGCCGGTGGTGTGGGTCCAGCCCTCGCAGCGGCCAAGCGCTCGGCGCCACACAGCATCAAAATCGAGATCGAACTGAGGAATCTGGGCGAAATCGAGGAGGCCCTCGCGGCGGGCGCGCAGATGGTGTTGCTCGATAACATGGATCTGAAAACCCTCTCCGAGGCGGTCGCGCTGATCCGCAGGAAGGCTCCAAAAATCAAGATCGAGGCCTCGGGCGGCGTCCGTCTCCAAAACGTTCGGGAGATCGCCGAGACCGGCGTCGACCTCATTTCGATCGGGGCGCTGACCCACTCCGCCCCCGCCGCCGATATCAGCCTGGAGCTGCTCCCTTCGCCATGACCTCCTCCCCGGCGCTCTCTATCCCTTCGATTCAACAAAAACTAAAGACCCGGACCTTCGGAAGAACGATGCTCCTCTTCCCAGAGATCGATTCGACCAACGAGGAGGCGCTTCGGCGGGCAGATTCAGCTCTTCCCGAGGGGGCCGCGATCTTAGCCGAAGGGCAAATGCAGGGAAAAGGCCGACTGGGAAGATCTTGGTTCACCCCGGCCGGGGTGAACCTCGCCCTTTCGATTCTGCTTCGACCGCAGGAGAGCCCGCCCATAGGGATGATCTCTCTGCTTACCGCGCTTGCGGCCGCGGAGGCTATCGAAGCGCTCACCGGCCTCTTACCCAGGATCAAGTGGCCGAACGACCTTCTCTTACCGACCCCATATGGGGAGAAGAAGACCGGGGGAATCCTTCTGGAAGGACGCTCCCTCCTGGATGCCGCGCGCGTCATCGTCGTCGGGGCCGGGATCAATGTGAACCTCCGCACCGGGCAGCTCCCCGCAAAGGTCGCCGAAGGAGCCACATCCCTTTTTCAGATCCTGCATAAGGAGGTCGACCGAAACGACTTGACGGCGGAACTTCTCAACCGGCTCGAGGCGTGGTATACTCGGCTCCTTCTCGGCGAGCAGGAAGCGGTCCGCTCTGCCTGGATGAAACGATGCAGCACGCTGGGACGAAGGGTCCGGGCCTTTCGCTCGCGCGAGGCCATCACGGGGGTGGCGGAGGGCATTACCCCGGAGGGCGCGTTGATTCTTCGCGCCGACACCGGGTCGATCGAATCGATCCTGGCGGCCGACATCGTTCACCTTCGAGATGCAGAGTAGTCCGAAGCCTATTTCTGGCGGGTGGCGTCATGTTTCTGGCCCTCGACATCGGAAACACGAATATAGTCCTGGGTATTTTTCGGGGGAAGACCCTACTGGGGACCTGGCGCATCTCAACCCAGCAGCAAAGGACCTCGGACGAATACGGGATCTTGCTCTGTGACCTCTTTCAGGCCAGGGGAATTGAGCCTAAAGAGGTTCGCGGGCTGGCCCTCTCGAGCGTCGTTCCTCCCTTAACACCCGTTTTTTCGGAGGTCGGGGAGAAATACTTCCGCACCTCTCCCCTGATGATCTCCCATCTGCTCGAGACAGGTCTCACTTTAAAGGTGGAAAATCCTAAAGAGGTCGGCGCAGACCGAATCGTCAATGCGGCCGCCGGCTATCACCTGTGGGGGGGACCGCTGATCATCGTCGATTTCGGGACCGCCACCACCTTTTGCACCCTGACCCGAAAGGGCGATTACCTCGGCGGCGCCATCGCGCCCGGATTGATGATCTCCGCCGAGGCGCTCTCCTCCAGGGCTGCCAAACTCCCCAGGGTCGAGATCACTGTCCCCCCCACCGTGATCGGAAGAGACACCATCTCCGCAATGCAGGCGGGCCTGACCTACGGTTACGCCGGGCTCGTCGACGAGATCGTGCGGCGCATGAAAGCGGAGATTGGAGAGGCCCTGGTCGTGGCCACCGGTGGGCTCTCGTCGGTGATCGTCCCGGCCTGTAAAACGGTCCAAAAAATACATCCCACCTTGACTTTGGAAGGTTTGAGGATTATTTACCTATTAAACCGGTCCAACCCGGTGAAAAAAGGGGTCTATCGCAACGGGTAAGCGACAGCGGAAGCCCGCGGTTCGCTTGACTCCGATCCCCTGTTTTGATATCTTCAGGAGGTTAGCACTCGCTGAGTTCGAGTGCTAACCCAGGGGGTGGCCTTTGAGTTTTTAAGAACAGGAAGACGACGATACGCATCGATGATGGACCTTGATAGGAGAAGCAGGGAGATCTTAAAGGCCGTTGTCTTTTGTCATATCAAAGACGCCTTCCCTGTCAGTTCCGGAACCATCTCCAAGAGTTTTAATCTCGGGATCAGCGCGGCTACCGTTCGAAATGTGATGGCCAGCCTGGAAGAGTCGGGGTACCTCTACCAGCCTCACACCTCCGCGGGAAGGGTACCGACGGAAAAGGCCTATCGATTCTACGTCGACCACCTGATGACGGAAGGCCATGTCACCGATGAGCGCTGGGCGAAAGAGAGGACACCACCCCGCGCTCATAACGTTCGGGAACTCCTCCAGGAGACGTCGAGAAAGCTCTCCACGGTCTCGCATTACGCGGCACTGGTCATGACCCCCCGATTTTTGTCCGGGCGTTTTAAACAGATCGCGTTCGTCCGGCTGAAGAGAGGCCAGATCATCGGGATTTCCGTGACGCAGGACGGGCAATTACAGAACCGTATCCTGGAGACCGAAGAGGATTTCTCTCAGAAACAGTTGGACCGCATTTCGGAGCATCTGAATAACCTTTATAGCGGGCTCTCTCTGGATGAAGTCCGCCAGAAGACCCTGGTGCAGATGCAAGAGGTCAAGCACCTCTATGATCATCTATTGAACCAGGCGCTCGGGCTCGCTCGCAAGGTCATGTCCCATTCGGAGGAAGGCGAACTCTACGTCGAAGGGACGGTCAATATTTTGGACCTCCCGGAGTTCGCAAATGTAGAAACTCTAAAAGGGCTGCTTCGGCTTTTCGATGAGAAGGTATCGATGCTCAGGCTCCTCGACACCTATCTCGGTGCACAGGGGGTGCAGGTCTTTATCGGCTCGGAAAATAGCCTGCTGGGCCTGAACCATTGCAGCCTGGTGGTCTCTAATTACCGGCGGGGAGATCAGGTGGTGGGGACTTTGGGCGTGCTCGGTCCTATACGGATGGAGTATGCCAAGGTCATTCCTCTCGTCGATTTGACAGCGAAAGAGCTCAGCGATCATCTCGAAGAGATGGTCGATAACGAGGAATACCGTGGATAATGCACAGGACAATAGAATGGATTCGAGTTCGGGGAGCGAATCGCCCCCTGCCGAGGCAGACCGCAAACGGCTCGCCGCCGAGTTGGAAACCAAGGAACGCGAGCATAAAGAACTTTACGACCGTTACCTGCGGACGGTCGCCGACTTTGAGAATTACAAAAAAAGGACAGCCCGGGAACAGATCGAGTTCTCGAAATTTTCCAATGAAAAACTCCTCAAAGAACTTCTGCCCGTTCTGGATAATTTCGACAGGGCCTTGGCGCACGCCAGAGAAGCCGTTGAGAAATCGACGCTGATCGAGGGAATGGAGCTGATTCATCGGCAATTTTTGGATGCCCTCTCCAAGTTCGGGGTCCAGGCCCTGCAGAGCGAGGGGAAGCCCTTTGATCCTCACTTCCATCAAGCGGTGACACAGGACGGGGGGGAAGGCGAAGGAGAACCCTGGGTCACGGCGGAGGCGCAAAAAGGGTATCTGTTACATGAGCGCCTCCTTCGGCCCGCCCTGGTGGCGGTCTCCAAACAGCGCAAGGGCAGATCAGCAGATGAAGAATCCCGGTTGAAGGAAGGTCCGGAGCAATCTTTGAAGGATAAAAGGGAGGATGATCATGCCTAAAGTTATCGGAATTGATTTAGGTACCACGTTTTCATGCGTCGCCTATATGACCAGCGGCGGGCCTGAAGTCATTCCCAATGCCGAGGGGAGCCGCACGACCCCGTCCGTAGTGGCGATCACCGATAAAGGGGAGCGTCTCGTCGGCCAGGTGGCCCGGCGGCAGGCCATTACCAATCCGGAGAATACGATCTACTCGATCAAACGGCTGATGGGTCGAAAATTTGACTCCGCCGCGGTCCAGGAGGCGATGAAGCGCCTCCCTTACAAGGTCGTCAGGGCCTCCAATGGAGACGCCCACGTCGAAATCCGCGCAAAGACCTTCTCCCCGCAGGAGATCTCTGCGATGATCCTGCAGAAGCTGAAGCAGGATGCAGAGAATTTCCTCGGCGAGCCGGTCAAGGAGGCGGTCATCACGGTCCCCGCCTATTTCGACGATTCCCAGCGGCAGGCAACCAAGGATGCCGGGACGATCGCCGGACTCAACGTCCTTCGGATCATCAACGAGCCGACCGCCGCCTCGCTGGCTTATGGGCTGGACAAAAAGAAGGACGAGCGCATATCGGTGTATGATTTGGGGGGGGGGACCTTTGACGTCTCCATTCTGGAGATCGGGGAAGGGGTTTTTGAGGTCAAATCGACCAACGGCGACACCTATTTAGGGGGGGACGATTTCGATCTTGCCATCATGGACTGGCTCATTACCGAGTTTCGTAAGGACCAGGGGGTCGACCTGAAAAAGGATAAGATGGCCCTTCAAAGGTTAAAGGAGGCGGCCGAAAAGGCGAAAATCGAGCTCTCGACCGCAATGGAGACCGAGATCAATCTCCCCTTCATCACGGCCGATGCCTCGGGTCCCAAACACTTGGTGGTCAAGCTCACCCGCTCCAAGCTGGAGCAATTGGTCGACCCTTTGGTCAAGCGGACGACCGACCCTTGTCGCAAGGCCCTCTCCGATGCCGGACTTTCCGCCCCTGATATTAACGAGGTGGTGCTGGTAGGTGGGATGACCCGTATGCCCAAGGTCCAGCAGGTGGTCAAGGAATTCTTTGGCAAGGAGCCCCACAAGGGGGTCAACCCGGACGAGGTGGTTGCGATCGGGGCGGCGATCCAGGGGGCCGTCCTCAAGGGCGAGGTCAAGGATGTCTTGCTCCTCGACGTCACCCCCCTGTCGCTGGGAATCGAGACGCTCGGAGGGGTGTTCACTCGAATCATCGAACGCAACACGACCATCCCCACGAAAAAGAGCCAAACCTTCTCCACCGCTTCCGACAATCAAACGGCGGTGACCATCCGAGTCTTTCAAGGGGAGCGGGAAATGGCCGCCGACAACAAGTTGCTGGGCCAGTTCGACCTCGTGGGGATCCCGCCGGCGCCCCGGGGGATTCCTCAAATCGAGGTGACTTTTGACATCGACGCCAATGGAATCGTCCACGTCTCGGCTAAGGACCTCGCGACCCAGCGTGAGCAGTCGATCCGCATCACGGCCTCCTCGGGGCTCTCCAAGGAGGAGATTGACAAACTGGTGAAGGACGGACAGGCTCATGCCTCCGAGGACAAAAAGAAGCGGGAGTTGGTCGAGACCCGTAACGAGGCGGATAGTTTGGCCTATACGACTGAAAAATCGCTGGCCGATTTCGGAGATCGAATTCCGGAAGGAGAACGAAACACGATCAAAGAGAAGATCGCCTCTCTTCGCTCCGCTGCGCAAGAGTCCGACAGCCAGGCGATTCGTAAGGCGATGGAAGAGGTGACGAAGGTCTCTCACAAGCTCGCCGAGGAGATGTATAAGCGCTCGACGAGCGAGAACGCGGGACCGGGCGGCCCCTCAGGGGATAACAGCGCCGGGGCGCAATCACAAAAGAAGGATGAGACCGTCGTGGATGCCGAATTCGAAGAGATGGATAAGGACAAAAAATAAAAGAATCGACCTCTTTAAAGAAGGGGACGTCCAGCGGCTCAGAGGCCGATGGGCGTTCCCGGGGATCTGCGCATTTCGGGACAAAGTTGACCCTTCACTCAAGGTATGGTAAAAGATAGCCACGATGTCTGAAGCTGCGGCGAAGAAGGATTACTACGAAGTTCTAGGGGTCCAGCGAAAAGCGACCGACGAAGAGCTTAAGAAAGCCTATCGTCAGCTCGCCCTTAAGTATCATCCCGACCGGAATCCCGGCGACAAAGAGTCCGAAAACCGTTTCAAAGAAGCCAATGAGGCCTACAGCGTTCTCTCGGACCCCGATAAGCGCCGCCAATACGACACATTCGGTCATGCGGGGGTCGATGGCCGCACCGGGGCCGGAGGCTTCGACTTCGGTGGAGGGGGGGGATTTTCCGATATTTTCGGAGACATCTTTGAGGAATTCTTCGGAACCGGACCCTCGGGAGGGGGCCGCCGCCGCGCGCAGAAGGGAAACGACCTGCGCTATAACCTTGAACTCTCCTTCGAAGAAGCGGTCTTTGGTAAAGAGGCCAAAATCAAGGTCCGCCGCCACGAAGCGTGTGAAAGCTGCAAGGGAAGCGGGGCCAAAAACGGCGCCTCCATCAAGACCTGTCCGGCCTGTGGCGGGGCGGGTCAGCTGCGGTTCCAGCAGGGGTTCTTCACGGTGAGTCGGACCTGTGGAAAGTGCCAGGGAGAGGGGAAGATCATCACGGAGACCTGTACGGCCTGTCGGGGCCTGAAGTTCAGTCTTCGCGAAAAGACGCTCTCGCTCAAGATTCCCCCGGGGGTGGAGACAGGTTCCCGCCTTCGGATTTCGGAAGAGGGGGAGGCCGGAGACCACGGCGGTCCGCACGGGGACCTTTACGTCGTCATCACCGTCAAGGACCATGCCCACTTCACCCGCGACGGAAATGATATTCTTTGTGAAATTAACATCAGCTTCGTGCAGGCCATTTTGGGAACCAAGGTCGAAGTCCCGACACTCCAAGGGACCAGTCCTCTTAAAATCCCCCCGGGTACCCAGAGCGGGAAGGTCTTCCGCCTGAAGGGAATGGGATCCCCTGATCTTCGGGGCCACGGCACGGGGGACCAGGTGGTTCGGGTCAAGGTGCAGATTCCGACCAAGATCAGCGCGAAGCAGCGCGAGCTCCTTGAAGAATACGCGCGCCAGGGCGGCGAGACGATCGATCCAGACGGGAACACGCTTTTTGACAAGGTCAAAAACCTGTTCGAATAATCCCGCGTCCAGCGTCACTCCTGCATGCCCACGTATTTTATCCGTTCCGAACAGATCCGCAGTGGACAATTAAGCGTCGGAGGCCCGCTGGCTCATCATCTGCGGGAGGTCCTTCGCCTGCGCATCGGAGAACGTCTGCACCTGATCGACGAGGGAATGCGCGGTTACCTGGCGGAGATTAAATCGGTCGAACGGGACCAGATCAGGGTCCTCCTTCTGAAGGAACTCGTCTCGCCCCCCTTTTCGTCCCTCTCGATCTCCCTGGGCCAGGCCATCCTCAAAGGGGATAAGATGGACTGGGCGATCCAGAAGGGGACCGAGCTGGGGGTGAGCCGTATCGTACCCTTGATCACCGGGAGAACCGTTGTCCGGCCTTCCGAGGGAAAGAGGACTCTGCAGCGGGACCGCTGGCAGAAAATCGCCTTGGAGGCGGCCCAGCAATCGGGGCGCTGGGATGTCCCCCGGGTCGAGCCCGTCGAGACCTTGAATGAATTTCTGGCTGGCGCTCCGAAGGAAGCCCTCCGCCTGCTCCCGTGGGAAAAGGAGGCGCCGGGGGCCGGGCGCGCGTTTTTGCTGGAGCAGGGGGCACCTGCCGCCGTCGTCGCTCTGGTCGGGCCCGAGGGAGGATTCTTGGATGAAGAGGTCTCTCGCGCGCGAGGATCCGGGTTCCATTCGATTTCGTTAGGACCCCGAGTTCTGCGCGCGGAGACCGCCAGCGTCGTTCTCTTGGCCCTGCTACAGCATTACTGGGGAGATCTGGGATGATTTTAAACGAGGAGACGGCATTGGGTTCCCCGCCTGGGCCGGAAAAGACCGCATCGATCCCTGTCCGGCCCCTCCCGGCGGGCTTTCTGAGAAGGGGGGTGGCAATTTTTATTGACTTGGTGATCTTTCAGTTTCTCTCGGCGATCCTCTTTCTGTCGGGTACGCTGGCCCTGTCACTCTCCTTGTCCGTTTTACCCGATTCGGTCGAGCTGGGCCGCCTCGTTCTCCCCTTTACCCTCGCCTGGTTCGTACTTTTTTTTACCTATTTCTCTTTTTTTCATTATTACGGGGGCCAAACTCCGGGGAAAATGCTCGTGCGCATCAAGGTGACCACCGAGGATGGGGAGCCGGTTCCCCTCCCGCGGGCGATCCTTCGAACGCTTTGCTACTTTTTCTCCAGCATCCTGTTACTGGGATTCCTCCTCGCCCTCATCGATCGGCGGGGCAGGGCCTTGCACGATATTCTCGCCAGAACCGAAGCATCCCAAAGCTGATCCCGCATTTGGGCTGTTTTGCACCTGGAGTTGGATCAAAATCTTGCGTCTCAAATTGATCGACCTCTTTATCAAAGGCGCGATCCTCTTCGCCCCTCTCTGCTCGGCGCTTCCCGCCGGGGGGGCGGTCCTAGAGCAGATCGCCGCGGTGGTCAATGACGATATTATTTTTTTGACCGATGTCGAGCGGTATCTCGTCCTTTTCGCCCCCCCCGAAATACGCCTGCCGATCAACTCCCCCCTACCCGCGGCCGACTCTGACCCCGTGAAGAGTGCGCTCCAGGAGGTGATCAACGAGAGGCTCCTGGTCGTGGAGGCCAAGCGCTTCGGTGTCGATCCTCCCAGCGAGGCGGAGACCGGCCAGGCCGTGGAAAAACTCCGGGAGAGGTTCTCGAGCGATGAGGAATTCCAAGACACCCTCCGCCGTCTGGGCAGCTCCCCCGAAGGGCTGCGTGAAGAGATCCGCTCCCGCCTGCTGGTTGATCGTTTCATCGATCAGCGGATCAGATACTTCATCTTTGTCACGCCGGAAGATGTGGAGCGTTACTACCGGGAAAGGCAGGATGAGTTCGGGCAAAAGAGCCTGGAATCGGTTCGGGAGCGGATCCAGATGGAGATCACGGAACAGCGCCTGCGCATCCGGCGCCAGGACTATCTCACGCGTTTGCGCGCTCGGGCGGTCATCCGGGTCAACCTCTGAAGATCGATTTCCTTCAGTCGCGGACCTGGACGATCAGCTCCAGTTCGACCGGCGCACCGAGCGGCAGCTCCGCAGCCCCCAGCGCCAAGCGCGCATGCCGTCCCGCCTCCCCGAAGAGCTTCACCAGCAGGTCCGAGGCCCCATTTCCGACCGCCGGCTGCTCGGTAAAACCGGGAGCGGAGGCGACATGGACTCCCAGGCGGACGATCCTTTGGACTTTGTCGAGGGACCCGATCTGAGATTTGACGACGGCGAGCGCATTCAATAAGGCGACCTGGGCCTCCTGTTGTCCTTGCGGCACGGAAAACTCCGAGCCCAACTTTCCGGTCCGGGCCAATTTCCCATCGACGAAGGGGAGCATCCCCGAGAGGAAGAGAAGGTCCCCGGCGCGGACCGCCGGAACATAGCTCGCGACCGGTTTGGGCGGGAGGGGGAGGGAGAGCCCCGCCGATTGGAGTCTTTCTTCAACGCCCATCATGCTGTTCCTTCAGGGAAGTCAAAAAGGAGCGCCCGGTCTCCAGGGGATCCACCCGGAAGAGCTCCGCGAGGGTTTGGCCCAAATCGGCAAAGCTCTCTCGAATCCCCAGATCGGCGGGGCGCACCGACCGGCCGTAAACCATCAGCGGAACATACTCCCGGGTATGATCGGTCCCCGGCGTCGTCGGATCGTTTCCATGGTCCGCGGTCAACATCAGCAGATCCTCGGTTGAAAGGCGCGATTGGAGATCGGGAAGGCGTGCATCGAATTGGGCGAGGGCCCTTGCGAAGCCCCGGGGATCGTTGCGGTGTCCGTAAAGGGTATCGAAATCGACCAGATTCGTAAAGATCAATCCGTGGACGACCCGATCCATCGCCCGGACGGTCTGATCGATTCCGTCCTCGTTATTCCGGGTGTGAATCGCCCAGCTGATTCCCCTGCCGGAAAAGAGGTCTTCGATTTTCCCGATGGCCGCCACCTCGATCCCGGCGCCGACCAGTCCGTCAAGGAGCGTCCTCCCTCGAGGAGGATCCGTGAAGTCGCGCCGGCGCTCGGTTCGCAAAAAGGCCCCTGGAGACCCGACAAAGGGACGGGCAATCACCCGCCCAACGTGGTGCGGGGGGACCAGAATCGAGCGTGCGATCTGGCAGAGATCATAGAGTTGTGAAATCGGAATGACCGATTCGTGCGCCGCAATCTGTAAGACCGAATCGGCGGAGGTATAGACGATCGGAGCGCCGCTCTTGAGATGCTCCTTCCCGAACCGCTCGATGATTTCTGTCCCGGAAGCCGTGCAGTTACCCAGCACCTTTTGGCCGATCGCCGCTTCAAATGCACCGATGACCTCCGGGGGAAATCCCGCCGGATAGGTCGGCAGAGGGACCTGCGTGATCAGCCCCATCATTTCCCAGTGGCCGGTGGCCGTATCCTTTCCGCAAGAGCGCTCCGCCATCTTCCCGACGGCCGCTGTCGGGTGAGCGGCGCTCGGAATCCCGTCGAAGGGCCCCAGCCGCCCAAGGCCCCACTCGGCCAGATGGGGCAAGGAAAGGCCCCCGACCGATCGCGCCACGTGTCCCAGCGTCTGCGACCCGAGATCCCCGTATTTGTCGGCGTCGGGAGCGGCTCCGACCCCAACCCCATCTAAGACGACGAGTATCACCCTCATGATGCGACCCTCTCACTCGACGGATGACGTTTCCGGCGTTGATACCGGGCAACTGCCCTGGAATGATCCTTCAGGTTCTTTGAAAAGACATGGGTCCCGTCGTTTCTCGAGACAAAGTAGAGGAAATCAACCGGCGCAGGATCGACGGCCGCCAGGAGCGATTCCCGCCCAGGGTTTGAGATTGGTCCCGGTGGAAGTCCATCGAACTGATAGGTGTTGTACGGCGTGGGTAGCAGGAGCTCCCTGTGGGTAATGGCGCCGTGAAAATCCTGAAGGAGGTAGACGACGGTTGGATCACTCTGGAGCCTCATCTTGTTCCTGAGCCGGTTGTGGAAGACCGCGGAGACCAGCCGCCGCTCCTCATCGCTCCCCGTCTCCTTCTCGATGATCGACGCAAGAGTCACCACCTCTTGTTCGGTCATTCCGGCCGCCTCGGCCTTCGGGCGCAGCTCTTCGTCCCATAAGGACTGAAACTCGCTCACCATCCGCTTGACCACCTCTTCGGGTTTGATCCGCTTCGGGAAATAGTAGGTGTCCGGAAAAAGATATCCCTCAAGACTGGGGCCGTTGATCCCGAACAGTTCAGCCTCCTTGGGGTCTTGGGCGAGACGGAGAAAGGCCTCGGGATCGGTCAGATGCTCTTGCGCGAGGGCCTCAGCGATCTGCCGGGCACTGTATCCCTCCGGCACGCTGATCTGGTACTCAAGACTTTTCCCCCCGATCAGAATCGCCAGGATTTCCCGTGGGCGCATGGCGGTGTGGAAGGCGTACTCTCCCGGTTTGATCAGGCGCTCCGCCCCGGTCAGCTTCCCTAGGAGGAGAAAAAGGAAACGATCGGTGATAAGTTTCTCTTCCTCCAAGAGACGGATCACCGCCCGGAACGAGGCCCCCTCCTCGACTTCCAGGATTCGGTAGGATTCGTTCTGTGAAGGGGGAGTCGCCAGAAAGAAATAGACCCGATAGGCGACCAGTCCGGCTAGGACGAAGACGGCGGCGGCCAAGCCGACCAGAACCCTCCGTACCGTGCCCCGCCCCATCAGAGGGAGGCCCATCTGAGAAAAGGCCCCTTCAGCGGCGCGGGTTGACCTGGGCCGCCAGAGCTGCGATCTCCCGCTCGAGCCGCTCGAGGTCCTGTTGCGTCGCGAACTTGACCTTCTTGGCCATACCCGCACAGAGACCCGAGAGCTTCTCCCGCACCTCTTTTCCCCCACGCTCGGTGGCCTCCACCCAATCCCGGAGGCGCTTCGCCGTCTCCGAAGGGTCTTGCTGCCCTTTCTTCACCAGCTCGTCGACGTATTCCTTTGCCTTCCATGAAAGTCCCAAGCCGATCAAGATTCCGGTCTTCAGTAATTTTATCATAGCCAATCCTCCGCCGTTGATGCCATCCAATAGGGAGGGATCCGCCGGAGCTTATCCCCCCCGAGCCTTCTCCCGTACCCATGGTTCCACCTGAGCCAGCGCTTCCTGGAGCCTTCCAGGGTCCTTGCCGCCAGCCTGGGCCATTTCGGCACGGCCTCCTCCGCTTCCCCCGATCAGTGGGGCGATCCGCTTGAGGATCTCAGAAGCGGAAAACCGACCCGCGAGCTCATCGGAGACCATCGCAACCAAGTTGGCCTTTTCTCCATCGGGGCTGGGAGCCCCGACCACCAAGATACCCGGTTTAAACCGGTCTTTCACCCGATCGGCCAGGGCGCGAAGCTCCTTGATCTCAATCGGATCGGAACGATGCGTAAAGAGCCGTATCCCCTCCATCTCTCTTAAACCCGCAGCCAGATCGCTCTGCTGACTACTCGAGAGCTTTTCCCTGAGACGTTCGAGTTCCCGCTCCTGCTCCTTGAGCGTGACGAGAAGCCGCTGGGCCTTGGGAAGGACCTCGTGCGTGTGGACCTTCAAGGTCCCGGCCAACTCTCTGAAGTCAAGTTCCTGTTTCTTGACGTACCGGTAGGCCGCCTCCCCCGTCAGGGCCTCCACCCTCCGTATCCCGGCCGCCACACTGCTCTCGCGCAGGATTTTCAAAAATCCGACCTCTCCGGTTTCACGAAGATGGGTGCCGCCGCAGAGCTCCTTTGAAAAGTCGGCGATCTCGACCATGCGGACCTCTGCCCCATATTTCTCGCCGAAGAAGGCGAGCGCCCCCCGCGCCAGCGCGGTCTCGATGTCCACCACCTCGGTGACGACCTGAAGGTCCTCTCGGATTCGCTCATTGACCCGCTCTTCGATCTGATCGAGCATCTTCGGGCCGATCGAGGCAAAATGGGAGAAATCGAACCGAAGATGGCTCGCGGCGACCAGCGATCCGGCCTGCTTGACATGATCCCCGAGGACCTCCCGAAGAACGGCGTGAAGCAGATGGGTGGTCGTATGGTTCCGAGAGGTGTTTTTTCGGTAGGAGGTATCGACCAAAACAGGGTAGGGCTCCCCTTCGTCGATCGCCCCTCGGACCACCCGCGCCCGATGGATAAACAGTTGAGGAAGCGGCTTTTGGGTATCCAAGATCTCTACCGACGCCCGGGTATCGAGGATCCATCCCCGGTCCCCCACCTGTCCGCCGGATTCCCCATAGAACGGGGTCCGATCGAAAATCAGTTCGACCTCCTCCCCTTCAATGGCCCGTTTGACCAACTCCCCCGCTTTGACAATGGCAAGCAGCCGCACCTCCTCCTCGAGGCGGTCATAGCCGACGAAGCTCGTCGGTCCAGACGCTTCGATCAAGCGCCGGTAACGGGGCGCCACCTCCTCGGCGGTCCAAACGCGTTTGGCCCGCTGGCGCTGCTCTTCCATGGCCTGATTGAATCCGGCCAGATCGATCTCAAAACCCTCCTCCCGCGCAATCTCAGCGGCCAGATCGATCGGAAATCCATAGGTATCGTATAACTTGAAAAGCTCCGAGCCGGGAAGGACCCAACCCTGCGCGCTCGAGGGGCCCCGCGTGCGCAGGCCCTTCTGTCGCTCGATCAATTCGTCCAACAACCGGGTCCCTTGGCTGAGGGTGAAAGCAAAACGCTCTTCCTCCCTCTGGACCAGGGTCGAGGCCAGCTCTTGGGCCCGCAGCAAATCGGGATAGGCACCGGACAGGGTCCTGACGACCGGAGCGATCAAGCGCCCGAGAAAGGGCTCCTTTTGTCCCAGGCGCCGCCCGTGCCGGGCTGCCCGCCGGATCACCCGGCGCAGGACATAACCGCGCGCCTCGTTCGAGGGGAGCACCCCGTCCGAGATAAGGTGGGTGATGGCCCTCAGGTGGTCTGCGATCACCTTTCCGGAAACCGCCTCCCGGACCGCATCGATCGGCCTACCCACCTCCTGGGCGATGGCTGCAAAAATCGGGGTGAACAGATCGGTTTCATAGTTACTCAGGACGCCCTGAAGAACGGCCGTAATCCGTTCTAATCCCATTCCGGTATCAATACTCGGACGGGGCAGGGGCGTCAGCCCCCCCGATGCGTCCCGATTGTATTGCATGAACACAAGGTTCCAGATCTCAAGGTACCGGTCGCAGTCGCACTGTCCGATTCCCGGACAATTCGGATGAACTCCCTCGCCTTGATCGATCAGGATTTCAGAGCAAGGACCGCACGGACCGGTCTCGCCCATTTGCCAAAAGTTGTCCTTTGCCCCCATGCGCTTGATTCGATCGACGGGAACGATTTTGCGCCAAAGCTCAAAAGCCTCGTCGTCATCCTGGTAGACGGTGAACCAAAGGCGCTCTTTCGGAAGCGTCCAGCAGTCGGCCAAAAGCTCCCAGGAAAACCGGATGGCGTCGGCCTTGAAGTAGTCCCCGAAAGAGAAATTCCCCAGCATCTCAAAAAAGGTGTGGTGGCGCGCGGTCACCCCCACATTTTCCAGGTCGTTGTGCTTTCCGCCGGCTCTCATGCATTTTTGAACCGTCACCGCGCGGCTGTACTTTCTCTGCTCGTTTCCCAGAAAGGTCTCTTTGAATTGCACCATCCCTGCGTTCGTGAAGAGGAGCGTCGGGTCGCTCTGCGGCACCAGTGAGGAGCTCGGGACATGGGTATGGCCCTGACGGACAAAATAGTCGACAAACCCTGAACGAATCTCAGCGGCGCTCTTCAACCTTAAACTCTCCGCTCAAAAATCCTTCAAAAAAAACCCTTAGGAATCCGCCTCTCGCCGTTGCTTTAACACGGAGGCGATGAGATCCGATGGAAAACCGCGCCGACGAAGGTACTCAAAGGCCATCGGCAGAATTCGGGTCTCCCGTTCATCGTGCGTCTCGGGAAAGCGCTTTGCCAGGACCCGCCGCGCCGCTTCCTTCTCATCGGCCTCCCTCTCCCGCAACGCCTGATCGATGATCTCCTGGGCCACCCCCTTTTCCCGCAGTTCATGGCGAAGCAGGTGCCGACCGTATCCGCGCCGACCCATCCGGATCCGCAGCCAGGTCTCCGCGAACCGCAGGTCGTCCAGATAACCGAGGCGGGTCAACTCCTCCAGGGTCTTCTCGACGGTCCGCGAGTCGAATCCCTTTTCGCGCAGCCTGCGCGCCACTTCCTCTCGGCTGCGGACCCGGAAAGAAAGAAACCGATACGCCGTTTTTCGAGCTCCCGCGCCGTCCCCCGGATCAAACTCCGAAACGCTCGATCTTTGGCGACGATCCGCCATGTTCCCCCCCGATCGGGGCCGCCCCTTCCGGGGCATCCTTCTGAATGTTTTGCCAGCTGTCGCTGGTGGATTGGATCCCTTTGACCCTCAGGGCAAAGTCCTCCGGGTTCGTGCACCAACGAAGCGCTTCCTCATAAGTGATGAGCTGCTTCTGATAGAGTCCGTAAAGCGATTGGTCGAACGTTTGCATGCCATACTGGCTTGTTCCAGCCGCAATGACATCATGAATGCGCCGCGTTTTCTCCGGATCGATGATGCACTCGCGGATCGTCTGCGTCGCCACGGCGACCTCCACGGCCGGCACCCGCCCTTTTCCGTCCGCGCGGGGTACGAGCCGCATGGAGACGATCCCTTTGATCACCGCGGCCATCTGCAGGCGGACCTGCTTCTGTTGGTAGGGAGGAAAGACCGCAATGATCCGGTTGATCGTCTCGGCCGCGTCCAGGGTATGAAGCGTGCTCATGACCAGGTGGCCCGTCTCGGCCGCCACGAGCGCCGTCGAGATCGTCTCGAAATCCCGCATCTCTCCCACCAAAATCACGTCCGGATCCTGACGAAGGGCGGATCGCAGGGCCAACGCAAACGACTCGGTGTCCGCCCCGATTTCCCGTTGGCTGACGATACTCTTTCGGTCCCGGTGGAGAAACTCGATCGGATCCTCGATCGTCACGATATTGCATGTGCGATTGCGGTTGACGTGGTCGATCATCGAAGCCAGCGCGGTTGATTTGCCGCTTCCCGTCGTCCCGGTCACCAAGATCATCCCCCGCGGTTCCGTTCCCAGCCTCTCCAGGACGGGAGGCAGGGAGAGTTCCTGAATCGTAAGGATCTTTGTGGGGATCACGCGAAAAACCATCCCCACCGTCCCCCGTTGCTGAAAAACATTGACGCGAAAGCGTCCGAGTCCCGGGGCGCCATATGCGAGATCTAATTCGTTTTTCTCCTTAAATTTTTGTCTCTGGGTGCTGTTCATGACCGAGGAGGACAGGGCCACCGCGTCTTCCTGAGTCACCTTCGGAAATTTCTCCAGCGGAATGAGCTCCCCATCGACCCTGATTACCGGCGGAACACCCACCTTCAGATGAAGATCGGACGCCCTGCGTTCCACGGCGGCCTTCAACAACTCATCGACATTCATATGCCCCTCCTGCGGTCTTTAGGCTTTAGAGACTTTCCAGATCATGCAGTCTCAGTTTAGCCGAGGGACGATAACTCGTCCATGCCACAGAAAGGGCAAATCAGACCCAGATCAATGGACCGGCTGCTTTTCTCGCTCCTTGTCGGTCCCTTCTTTCAGCTCTGTCCCTTTTCGGACCAACCCAAAGGATTCGGCGACCCGCCGCTCTACCTCGAGGGCGATCTCCCCATTCTCCTTTAGATAGGCCAGGGCCTGCTCTCGCCCCTGTCCGATCCGCTCGCCGCTAAAGGCATACCAGGATCCGCTCTTGTCGACGATCTTCCTGTCCACCCCAAGGTCCAGGAGCTCTCCGACCTTCGAGATCCCTTGATCGAACAACACATCGAATTCCGCCTGGCGAAAGGGGGGGGCGACCTTATTTTTCACCACCTTAACCCGTACCCTGCCTCCGACTACTTCCTGGGCATCCTTCAGCGATTCGATTCGCCGGATATCGAGTCGGACGGAGGAGTAAAATTTGAGGGCGTTTCCCCCCGTGGTCGTCTCCGGGTTGCCAAACATCACCCCCAATTTCATCCGAATCTGGTTGATAAAGACCACGCAAGTCATCGACTTGGAGATGGCCGCGGTCAGTTTTCTGAGGGCCTGGGACATCAGCCTGGCTTGGAGACCCATGTGGGCGTCGCCCATCTCGCCTTCGATTTCAGCCCGAGGGACCAGCGCCGCAACCGAATCCACGACAATGATATCGAGCGCCCCGCTGCGCACCAGGGTTTCGGCAATCTCCAGCGCCTGCTCCCCCGTATCCGGCTGCGAGACCAGGAGGTCGTCGGTCTTGACCCCCAGCTTCCGAGAATAATGGATGTCCAGGGCGTGTTCGGCATCGATGAAGGCCGCCAAGCCGCCGGCTTTTTGGGCCTCGGCGATGGCGGAGAGGGCCAATGTGGTCTTCCCGGACGCCTCAGGTCCGAAGATTTCGATGACCCGCCCGCGCGGGAACCCCCCGACGCCGAGCGCGATATCCAGTCCAAGCGATCCGGTCGAAAGGACCGGCAGATTCTCGCCCAAGCCATCGGTCCCCAGGCGCATGATCGATCCCTTACCGAATTGCTTCTCGATCTGAGAAACCGCCAGTTCCAAGGCACGGCTCTTGCTGTTCTCCTTTTCCCTCTCTCCCATGCTTTTCTCCTCTACCCGCAAGCAGAACTCCAGAATAAAATCCCCGTCAAAACCCATTCATCGGACTTCGAGGGGCACACAAAACCAGGGCGTATAGACCGAACCTCCCGGCCGAAGCTCGCTGCGAATCAAGCGGATCTCCTCGACTTCGAACTTCGCTTCGCCTACCTTTTTTCGCAACAGAAAATCGAGTGCTTCTGCGGAGAGCCGCTCCTTCACCCGCCCCAAGGTCAGATGAGGGAAGAAGGGTCGGCCCTCCCGTAAAAATCCGATCCCCTCCAGGGACTCTTCCACCCGTTGTTGGAGCTGGGCCAACTGCCCGTCCTCGTTCTTAATCCCGACCCAGAGTATTCTCGGCGCAAAACGGTCGGGAAACACCCCCAATGCGTTCAGCGAGATCGGAAAGCGAGAGATTCCAGAGGCCACTTCCATCAGCCTTCCCCCGATCCGGCCGACCTGTTCTTCCCCCACCCATCCGAGGAACTTGATTGTGAGGTGAATTGCCGAGGGATCCATCCATCGAACACCGCTTGTCCCAAGGCAAAGCAGCGACAAGAGAGACGCCAGTTGATCCCTGGCCTCTCCGGGAAGGTGGAGCGCCACAAACATCCGAACCCGTTCTCTCAGGGCTTCTGCGGCCATGCGACACCGGAACGCGAGGGTTACCCTTCTTCCGTTTCCGTCCGACGCAGATCGAGCCCCAGCAAGAATCGTCTGAGGTAATCGAGCGCCCTGGCGGCGCCCTGTGCCCGGACCGCCTCGCGGTCCCCCTCAAAATAATGCTGCCAGACACCGAGCCCCGCAGGGGCAGACAAACCGATGAAAACGAGACCGACCGGTTTCTGATCCGTTCCACCGGCCGGTCCGGCGATCCCCGTCACAGAGAGGCCGATATCCGCTCCGGATCGCTTTCGGGTCCCCTCTGCCATCGCCAGGGCCACCTCCCGGCTAACCGCGCCGTGACGGGCGAAAAGGTCCGGGTCCGTACCGAGGAGTTCAATCTTCGAGGAGTTGCTGTAGGTCACCAGGGCCCGATCAAAAAAGGCCGAGCTCCCGGGAATTCGGGTCAACCTCTCCGCGATTGCTCCCCCGGTACACGATTCCGCCAAGGCGATCCGTTTCCCAGCCGACGTTAACAGACGGGCCACTTCTCCTTCAAGGGTTTCACCGCCGACACCGTAGAAATCCATTCCGAGCCATTCCCGAAGGAGCAATTCACCTGTCAGTCGATCCTCTCTGCTCTTGGCAAAGAACTCCAGATCCACCCCGATCGCAGAGGGAAGCAGTTCCAGTTGAGACCCGGGAGGAAGCTCAATCCCCTTGATCCGATCGAAAACTTGCCGTAGTCCAAGACCACAGGTCCTTAGCAGCACCCCACTTCCCGCTAGAAATCCTCGCCGCTCCGACAGCAGCGGGAGCGTCCGAAGAAGAGAGGACCGAGCCACTGAAATGGGATGGGGGAGGGCGATGACCCAATTGCCGTCCAGCTCCAAGAGAAGGCCCGGCGTCTTCCCGCCCATTCCGGCAACGGGAACCGCTCCAAAGGGGACCAGAATCTGGCGACCCCCCGATTCCGGGATCTCCGCGAGGACGAGCCTTCTTTTGGTGACCTTGGCCAGAACCTTACGGGTCAGATCCCTCTCTTCCTGACCCATCCGGCCGGTCGTCACCACAATATGGGAGCATTCCAGCGCCTGCCGAAGCTGGGCCGCAAGCGCCTCCTCTTCGTCCGCCACAGTCCTTTTACCCACGAGCCGGATTCCCAGATCGGCCAGGGTCCCTCGAAGCAAAGGGGTAAAGAAATCCGACTCCCTCTCCTCCAGGAACTCGCTCCCGATTCGAATCCATTCACCGCGAAGGCCGCTCATCCCAACCACCCCAGGACCCAGCGGGTCAAGAAATGCGCATAGAAGGCCGCCCCCACATCATCGAGCATGATCCCCGCGCCTCCCGGCCATCGCTGTATCGAGCGCAGCGGGGGAGGCTTGGAAACATCGAAGAGCCGAAAAAAGACAAACCCAACGATCATCCCCGACAGACTCATCGGCAGCAAAAAATAGGTAAGAAGCATCCCCAATATCTCATCGATCACAATCTGATGGGGATCCGTTCTTTGAAAGGCTTGTTCCGCTAATCCCGAGGTGTACCAGCCGAGAACCAGAAGACCGAGAAGAACCAATCCGTAAAACCACGGAGAAAAACGCCGGAAAATCACAAGATAAAAAAGTACCCCCAGGAGACTCCCTGCAGTTCCCGGAGCGATCGGCACATAGCCGACCCCCAGACCGATCGCCACCCATCGAGCCCATCGACCCGGGGGCACCGCCCTCTCTGAGACGCTAGAGTCGACCTGCCCATTTGCGGATCCCGGCATCGTCTTCATGATACTTTCTAAGAAGTCTACGGTTCGTAGATCAGACGAAAAACCAGGTAAAGAACTCGGGGCTGGAGTTCGGTCTTGGATCTCCCGTAGTACGATGGCGTGAGAGGCTCATGTGAAATGTTAGATGATTTTAACATCCAGGCCGGAACAAGTCAAGCCGACAGGATCAAATAAACATCATAGAATTCAATCAGATAGATATTTAAAGTGCATCCAGCCTGGAGCGGTGATGGCCTCCCTTCCATTGAAAAGATCTGGCGGGTTCCCGGAAACGATCAACAGATCCGTCTCCGTAGAAGAAAACGAGGGCACGCCCGCCCCAAAACCCACGGGCGCTCAGGATTCACTGCGGGTCTCTGTCCCGGGAGCCCGCGGTCTCTTGTTAATTTCAATGAAATATGGTATTTGAAGACCGTTTTAAGAATAAAGGAGCCACAGGCCCCATGCGCCCGACACAGATCCTGCTGACATTCCTCCTCCTGTTCGGGGGATGCTTTCAGCGCTCTCTCTCTAAGCCGACCCCTCCTCCTGACATGGTTTTGATCCCGGCTGGTCCCTTCCAAATGGGGAGCAATAAAGAGGATACCGAACATCAGGGAGCGGAATTCGGAAGCGTGAAGCCCTGGTATCTCGATGAGCATCCTCAACACCGAGTCGTCCTATCCGATTTTTTCATCGACCGTTTCGAGGTCACCAATAGCCAGTACCAACGTCTCATTGAATCGATCCAGGCGCGAGCGCCCGAACACTGGATCGGGGGACGCTATCTGGGCGGACAAGAGAACTTCCCCGTAACCGAAATCAACTGGTACGACGCCGATCGATACTGCAAATGGGTCGGGAAACGTCTGCCGAGCGAAGCCGAGTGGGAAAAGGCAGCCCGGGGAACCGATGGAAGGGAATTCCCGTGGGGTAACGAATTTGACCCCAAGAAGGCGAACACCGGGGCATCTGGATTCGGTCGACTCCTCGCCGTCGGAAGCTTTCCCAGCGGCGTCAGCCCCTATGGCGTCCATGACCTCGCCGGAAACGCATGGGAGTGGGTTGAAGACTGGTATCAGCCCTATCCGGGCTCAACCGACCGGAACGCTTTGTACGGACAGAGAAACAAAGTCTTACGGGGCGGAGGGTATGGCGGCAACGGGGGCCACTACGCCCTTGCGCTCTTTTATCGAACCGCTTATCGTTCGTCGATTCCTCCCGAGGAGGCCTACGTGGACCTCGGCTTCCGTTGCGCAAAAACGCCTTGAGCCGTCCATCGGAGCTTCGCCTCTCGGCGACGCCGTGCTGCGCCGACAACACTCCCGGGCTGGGGGCGGCTTGCCGAGAACCCTTCAAGGGTTTCTCTCGGACCCAAGGGGATTTTCCCTCTTATCAATCTCTCCCGACCTCGTCAACCGATCGGGTCTCTGCCTGAGCAAACGCGATCCCCGACCCGGGAGGGCGGCCCTCCCTTGAGGAGGGATCCTCTCTCTCTGTTGAACTCTGCCCGCGAGGATTGTTAAAATGAAGAAAGAGACGGTCTTTCACCGATACGAGCGGGCGTGATCTATTCACTGGCTTCTATTTTCCTGGCGGCCCTTGCCGGCTCCCTGCACTGCGCGGCCATGTGTGGAGGATTGGCGGCACTGGTCTGCGCCAAGGAGCGCTTTGTCTATCTCGCTCCCGTCTGCTCGCCTGCAACCTCGGTCGAATCTCGACATATGTCTTCATCGGCGCGCTCTTGGAAGAAATCGGGCAGGAGATCCACAGAAGCTTCCCGCTCCGGAGGATGGAATCGCTCCTATCGGCCGTCGCCGGAACCATTCTTCTTCTCCTCGGACTTCGCCTCTGCGGGCTCCTGAGCGGCACTGCGGGAGGAGATCCGGGCGGAGCCCTGGGATCCTGCCTGGCCGCGCTGGGAAGAGATCGACGGGTCCTGGCGGGATTCGTTTTCGGCATATTTAACGGATTTCTTCCTTGCCCGCTCGTTTTTGCAGTCGCCTGCCACGCGGCGTCGACCGGGAGCCTCTCGCGCGCGATGCTCGCCATGTTCGTCCTGAGGAAAAAGGGGGGTCAAATAAACTGAAAGGAAGAACTATAGGATGAAAGGAAAGTGAAAAAAAAGGGCAAGATCAAATCAAAATAATTTGGGAATCAACAAGCAGGCAGGACGGAAGTCCACGAGGCACCATTCCGGTCTGAAAACGGATAGAACAAACGAACGATCCTTCACCTTTTTTGCAATCCCCTTCTCGATCCCGAAGGTTAAAAAACCGAATTCATGAAATAGTTATCCCGAAAGCGGATTCTCTTCCTTGGTATGGCCGATCAGCGAAAGAGGGATTTTTCAGAACAGAAGTCGGAAATCAGGGCCTTGCCCGGAGCACCCCTGGACGGCTCCGAAATGCTTCTGAGGAGGGAGGACTGCACCCCCATCTGTTCCTGCACTTAGAGAGGAATAAAATATGCAAAAGCATTGTATACGGAACGGTTGCAAAGAGGACACTTTACCGACAAAAACTCCCACTTCGAGCTGGGGAGAAAAGTTTCCGGATCAGGGCAACGATTTTGGATGGAGGAAGCATGATGAAGAGAATCACGAGCGTAAGATTCAAGTGGAGAACTGCTCTGTTACTAACGTTGGCCCTAACCTATTTGGCTCTGACCGGCTTCAGGGTCGATTTTCGCACCGCCTCGAGTAAGGCGACGGACCTTCAAATAGAGATCGCTTCGCAGAAGCGCTTGGACAGTGACTCCCGTATTGAGGAGCCCCGTAAGATCACCGTGAAAAGCGTCAATCACGTCGTAACGCTGGGCGGAACGGTGAGTACCCTGGAGCAGAAGCTGCTGGCCGAAAATATTATAGGATCGACCATTATCGGAATCCGGGGCATTGTCGACAACATCCGTGTCGTACCGAACCCTGTGCTGGATGAGGATTTGGCGCGAGAGGTTGAAGGACTGCTTCAAAAAAACTTTGGGATGAAGGGGGCGCATATTAAGGTGGAAGTCGAGAAAGGTGTTGTTTATCTTTCCGGAACATCCAAAAGTGAAGGCCAACTGCTGGTTGCCGAGGAGGTCGCGGCAGAACCGACCGGAGTCGTTAAAGTGCATGACGAGATCAAGATCGTTCCGGAGAAGCGGTCCGACGATCTGATCGCAGACAATGTGTTCTACTATCTTGATGTCAGCCCGATACGGACGGACCAGATCAGATTCACGGTGAAAAACGGCGTCGTACGCATCAGCGGGAAAGCGGACAATTTCAAGGACATGACGCAGATTATCCGCGATATCAAGAATATCCGAGGCGTCGTAGCCGTGGAGTCGTCCATCGATGTTCTGTAAAGAAACCGGGAACCAGGCCGTCCGTTGTTCGCCGTGGCGGGCAGCGCCTAGAAATGCTTTCACGGAGCTCCTTCGGGCCAGCGTATGCATCGATCTCGAAGAATCTTCAGGGGGCGATCGGGTATGGACATCTGGACTGCTCCCTCGATCAGTTCGCGTTCCGGTTCAACCGTCGCAAATCAACGTTGCGCGGGAAGCGGTTCTATCGACTTGCCCAGTAGGCTGTCCAGTTAAATCCGGCTCCTGTTGTTTCGCTCTGGAACCACAACATTATAGGGTAGGGTTAACCTCATGTAAGTCCTAATCCTGGATGACCCAGGTTACGCGTAACCTCACGGTGATTGGTTGGGGGTTTCTGACTTTCGGAGTTGATTTGATTTCACGACTGGGACTCAGAAGATCCTCGAGGCGGTCGGCGTTAAGCGAGTGACGTTATCTAATCGAAGCCCGAATCTGAACGCGTTCGCCTAGAAGAGGGTCCAATCGATCAAGCAGGAATGTCTGTCGAAGCCGACAGCGAATACCAGTGGCCAGCAGTATCATCCCATTGGGTGTCGGGAAAGGCTCGGAGGAGCGTTGGAATACGATCATCGTGATGCCGCATATTCTGACCTCGCGAGGTTAGATCAAACAGCAGGGCGAAAGAGTCGCGTTTAAACCTTGGGCCGAGCCCGTCGATCAGCTGGCAACCAATCACGAGAGTGTCGACGGGACGATCCGAGCTAACTTTTTCCGGATAGATCGGCAAAAGGGGTTACCCCGTCCGGCTGAACGGGGGGTCCGCTGAGGGTGCTGAAATAGAGGGTCACGGCCAAAGCCTCTTCGTCTGAAAGCCCCAAATTGGGCATCCGCGTGTTCGGCTTGAACGATTGCGGATTGCGAATCCATCGATAAATGAACTGGGGCTGCAGCATAAAACCGGCGCGGGTCAGATAGGGGCCCAAAAGACCCCCCTTGCCATTGATTCGGTGGCAGGCGATGCAGCCGTAGTCTTCGAACAGATCCTTTCCCCGGCCGATCAATTCCTGTTTTTTCGCCTCATCGGTGACCTTCGTCTCCAGAAGGGTTCGAAACTCCGCATCTTGGATGGCAGGCGGTCGGGGCCGGGCCGATTTATAGGGCTTGTCTTTATCGAACTTAACCGGTTCTCCCTTGTAAGAGTGAAGGGTCCGAAGATAAGCGACCAGCGACCAGATCTCCTCCTCCGAAAAGACGTTTCCCCATGAAGGCATCATCGAGGAAAGATCAACCCCGCGGCCCCCTTTTTCGATGACCCCGTAGATCTCTTGATTGGACAATTTCGCCATGTACTGCTCTTTTTTATCGGTGAGGTCGCGGGGATGCGGATCGAGGTATTTGGCGTTATAGCCGTCTCCCTGGCCGCTGGTTCCGTGACAAGGGGTGCAATAGCGATTGAAGAGCCTCCTGCCCTGGGCGACATGCTTGTCCTGAAACAGGATCGAATACGCGATCCCCCCAACGATCAGGAGAGAAAGGGGAATCAATACGATACGTAGCTTGTTCATCATGGGTTACATTTCCGTCCGATCAATTTTACCTTTATTGGCTTCCCCATTCCCCGAATTTCCGTTTTTCCGGTACGAGCGGGTAATCCACCACTCCACGCCCACGGCGATTAACAGGAATAGACTCGGATAAAGGAAACGGGTTGGCGGGGGAGGCACCTCAAGGAAAAGGTAATACCAAGCCGACAGTGAACGTTGCGCGTCATGCTCCCCGTTGGAGCCATCCCAGGCGGTGAAGGCCATCGGGGTAAATTGGGCCACCGCGATCTGCACGTCATCTTTATCAGGTGTGACCAGAGACCTCTTGAAAACCGCTCGATACTGCCCGTTCTTATAGAGCCCTTTTCCTTTGAACTGCCAGTTTGCCTCGTCCTGCCTCTTTATCCGAATCCCTTTTCCGACCTCTTGACCGTTGGCGTTGAACTCTTCGACCGCGTTTTTCGACGCGATCCAACGCGCCACGAAAACAGGATGGTCGAGATCTCCCATGATGAAGTACGGCTTCTCGTTTCCCTTCCCCATGGTCACCGGAAATTGAAGTGCTAGGGCGTCGTCGAAGACCTCAGGGGTTCCTTCCTTCTCGGGCGTCGGCATGCTGTTCGTGGGATCGTCCCAGATCACGAGGATCGAAAAATCTTTCGCGTTGTACATTGCCTTCACGGCGACCGAATCGACCGTGGGGGTAAACATCCGTGGATCGATCGTCACTTGGCCGACGAGAGGGAAGCTATTCCTTTCCAGATTCGCCCATCGGGGATCGTCGGGATCGTCGGCCACCTCGCCTGATATTGGCTTTGCAATGACGGCGGACTTCCAGTCGGGCGGCCCGGGAAACTGAGAAAGAGAGTTGACATAGTTGGCAATTGCCCAGCTCTTTTCGTTGTCCAAGGTCTTCGCAAATGACGGCATGGGGGTTCCCATCAGGCCAGTATTGATTCGGGTATAAATCTCTTTCGGGGCATTACCCGCACGGAATGTCCAATTCTTGGTCAAGTTTCTAGGCTGAACAGGACGTCCCCAGCTATCTTTCAAGGTCGGGGCGAGAGGGCCGTTTCCCCGTCCTTCCTCGCCGTGGCACATAAAACAGCCGACGGAGCGAAACAGCTCCTTCCCCTTCTCGATCCCTTCTTTCGAGGGCTTGATTTCCGGTCCAATGGTGATCGGCTTGAGGTCGGTCGCCGAGGCGAACTGGGGAGCAAAGGTCTTCACATACCGAATCACCTGGCGGATCTGCTGCTCGTTCAACAGGCTGGACCAAGAGGGCATCCCGGTGCCGGGCAGCCCATTGGAGACGACCCTAAAGAGATCATCGTCGGTCGGTAGGCTTCCGATCGGGGTCGTTTTGTACTTGAAAAGCCCGCGGGTAAAATCCCTCGGTCTCGGTTTGAAACGCTCCGCGGCTGGGCCGTCCCCCGCTCCGGTAGGCCCATGGCAGCCCAAACATCGCTTGACATAGATGGCCTTTCCCGCCTCGACGTCGGAGACTCCCCCTGCCGGCCCTGAAGGCGTATCCGCTCCCCGAGCCGATCTCTCCCCGAGCGCCGGGGACAACGCCACCAGTCCGGAAAGAAGGTAAAGAATCACCCGAGCCCTTTTCGGAGCCGTTTTTTCGGAGGTTTTCTTGCTGATCAAACCGGTCTACTCCCAGGTTCGCGGGGAATACCCCGTGTAATTATAGAGAAAAAGAATAACCTTCCATCGCTGATCCTCGGTCAGCATTGTTTCCCACCGGGGCATTGCCGAATTCCAGGGAGTTGATTCCAGGGGAAGGCTGATTCCTCCGGTGCTGATTCTCCAGAAAAGGAACGACTCCTGGAGCATGACAATCGTCGTCGGGTCCTGGAAATTGGCCGGTTTCGGGTTGAAACCGACCGCAAAAATCCCATTCCCGTCGAGCTTGTCTCCATGGCAGAAGATGCAATTTTGATAAAAAACCTTTTTCCCCTCCTCGACATATTTTTGAAAAAGCTCTTTGTCTTCCGTTCGATAGGGATTGTAGAGGCCCGCGAACTCCCCCGGGGGGGCCGGGTGGATCACGCGGGAATCTAAGGGAATTTCAGCCTTGGCGGTGAACTTTTGATACGAGCTAATCCAGATGAGCGCAGGCATCGCCACCAGGACGGCATATCGGCCTCCCCTAGCGACCGACCCTCCCACTCCTCCTCCTAAAAACCGATAGATCGGGGTGATGATCGCCTGTTTAAAATCATAAAACAGGGTGAGATAGACGACCGTGCCGAAGGTCGCCAGCAGCATGTACATCAGAAGAACACTCCAGGGGAGCGGGGGATGTACGGCATATTTGAGAAGCAGATACAAGACCAATAGAAAAAGGAAGACCCGTATACCGGGAGGAAGGCCTTTGACTTTTGTCTTTTCCATCTGGAAACCCTTATCCTGCGATCCTTAATCCGTTTACCGCCTTTGTCCTATCGTCACTGGGATGAATCCCTCCGGAGGAGGCCTAACCCAGGAAATCTCCGCGGACCTCTTTAGAAACCCGGTTTGAGCTGCAGATCCGGCATCGCGCCGGGCGGCTCAGCCGCAGCCGTCTTTACGGCGGCCAATTCCGCCGGGTCCACGGTGATCTTTCCCCCTTGGCTTTGGACGAAGGCGATCACCGCAAGCATCTCCTCCTCTGACAAACCGATCGGCGGCTTGTTGATGATCGGCATCCTTGCAGGAAATCGCTTCGGCTCGACAGATTCGAAATCGAGCTTGATGTAGGCGTCCGGCTTCGTCAGCGACTCATATATAAATTCCCGCGTCAACCGGGCTCCGGCCATCTGAAGACTGGGACAACGTCCCGCCTCCGCCCCGAGCGTATGGCAAAGCGCGCACTGTCCCTTTCCGAAGAAAAGGCCTTGCCCGATCTTTGCCAGGTCCCTGTCGTTCTTGATTGTCCGGATGTCGAGCTTCTCTTTCGTCGGAGGAAGACCCACACTCTGTGGAACCTGGAATCCGATATACGTGAAGGTAAGCAGGTACCCCAGGACAACCCCCAAAACCTTTCGGAAGTGTTTGGGCCGGGCTGCTCTTTCGGCGGGCGTGCTGAACTTTTCGGGAAGGGTGACCAACCATTCGGTAAAGGGTGCGATGAAGAAATATTGGGTGCAGAACCCGTCATAACGCAGGGTGCTGGAGCTGACCCAAAAAATAAAGGCGACCAAAGCAAAGAACAGGAACGTAGAGATGGAAAAGAAGGTTGCGGCCGTTCCGAGTGTCGGGGTATACGCATAGGGCGTGGTGTCTTCCAAGACCCCATAGACATGCCAATGGACCCGAGAGGCCGAACGGGCATATCCCATGAGGCTCATCAACAACACCACGGTGATCGCATTGAGAACCAATGCGTATTGAGAGCTGGGCGGCATGACCCCCCAAGTCATTTTTCCGGTCGCCCTCGCTCCCCGCAGCATCAGACCGGTCAAAGGGGTCACCAGGATCAGAACCGCCAGAACCGCCAAGACCTGTCCGACGGAGAGATAATTGACTCGAATCACCGCGGGAACAAAATACCCGTAGATCCCGAGCCAAATTACGCCAATGATCGCCGACGCAAACAGAAGCTTCTCGAAGACTCGGGCCACCTTGCCCCACGGAACGGTGATCTCCTGGTTGGCCCTCCAATAAAGGAGGAAACTGATGAAGCTCGTCAGGATCATCAGATTGACCACGGTGAGTTTGGCCGACATGACGCCAAAGACGCTCAGCAGCGGATGGTGGGATCCACCCATCAATCTCGCTTCCTGCAGGGTCGCCACCACGCTGTGAGGGGTCATCCAAATCCCGAGGCAGACGAGCAGGGTTGCGAGCATGGCCGTGATGTAAGGCTTATATTTCACCCCGTCATCCGTTCTCCTGAGGAGCCCCTGCCAAAAGTAGTAATTGGCCCCTAGAAAGAGCGAACCAATGAGAACCGCCTGAAGGATAAAAAGCCAGGAGAGGATCCCTCCCATCAGGGTAATCCCCATCTGCTGGTTATATTGATAGACCTCTCGCATCAGCCAATATCCGGCGAAAGGAAGGGGAAGCAGCCCGAACGTGCCGATGAAGTTCCCGACATACCCCATCCAATCGTAGTGCTCCCGCTCCTCCCGAGTTTTCGCCCCCAAATATCGAACCCCGGCATACGCTCCGCAGACAAAGCCTCCCAAGACGACATTCGCTACGATCCGGTGGACGTTCACGGGCCACCATGTCGGGTTGTTCGCCGCAGCCCAGACCTTCTCCCAAGGTCCCATCGTAGAGTTCAAAACCACGGGGCTCGCCTGAAAGGAGGCCCAGGCGCTCGGAACAATCATGATAAAGAACCCAACGAAATTGAGGAAGAAACCGACAAAGACATGCATCGCCTTGAGCCACTTCGTCTGCATCGTGTCCCACTTGGCCGCATAGATGTAGAGCGCAAGCCCTTCCAGCAGGAAGAGAAACAGATAGAAATAGAAACTCGGCAAGAAGATCCCGGCCATGAAGTTCCACACTTTGGGATAGAGAACGCGCAGGGAAAATAGAAAGATGATCCCCAATGTTGCGGTCATTTCAAAGCAGGCAGTGACCAGCCGGGTAAACTCTTTGGCCAAATTGTCATACCGACGATCGCCCCCCCAGACCGCGACGACCTCACAGAGCCAGGCAAAAATCGGCACGCCCAGGACAAAACCGCCGAAGAGGAGATGGACTTGGGCGATCACCCAAATAAAATTGCGGCTACTGATCCAGGAGGGGTCCCTGTAATCCACGGCGGAGGTCTGCGCGAAGAGCGGGCTCCACGGCATCAAGAGAAGCAGAATCAAGCAAAGCCCCGATGCAAGAATCGGTTTTCGGATCACGTTTTTGAAGGCCATGAAACACCTCCGTTTCGCTTTCGACGGGTCAGATCGTGCCCCCCGAGGGTAACCCGCTCTCTTTAAAATCGATACCGATCGCAGCTTGAACCCGCACGCATCTTGTAGACGACAAAATGTTTATAAGAACTTGGCCAGCCAGGAAAAGGCGGCGGTTCCCTTCCTGTAGAACCAATCGACGTCCAGACTGATCTTATTTTCGGGATACAGCTTCGGCAGGAAGAGCAGGAATCCCAATGCGGTGGCCGAGAGGATTTGTATCGTTCCAATCAGGTGCGCCGCCGTATAAGGATGGTATTCAACCCGAAAAGGAAGCAACTGATAGAGCAGGCCAGGCCAGATCCCAATTAGGATGCAGACCGAGGCGGCCAATCCCATGCCCACCAGCATGTTGGTCGGCGGGTCTTTCGCCGGAATCTGCTTATCCTCACCGAAGAAGACCGCGTAGGGGAGCTTGAGCGTGGTCGAGATAAAGGTCCCGGCTGAGACCAAGGTTAGAAGCAGGTAGGTCCACAGGTGGTTGGACTGCTCCGCGGCAGAGACCACCAAGGACTTACTCACAAAACCGAGCAAGAGAGGGACTCCGGAGATGGAAAGACCTCCGATCATAAACAAGATAAATGTCCAGAACATCTTGGGGTAAAGGCCACCTAATTCCGTCGATTTTCGCCTTCCCGTCATGAAGAGGACGGAACTCATCCCCATCATCATTAGTCCTTTATAAATAATATTGCCGAAAGCAAGGGCCACGGCCCCATTGAGCGCGAGCTGTGTTCCGATTCCGACGGCGGCGACCATGTAGCCGATCTGACTGATGATATGATATGACAATAATCGGCGAATATCGTTTTCGATCATGGCATATACAATTCCATAAATGGCCATAAAGACCCCCAGAAAAATGAGAACCGGGGTGCCGGGAAAGCCTCGAACCAGGGCATAGACCGCCGCTTTAGTGGTGAAGGAACTCAAAAAGACGATCCCGGTTGGGCTCGCCTCGGGATACGCATCCGGAAGCCAGGCATGGAGCGGCGGGACCGCTGCGTTCAAGAGGAAACCGATGAGGATCAACGTCGGGCCCAGACCGACAGCAGGAAGGGTGGAGAAACCGAATCCGGCGCCCCCGCCCCCGTGGATGATGATCCCCCCTAACAGGCAGAGCCCGCCGACCACATGGACCATCAGGTAGCGCATCCCCGCCGCGCTCGATGCCGGCTGTCCGCCGAAGAGGACTAAAAAGACCGAGGTAAAGGCCATGATCTCCCAGAACACAAATAGAGTAAAAAGATCTCCGGCAAAAACGACACCCAAAGCACTTCCCGCATAAAGAAACGCGACGATTGACTCCCGGTTCCCCTTTAAATGAAGAGAATAGACCATGCCTATCAGGGTAAGGAGAATGAAAACATAACCGAAAACCAGGCTGAGCCGATCCACCTTTCCGAAGGTCAGCTGCTGCCCCATGAAGGTTATCGTCCCATGGTTTCCCTCCGGGGCCAGAAGAAGAAAGAGAAAACCGAGTATCGGCGTGATCAGCAGGATGGCCGATTTGGCCGTGCCCCTCACAAAAAAGAGGAGCGCCGCGCTGATGAAGAAGAGGGCACCGGGATGAATCCACTCAATCATAGTAGTCCTCTGATTTCATCAGTAAGGCATGTCCGACAAACTTGGCGACCCAGATGATGAGAACGGTCGAGATCAGGCCGTAGACGGCGCTAAACCCCGGTATGCCCTCACCGACAAGCCCCGGACCCTCCTCACGAACAAAATAGTAGATCAGGTCCGCAAAAATCGAGACCCCGAGAAGGGCGAAGATCACCCTTTTCACCTTTTGAAGCTGCACAGGTTTACCCATATTTCTCTCGAGGTTCCCCGCTTTTCCGTCGATCCTGGGGGATTTCTTCTTGATCTGCAGGGACGCACCATCGAGGCCATCTTGGGAGGGGGCGTCTTCGGCTCGAGCGGGGCCCGTCGGTCTGGTCTTCGGATTCATTGCGTCACCTGCCTGATCAACTGCAATAAGAGATCGGGAAACATCCCCAGAAGGACAGAGATGATCCCGCACAAGACCAACGGAACCACGATGAAATTCGATGGCTCCCGGATCGGACCTTCATGCTCGCCTCGCCCCGAATGCCCGCCTTGGGTTCCCGCGGCCGCAGCTCCCAGACTCTGGGGAACTGGGTGGAGCGTGCCCTGAAGCTTCTCCTGCGTCTCTTGTGGCCCGCCGAAAAAGGCCCTATGAACGATGGGAAGAAAATAGCAGGCGTTTAAAAAGGAACTGGCCATCAGTACAAAGAGAAACAAGGTTTCTTTTGCCTCGATCGCGCCCGTCATCAAATACCACTTGGTGAGAAATCCCGCCGCGGGAGGAATTCCCACCATGCTGAGCGTTGCAAGGGCAAAGGCAGTCATCGTCCAGGGCATCTTGCGGCCGATTCCGTCGAGTTGAGAAATATTGGTTTTACGGGAGGCGACAAAGATGGAGCCTGCGCAAAAGAAGAGCGTGATCTTTGCAAACGCATGATTTGCGATGTGCATTATTCCGCCCGCCATTCCGCTGGGAGTCAGAAGAGCCGCGCCCAACACCATGTAAGAAAGCTGGCTTACCGTCGAATAGGCGAGTCGGGCCTTAAGATTGTCGCGGGTCAGGGCATAGATCGAAGCCATGATGATGGTGAAGGAGACAATGAATGCGGTCATCGAGCCCAGGTTTAAGGTCTTCATCAGCTCCACGCCGTATACGTTAAAAATGATGCGCAGGACACAAAACGCCCCGGCATTCACAACCGCTACAGCGTGAAGGAGAGCGCTCACTGGCGTGGGCGCAATCATCGCGGCGGGGAGCCAACCATGGAGAGGCATAATCGCCGCCTTGCCAATTCCGAAAATGAAGAGAAAATAGGCAATCATCAGGACCGTTTGATTCGCCCCCGGGGGGAAGATGCCGTGGGGCTTAAAATCAAAGCTATTGGTCACGTTGTAGGTCAAAAACAGCGCGGTAACAAAGAAGGCTTTTGAGGTCGCTAGCAGATAGAAGAGATATTTGTTTCCGGCAGCATAGGCTTCCTTGGTTCCCAAGTGGGTAACGAGCGGATAGGTAATAAACGTAATCAACTCATAGAACAGAAAGAGGGTAACCAGATTGGCCGAAAAGGCCAACCCCAGCGTTCCCGTGAGGGTGATCGCAAAGCAGGCATAGTAGCGGGTCTGGGCGTGCTCGTTGAGAGATCGCATATACCCGACGGAATAAAGGGTCGTAACAATCCATAAAAAGGAGGCGGTGGTCGCGAAGAGCAGTCCCAAGGCATCGACTCGAAACTCAATTGAGACCCCGGGTACGATCGAAAACGCGTTATAATGCAGGGTTTTTCCGGAAAGAACGGCGGGAATCATGCTGGCAACGATGAGAAACTTCAGAACAGCCGTGCCCAGAGAGACCCCTTCTCGAACATTCGGGTCCCTCCGGGCTAGAACAATGAACGCAGCCCCGACCACAGAAACGACCACGGCTAACAGCGGTTTGATCGACTCAATTTCCATAGTGGTCATCCGCACCCGTTAAAAGGACCCTAGTTTTATGCAATGAGGAATCAAGGTTCAACCAAAACCTTGATCTCCTTGTGTTCGTGGACTGCGGGCTTGCCGTCATGCGAAAAAGTATGCTCATAGGCGATGGCCTTCCAGCGCTGCTCTTCACTCAACTTTTCTTTCCAGGCCGGCATTTTGGTCTTGGGAACGCCTTCCGACACCCGCCAAAACCAATAGCTATCGGAAAATTCATTCATTTTCTTCGCCACACGAAAATCCCGCGCGCCCCTGGCCTTCGGTCGATCCTTCTCCGGATCGATCCCATGACAAGTGGAGCAACCGTCCTTGATCTGCTCTTTTTTTCCTCGGAACTCGATTTCGATCTGAGCGGTCTCAAAGATCTTTTTCCCTTCCGCAATAATCTTTGGATCGGTCCACCATCCCGCCGGCATGTGCTTGCCAGCGTAACTTTTTGGGACCGGCTTCATCGGCTTTTCCTCCTCTTCCTGAGCCCCTACCAAACCATAGGTAACCGGAAGAATGACCAGACCCAACAACAATCTAGCGACAAGCCCGCTTCTCAACATCAATCTCTCCATTCATAGGTTTTAGCCATCATCTCGATCGGGTCAACGCTCTGTCGTTTGCACCAGAACTTCATAAGTCGCCATCAGGTTTCGCTCATTGCTGTTGTATGAATCGAGCGTATGGCAGAAAATGCAGTTTTTCTCCTTAACCAGGGCCTCCCCCTTCTTCACCAGTTCTGTGTTCAGAGGCCGCTCATCGCGGGAGGGGGAAGGACCATCTCCGGAAGCGAGCACGTAGGCGATCAGGGAGCGCGCCTCTGCATCCGTGAGACCCAAGTTAGGCATGGGGCTGTCCGGGCGGATCGATTGTGGATTCTTGAGCCAATGGAGCATCCACTCCGGACGGAGTCGCCGAGAGGCTTCTTTCAGATCCGGACCAATCACTCCTCCCTCGCCCCCGATCCGGTGGCAGGCATCACAGGCAAATCGGTCGGAAAAGAGCTTCTTCCCCTTCTCCACCTGTTCGGGATCGGCATTTAAAACTCCGAAGTCCCGGGGTGAGATTCCCGGATCTTGGACGCTCATCAGGTACTCGACGACTGCGTTGAGTTGATCGTCCGATAACTGAAAGTTCGGCATCGTAGTCTTGGTGAGGGGAATAAATCCAATCGGCCGGATCTTATGGGGTTTTTTCAAAAAACCATACAGCCACTCGCGATGGAGCTTGCTCCCCTCGTGACCGATGTTTGGAGCCAGTTGCCTGCGCGTGACTTCTTTTCGGTGACAAATCGGGCAATCCGCCTTTCCACCCTGCTCCAAACTCGCAAAACGGACCGTCCCCGGCTCTACCGAATGGGATTCTTTGGACGTCAATGGATTGGGGCCTGGAGGAGCCTGCAAGAATCGAATGTACGCGATGATATGGTTGATCTGGTCCTTTGGAAGGGTCCTTCCCCAGGCAGGCATCGAAACCGACAATCCCGCAGCGGCGCCGCCGTTTTCGATCACATCGAAGATTTCCTGATCTTTGAGATCGATGACTTCCCGGCCAATGAGGTTCGAGGGCGAAGGGTCCAGGTGGGCCGCATTTACCCCGTTACCCTTGGCGGTCAATCCATGGCAGGCAGCACAAAAATGATTGAAGAGGACCTTTCCCTTTGCGGGATCAGCGGAGCCCGAGCCCGGGCTCCCCGGTGGGATGCCCCTGACGGGGGCCGCCTCGACACCCCAGGACCCGGTCAGGATTAAAACGACAACCGCTACGGAAAGCAAACGTCCAACGGTTTGCCTAGTCACTTAGAGGTTTCTCCCCATCGGATGCATTAAGGTTGGCCTTTTTCGCGGCCAACCGAATGGGTCGGAATTAAAGGTCAACTCGGATAAAAGGGACATAAAATACCCTTTCCAACATCCCTGGCCAAAGAAGCCTCCCCTCGGTCCGCTCCCGGACCCATCGAGGCCTTAAATCTCACATCGTGTCTAAACCTGGCTGAGGCGAAGAGTTGAAGTGACCGGTGCAGGACTCCGCATCCGACGCCTTCCCGGCTTGGATCCCTGAACAGATAGAGGCAGACGTATGGCTTCTATCGACTGAGAACACGTTGATCCGCGATGAATCGGAGGTTTTCACTGGAGAAGACGACCTTGCCCACTGGGCATTTTCGCACAGTTCTAAACCCCGCCAGAATCGGCGGAGGTTGTTAAATAACACACCCTTTGGGCTTTGTCAATACCAAAATGGCCCCGATTTTTGTGCCACAGGGTGTTACGAGGATCTGAATTCTCTGGATCTTCTTTTTGTGGACGGCCGGTCCTTCGGATACGAAAGAAGAAGCCACAAAGATCCCCTCTCCAGAAGGATACCGCTCGGAGGTTGGGCTCGATCTCGCCCGCCCTTATGGGGCGGCGCGTTTCCCCGTAAACCGAGATACCCTCATCAGGCCTATCATGAAAGCCTGGCTTGGAAAATCGCATGAAAAAGGGGCGACGGCTCGCCAGCTTCGCCAGGACGCTTCCAGAGCGCCCGCCCCAGATCAACGTCCCGAAGAGGCGAAGCCGTTCCACCAAAACCCGCTTCACATTGACCTCGGCCCAGGCCGGGATCTCCGGCTCGCTCTCCAAAGAGGTCTTGCTGCCCCGCGGCTCGCCATCCAAAATGCGTGCGATCTCTTCCCATCCAACCCGTCCCTCCTTCTCCGTGCCGGGGAGCTTTCCCAGCGTGGCAATGATGCGCTGGTGCGGCCCCCGGCCATGCGCACCGATTCTACCGGCGTCCCGCTCTCGTAGTTCACATCCCCCCTTCTTTTTCTCATGGCGGCGCAGATACATACCGCCATTATCCAAAACCGGGATACCGAAAACGAGGGGAGCGGTCTGCACTACACATTTCGTTTTTTCGGGATATGGCCGTGGAAACCAAGGTTTTCTCCATTCCTCCACCCCCCAAATCAGTTATCAACAGGCCAACTCAAGTCCGGCTAGCGGTCCGGTTAGGAGATCGTGGCGCCGGTGGAGCGTCCACCCGGAACGGGCCAAGTCTGTTCACGAAAATCGAGCAACATATCCCGCTACGGCTTGGGAGTGGGCCTGTATCGCGGCGACCCTCGGCTCGAAATTCCTCTTTCTTGATATCGGAGGAGCGTTAAACGAAGTCAATTATTTTTAAAGTTGGGCCGACTCCTACGTAATTTATCCTAGGCGCTACTGATCCACAACCTTAACTCTTGGTTCCAGACTGGAATGGGGAGAGCAAAAAGAGAAACCCAGCCAGAGTTCCGGCGATTATTTAAGAAAACTTTTCCTATAAAATATAAATGAAGAGGAATTGTCAATCCATTTCTGCCTTCTGTCTTCGTTGCTCCACCACCGGTCTTCCCAGGCCCGGACAAGCCAGGCCAGCGCTTTGCGCCTCACTTGAAGTTACCCCCAAAATATCCACAGATTATCATCAGGTCTTTCCACTATATATTGCGGCGGATTTCTGTCAAAACCCCGCATATAGTGTTTTTCCACTTGACAATGCACCGGGACTTTTCTTATTCTAGAAACCTGAACGCCCCCCCAGGGTGATATTCTCAGCACCTTCGTCAGAAATCCTGATCCTCGGAGGCTCGACATGGAGACGATCCAAAACGGCACATCTCAATCCGACAAGTTCCCCCGGCTCTCGGCTAATGCCCTGCGCGTCCTCGAAAAACGATACCTCGCAAAGAACGAAGAGGGAAGGGTTGTAGAGACTCCAGAACAGATGTTTCGACGCATCGCAAAGAATTTAGCCGAGCCCGATCGGCTCTATGATCCTCTGATCGACCTCCATCCTGTCGAAGAGGAGTTTTATGACCTGATGAGCTCTCTGCGATTTCTTCCAAACTCACCCACCATCATGAATGCAGGTCGCGAACTCCAACAACTCTCCGCCTGTTTCGTCTTACCCGTGGGCGATTCAATGGAGGAGATTTTCGAGACGGTTAAACAGGCTGCAATTATTCACAAGACCGGGGGAGGGACCGGATTTTCCTTTTCACGCCTTAGACCCAAGGATGACGTGGTCCGGACCACCGGCGGGGTCGCCTCGGGACCCGTCTCCTTCATGAAGGTTTTTAATCATGCAACGGAGGCGGTGAAACAAGGGGGAACCCGCCGCGGTGCCAATATGGGGATCTTGCGAGTGGATCATCCAGATATTCTGGAGTTCATATCCTGCAAGGCCGACACCCGAGAGATCACCAACTTCAACATCTCGGTGGCCATCACCGGCAAATTCATGGAGGCTTTCGAACGGGACGGGTCATATGACCTCATTTCTCCGCGGAACGGAAAAGTCGTAAAACAGATCTCAGCCCGCATGGTCATGGACAAAATCGCGGCGCAGGCCTGTGCTACAGGCGAGCCCGGGCTTTTCTTTATTGATACCACAAATGACACCAATCCCACGCCCCATATCGCCCAGATCGAAGCAACCAATCCTTGCGGGGAACAGCCGTTGCTTCCCTATGAAAGCTGCAACTTGGGGAGTATCAACCTAGAGAGACATCTGAAGCAACATGGCGACCGATTCATGATCGACTGGCTTAACCTGGAACG
>Ga0070733_10000352_pt1 | contig 38551 bp, 41 predicted proteins | sample Coa_R1_9_FD_66450 | JGI IMG/M metagenome (GOLD analysis project Ga0070733, IMG submission 66450) | Surface soil microbial communities from Centralia Pennsylvania, which are recovering from an underground coalmine fire - Coalmine... | ecosystem: Environmental > Terrestrial > Soil > Unclassified ... | reverse complement strand
TCGGCATGGGCGGGCTGGTCTGCTGCGTGAAGCCCGGCGACCGGGAATTAATCGAAGCCTACGCAAAGCAGACGGGCAGGGGGGATTCGCTGGTTATCGTCTCTCCCCAAAACAAATGGCGCTGCAATCTCATCCGTTATGCGCTGCTGCGGCCCGGTATTGTCGGCAGTCGCGTGGAAATCATCGTCTCGCTGCTCATGACCATTGTCGAAGCGGCGGAGCGCGGCGACAGGGGAAACAGTCAGCAGGATAAATTCTGGCAGCGCTCCTTGCGCCAAATTCTGCGCAACGGTGTCGAGGTCTGCATTGCCGCCAGGGGCGAAGTCACCATGAAGATGCTGCATGAGGTCGTCACCTCCGCGCCGCGCACCCATGCGGACGTGCATAACGCAGAGTGGCAGAAAGACTCGCTCTGCTACCGGCTCATAGAGGAAGCGGAGCTGAAGGAAAAAAGCGAGCGGGCGCAAAGCGATTTCGAGCTGGCCGCGAAGTATTTCCTGCGGGAATTCCCCGACATGCCGAACGATACGCGCGGCTCCATCCTCGCTACTTACGGCGTCATGGCCGACGTGCTGCTGCGCGGCCATATGGCGGACCTGTTCGACGGCGAGACGACGTTTCTCCCCGATCTCACTTTCGACGGCGCGATTATCGTGCTCGACCTGCCTACCAAGGTCTACGGCCAGGCCGGTGTCTATGTGCAGTCGGCCTTCACCTATTTGTGGCAGACGGCCTGCGAGCAACGCGACGTAAAAGCCAATCCCCGGCCCGTGTTCTGGTTCGTGGACGAAGCCCACGAGCTGGTCTGCAATTACACGCCGGAGTTTCTCGCGACGGCGCGCAGCGCGCGCGTGGCCTCGGTGCTGATTTCCCAGAACAAACCCAATTACCTGGCCGCGATGGGCGGGGAGGCCGGACGCCATCGCGTCGATGCCTTCTTGGGTAATACGGGAACGAAGATATTTCATGCGAACGGAGATCCCGAGACGAACCGCTGGGCCTCCGACACGATCTCCGAAGAAATGCAGACGCGCACCAACTGGCACGGGTCGAGTGAGAACGGACAGGGCAGGGGCGGGGGCTCGGAAGCGCCTGGGAAAAAGGTGCTCCCCTCGGAGTTCACCACCCTCAAAAAGGGCGGGCCGCAAAACGGTTTCATGACCGATTGCATTGTCTATCAGACCGGGGCCTGCTTCCGCGCCAATAACGGCGAGCCGTGGCTGCGCACGTCGTTCCCCCAGCAAATACCGGGCGTCACCACGAAGCCCGGTGACAAGTAACCAGGGCGTTTCACTTTGAAGCACGGGCGGGGCGCTCCACAACCTTCAATCGAATTCAAAGGATTTTCAACGCTCAAAGGAGGGCGTGAGTGATGAGGCTATACGGAGAAACGAGAGAGCTGTTAAAGGGCACCGAGTCGTGGCGGATGTACGAGATGATGCTGTCGATTATCAGCCTGATAGCGGGATGCTTCGCCGTCAGCATCGTCGTGTTCGTCAGGAAGGATTTTGGCGAGCGCTACCTAAGCTGGCTCAACCTGTCCTTCGGCTACACGGTCGTCGCCAATTTCACCTTCCTGGCCAGCATGTTCGGCTTCCTCACGCGCTGGGGCGGACAGGAATTCATGATGATGTTCTGGCTCGCCTTTATCGCCATGAGCCTTTACCGGCGCTGGGAAATTAACCGGAAGAATAATGCCGGTGTCGAGTGGCACAGCATGTACATGGGAACCTCCCTGCTGCCGCTGCCTTTCTCCGAGGAGAAAGTCTACAAGTTCTTCGAGCCCGCCCTGGTATTCGGGGCCGGGTATATGCTCTCCGGCATTTCCGGACAGGTCGGCGTGTGGCTGATGATCAGCGCGGTGGCGTTGTTCATCTGCAACCATATCGCCTATTACAACGAGCGCCGGGCCATGCTCGATATGCGCGACGCCCAGATTGAGGCGAAGTATTTAAGCGCCGCGCTCGCGGGAAAGCCCGTAACCGAGACCGGCGGCTTCGTGGTCGCGGAATCCAGCATCAAGCTCATGGGCCAGGACGCGAGGCTCAAAGACGCCTTCGCCAATCTCTCCCCCGAACTGAAAGAAGTGCTCGATGCCGAGCAAGGCGCAAGGGCCTCGGCCCAATCCGCGCCGGAATCGAGGTGATATGCCATGTCCGCCGCAGAAAAGTACGGCAGTGTCCAATCCATGCCCTCCGCTTCGCTCGCCCAGGCGCGCGAAGCCGGGCAGTCGCTTGCCGATAAGGGCGTGACGCACAGCGCCGGGGCGTCCCAGACTCCCGCCGCCAAGTACGCCGCGCCCAACACTAACCACATGCAGAAGTCGCTCTCGCAGGGAAGGTCACTGTGAGGCTACTGAAGCACGGCGGGGGGCGAATGCTTGGACAGTCGCTCCCCGTTTTTTCAGGGGAATTTTCGGAGTCAGGTCAGGGCAAATCCGGGGGTGATTTTCGGTCGGAAAGGCACCCCGGAACGGAGGCGATTTTTCATGAAGAGGCAGCATAACTTTTGGGGCGCGGGAAGTGTTGCAGTGGCATTCTGGTTTGCCACATGTGGCAGACACATCACGGCTCTCAACCACAAGAAGCAATCCCGCGCCAAGCGCGGCGACGAAGCCCATAAGCACTGCTTAGGAGACACGTCTATACGCTTCCTTTCTTCTTGCTTTTCTCAACCGCTGGGGGTAGACCGCAAGGAATACCCGCTACAGGTTGTGTTTGAAACCTAACACCGCGATCAGCCTATGTTGTTCATCAACCACGCTACCGATACCAAGGCTGCCAAAGATTATTTCACCGAACACCTGTCCAAATCCGACTACTACATGCGCGATTCTCAGGAGATTGCCGGGGAGTGGCATGGACGCGGAGCGGAACTGCTGGGACTCTCCGGCACCGTGGACAAAGAGAACTATTTTCGCCTCTGCGAAAACGTCAATCCGACGACAGGCGAGCAACTGACTCCCCGCGTCAAAGCCGACAGGCGGGTGCTCTACGATTTCACCTTCGACGCTCCCAAGTCGGTCACACTCGCCTACGAACTCGGCGGCGATGAGCGGGTCATGGATGCCTTCCGCGAATCGGTCAAGGAAACGATGGGCGAAATGGAGGATTCCATGCGCGTCCGCGTCCGCAAGAACGGCGCACGCGAGGATCGCCAGACCTGCAACATGATTTGGGGCGAATTCCTTCACCGCACCACGCGGCCCGTGGACGGCATTCCCGATCCGCAACTGCACTGTCACGCCGTCGCATTTAACGCCACTTTCGACCCTGCGGAAGATCGCTGGAAGGCCGGAGAGTTTGAGCACCTGGTACGCGACAAGGGATATTTTCAGGCCGCATTCCATTCCCGTCTTGCGGAAAAACTCGACGCGCTCGGCTACGGCATAGAGCGCGACGGAAACAGCTTCAAGCTCGCCGGTATCGCCCGCGATACCTGCAATGAATTCTCCCGGCGCACACAGATTATCGAGGCGGAAGCCAAGCGCCTCGGCATCACCAATCCCAAAGCCCTGCGCGAGCTGGGGCGCAAAACCCGCGAAGCCAAACCGGAAAAACCGATGAGCATGGCGGAGCTGCGCGAGGTCTGGAATAAACGCTTAGGGGATGGCGAGCGCGAAGCAATCAGCGAAGCGCGGGCCGGGAAGGATACTCAAGCGCTGGATGCGGGGCAGGCCGTCGATTATGCCGTGGCGCATTGCTTCGAGCGCTCCTCCGCCGTCACCAAAAAGAAGCTCCTTGAAACGGCCCTGACCCACAGCTACGGCAAGGCCAGCGTCAAGGACGTTCGCAATGCGGCCCTGCGCGATTCCATCCTGCATAACGATAAGAACGGTCGGCGCTACGTCACCACGCGCGACGTGCTGCGCGAAGAACAGGACATGATCGATTTTGCGAAGCACGGGCGGGCCACGCGCGACAAATTAGGCGGCTATCAAAGTTTCGACCTTGACCCGAAACTAAGCGATGAGCAAAGGGGCGCGGCGCTCACCATTCTCAATTCCCGCGACCGCGTGACGGGTCTGCAAGGGAAGGCGGGCACCGGCAAAACCACCATGATGCAGGCCACTATCGGCGCGATAGAAAAAACCGGCAAGGAGGTTTACACTTTCGCTCCCTCGGCGGAAGCCTCGCATGGGGTGCTCGCAAACGAAGCGGGCTTTAAGAACGCCGAAACCGTCGAACGCCTCCTCATCGACCCGGAGATGCAAAAGCGCATCAGCGGCCAGGTGCTCTGGGTAGACGAAGCCGGTCTGCTCTCGGTCAAGGACATGAAGCGGCTTTTCGACGTGGCGAAAGAACAAAATGCCCGCGTCATACTCTCCGGGGATTCCGCGCAGCATTACGCCGTCATTCGCGGCGATGCGCTGCGCGTGCTTGAGAATAATTCCGCGATGCAGTTCGCATCGCTCGCGGAGATCCGCCGCCAGACAAACGACACCTACCGCAACGCCATTGCCGCGATTAGTCAGGGGGACAAGATCGGGAAGGACGGCAGGACAAAACTGGAAGCCGGTATGGACGCGCTCGACAATATGGGCGCGATTATCGAAGTACAGGGGCCGGAGCGTTACAAGCGGATCGCAGAGGATTATGCCGACGTTATCACTCAGCGCAAGGCGAACGGCGAGTATAAGACTTCGCTGGTCGTGGCTCCCACCCATGCGGAAATCCGCCACGTCACGGGCGCGATACGCGACACGCTCAAGGCTCAAGGCAAGCTCGGAACCAAGGAACGGGAATTTACCTCGCTGCGCTCGCGCCAGCTTACTGAAGCCGAGCGCACGGACGCCAACTCCTACCAAACGGGCGAGGTCGTCCAGTTCCACCAAAACGCGAAGGGGTTCAAGCGCGGCGAGCGCGTCACGGTAGAGGATGCCGGCGCTGCCGGCGTCAATGTGACGCGCTCGGATGGCAGCAAGGCGCTGCTGCCCTTTAGCGAAGCAAAGAAGTTTCAGGTTTATCAGCCGCAAAAGGTCGCGCTGGCCGATGGCGATAAGCTCCGCATCACCATGAATGGATTTACGCGAGAAACACGGCGGGGGCTGTTGGGTAATCGGGGTAAAGACAGGCTCAATAACGGGGCGCTCTATCAGGTGGAAGGATTCACCAAGCAGGGCGATATCAAGCTCACCAACGGCTTCGTCGTGCCGAAGGATTACGGCGGGCTGACGCATGGCTATGTCGTGACTTCCCACGCATCGCAGGGCAAGACGGTGGACATACCGCTCGTTGCTCTCGGCTCGGAATCCTTCGCCGCCGCGAATCGGGAACAGCTTTACGTGTCGCTCTCCCGTGGCCGGGAAGCCGTGCGGCTCTACACGGACGACAAGGCCGGGATGCTCGATGCCGTGCAAAGCTCCGGGGCGCGTCTCTCGGCCACGGAATTGATGGGCGAGCAGAAGCCAAAGCCCAAACGCAAGCCGGGGATGATGGAACGTCTGCACCATCACGCCCGCCGTGTTTATTACAAGCTGCGCGAGCGGCTCGCGGCGCACGATTACGCCCACGCCTACATCGCTCACCAGCAACGAAAAGGACTCAGCCATGAAAGATAGCGACACGCATACCAAGAACGTCACGTCCGGTACGAACGTTCATAGATTGCTCAAACCCCTGCCTCCACGCCATGAGCCGAATGAGCAAGAGGCATTTGACGCTTACGAGAAAGCCCACGCGATAAGCCGCGAAGCCCTCATGCTCGAAGTCCGGCTCGCCAATGGCGATACGGTGAGTTGGCCGTACTCCTCGCTGCGCAAAGCCAGATACTTCATCGGCAAGGGCGTTCTCGAATTGCGTTTTGACGGCGATCTCGTGATTTCCGAGGGCAGAAATCTGAACCGGCTGAAAGACGCGATTAACGAGCATCGGCAACGCTTTATTCAGGAAGGCACGGACGTTGAGCGCGGGCTAAAGGATGAGGACGCGGTGCATATCGACCGCATCGAGATTACGAAAGCAGAGGACGAATCATGACCATAGAAACGGTACGGGCGTTATCGGACAGCGATCTCTCGCAGGTCGTCGCCTGGGCGCAAGCGGAAGTCAAGGCGCGGGCGGAAAAGCGCAAGCAGGAAACCATCGCCAAGATTAAGGAATTGGCCGGGGCGGTAGGCGTCTCCGTGGCGATCGGAGGGGTGAGGGGAAGGCCGAGAAAAGGAACGGAAGCAAAGGCGCAGAACAAGATATCGGAGGGAACAACAGCAACGCTGCTGTTCCCTCCTCATTGAATTACCTAGAAAATGAACATCCCGAGGCCCTGGGGATTGGTTCCAACAGTGATTGTGCTCACGACATGATCATTCGACGTGGTGATCACCGATACGTTATTCGAGCTGTCATTCGCCACGTAGACCTGCGTGCCAGTGGGATTGATGGCCACACCCACGGGGTTAGTGCCCACAGTGATTGTGTCGCCTGATTGCACAGTATCGGTCGAAGTATTGACGCCGCTAACTGTGCTACTCCCGAAGTTGGCTACGTATGCCTTCGAACCGCCTGGAATCATCGCAAATCCACGCGGATTGTTGCCAACAGTCATCGGATAGGAGCCGCTGCTAGAACATGTGCTGGTCGTGCAGAGCGCTCCAGTTGATGCCTTAATGACAGACACTGTGTCCGTTCCGTAATTCGAGACATAGACTTTAGTGCCATCGGCAGTATAGGCAATGCCGAAAGGTTGATTGAATTGGCTTGAAGTGATGGTTGTAACGGTGGGACTCGTATTCTCTGCCGGAAAATACGAGACGGTGTTATTTCCGTAATTCGAGACATAAACGGTGCTGCTGTCGGGGCTGATCGCCACGCCGAGAGGTTGCGCCCCGCTGGCAAAGCTGATGGTTGCGACGACACTGGGACTGCTGCCAGTCGAGATCATCGAAACCGTGTCGCCGCCAGTGTTCGCAACATACACGTATTTGCTGTCAGGAGTGAAAGCCACACCGTGAGGCGAACTGCCAACTGTGAGGGAACTGACTGCGGAAGTAGCGGTATTAATAATAGATACCGTGCCTGAGCCGGAGTTCGTCACATACGCGGTAGCTCCGTCAGGACTGACCGCCGAACCGATGGGGCCAGTGCCGACAGAAATTGTGCTGCTGACGCTTTGGCTTCCCGTACTAATGACCGACACATTGTTCGTGGTGTAGTTGGGTATGTAAGCCGAGGGTGGGGGGGCTGGCGCAAATACGATTCCATAACCCCCGTTAAAGGTACTTGTCCCGTTGGCAGTCAATATGGTATTCGTTTTTGCATTGGTGGCGGTATTTATTACGACCACGGAATCCGTCCCCGCACCAACGTAGGCCGTAGTTCCGTCCTGGCTAAACTTTATGCCCTCTGGTCCAGAGACACTAATGGGATAACCTGTTCCGCTCTTCACAACGGGCGGTGTCTGCGTCAAATCGACCACATCAACAGTATTGCCTGTGGGGCTTGAAACATAGGCTAAAGTACCATCTGGTGAAATCGAGACGAATTGCGGGTCAGTCACCGCGAGAGGATAACCAGTTCCACTTTTCGCCACTGGGGGCGTCTGCGTTAAATCGACAACGGCAACTCCATTTATTTGAGCGCAAGCAACGAGTGCGCTTTTGGCGTCCGGCGTGATGGCGATCGCGTATCCGTTCTGAGTGCAGCCTAAAGACACTGGGTAACCTGTTCCACTCTTCACCACCGGTGGGTTTTGTGTCAGATCGATAACCGAGACCGTTTTATCGCTCCCGTTCACTACAAACGCTGTATGCCCATTTGGCGTGATGGCCACTCCGTACGGGCAATTGCCGACGGTCAGGTTATTGGTAACGGTTTTTGAGGATGTGCTAACTATGGATACAGTGTTATTACACCCTCCGCCGCTGGCATCTTCGTTGGTAACCAGAAGCTTACTGCCATCTGGCGTAATGGTTAGGCCGACCGGAAAGTGAAAGTTAGCACTCGTGATGGTGTTGACGGTCGGGGATGACGTGCCCGTCGCGAAATAGGAGAGTGAGTTATCCTGTGAATTAGCGACATATATCGTACTTCCGTCTGGGCTCTCCACGATGGACTGTGGATATTCACCTACATCGATATTTCCGACAAATGTGTGGGTTGATGTATCAACAATGCCAACAATTCCTGGGGTGATGTTACCCGTTCCGCTGCTGGAATAGGCATAGTGCGTTGAACTTTGCGCGTAGGCATTCTGAGGTTGCGGAAGGGCGGACAGCAGCGCAACGGTCAGAAAGAGAAACATCCGGCGAGCTGGACGCAGCCATTGTGGGGATTGTGGTGCCGTGGATGATGAGCCTTCAAACCACATCGATAAGCTAGTCATGGGTTTTTCTCCAAAGTTGATTCACCGCGCGGGTGGTTCTTTGCGGCGTGCACGGATCGTAAATGGCGGGAGGTTTCCCGTCAAGAACAAAATGCCTGATTATTGTTTTTTTACAGGTGGTTAATCTGCCAGGTGCCTACCAACCGTCGCCGGTCGCCTTCGGGCTACTGTGCTCTTGCTTGCCGCCCCGTGTTTCTGCTTTTGGGTTGCTCTTGCGACCACGGCTCCATGCGGGGATGCGTCTATGTAGCTGCGGAAAAGAAAAACGGGCAAAGGGTCTTTGTTCCCTTTGCCCGTGCTCCGTCTTAACGCCCGATAGTTACGGAATTAGCTTAAACACCACTCCAAATCCGTTGGCCCCGCCAACATACGTGGTGCTGTAGAGGTTCCCACTGGAGTCTACTGCCAATCCGCCGTAGGGTTCCTGTCCATCGGACGTGCCCGCCACGAAGCTGTACACGGCGGTTTCCGACCAGACGCCCAGAGACTCCGTAAGTTCAAACACTTCGCCGTGGCCGTTAGCGCCGCCGCCCAAGGTCGTGCCCCAGAGATTGCCGCTCGAATCTATGATCAACGCTCCTTCGGGTTCGTAGCCATTGGAAAAGCTAAAAAGCATGGAGTATGAGCCGCCCGAAGGTATTTCGAACATCGTGCCGTCACCGTTCGCGCCGCCGGTAGCGGTGGTGCCCCAGATATTTCCGCTCGAATCGATGAGCAAATTGAACGGAAACCGCCCGTCCGTGGTGCCGCTAGTGAATATGTGGGGCACCGTCTCCGTCCATGTGGTGCTCGGGGGAGTAGGCTTCGCAAGCTCAAAGACGATACCAACATTGTGAGAACCCCCATAGGTGGTCGTGCCCCAGAGATTCCCATGCGAATCAATAACTACATTGCCTTGAGGTGTTACACCGTCTGTAGTGCCGCCTGCGAATTTGTAGAGCGTCGTTTCCGTCCATACGCCTCCCGACTCCGATAGCTCAAACACCGTACCGTTAGCGTTAGTGCCGCCGCCCGAGGCCGTACCATAGATATTGCCACTCGAATCGATGGCCAAACGCCCGCAGGGCCATGCCCCGTCAGACGCACCACCCGCGAAGCTAAACAGTACGGTTTCCGACCAGACCCCTCCCGACTCCGAAAGCTTGAACACCGTACCACGGCTGTGAGCACCGCCGTATACGGTTGTGCCGTAGAGATTCCCGCTGGAATCCATAATCAAATCAGCCTGGGGGTTTATCCCATCTCCGGTCCCAAAGCTGTGAAGCAGTGAGAATGTGCCAAGCGAAGTTATTTTAAACACGACGCCGTCGTTATTTGCGCCGCCAGTGGAGGTTGTGCCATAGAGGTTGCCGCTCGAATCGATAACCAACCCGGCGAAGCTGCTTTTTCCATCCGTCGTGCCTCCGGCGAAACTGTGGACCAGACTTTCAGTCTGTGCGAATGCTTGTGAAGGCGCGAGCAGCACCATAGCCAGAACTGCGCAAAGAGCTGCGAACGTCAGTTGCAGGGTTTCTTTGAAACGAGAATTCATACGATTTTCTCCTGAGTGAATTCGCCGCAAGATATTCGCGGCGTGGGAGGGATCGTAAGTCTGCGGGAGGATTCCCGTCAAGAACAAAACGCGAGATTATTGTTTTTTCACAGGCGGTTAATCTGCCGGGTGCCTAGAGGCCGTCGCCGGTCGCCTTCGGGCTGCTGTGCTCTTGCTCGCCGCCCCGTGTTTCTGCCTTTGCTTTTGTTCTTGGTTGCACGCTCTTGCAACCACAGTCCCGTGCGGGGACACGTCTATATATCGGGTCTTTCGGAAGGTGAAGCACGGGGGGTATTAGCGGCAGCGGCCTTCGCAGTCTTCCAGAGCGGCGCGCGATTCTTCTTCCCTGCGTCTGTCGTGCGATAGCCTGAGAGTCCACGCCGCCTCGGAGAGAAGAGCGGCCCCTACGGACGCCAGGCGCAGCGCTTTCCATTTCTTTTCCGGGTCTTTGATGGCCTCGGCGATCACAAGAGGCGCGGCTACGCTCAATATATGTATCCAGTGCCCCGTTGCCCCGAGAGAACTGTGCGGATGGTGAATAGTGCGCTTGGTCGCCTGCGCATATGCATACGAGTCGCTGTGGTTGTTGTGCGCCTGTTGCCGTTCCGCGTAGTCCGTATGGCGATGCATGCCTTGCTTTCCCGGAAATACTTCCAGAGGAAACTTAACGGATTGCCGCTGGTTTTGCAAGCAATAGACACAACTTGTGGTAGGTAGCTACTTCGAAAGCTACTAGCGTTGGATTTGCAATGCGGCGAATGCCGATTCCGATAGGCGTTGTCATCACGGCTGCCACACGATAGAAGTGATGTTACTCCAGTTCATGAAAGGCTATGAATTTCGCAGAATTGACAGTAAGGCTCCAACTCATCGGGGGTTCCGAAGAACACTGGCACCACCATGTCAACAGTCTCGCCGATGGCACGGAGGCGGAAGGGGGATGGGTTCAGAATACTGCTTCGGTGGCCCCAACTGTCTTCGTCGCGGAGAATGCAATCGTAGGGGCAAATGCCCGAGTTGACGGTCACGTTCGCATTCAGGACCATGCCATCGTGGTCGGAAGTGCAGTGATCAGGGATCGCGCCTGCATAGCTATGCGAGCAGTCGTCTCCGATAACGCACTCGTTTGCGGCAAATCAAAAATCACAGGAAACGCGCTGGTAGACGGTAACGCACAAATTTACGGCGGGACCGTTCTAGGCCGCGCGCACATTACCGGTGAAGCGCGGCTAGAAGGCAATGTCCTAATTGCGGGCGAGGCTATAATTAGGGGAGCTGCTCACCTTCTCGGGATGGTCGCCGTCGCGGGAAAAGCGATTATTGAGGGCACCGCGAAGCTGAATGGTGAGTTTCGTGTCGATGGCGGCACTTTGGACTCCGGCATTCACACCGGAGAGGTGACCAAGCACTAGCCCTACGCCAGGGCAGTTATTGCCGCAGTTCAGTAGCGGAAGCGTTTCAGGGGTTTGATAAAGAAGACGTTGTTGGTACCTGAGTAAGTAGATTGACTCATTGTTCAGCCGCTTAGCGTGTTGGCACGCTCTTTGCTTACCTGTGAATAAGTTAGAGGCCAACACATCAGGGAGAACTATATGGGTTTATTCGGAGCATTGTTCGCAGGCGTCTCGGGGCTTGACTCGCAGAGCAACAAGATCGGAATCATCTCGAACAACATCAGCAACGTCAACACGGTCGGTTTTAAGCAGGGCCAGGCGGAATTCAGCACGCTCGTGGTACCATCCGGGACGACCACGTTCTCCCCCGGCGGCGTGATCGGCGGCAACCGGCAGCTCATCAACGGGCAGGGCACTATCGCAGGAACCACTTCACCCACCGACGTTGCCATCACCGGAGGCGGACTCATGTTCGTGAGCACTTCGCCAGCGGGGGGCACCGGCACACTTTTATATACCCGCGCCGGGTCCTTCACGCAGGATGCCAATGGCAATTTCAAAAATGCAAACGGCTATTTCCTGCAGGGCCTTCCAATTGATCCCAAAACCGGCAATCCGGGACCGTTCAGCAGCCTGACCACGGTGAACGTGAGCGCCAGCGCTACCGGCAAGCCGACTCCGACCAGCACCATAGCGCTGGGCGCTAATTTTAACGCCTCCCAACCCGCGCTGCTCGGGCCCGGCGAGACTATCACCTCACTTCTCGGAGCCAGTAATGGCAGCATTCCTGCCAATCAGATCATTGTAGGTAATGATGTTCTTGGAGCGAACACCAATCTCACCAAGCGGGGCGATTCCTTCACCATCAACGACCCTGCTATCACTACTCCTGTGCAATTCACTTACAATGGATTCGCCATCGGCCGCGATGTAACTGTCCCCTTCGCAAGCGGAGCCGGAACCACGGCGGAAGGCGCAGGCGGCGGGCTTGGTGACGGTAACCACAACCTCACCGGTGTCGGAACCCGCACCTTCGCTTTTACCGGTAATATCATGAACGCCAAGAGTGTGACCGACGATTTTTTGAACGGGATAAACACTGCGACCAACTTTACCGCTCAGGCACTGAATTTTTCCATCTCCGTTGGCAACCACACTACGAAATTCACGTATAATGCTAATCCCAATCCGAGCACCGGAACCTTCAACAACATGGATACGCTTGTACAGGCCATCAATGACGCAACGGGGAGCGGCCTTACCGCGCAGATCACCGGCAGCCGGCTCTATATCAGTGCGTTGAATCCGAATCAAACGGTGACCTTCACGAACGGAGATCCGACGGGAAGCGGCGGACTAGCAGGCCTCAACTGGATACAGGAACTCGATCTGCCAAACCTTGGATTGCCTGCACCCCCTGCAGGAACAATATACTTCAATTCCCTGCAAAGTCTTGCCGATGCAATCAATAGTCAGCCCAGCACTGAAAACCTGGTGGCCACAGTCACCAACCCGACAGGAGCGGCGTCACTCAGCATCCATGAGGCGAATGCGCAGGAGTCGATTACGTTTACCGATGGTGCAACTAATACTGGCAGCATGCTCGACGAATTCGGGTTTCAGGGCACTACAGGAGTCGCGCCAAACAAAACCGTAAGCTTACAGCAGACCTACCTTGCGACTGATCCCACTAGGAACATGTCCTCCGGCGCGGTCGCGCCTCAGTTCACCAAGGATATCACCATCTTCGACTCGCTCGGTCAAGCTCACACCATCGCTATCAACGTAGCTAAAATCGCAACCGGGCTCTGGGCCGTGGAATACACTTCTGTTCCTCCCGGAGCCGTCGTCTCCAGCGACGGGTCTACCGGAAGTACTTCCACTGGCCAGATTACATCAGGATTTGTGAAATTCGACACTAATGGCGCGTTCCAGCAGAGTTTAAGCGCCGGGTCTCTGGAAAGCTTTCAAATCAACTGGGTTCCATCTGTCGGCGCAAGCCAAAGCCAGGTTACCGTCGATCTGGGACAGAATAATGCCAGCGCCTCCAGCGGCATCGGCCTGACCCAAGCCGCCGGGGCGTTCAACGTATCCACCGTCCAGCAGAACGGCTCGCCAACCGGCGAACTCACCGGCGTGAGCATCGACACTAACGGCTTCGTCATTGCCAGCTTCAGCAACGGACAGACACAGAAGATGTTCCAGTTGCCGCTTGCCAACTTCACCAACCCGGATGGCCTTGAGTCAGTCTCAGGAGATGCTTTTTCTGAGACGCTCGCTTCCGGCCCGGTTAATCCACAGTTTGCAGGCACCAGCGGCGTCGGCACGTTCACCCCCTCCGCGCTGGAACAGTCGAACGTCGATCTCTCCACGCAGCTTACCGATCTCATCGTGGCGCAGCAGGCTTATGGCGCGAACTCGAAAGTGCTGACCGTCACCGCCCAGTTGCTGCAGGAGCTGGATCAGATCATCCAATAACCGTAACTGATGCCTCTTTGTCCGGCAGTGTTCCGACTGCCGGACTCTTTTTGGGAATGTTTTAGCTATTTTGCCTCGATTTGCGCACACTGGCGGTTTGCACCGGCCTTCGCCACGGTGAGCAAGGTTCTCCGATCGATGTCCATCATGAAAGCCTGGAACTCAGCCGCCTTGACGGAGTCAAGGCGGCGGGCGATGCTGTGCACCTGCCCGGCCCTATCGAGCAAGCATAAATCCCTGCGGTCTGCTTTGACGAGCTGGTAGCCGTGCTCTGCGAGTGCTAAAGCGAATTCCTCCCCATTCAGGCTTCCGCGAAATAATGAAGTGATTTCCGCCGTCATCGCATGTGGATCGATGCCACTCTTCTTGCCCCGGAAGCTCTCCCAGGTCTTGGGCCTGCGCTTGGGACGCTGGCCCTTTACTTTCTCCGGACCCAGCACGCTTTCGACACTCTGAAGGCCGAATTCGCTCTCCAACTCGCGCGCGACCGCCTGGTGCTTCGTATAGTCGTGCATCATCGTGACGGCGCGCATGCGCCTCACGTCGATGCGCGACCAGATGACATGCCGGTGAGTCCGGCCTTTCTTGCGATGCTCCACGATAAACCGGGAGTTGTTTTGAAGGCCAAGGTTCTTCTCCAGCAGTTCCACCGCATAGTCCCACTGCTTCGGCGTCAGATGCTCCGTGTCTAGCGGATTGATGTTGGCATGGTAAAAGTAATTCTTGCAAAACGTGCCGATCGCAACCACTTCCATCTCGTGCAGTGCGTCGGTCACGTTCTCCGCCGCCAGGTAGCGGATATCGCAAAGCGTCACCCGCTCATTCTCATCCTCATTCGAGAGATGTCTGGCAAAAAACCGGGCATTGCACCGCGAACCGCCGTTAATGATCATGGTGCGTTACGTGTAAGAGGTGAGGGTGCTTTCCCATCGCCAGGATAATGGCCTCCGATGTCGCCCGGAAGTCCTTAACTGCGGCCAGCAGCTCGTCGGACAACGGGCTGTTCTCAGAGCTTTGCTCTTTCCGAATCTCCGCGATGGCTCCGCCCACGGCTCCCAGCATTCCAAGAAGCTGGGCGAGTTGCGCCGTCTCCACGGGAGGACGGCGCACAGCCCGCGTCTCGGGCTTCTTCAAAGCACGGGAGCGCACGTAAGAACCTACGGTTAGCCCGGCGCGCCGCGCCGCCGCTTCAATCTTTGCCCTCTCCTCATCAGTAGCCCTGAACCCAATGATGGGCGCTCGCTTGCGCGTCTCGCTGCCGCTGCGGGACTCTGCGCGGCGATGTTTGCCTTGGCCTTGCTTCGCACCTCCGCCGTGTTTCTTACCCGAAGCCATGACTGCCGTTTTGCTGGCGGCCCATAACCCAAATCGGGGAAGCACGGGGCGTGTTGAAAAGCGGTGCCTCAGATTTGGATATGGTGCGCGCGGTTAAACAAGATATTGCTTGTCACTGTCCTAAAACGATACGGTTGTTCTAAAACGGGACAGGTGGGGTGTCAAGCACGAGTGTGCGGTCAGCCGGACAGTTTGAATCTTTGCGTAAGCGGGTGTATCCAGAGTCGATAAAGTAATCGAACTGCGTACAGGCCCCGATAGGCGTTGGGGAACCAATAGACGGCTACGAGAAGGCTCAGGCAATGAGTGTTTTGAAAGCATGCTTTGGAGAAGAACGACTGTCTAAAGTGTTCTGGTCTTACGGCGTGATCGGAGGCGTACTCTTTACGATATTAGCGGCGGTATTTGTTGCAGTCTGTTTTGGCGACAATCATGAGCTGTTAGTTAACCTGTTAGTCGCCTCGTACAGCACATGGAATGCGGTGTGTGTGTGGAAATGTGCGCACAATACGGATACGCGAATTTGGGAATATTGCGCAAAGATTTCTGTCTGTGTCTTTCTCGGTTACCTTGCAGCTATTACATATCGCGATATAGCGTACTCTAAGTAGAGCCGTGCGCGTCTACGCGGACGCGCTGCGCACGAGAATGAGCGGGCTGTCCTCTCCATAGCGCCTCCGTTCAGTCACGATTTCTCTCCGATCTTCCTGAGGGTCCACCACGCCAGTCCGCCGATAGCGCCCACGACAATCGATATCGGCAGCGCCGCCAGGCCCGCCGAGAGGCCGATCAGCCCGATGGAGTTTCCGACGCCTGCCGCGCCGACGCCCGCGCCCAGCAGGGCTTGTTCCTTTGCTCCCCATTTCTCTTCTTGTTGTTCATCCATGATTTTTCTCCTGTTTCTGACTTCTGATGTCCGTTCACTGCCCGGAGGCGATGGTGAGAGTCTGCGTTCCCGATACCCCGTTGAGCGTGAAAGTGAGTGCCGCGTTGCCGGGAGCGGCGGAGGGCATGGTGATGTTGAACTGGTAAAGCCCCGTGAAATCGGGAGCCAGGCCGCCATAGAGAAGCACGGCGGGGGCTCCTCCAATGGAGAGCTGCAGGGGCAGGGCGAGCGTGTTGAGCTGTTGCACGAGCTGCCCTGCGGGAATAGTGGGTGTGACAGGGCCAAACCCTACGCCATAGAGCGTGAGCACGTCGCCGGGCTTCGCCGGTCGTGAGTTGAGGCCCGCAATTGCTCCCGTGGGAAGGGCATAGGCTCCGTCCGTGAATATCGCCACGGCATACTGAATCCCCCCGATATTGAAGTTCGGGGGCGCGAGTAGCCCGGCCTCGGTCGGGTTGACGGTCAGGGTATAGGCCGCGCTCATGTCCTTGCCGTTTGTGACGATGAGTGACTGGTTTCCCATGGGCGTGTCGGAAGAAATGAGTGCGTTGATCTGGCCGGGGCTGATGTAATCGACGAAAGCCGGTTTGCCGCCGATGGTGACGGAAACGCCGTCAAGCGAGGTGGGAGCCGTGTTTCCGTTGAAATCCGCAAGCGTCCATCCGCGCGTGTCCGGGGAAAGGTTCGAGCCGTAAATCTCAATCCACGAGCCGGGAGAAACTGTAGTGAACTCCCCGAAGGCGCTGGCGCTCACGACTCCGCCCGCAGAGATAGACGGCGGAATATCCGGCTGGTAGATTTGCGTGTAGTTGAAGATGTTGCCCGCGCCGGCATCGCCCGCGTCGGAGCCCCCGAAACAGTACAGGCGTCCTCCGGCGCTGGCCGAGCCCATATTCACGGCGGCATGCGGCATGGAGGGCAGGCCGCTCATCCATGAGTTCGTGCCAGCGTTATAGGCGTCCATCGTGGCAATGGGATTGCCGTTGCCGATACTGTGCCCTCCCGCGAAGTAGAGCGTGTTGCCCGCCGTCTCGAAACAACCCGCATGGCGCGGCGAGGGAAGGGGCGCAAGTAGCGTCCACGCGTTATTTGCGATGTTGTAGCCCTCGTTCTCGGTCGTTGCGTTGAAGTTTGTGAGCAGGCCTCCTGCGGCGATGAGCGCCCCGTTAAGGAATCCCAGGGCGGGTTGCGATTTGGGCGTCTTGAGCGGGGCGAGTGTGCTCCATATATTGGTGGCGGGGTTGTAGGAGAAGACATTGCCGAGCCTCACGCCTCCGGCCTGGCAGCATCCGCCGATGACGTAAATGATATTGTTCGCCACTGTCGCGTACATGCTGCCGTTGGCAATCGGCATGGGGGCTTTGGTCGCCCAGGTGTTGCTCGCCGGGTCGTAGGCCTCCACGGTGTTTACAGGGCCGTTGATGGTGCCGCCGCCAATCGTATAGAGGATGTTGTTCACGACGGCGGAGCCTCCCAGGGCGCGCGCCGTTAGCATCGGCGCGGCGGTGGTCCATGTGCCGGTAGTTGTGTCGTAAACTTCATTTACGCCGAGCACGGTGAAGTTGTTGGCGCCTCCAATGACGTAAATCTTCTGGCCGATCGTGCCCGCGAAAACGTCTTCGCGCGGTGTCGGCATCGGAGTTCCCGTGGTCCAGCTATTGGGTGGCAGTTGGCCCTGCGCGAGCAAGGCGGAAAACGAAAGCGCCGCCGAGAGGGCGGCGAGAGTTAAGCGTTTCATGATCGGATCATCGCACTACTTGATGAAAAAGATCAACTAGCGCGGTATATTGTTCATCTCATTGAAGTTAAACGCTCAATCGTGATACGGTTTGACGTTGATCCTCATCACCGGCAGGCATATACGCGCGGCAAGGGCGCTCCTTGGATGGGCGCAGCACGAACTCTCGAAGCGATCCAAGGTGGCGCTGGGGACTGTGCGCAGGATGGAGGGATTCGACGGAGCGGTAAGCGCAAGGACCGAGTCGCTTAACCGTGTCGTCGTCACGCTGGAGAGGGCGGGCATCGAATTCCTGGACAGCGGCAGTCCCGGTGTGCGCCTGCGTGTGCGCGGATGAGAGACGGGCGTTCCCCCTTAGCGCTTAATTACCGATCTTCAACCTGCCTGCTTCGCAGAATTCAGGTCCGGCTGGATGGCCTCAAGATGGCAGGCGAGCATGCAGCTCCATACGTTGTTCTCACCGTGGCGTCTGTACCAATAGAGCGGTGCGCCTTTGAGCGAACCCGGCTCCATCGGCTGCCCGTATCCGTCGCATAACGTCTCGGTGCCGTCTGCGTCGGACAAATCTTCCGGCGAATAGCCGTGTTTCTCGATGAGTTCGCGCCGCGCCTCGATGCAGAGTTCCGTCAGCGTCCGATTCACGATCTCCATGATAAGGCCGGAAGCGCCAGGCGATGGTGTTTCGATCCATAATCGGATCGATGAGAAGACGCGACGTTCTCAAAAGACTGGCGGCATTCGCCGCCTGCGTGCGGGCCTATGCTAAAACACCGCAAGGGGCGGGACTCGTCGTGGTGAGAATTGCCGAGCGCCATTCGGAGATCAGCCAGGTGCGGGGCGGTGTCGAGCTGACACGGGAGCGCATTGCAATTGGCGCTGCCGATTTCGGGAGCGATGTCGAGTGTGCCGGATTCATCCGCGATACTCTCACACGGGCGGGAGCCGGTGAAACGCCGGTGGTTCTGGCCGGAGATGGCGCGTGTATGAAGGGATTTGCTCACGTCGTCTAACGGGCCTGACCGTCCGAGCCGCTGGATGCTCCGGTGCGGTATCTCCACCAGCTTTCGCTCCCACCTGTATGTGATCCAGTATGTTGGCTCCGCTGTAACGGAGCGGCGCGTGAAGGTGAAGCTCTTACCGTCGCACTCGAAGTCCCGCGCTTTCGGCAACGGCGTGTGGAAATCGAACACGTCTCCCGGCTGCTCGAAAATCAGCACCAGGTAGCGGCTGGTGATGCGTGACACGCGACGGCGTTTGCCGATGAACGGCAAGTTGGGTACACGCGTATTCGCGGTCATGGTCACGATGTCGCCTGGCCGGATGCTGCGCTTGAATTCGGCGAGGGTCATTGCGGATCGCCAACAGTATAGCTTTCACCACGGGCAGGAGGCGAAACTTGTTCAGACCTGATATTGGAGCGGAGGGGTTTAATTCAGGGGCTTTACTTAAGGGATGCGAGCCATTAACGATGGATCTCTGAAGACAAGCCCGAATCAACCGCCCGTTTTTATTGGCAACCATATTCGGCAGAGGCAAGAGCACTAAAGTGATCGGGGTTAACGTCGATACCAACACATTGCTTCGACCAACCCGTCACAGTCACCATTTCGAAATGTTGGATGGACTACGGGGCGTGGCGGCGGGGGCCGTGCTGTTCGGTCACGCTACGGCTGTCATCAGCGGCCACTCTCTCATTGACCGTAAAGCGCTTGCCGTTCAATTTTTTTTCATGCTGAGTGGATTCGTCATCGCCTATGCATATGAGGCGCGAATGAAGGCGGGAATGCCCGTTAAAGAGTTCCTCCTCCGCCGCACAATTCGTTTGTACCCGTTGATCGCTGTCGGTGCTGTGCTTGGATCGTTCAGGTTTGCAACTGGAAATCATCATCTGGCGTCCGACCCTCTAATGTTTATTCCGTCGATTTGCGCCGCCCTAGCACTTCCGTCACCGCCAACATGGTACAGCTTCGGTCTCTTTCCAATCAATCCGCCGGAGTGGTCGTTGTTCTACGAGTTGCTTGCCTCTGTTGGATTCGGTGTTCTGATCATACGATGCGAGTCATGGCACCTGATCACGGTCGCTGCAGTAGCATTCGCTTCCTATACCGTCAAAACAATTGATTGGTTTGGCCTGGCAGGTACTCCTCCATTCTGGTCTGAGTCATTCGGAGCTGTCGCCTCATTCTGCATCGGTGTTTTGCTCTGGCGATACTATCAGCGCGGCAGACTACCGCGTTGGACGTTGCCATTCTCTGTTTTAGCGCTGGTTTTGCTGGCAGCCTGCGCCCTCCCATTCACTGTGGGTTGGGAAATGGACATTGTTTGCGTCTTGCTGCTGTTCCCCACCATAATCGTCTGCGGTGCAACCGACACCAGAGGCACCGCTGGGAGAATTGAACACTTCTTGGGCGACTTGTCATATCCGCTTTACATCCTGCACTGGCCAGTCTTGTTGTTTGCGAAACGGGTGCTTCTTACCAGGATTGGACCAGCCGGAACTATAGCCATAGCTTGCGCACTGGCCGTGGCCACAGCGTGGATTGCACTTGTGTTTCTTGATCGTCCCGTGCGCCAAAGGCTGAGCGAATGGCTTCTCCCTTAGTAGATGGAGCGCCTATAATCGCCGTCTCCTCGACACAACCCGCCGCCGGATACCACGTGCATTGCGGAACACGGCGACGGAAAGACTACTCGCCTTTTTATTTAATGCCTGATAAAGGACAATATAAGGCGTTAACGCCGTCATGAAGCACAGCCGGTTCAAATATTTTTCCAAACGCGAATACGCGGAAACATTTCTTGATGGAAAGCTCTTTTGTCAAACCGCCGCATTCTTTCGAGACTACGAGGATGCGCGGGCTCAACAGATAATCGGTGACGAATACGAAGGCACTCGCCTGTATCGACCCGCAAACGGTCTGGAGATCAATAACCTGACCCGCAATCAGACCGGGACGCTCAACATGGGAATGGAGTGTGCGACCAAAGCGCACGAAATTTACATCTTCTGCATGAGCCATTCGTTTAACGACTCTCTGAAGCGGGAGTTCAACGCTGTTGCCTGCGCGGAGATTTTAGACCCGCGCGCCTTCATCAACCGTTGGCTCAAGGCGCTTCCTGGAGAGGCGAAACAAGAGGGCAAGCACGTTGCACGCAAGGTCGGATATTATAAGCCGGAAGATGTGCCGGGGAACGTCTGGGCCTTGCCCGATTTGATTATTACGACAAAGCTGAAACGCTTCGAGTATCAGGATGAGTATCGGTTGGCCTATACGACAACGGACGCATTTGCTTTTGAGAACTGCAATTATCAACTCGTTGACCGCAAAGCTCGACCCGCACGGAAGCCGGAAGAACATCTTCGCCAAACGCTAGAGTTAGGCGATCTCCGCGACATTTGCCGAATCCATACTTTTTGACCTTGGGACGTTACTACAACATAAAGGACGTTATGTTGTACTAATAAACGCAATGTGATAGGGTCGGCTCTCATGAGTCCCAAAAGAGTCAGACTTCCATCTTGTGTGGCAACCATCTATCGGGCGGTCGCGGAGTTGGAAGAAAAGTACGCGCCGCGAAAATTCACTCCTGATGGCCATCTAGTTGGCTCGATAGGAGAAGTGGTAGCAGCCGAAGCGCTCGGTCTGACGCTGTATCCACAGTCTCACGCCGGTCACGATGCCTATGATGCAAACGGCGACGTTCAAATCAAAATGACGGCGGGAAAGAGCGTTGCGATGTATACGGAGTGCATCCGCCTGGTGGTGCTTCGCGTGGTGTCTCCTGAAGAAGCCGAAATTGTTTATGACGGCAAAGGCGCACCTGCATGGGCGAAGGCAGGTAAACCTGGAAAGAACGGGCAGCGGGTCGTGAGCCTAGCAAAGCTCCGGGCGTTAACGAAGGAGCAAACCGGATGAGCGATGTTGCTGTGCTGCCCTCTCCGCTCACGCTTCCGGCGATGATCTCGGCGGCAGGCGAACAGGCATCGTGGCGCTTCCTCGAATTCTTCACCGTCAACATCCGCAATGAGAACACGCGCGCGGCCTACAGTGTCGCCGCCCGTGCTTTCCTGCATTGGTGTGAAGAAAACGGTATGAGCGAGCTGGCCCATGTAAAGCCTATTCACGTGGCCGCGTACATCGAACAGTTGCGCGACAAGATGGCGGCTCCTTCCATCAAGCAGCACCTTGCCTGCATCCGCATGTTATTTGATTGGCTGGTTACGGGGCAGGTTGTGCCATCGAACCCAGCGCACGCTGTTCGCGGGCCTCGCCATTCGGTGAGAAAAGGGTCAACCACGGTGATGTCGTCGCAGGAGACGACGGATTTTCTCAAAAGCATCGATACTTCTCATGTGGTCGGACTGCGTGACCGCGCCTTCATTGCGGTGATGGTGTACACCTTCGCGCGCGTGTCCGCCGTCGCAAGCCTCAAAGTGGAGGACTATTTTCCGCTGAAGAAACGCTGGTGGCTCCGCCTGCAAGAGAAAGGCGGAAAGGTCAACGAAATGGGGTGCCATCACAAGCTAGAGCAATATCTGGACGAATACATCGCGGCGGCGGGCATCGGGGAAGACAAGAAAAGCCCTCTCTTCCGCGCCGCCATCGGCAGAACGAAGAAGCTCTCCGACCGGCCCATGTCGCGCGTTGACGGGTGGTACATGGTGCGCCGCCGCGCGGCGGACGCAGGAATCGAGGCGGCGATTGGCAATCACTCGTTCCGCGCCATCGGGATCACGGACTACATGGATAACGGCGGCGACATCACCATAGCGCAGCGCATGGCCGGGCACGAAGATATCAGCACCACGAGGCTCTACGACCGCAGGAACGACGATATCGATTTCGGAGAGATTGAGCGTGTGGGGATTTGAATAAAGATTGCATCTATGCTAGGTTCCCCCTGCCAACAATAATAATAAAGGGCAACATGACATGGACATTGTTGAAGAACCGCACCTCGGAACACTCCGAAACGCAGTGAGCAAGTTAAAAACGCTTGTGGACGGAGACCCTGGCGAGATGGCTGCCAAGCATGCTTGGGCTTGTGTCGATAAGATCCAAGAATCCCTGAGCCAACTTTATCCCAATCACCCTGACATACTACGGCACAAATAAGTTTTGTGTACTTAGGGAAACGGTAGCACAAACAGGGGTTCGCTTACTTCACTGTTTTGCAGGGCCACGCCTCATTTAACGCATCGAATAGTAATTGTGTGTATGGCCTATTTAGCTCGGCAGGATGGTCTTCCATGTACTTACTTACTATCCGTGCCGTCTGGCTATTCGTAATACTACCATTATTTGATGGCGGACACAGATCACCGTCTCTAACCATCATATTCGTCATTGCGTTTATTGCTCCATGGCATATTCCCATTTTGAATGTCAGTTCGGGATCGTGGGTAAGCGGCTTCATTTCCGCCATTACCTCGCAACCATTTAGAATGTAATTTCCAGTATCATAGTCTTCTGCGGCTGTTGCGACAGAGGAAGCAGTAATCATACAAGCCATCATTACTCCAGTCGCAAGGCGTTTCATGATTGTCCCTTTTTCCCAGGCTTCGGCCATGTTACCCTCTTTCGGTACTGCTCCTAAAGGGACGTTTGCAGTAGTACACTCACTGCCCTGCACCTGGCAAGCACGCCAAATCGTAAACAGGCGTTAAGAAAGACCGCGCGAAAACAATGCGCGAACGGCAGTGGGCATGCTGCCCTCTGCACTCCCGCTAGAAACACGGGCGGGGGCTTATCCTATCCCCGTCTCCGCCAGGCCGACGATAAAGTCGCATAGCTGCTTGAACATCGCCGGACGGCGCTTTTCAATTTGGCGCAACGCCTGCATGAGATAGAGAAGTTGTCGGCGCGAAAGGTCAAGCGGCGGCCCTTCCTGCTCCGGTCCATTCAAAAAGTAATCTCTTGTGACGCCGAGACTCTCCGCACAGAGCTGCATCCTTGAAAGCGATAGAACGTTGGTGCCGCTCTCGTATTTCTGTATCTGTTGATAAGAGACACCCATCGTTGCTGCCAGGCTCTTCTGCGTGAGCCCACGCATGAGGCGGAGCTGACGCAGCCGCTCCCCCATTTGCGCGTTCATCGCTTTCGTATTTCGACCCATAGCGCATTCCTGGACTGGCGATTCAGCGACCGCGCCGTCATCCTGGCGAGGGGCTGACGTAACGGTCTGCGCCTTATCATAGGCGGATCGTTTCAAGAGGCAATGGCGGCGAAAACATAGGGTCGCAGGGGTTCATAACCCCTCGCGGGGACTGGGGCGGAGCCCCAGCCAGATGAGAGGCGTGGGAAGGGGCGCGGAGGCCCCTGCCCTTTCAGGCTGCTACGCTCTCGTGCTTCTGCTGCAAGCTGCTGAGATAATCTGCCGCGCGTTGTGCGTGAGCTGCCGCTGAGAATATCGCCCGCTTGTCCTCCTTCATCACCGTGAGCCAATGCCCCAAATAGGCGGCGTGATCTTCCCTTACTTCCGGCGTGATGCCGAGTTCCGCGCACAGGAAAGCGGCTCCGAGTTCGGCAACGAGTTCCTCGCGTGCGTAGCCGTCATCGCCGAAACGCTTCGCGCTGAAATCCCGATCAAGGCGGTGCTTGGTTTTCGTCCAGTGGGTGAGTTCGTGCAGCGCGGTCGCGTAATAGCTCTCCTTGTCCTTGAATGCCTCGAAGGGCGGAAGCTGCACCACATCGCGGGAGGGTGCAAAGAACGCGCTGTTGCCTCCGTGCTGGACGGTTGCGCCGGTGCCGGTGATAAAAGCGTCCGCGTGCTCGATACGCTCTGAGAGCGGCAAGGGATTCTCCGGCTGTGCGTAGTAGTGCGCTGGTAATCCGTCCACCTGCTCCACATTGAAAACCGTGTATCCCTTCATAAACGGAATCTCGCGCTCCACGTCCTCGCCCTGCTCGTTGGTTTCGGTCTTGCTGATGGTGTTGGCGTAGACCACCAAAGAGCCGTGCTCACCCTTGCGGACATTCGCGCCAAGCTCCTGTGCCTGCTTGTAGGTCATCCAGATGGGCGCGGCGTATCCCTTCGCCATTGCCTCGCCCCATAGCAGAAGAATATTCATGCCACGGTACGGCGTGCCATTGTGGCGCAACGGCTTGGTGATGCGTCCGGCTGCGTGATCCCCGCTCCACGGCTTCATCCACGGGCGGATGCCCTGCTCAAGGTCGCTGATGATACGCTCGGTTACTTTGGTGTAAACGTCCTTGCGGCCTGCGCCGTTGGCGTCCGCAATGTTTGTGTTGGTCATTTTCCGGTCTCCTTAAATGGGCTTATGAAAGTGCTGTGCTCATGCACATGCACTTCTGCCCACCGGCGAGGTCGGGGGTAGCAACGCGTCACAGGGCGCATGACCGGGAGGGGTATCACCCAGCCTGCACAAGCCCAGCTTTTGGGCGCGGAAGGTTGGGGACACCCGGTCGGGCGGCGAAGCTTTACCCTTGCGCGGCGCGGGGGGCGGAGCCCCTAGTGTTTTTTGGGTTTTGCGAAAGGGATAGTTACCCGAATGGGCCGAGACGCGCTTTTTGCGGCTCGGTGAGCTGCTGTTGCGAGTAGAGCCCGGCCCGCGATTTTCAGCGGGTTCGCCATAAGGATTACACTGGCACAATAGATTCGACGTGAAACGGACTACGGAAACGGCGAAACGTAAGGACGGATTCAGTTGGTGAAAACCAAGGCGAAATCGAAGCGGAAGCAGGCTGTCGTCAAAAGAAAACGTCGCCGTGTGTTCATTCTGGGGGCCGGGGCGTCCGCATCGTGCGGGATAGCCGTCGCACGGGACATACTGCGGGAAGCCATGCAGCGCCTGTCGAAAAGAGATGCGAAGCAGTCCGACAAAGTCCACGATTTGCTGCGTTATTTGTATCCGGGATTCAGCGAAGATTTATCAAACTACCCGAACGTCGAGGATTTCCTGAATTTGGTGGAGATGGCCAAAGAGTTCCACACCGAAGCCTATATTGAGAGCAAGAGATGGACGGAAGCACGGCTTCAGGACGCCGCTGGCGTTACTCTGCGGGCGATCACCGAGTACATCTGGGAATTTATGGCGGAAAGCGACCGCAGGCGGGTTCTCTCCGGTCTGGTCGGGGAACTCGTTCGGCCTGGCGATGTGATCGTCAGCTTCAATTGGGATTTCATGATCGACCTTGCTCTCGAAGACATCGACGAAAGCAGCTCTCCCGTGTACTCCTACTCGTCATCCCGCGATTCCGTCGTACTGCTAAAGCCGCACGGCTCGATAGACTGGTTTGAAAAGAGCAAGCTTCCTGCCGACAAGAAGCTGATCAAGGAAATGCAGCACCGCGCGACGGGGGTCTATTTCTATCCATACTTTCAACTCGCGCAGAACCCGGATTTGCTGACATACCCCGCGTTCATCGTCCCGCCGCTGGCGGTAAAGAAGTTCGGAGGCTTTCTCCAGCGGGTGTGGAGAGATGTGTACCGCGCCGTGGGCGCGGCAACGGAACTCTACATCATCGGATATTCCCTGCCTCGGGAAGACCAGTTTGCGAGGCTGGTTATTGGACGGGCGATTCAACGCAACAATGCTGCCCGGAAGGACGGGCATAAGCGTTTGCCGGTGATCGTGGTTAATCCCGATGAGACCGCAATGGGGACGTTCGCCAAGCTTGTTGGCACCGGGGTCCAATTCTTCCAGACATCCTTGCAAGATTACGTTACGTGGCTCCGCGAGCAACGCCAGGGGTAAAGGTGATACGGAGGGTGCGGTCCGAAACGCCTAGACCCACTTCATTAGGCCAGTCACCACGTCCTGGACAAGCGTGCCGCGCGCATCCGATAGGATGACCTGGCAGGTCGGCCCGCAACCCTTGGCTTTGGAAATCTCGTTAATTACGATCAGGCCAACGGCTCCCACAAGCAGAAGCCCCAGCCAATCTCCGCCCTTCATAAGCAACTCCCTTTCTGCGCCGCTTACAGCCCGCGCGTACAGTTCATTTTATCATCGCGACCGGTTTTGCGCCCTATATCCAGGCCCGCCCGGCAACCTTCCACGAAACGGTGTGAACGCCATCGTCAACCAGGCAGGAAGCGGAGCGCGGCTCCCAGGATGAAGCGGATAGCTGGAGGCGGGCGGTTAGGGCTTCTCTAGTTTTCTGATCGGCGTTATCCCACCAGTCCGGGTTCATGTAGTGGTTCTCGCAGAACTCGAAGATGAACCGCACTACGGCATGAGGCAACTCGTCATCGGAATAGGCGTCGAGGGAAGCTGCGAGCGGCCTGCAAACCGCATCGCCGCTGGTATGCCAGGCGAAAACAAACGCGCCCCCGGAATCCGTGGCAATAAGCGAGAACGTCATCAGCTCCATCTTCTCTGAGAGATTTGCCAAGTTTTGGAGGACACGGCCAGCAAAGTCGCACTCGGGGTAGAGCGCACCGGCGCAGAGAATGTCGGGAGTGTTCTCAAATGTGACGACATACGCCCGTATCTCGGAAGAGTCGTGAGCGGCAAGCATGGCGTCGTATTGCTCTTTGTGCGCATTCATATCTCGCATCGATACGTCGTAGCTGCCGCCAAGCGCGTCCATAGTTGCCTGAATCTGTAGCTGCTGAACTACTGGTTTACCCCGGTCGAAGCCCTTCATATCGGGCACGGACTCCGACACTTGCGCTTTCTTGAAATATTCATGACAGAGGGCGCGGTATGCCAGCAGGAAACACTGCTCTTGGCTTCCGGCAAACGGGGCCTGTTCCAAGGGAACAAACGTGTCGCTGTCGTGGGTTTCGCAGAAGATGCGCAGTGTCGAAGCGTCGTTAACGCCAATGAGCTTGCTGGTGAGCTGGCCGTCGGTTTTTACCAAATCCTGCATCGTGGCTGAATGCCGGTAGACGTGTCCATTCCTGGCAATCCGCTTCAGCATGCTTCGTGAAACCGTGTGAGAGCCGATGGCGGCCTTACCGCAGATAGTCCCCACGGTTGCGCCCACGTGCAGACATTGGCCGCCCTTGTTTCGCGCCCGGATGTACGCGTCCACTTCCCACGAGCGCGCGGGCGGCTGAGTCTCGCGGTCAAGATGACACTTTTTGTATTTCTTCCCCGATCCGCACCAGCATGGTTCGTTGCGTCCTAGTTTCATTGGCTTTTCCATCATGGGGCGTCGCAGAGGATGTTCAAAATCCTACGCTAAGGCGGCGCGGGCTAAGGTTCAACGACGAAAGGACCGTCCGCCATAGCGGAGAACCCCCGCACCGGGCCTTCGTTGGGGACTTGAATAACCCACAGTCCTTCCACATCCACGAGCTGCACGAAGTGCCAGCCCAGAAGCGCTTTGATGCGACGCGACCATTCGTCAACGGTGTATTTGACATTGATGGTCGGATCGCCGGGCGCGTAGGGGTTGCGGCAATGTAGCACCTCGGCGCTGCCGTCGTAAAGCGTCGCAAAATCGTCCTTTGTCAGAAAACCGTCCGTAACGCGGTCGAAAAACTTGCGACCGGGCGCGGTTTCGTGCGGCGGTTTGAGCGGAACCGGGTAGAAATTCGGGTTGACCTTCTCCACGAAACCAAGCATGCGCCTGGCGTTCCATTCGGTGGCGAATCCGGCGCGCGCGGCGGAGTATTTCTCGCGGTTGGCGGAGAGCGATGAAAACGCGATCTCTTCCAGCCCTTTGCGAAAATGCAGAAAAATCAGCTCCGCGTTGAGGTCGCTATGTCCGGTGTCAATCTTACCCGCGAAAACCGTATCCGCGACGCCCAGGTGATAGCGCACGCGCTGGATGCAGTTGCAGTAGATTTCGATGTCATTCGGCATTCATTGGTCCGCCTTCTCAAATTACGCTATGATCTGATCGAGTCCGGGCGACGCGCTGGCAAAGCGAAGCACTTTCTGGATGGCGCTCATCAGCGGTTCCTGGCAACCCGTAGCACATTCACCCGGACTCGCTTCCCACTCGCCCCAGAAAGCGCGAGAGCTTCTTCACGGCTGCGCTGGTGTCCTTGGTCAGCTCGCACTCCCAGACGATTGACGCCTTCCAGCCAAGTTGCTTTAGCCGATCTCTTGTGGCCGCGTCACGGGCGCTGTTGCGCGAGATTTTGGCCGTCCAGTAATCAGTATTCGTTTTGGGAACACGCTTTCCGCGCGCGCACTGATGGCCATGCCAGAAACAGCCGTGAATAAAGACCACCTTCCTGCGGCTGCTGAAAACAAGATCGGGACAACCGGGAAGATCGGCGCGGTGCAGGCGATAACGATAGCCCTGAGCGTGTAGCAGTCGGCGGACGCTCATCTCGATGGCGGTGTTCTTGCTTTTGACCGCCTGCATGGTTCGCCGCCTGACCGCTGGCGATTCCATTGCGCCCTCAAGACCTTCGTATGGCCGTGAGCGCCGATTCCTGCGCCACCGCCCCGCCTCGGCGCACGCGCGTCCTGCGCATGGTTTCAACTCCCTCGTGCTCGATTTCAAAATCGACGTAGTTCACTTCTTCGGGCCTGCCCCCGAAACACTCGTGAAACGCTTTCAGGAGATGCACGTCGTCAAGGCTTTGTGCGACAGGTCGCGGATTATTCCTGGGACTCGCGATAGTGCCCGGAAAGACGTAAACGCACGCGGGCGGCAAGGTGTAGTGGGCCACGGCGGTTACGCGGTTGCTCCCCTCCCCTTCGAGCTTCGGACAGGGCCGTCCAATCGTGCCGCACACCATGTCCCAGACAATCAGCCCATCCACCTGCTGCTGCTTGTCGATGATTTCAGCGCTTAGGCGCGTGTGAATTCCAGACCAAGTGTTCTTTCTGGGATCGGCGCCAAGATTTGTGCAAACACTCCAGATTACGAATTCCTGCGCCTGAGATGGCCGCTCGAAAATATTTGTGTTGTTGCCGTCCAGGCAGCCCTTCAGTTCAATCGCCGCAACGCGCCCCGTGTTGAAACGGACCACATAATCGTGCCGGTTGGCTTCCCCGGCGGATTCCCAATCCGCAATGAAGCCTTTGTCCTGCATGTAATTGAGCACATGCTTGCAGAACTCCCGCTTCTCCCGCATCGTCGAGGAAAACTGCCCGCGCACGCGTTCAATCGCGCCACGAAACAGGCCGCTCTGATAGAAGTCCTTTTCGTTCAGGCCGTGCGTTCCAAGCTTGTGGCTCTCGGTCTTTAAGACCTCCGCGTAGTCCGTGATAAGTTTCCGCAGGTCCTTGTTCTGCTGGCAGGGAATGACGCTCATGCGGCTACCGTCTTGCGGCCCTGTGAAGCGTCCAGTATCGGCTCGAAAATATGCTTCGCCAGATGCCGCACGACGGGAACCACGACGCCATCGCCGGTTAGATGATACGCCTCGTTGTAATTTTCCGGGAGCTTGTACTCGTCCGGCAGGCCCATCAGCCGCGCCGTCTCCCGGCTTGATATCAGGCGGGCCTTCGCGGATCGCCCATCCACCATGAGAATCACCTGGCGGCTCGATCCGCCCGCCGGGGTCCGCAGGCATCCCGACACGTCGTCAAACCGGATTTCCGCCCTCTGCACCTTTCGCCCGGATTCGTCCGGGCGCGTGCGCTTATAGACTCCGCCCACAATCCGGCGCCCCTCGCGCCTGGCCTGCGTTACCTTGGCGCGGTTAATATCGCTCATCATCGCGAGCAGATCGCGCGTGGCTTCCCCCGAAAACCACGGCGTGCTGCCCGGATTCTCTTCAATGATGTCCTCCAGCTTGACCTTGCGCTTGGGCGGAAGCGGGAGTTTCCACCATTTCCATATGTCCTTTGTCTTGGTGGGGAGCTTTTCATAGGCCGTCTTGAGCGTCCGGGTATGCCAAGGCGCCCAGGGGCCAACGCCGGTCAGCTCCTCCGGTATCGTCATGTCCGGGTGAACGCCAACGATGAACAGCCGGGGCCGCGATTGCGGCACGAACAGGGAGGCGTCCACCACCACGGCACCCACGGCGTAGCCCGCCTGCTGAAACCCGCCACAAATCGTGACAAAATCCTTGCCGTCATGCGAAGTGAGAGTCCCGCACACATTCTCAAGCACGATCAGGCGGGGAGCGCGCTTTTCTTCAATCAAACCCTTCATCAGCGTCCAGAATGGCCAGAACGTGCCGGAGCGGTCGCCCTTCAGCCCGGCGCCGCCGCCTGCAAGCGAGAGGTCCTGGCAGGGAAACGACGCCCACGCAAGATGGGCGGAGGAGGGAATATCCTTGGTGGTGAGAGAGCCGACATCCGCCGTTTTCATCTCGGCGCCGCCGTTCCAGTTCTCGCCATACATGCGGCTTTTCTTATGATCAAAGTCGTTGGCGAATAGACAGCGCCATTCCGGCCCCAGCCCGGCACGCGCCATGCCCCCGCCCGCGAAGAACTCGTAAAAGTCAGGCATCGGCTGATCTCCTCGGTTTCTTATCGTCCTGTTCCCGCGACAGCTTTTCGAGGATCGCTTCGGTGATCCAGGTGTTGCGGGAGACGCTGCCCGCCCGTCTGCCGCGTTCGCGGTCGATTTTCTCCCACACCTGCAGGTCGAGCCTCAGGCTTTGCCTGACTCGTACTTCTGAAACAGAAACCGCCATAAATGTACTATGGCGCCAAAGTGGCGCCGAATCAATAGCCTATGGGGAGGTCGGGGGATACAGCAGAAAGTTCCTGCCCGCTGTGACCAATTCGCGATAGGCGCCGTCGCGGACATATGCGCGCCCGCGCCCGTCGTTCAAACGATCTTAAAAGCGTAGCATGTCAAGCGCGGCTCCGCTCACGGCGCGCGACGGCTGCGGCGGCGTTGTCCGCCGTCATCTGGGCGTAGCGCTCGCCGTTTTCGCGGGCCTTGGTGCTTTCCTCCATGAGCTGCGTGGCGGTCGCCTCGATGGTGTGGCCCCAACTGATCGCCGTCATGCACCAGGTGAAATCCGCTCGGGAGATGTCCGGGCCGGTCTTGTCGTGGTTCAGTGGCGCGTCGTTCACGCAACGCTGGTAGCTCGGCCACTTGTTGCTACGGATGCGATCCGTGCGGGAAAGCCGGAAGATCGGTGGTGCCGGTTTCTCCGGCTCCGCTACCAGGCCCATGCTTTCGAGCTGGCCGGTGCTCGCCATCAGGCCGGGGGCGCTGTGGGCGATTTGCACCGTGGGGAAATCCGGCGCGTACTTGTCCTTGAAATTGAGACTCCCGGCAACGCGGGTCGCGCCGCTGGCCGTATCGTCGGCCCCTGCCCCTTTGCGCAGTCTGCGGGCAAAATCCTTATCCGCTTGTCCGGCGGGGATGGATACCCATGCCTGGTAGTTGCCGGGGCTGGTTTCAAGCCCAAGGAAAGCGGCGGGCTTTACCCGTTCCAGCCCTGCCCGGCTCAGATCGTCGAGCTGGACAAACGTGGCGCGGGAGGAGATCGGGCGCACGATCAGGTTGCGTTCGTTCTTTTCTGCGTTGGTGAGCATCACCGGCAGGAGATGCCGCAGGGTGTCGGCGGGCATGTGACGACGAAAACCGGCTTTATCGCCTTGCCGGGTCGTCCAGGTGATGTCGAAGTGTTCGGCTCCGCTGCCCGTAAAAGCATCGAGCATGGCTCGGGCCGCTTGGCTGGCCGGATTGTCGTCAGTGCCCGTGTCCTTCCACATCCCCCCGCCCGTGCTTCTCTATTCTGTTTGGACGTAGCAACCATAGAGGGCGGTGCAGTAGCGTGCAATCGCCTTTTAAAGTCCGTATGCCGCTGTAAGGCGGGGATGGTTCAAAGGAAGGACTGGCCTTTAGAAGTCCTTCCTTGGGAAGCGAAAGCCCTGGATGGGCTTGAGCTTCCAAGTAGATGCTGTTGAGTAGTGAACGTCGGGTTGCTTCGAGTTGAGTAGGAGATGTCCACGGTCTAAAATTCAAATTCTCTTAAGTTCAATTTCAGGGAGTAGAAAAATTTGGCGAGTCAGCATGTTAGATAGGCGAAATGCTACCAAACGGGCGGGATTCTCCTACCAAACGGGCCACTGCTTTACTACCAATCGGGCGGCTTTCTCCTACGAAACGGGCGTTCTTGACGCGATTTGGAGTGACGGTGACGACGGTTCACTACCAAACGGGCGGGCGTAGTTGAGATCGGCACCCAAGCGGCGTCCAGCGCCTCGCCTGAGCAGGGAGGTTCGGCACGTCTCCTACCAAGTGGGCGGTGACACTCGATTGGGTCCGGTTGGTTCCGGTTCACTACCAAACGGGCGGCTTCATAACGCCGTGCGCTTTGCAAATTCATATGCGCTCTATCCGGGTTTTCGCGCGTAGCAGGTCTCCTACTAAACGGGCGGGTTGGTTTCTTCGTCTCCTATCCCTACTTGACTTCATGTAGGGGTAGTGTATTTGTGCGCGATGGCCATTGTGAGTCGCACGGCAGAGCAGAAAACCAATCATCTGGGCTTTCCGAAGCCAGGCGAACTCATCGAGATGACCGGGACGCACGCGCTTGAGGCGAGCGACCGGGCTATTCTCAATCTTCTGTACCAGCACGCACACGACAGCGGCAAGCTTCTTGAGCAGAATGCGGAATGGGAAATCCCCCTTGCCACGGTGAGGCAGGCATTCTCCAGACATGAAAGCTCAGACCGGCTAAGAGACAGCCTAACGAGGCTGATGTCTGTCAAGGTCAACGTCGCCTATGTCGCCGAGACCGGCGACGGTGTCGAGGGGCCTGAGCAGCGCGTTGTAATTACTGGCTTGTTCGATTTCTTCGACGTTTCGGCAAAGGAGCTGGCGAAGCGCGCAACACTGCGATACGGGCTACCCAGGAAACTTGCCCCGATACTGGAGAGTTCAGGCCGTTGGGGACGCATCAAAGCCGAGATCGTCTGCTCGATGACAAGCAAGTACGCAATCGCCTTGTATGAGCTTATTCAGCTCCGAGCGAACATGGAGAAATCGGTAGAGAGCTTCCCTATTGACCGATTTCGTGAGTTGCTCGGGGTTCCTCCAGGCACGTATGTGCGTGGCGACAATTTTCAGCGCAAGGTGCTCGATCCTGCCGTGCTTGAAGTGAACGGGCTATCGGATATGAGCCTTCAAATCGAACTGGAGCGCCTGCATTCACGTGCGCCTATACACGCCGTCACACTCGGATGGTGGCGCAAATCCGGCGAAGAATTCCGTGCGGCCATGCAAGAGCGCGGTCGGAGCAAGGTGGGACGCATGGCGCGCTTGCGCGGACAGGTCGAAATAGCTCAGGCCGTCGCACCGGGCCTACCCTCCTCGCCCCTACAGGCGAAAATAGACGCAACCGTGGAGGCAATGCGCAAGGCCGGATCGCCCGAAGCCGACATCGAGGCGTTCAAAAAGGAACAAGCCGCCTAGCGAACAAAATGTAAAGAGCATATAAATGAAGGTGCTGGATAGTCTGAAGGCGTTAGGTAAACAATTAAGAACAATTCCCAAAACACTTCGGAATCTGGCTAGTGTCGCACTCGGCGCAACAGAAAGAGAGCGCCATGAGGAAGACCGAGCGATAAGGGTCCGGGCAGAAGTTCGGTTTACAGAAGCGGCAGAAAGAGAGCACCGCGCCGAACAAACTAACCAAACGTCCATACAGTGGTGGATAGCGCGGGGAACTTGGGCCGCCTTCCTAGCTGCGAGTGTTTATGCTTGTATTTCCTTTTGCCAATGGCGGGAAATGCAAAAGCAAACTATCAACTCCGCGCGTGCATGGTTGGGGTACCAGCAAGTCAAAGATTCCAATTTGCCGATCATTGTGGATCGGGTGGAGATTTCTCCAAGACTGGCTGTTGATGCACATTACACCATCCAGAACTTCGGAAATGGACCTGCCGTTAAAGTAGTTCCCACATTCTGGGTGGAGACAGATATCAATCTGACCATGCTCAAAAGAACGGCAGCGTTCATTTGTGATTCGTCCGTGAACTTCGCCACCGGGACCGTTCCGATGGGACCTGGTGTCCATAACCCTGGCCCAATGGGATTTATTCTCTTCCCGAAACAGACCTACACTGATGTTCAAAGCTGGAGCGGCGGTGCGATGCCATCTCTCCGTTGGATGTATGTAATGGGTTGTGTAGCCTATATTGACCAATTCAACGCCTCCCATTGGACGCGATTTGTCGTTGTGATAGGTGACGGCAGAAATCCGATTGGCAGCACTTCCCCTCAGAAACTCTACACGCTCTATAACGATACCGACGAGACTGGCGAAAAGGATTAATTCCAATGGGAAGTCAAGTATTTAATTTCCTAAAAGAGTGCTCTAGTGCGCGGCGCTTGGTAGACTGGACGCTGAATACTTTTCGAGCTGATACGCGTACACGCGTATCAGGCTATGTCCTTGACGGCGGGAAGCCCGCGATCTGCGAAGACGCGGTCGAGGCCTTCCATCAGGTAGTCATGCATCTTCCGGTTTTCCTCGAATGCGAGTTTTCGAAGCTGCTCGTGTACAGCAAGCGGGAGATATGCCGTGTGCTGTTTGACCGAATGACGTTTGGAGCCCCCTACCCTCTCCTGCGGCTTTATGGCTACGACCGTGGACTTTGCAGCCTCTGCCGACTTGCTTTTCGCATCGGTCTTTTTATGCGGCTTGGGGGCTGGTAGTTCTTCGGCGGCGAATACCGCGTCAAGCGACGTTCGCTTCTTTGCGCTCATTGACCTTCTCCAGTTTTTTGCTGATCCATTTCCACAGGTCACGGATTTCCTGTGCAGCCTTTCCGTCCGGCTCGTATTCCGTGACACCAAGACCCCTGCCCTGCGCATCTTGGTACGAATTGCGGATGACGATGAGATGCGGGCAGACCATACCAAGCATGGAGAGCCCCTTCTCAGCCTCGGTGTTGCGGAAGCTGCGGGGCGGCGTCTGAGTAAGCACGAACGCAGCGTCCTTCTTAAGACGGTTGATCGTCGCGATAGTGGGCGGCGTCGCCTTCATGTCGCCCGGCGTCGGGCGGCACGGAATAATGCACAAATCGGCCTCGCGTATTGCAGCGGCTGTGGCTGGTTCGTCCCTGCCTGGAGTGTCGATAAGAATAAGGTCGAATCCGGCCTTTTCCGCTTTTCGGATGGCTTCTGTCAGTTCGGAAGACTTGATGGTGGCGAGCGTCGGCGACTCGGACTCGCGATCCTTGAACCATGCGGTCGCCGTCCCCTGCGGGTCCATGTCCAGAATGAGGACGCGTTTTCCCTTCTCCTGGGCTGCCACCGCGCAACAGAAGGTCAGCGTGGTTTTCCCGGAACCGCCCTTTTGAGTTACAAATGAAATTACGCGCATCAGTGGATGCCATGTTAAGGGTTTCAGATGATCGGGCTATAAAGGTATACGCGTATAATGGCAAGCCAGTATCAACGGCCCGCGCCATGATACCCGTAACATGGTGCAACTGTGCAACGGTGTACGCGTATAGAAGCCTAAGGCATAACGCGTATCAGTGTGTCGCTGTGTACGCGTATATGCGTTTGCGCGGATACGCGTTACATCGTGCGCCTGTACACGCGTTTAATTGTTTACGCGTGTATAGCAATGCCACTCTGATTCCGGCGTGGGAAGCGTTTTCTAATACCCGAGCTGTTCTCGGTTGTGAGCTGCCTACCAGAGCTTGGCAGCCCGAATGGGGCATGGGCTTCCGCGAAATACGGCGGCGAGTTCTTGAGAGCACTTGTATACGCGTATAAGGGCACAACAGCATTTTTGAACTCAGCAAGAGGGCAGGGGCCTCCACTCCGTTTCCACTCCATTAAGCGGCGGTTTGAATAGGGAATCTCGGAAGTTGCTGATTTCGTTGATGCTGAGTTGACCGCCATGAACGGCTTGGTGTTGTATTTTCAATCGAAACGAAGATTCCCAAGCTGGACGTCGCCGGTTCGACCCCGGTCTCCCGCTCCAACTTTTCAAAGACTTACGAATCCTAGCCCAACCCCATGCTCGATCCTTGCTCGATTCAGTTCACTGCGAGCGATTTCTCCAACTGATTGAGCCCTGCCAGCCTCGTTTCGACTGGCGACTGCGTATAGACATTTTGCGACACGTCGAGGCTATGGCCAAGCTGATCGGCCACCAGCTTCCCATCCACACCCAACGCCTTCATGAGCGTCGCGTGAGTCCGGCGCAAAACGAGGAAGTTCGCCCAGCCCAAACCGATCTTCGCCAGCTTCGGCTGCATTGACCGCCGCCAGCAATTGTCTTTGGACAAAGGTGTCATCCGTTCGGACGGAAAAACCCACGCTTCAGGGCGTGTCTCCGCCGAGAACTCCCGCCACACTTCGATCTCCCGCAGCAACCCCTCGGGCAACGCCGCATGACGAACCGATTGATTCGTTTTCGGCGTGTCGATGACATTGCGGTAAACCCGCTGGCGAATGTCCGCATAGGTCGCGGTCAACCGTCCCCAGGTCAAACCGAATATCTCGCCCGGTCGCATTCCGGCAATCACCGCCAAACGCGCGATTAGCCGTTCCCGCTGGCCGAGCACTTCAAAATAGATTTGCACCTCCTTTAGATTGAGTACGCGGCGCACGGGCTTCGCCGCGCCCTTTGGCGTGAACAACAGTGACGCAGGGTTCCTAGGAATATAACCTTCGGCAACCGCCATCTCCAGAATCTGAGATAGGTCCCAGCGGAGATGATCCACCACGGAAAATGAGAGCGGCACATTCGCCTTTGCGTCGAGCAAATCCTGCAACTCATCCCGCTTCAAGCTGGACAAGGGCCGATCTCCCAACGCGTTGACCAAATGCACCGTCACTCTGTTCACGTTGTTTTCTCTCGTGCTGCGCTTCCACTTGCGGCCATAAAAATCAAAATACGGCCCGCTCACGAATTCCTTGAACGTCCAAACCCGATTCTCATCGACCTTGGCATTCGCCTCATCCGCGAACTTGTTCACCGCCAACCTCGCCTGAGTCTTGGTCATCGACTTCACTGGACCCAAAACCCGGCTGCGATGACTCCCGGTGGAGTCGTAAAACATCCCGACCCACTTGCCCTTCTGCTTCTTCAAACTGCCACGTTGATACTTACGCACTTGGAATTTCTCCTTTAGTGCGCTTCGCAGCATCACGTCCTAGCGAAGCCATCGTAACATCGGCGAGCGTCCGCTCGTTGGCCTCGATCCAAGAAATGAGCGATTGCCGCCGTACCAATTTTCGGCGACCGAGAGAGACCGCCGGCAAGGGTGGGCACCCCGGAACGCGTCCCGCCACGGCTTTGCAAATATGTGCCTTCGAGCAGCGCAGGAGCACCGCCACGTCCGCCATCGTTAGAAGATCAAAATCCTGCACGCTCATGGTTCTCTCCTCTAAAAAAGCCCCGCCAAGGCAGACCTCAGCGGGGCTCGATTCGACTACCCGACTTTCTTCACCGAAACCACATCACCGCAGCAGTTCTTTTCGATGACGTAGATTCCATCGGGCCGGACATGGGTCTCTTTCGTGTTGCCGCTGCCAATCGCTCCATTGGCAGTCTTGGCAGCCCGGTTTGTCGACCAATCCCGATTCTTGAGGTATCCATCGTTCTCGTTCATCGCGTTTGTCCCTTCTTTCTCTCGCCGCATTTACGGCAAAGCTTGTTGTGATGTACCGTGTCCGCCTCGATCCACTTGTCGAGTTCAAGGCGGTCAAATCGCAGATTGCGCCCGTGCTTTACGCAGGGGATTTCCCGTCGTTTGACGAGATGGTAGATGGACGCTTCGCTCTCGCGCCCGAGGTAAGCCGCCGCCTCCGTTGCGTTCATCAGGCGCGGATACGGTTTGCCGTCCAGCAGCCGCGGGATGATCCGTGCCGCCAATGCGTGCGCCAGCCGTTCGATGAAGTTCTGGTCGACCATGGCTTCACTCCCATCCCCTCGCCCTTGGCCGGGTTACAGCCTCGACTCCCTCGCCGTGCCAGCGGAACGCAAATGACGCGAGCCACCAAATCACGAACGCCGTCGGACCCGGCCAATCGTCGTCGCCCGTCCGCGCATGCGCT
>Ga0070733_10000351_pt1 | contig 38609 bp, 38 predicted proteins | sample Coa_R1_9_FD_66450 | JGI IMG/M metagenome (GOLD analysis project Ga0070733, IMG submission 66450) | Surface soil microbial communities from Centralia Pennsylvania, which are recovering from an underground coalmine fire - Coalmine... | ecosystem: Environmental > Terrestrial > Soil > Unclassified ... | reverse complement strand
CCGAAGTACGCCCTCGCCAAATTCCTATCCTCCCCTCTTGAGCGCGCTCACGACCTTAAGCGCATCCACCGTCGCTGCCACGTCATGGGCGCGAATGATGCGCGCACCCGCTAAGGCTGCGATCACGGCCAGCGCCACGCTGCCGGCCAGGCGTTCGCCCGCCGGCCGGTCAGTCAGTGTGCCCAGCATTGATTTGCGCGACAACCCGGCAAGCACCGGCACCCCATCCGCCACGACTTCGGACAGGCGACGCAGCAACTGCAGGTTGTGCTCCAGGGTCTTGCCGAAACCGAAGCCCGGATCTATGACGATGCGCTCGGCGGCCACGCCCGCGGACCGGCAGGCACGCACGCGCCCGGCGAGAAACCTCCGGATCTCGCCAACCACGTCATCGTAGTGCGGCGCCTGCTGCATGGTGCGTGGGTCACCCTGCATATGCATAAGGCACAGCGCGCAGCCGCTTTGCGCCGCGGCCGCCAACGCCTCGGGCGCCTGCAACGCACGCACATCATTGATGAGTCCGGCGCCGGCGGCCGCGGCGGCTCGCATTACCTGCGGCTTACTGGTGTCGACCGAGATCACCGCCTGTGTGAGGACGCGCAGCCGCCCGATCACCGGCAGTACGCGCCGCGCTTCCTCGTCAACGTCCACCGCTGCCGCGCCTGGTCGCGTCGACTCGCCGCCGACGTCAATGAACGCCGCACCCTCGGCCGCCATGCGCACACCGTGCTCCACCGCGGCTGCCACGCCGAAGAAGCGTCCGCCATCGGAGAACGAATCAGGCGTGACGTTGAGTACGCCCATGACCAGCGGCCGCGACAGATCCACCGTCTTGTCGGCGCAGCGCAGCAGGACCGGGGTGGACATTTGAGCGACGGCCTCCCCGCAAGGGGGAAATTCTCTCTGGCCGCGTCGACAAACGCGCTTAGTGCTGTCCCGCGGGTATCACTGGCCCGCCTGCGACCGGCCCCTCGGCGGGCGACTTGGGCGGCTTGTTGGAGAGCGCCTCGTCCCAGTCCGCGGGCGGCTTGGGCGGTCTGCCCTCCATGATGTCTTTCAGCTGCTCGTCGCCGAGGGTCTCGTACTTGATGAGCGCTTCGGCCATGAGGTGCAGCTTATCGAGCGCCGCCACGAGGATTTCCCGCGCGCGCTTGTAGTTCGCCTCGATCACGTGGCGGATTTCCTCATCGATCGCATGCGCCGTGACGTCGGACACCTGCTTGTGCTGCGTGACGCTGCGGCCCAGGAACACTTCCCCGGTTTCTTCCGAATAGGTGAGCGGCCCGAGCTTGTCCGACAGGCCCCACTTGGTAACCATGTTGCGTGCCAGATCCGTGGCACGTTCGATGTCGTTCGATGCGCCGGTGGTGACCGCATCCGCGCCGAATATCAGCTCCTCGGCGATGCGGCCGCCGAACAGCGTCGTGATCGCACTCTGGAGGCGGCGCTTGGAGTAGCTGTAGCGGTCCTGTTCGGGAAGGAACTGCGTGACGCCGAGCGCGCGGCCGCGCGGAATGATGGTGACCTTGTAGACCGGATCGTGTTCCGGGACCGTCATGCCGACGATGGCGTGACCGGCCTCGTGGTAGGCGGTCATGCGCTTCTCGGCCTCACTCATCACCATGGAGCGCCGTTCCGCGCCCATCATGATCTTGTCCTTGGCGCGCTCGAATTCCTCCATGCCGACAATGCGGTGGTTGGCGCGGGCGGCGAACAGCGCCGCTTCGTTGACGAGGTTGGCAAGGTCCGCGCCGGAGAATCCCGGCGTGCCGCGCGCGATCAGCGCCGGCTTGACGTCCTCGGACAGCGGCACGCGGCGCATGTGCACGCGCAGGATCTGCTCGCGGCCGCGCACGTCCGGCAGCGGCACCACCACCTGGCGGTCGAAGCGACCCGGGCGCAGCAGCGCCGGATCGAGCACGTCGGGGCGGTTGGTGGCGGCGATGACGATGATGCCTTCGTTACCCTCGAAGCCATCCATTTCGACCAGCAGCTGGTTGAGCGTCTGCTCGCGCTCGTCGTGACCGCCGCCCAGTCCCGCACCGCGGTGCCGTCCCACGGCATCGATCTCGTCGATGAAAATGATGCACGGCGCGTGCTTCTTCGCCTGTTCGAACATGTCGCGCACGCGCGAGGCGCCCACGCCGACGAACATCTCGACGAAGTCAGAGCCGGAGATGGTGAAGAACGGCACCTTGGCCTCGCCGGCAATGGCGCGCGCCAGCAAGGTCTTGCCGGTTCCGGGCGAGCCCACCATGAGCACGCCCTTGGGGATCTTGCCGCCGAGCTTCTGGAACTTGCCCGGGTCCTTGAGGAAGTCGACGATCTCGCCCACTTCCTGCTTGGCCTCATCAACGCCCGCGACGTCGGCGAAGGTGACATTCACCTGGTCCTCGCCGAGAAGTCGCGCGCGGCTCTTGCCGAAGGACATGGCTCCCCGGCCGCCGGATGCGCCCTGCATCTGACGCAGCATGTAGAGGAATATCAATATCAGCACCAGCGCCGGCGCCATATTGATCACCAGCTGCCAGAACACGCTCGGCTGCTTCGGCGGACGTCCCTCGATGACGACATTCGCCTTCTCGAGCGTGCCGATGAGCGCGGTGAAGTCAGTCTCGGGGTTATAGGCCTTAAATTGCGACTTATCCTTGTGCACGCCGTAGATCATCTCGGACTGCAGCACCACGGACTCAACGCGATTTGCCTTCACATCGTCCAGGAACTGCGAGTACGCGATCTCCTGGGGCTGGCCGGCGATGGGCATGTAGCGGCTGAACACGAGCAGCAGGACGGTGACGATCACCACCCACAGCAGGATGTTCTTTGTCAGATCATTCAAGGGCTTCCGTCCTTTGTGGCGCGCGGTTCGAAGAGCCTTATCCGGATCAACCTACACCAAGCGATACTGCATGGCCAGCAGGTACATCTCAGGGCTGCGGGCCCGGGATGCAAGGGGTTTGACCAGTCGTACGCGGATAAATTTTCCCCGTGCCGCCTTCAGCAGCTCCGGGAACCCGTTTCCCTGGAACACCTTGATCAGGGCGTGCCCCTCAGGCTTCAAGACGCGCTCCGCCAGCCCCAGGGCCAGTTCCGCCAGGTACATGGCCCGCGGCTGGTCGATGGCATCCACGCCACTTAAGTTCGGCGCCATGTCCGAGAGCACGACATCCACCTGAGCTTCTGGCAGGCGCTTCAGGATCTGCTCGAAGACCGCCTCCTCGCGGAAGTCCCCCTGGATGAACTCGACCCCGGGTACCTCGGTCATGGGCAGGATATCGCTCGCCACGACCCGTCCATTTTTCCCGACCTTGCGGCGCGCATACTGGCTCCATGCCCCGGGTGCCGCGCCAAGATCAAGGACGATCGCGCCCGGCTTGATGAGCCGCTCGCGACGGTCGATCTCCTCGAGCTTGAACACGGCCCGCGAGCGCCAGCCTGCACTTTGCGCACGCTGCACGAACGGGTCGGCAAAATGCTCCTTCAACCATCGATCGCTGCTTTTTGAACGCCGCGCCATCGCTCCTATGTGCCCCTATGCCGGACAGGTTCCTCTTACAATGAGCCGGTGGAAAAAGCCCGCGCCACCGCACCTGTCGAGCTCTCGGAACGCCAGCGTCGGCACCTGCGTGGGCTCGCTCATCCTTTAAAGCCCGTGGTGCGCATCGGCAACGCCGGGCTCACCGAAGCGGTGGCGCTCGAGGCCGAGCGCGCCCTCAACGACCACGAACTCATCAAGATAAAAGCCCCGGGCGGGGATCGCGAAGCGCGCGATGCCCTGTTCGTCGCGCTCGCCGACAGGACCCATAGCGTGCTCGTGCACCGCATCGGCAATGTCGCGGTCTTCTACCGTGCCCGCGCCGACCTGTCGCGCATCCTCATTCCCGACGCCTGACTACGAGCCGGCAAGGGCCGCGCCTGTCGGCAGACGCACCGCGACGATCTCCCAGGAGCGCGTGCCTCCGGGGGCCGCCACGTCCACCACATCCCCCTCCTCCTTGCCGACCACCGCCCGCGCGATGGGCGAGGTAACCGAGATGCGTCCCTGGCGGATATCCGCCTCGTCCTCGCCGACGATCTGGTAGATGACGTGCGTGCTGTCCGCCTGGTCCTCGAGCTCTACCACCGAACCGAACACCACCCGGCCGCTCAAGGTGAGCTGCGCCGGATCGATCACCTCGGCGCTCGCGAGCTTGTGCTCGATCTCCTTGATGCGCCCTTCAATGAACCCCTGGGCTTCGCGCGCCGCGTGATACTCGGCGTTCTCGGACAGGTCACCGTGACCACGCGCCTCCGTGATCGCCTTGATGATGTTCGGGCGCGCCTCGGACTTCAGGCGCTTCAATTCCGCGCGCAGCGCCTCGGCGCCGCGCAGCGTCATGGGCGTGCGTTTCATATCCTGAGCGCCTCGCCGTGCAGGTCCTGCAGCCGGTTCACCTCGACCTCGTCCAGGTGGTCCATGGCCTCGCAGGTCGCAAGGCCCGCCGCGAGCGTCGTGTAGTAGGTGACGCGCCGATGCACGGCCTCGCGCCGGATCGAGTTCGACTCGCGGATGGCCTGCTTGCCCTCGGTCGTGTTGACGATGAGATCGATCTCGTCGTTCTTGATCATGTCCACCACGTGCGGGCGACCCTCGCGCACCTTGTTGACGCGGCGGCAGGCAACCCCGGCCGCGTCGAGGGCGCCGGCAGTGCCGGCGGTCGCGAGCACCTCAAAACCGCGCTCGATGAGGTTCTTCGCCAGCTCGACCGCGCCGGGCTTGTCACGATCGCGCACGCTGATAAAGCACACGCCCTTGCGCGGCAGCGTCACTCCGGACGCGCTTTGCGCCTTGGCGTAGGCCTCGCCGAAAGTGCGCCCCGTGCCCATCACCTCGCCCGTGGACTTCATCTCCGGTCCCAGGATCGGATCGGCTTCGGGGAACTTCACGAACGGGAACACGGCCTCCTTCACGCAGAAGTACGCCGGCACGCGCTCCACCGCGCCCACCAGCTGCTTTAACTTGCGCCCGGTCATGACGCGCGCCGCGATCTTGGCGAGCGGCAGTCCCGTGGCCTTGGACACGAACGGCACGGTACGCGAGGCGCGCGGGTTCACTTCCAGCACGTAAATCACGCCGCTCTGGATGGCGAACTGGATGTTCATGAGCCCCACCACCTTCAGCGCGCGCGCGAGCTTGCGCGTCTGCTCGCGCAACTCCGCCTGCATCTCGCGCGTCAGGCTGTTCGGCGGCAGCGAGCAACCCGAGTCGCCCGAGTGCACGCCGGCCTGCTCGATGTGCTCCATGATGCCGCCGATGAGGACATCCTCACCGTCACACACCGCGTCCACGTCGACCTCGATGGCGACGTCGAGGAAGCGATCGAGCAGCACCGGGCTGTCGTTCGACACCCGCACTGCGTGTGTCATGTAGGTACGCAGGTCCTCCTCGGTGAACACCACTTCCATGGCCCGGCCCCCGAGCACGTACGAGGGGCGCACCACAAGGGGGAACCCGACCTCGCGCGCCAGGCGCACGGCCTGCTCCTCGGTGCGTGCAGTGGCGTTCGCCGGCTGCTTGAGGCCGAGTTCCTTCACCAGCGCCTGGAAGCGCTCGCGGTCCTCGGCCACATCGATCGAGTCCGGGGATGTGCCGATGATCGGGGCTCCGGCCGCCTCCAGCGCCCGTGAGAGCTTCAGCGGTGTCTGGCCGCCGAATTGCACGATGACGCCTTCGGGTTTTTCCTTGGCGAGCACCTCCAGCACGTCCTCGAGGGTCAGCGGCTCGAAGTACAGCCGGTCCGAGGTGTCGTAGTCGGTCGAGACGGTCTCCGGGTTGCAATTGACCATGATGGTCTCGAAGCCATCGTCGCGCAGCTGCAGCGCCGCGTGCACACAGCAGTAATCGAACTCGATGCCCTGGCCGATGCGGTTGGGGCCGCCGCCCAGAATCATGATCTTGCGGCGCTGGGTGGGCGCAGCTTCGCACTCCTCCTCGTAGGTCGAGTACAGGTAGGCGGTGGAGGTCGAGAATTCCGCGGCGCAGGTATCGACGCGCTTGTAAACCGGCACGACCCCAAGCTCATGACGCTTGTCGCGGATCGCTTTCTCCGGCATGTCGACCAGCCGCGCCAGGCAGCTGTCAGAGAAGCCCTTGCGCTTGAGCGCGCGCAACCGCTCGGTGGTGAGCGCCCCCAGCCCTTCCTCGCGCACCTGCGCCTCCTCTCGCACCAGATCCGCTAGCTGCGCGAGGAACCAGGGATCAATGCGCGTCAGCTCGCCAATCCGGGCCAGCGTCCAGCCGGCGCGGAAGGCATCCGCCACGTACAGCAGGCGATCCGCCCCCGGCGCGCGCAGTTCGTAGGCGAGCTTGTCCTTGCTTTCATCCGTCAGCGGCAGGGTGAGCAGCGGCGCCAGGCCATCGAGCCCGGTCTCCAGTCCCCGCAGCGCCTTCTGCAGCGACTCCTGGAAGGTGCGGCCGATCGCCATCACTTCGCCCACGGATTTCATCTGGGTCGTGAGGCGGTCATTCGCCGCGGGAAACTTCTCGAAGGTGAAGCGCGGGATCTTGGTGACCACGTAATCGATCGAGGGCTCGAAGGAGGCCGGCGTCGCACCCCCGGTGATGTCGTTCTTGAGCTCATCGAGGGTGTAGCCGACCGCAAGCTTGGCGGCGATCTTGGCGATCGGGAAACCAGTCGCCTTGGAGGCGAGCGCCGAGGAGCGCGAGACGCGCGGATTCATCTCGATCACGAGCAGGCGCCCATCGTAGGGGCTCACCGCGAACTGCACGTTCGAGCCGCCGGTGTCGACGCCGATCTTGCGCAGCACGGCGATCGAGGCGTCGCGCATGCGCTGGTATTCCTTGTCGGTGAGGGTGAGCGCCGGTGCCACGGTGATGGAATCGCCGGTGTGCACGCCCATCGGATCGAGGTTCTCGATCGAGCACACGATGATGCAGTTGTCCTTGTGGTCGCGCACCACCTCCATCTCGAACTCTTTCCAGCCGATCACCGACTCCTCTAGCAGCACCTCCCCGGTCGGGGAGGCGTCGAGTCCGCGCGCTACGATGGCTTCCAGCTCCTCGCGGTTGTAGGCAATGCCGCCGCCGCTGCCACCGAGGGTGAACGAGGGGCGGATCACCACCGGGTAGCCGATTTCACCGGCGATCGCCAGGCCCTCCTCGAGGCTGCGCGCGATCTGCGACTGCGGCGTCTCCAGCCCGATCTCGCGCATCGCGTTCCTGAACAGCTCGCGATCCTCGGCCATGTCGATCGCGGCGCGCGACGCGGCGATGAGTTCGACGTTGTATTTTTCGAGTACGCCCTCGCGCACCAGGTCGAGCGCGGTGTTGAGGCCGGTCTGCCCGCCCATGGTCGGCAGGAGCGCGTCCGGGCGTTCCTTCTCGATGATGCGCGCGATGGTGCGTGAATTGACCGGCTCGATGTAGACCGCGTCTGCCATCTCCGGGTCCGTCATGATGGTGGCCGGATTGGAGTTGACCAGGATGACGCGGTAGCCCTCCTCGCGCAGCGCCTTGCAGGCCTGCGCGCCGGAGTAATCAAACTCGCACGCCTGGCCGATGATGATGGGGCCGGCGCCGATGATGAGGATGCTCTCGATGTCGGTGCGCTTTGGCACTAGCGAGCGCCCCCGGCCTGCTGGCGGCGCGCGCTGTCGCCGGCGATTTTCAGCTGCGCCTGCAGCCGCCGCAGCATCAGGTGATTGAAGCGCTCGAACAGCGGCTTCAGGTCGTGAGGACCCGGGCTCGCCTCCGGGTGTCCCTGGAAACCAAACGCCGGTTTGTCCTTGAGGGCAAGGCCCTGCAGCGAGCCGTCGAAGAGCGAGCGATGCGTCGCCTTGACCCCTTCGGGCAGCGTCGCCTCATCCACCGCGAAGCCGTGATTCTGGCTGGTGATGAATACACGCCCGGATTCCAGGTCCTGCACCGGATGGTTCGCGCCATGGTGGCCAAATTTCATTTTCACGGTGCGCGCGCCGGAGGCGAGCCCCAGGATCTGGAAGCCCAGACAGATGCCGAACAGCGGCAGATTCGTCTCGAGGAATTGCCGGGTCGCCTCGATGGCGTAATCGCACGGCTCAGGGTCACCGGGCCCGTTGGAGAGGAACACGCCATCGGGCTCGAGCGCCAGGACTTCGGCGGCGGAGGTCTGCGCCGGTACCACCGTCATGCGGCAGCCGGAATCGGCCATCACCCTGAGGATATTGCGCTTCAGGCCAAAGTCGTAGGCGACGACATGCAGGCGCTGCTGCGAGCGGATCGGCGGGCGTGTGCCTTCCGGCCACACGCTGCCCTCGTTCCACTGGAAGGCGCGCTTGGCGCTCACGACCTTCGCCAGGTCCATGCCCTTCAGGCCCGGGAATTTGCGGGCGAGTTTCACGGCGGCGGCCTCGTCCACCTGCTCGCCCGTCATGATGCAGCCGGCCTGCGCGCCCTTCTCGCGTAGCAAACGCGTCAGCTTGCGAGTATCGATGCCGGCAATGGCGACCACCCGCCCGCGCTCGAGAAACTCCGGCAGCGATCCGTTGGCGCGCCAGCTGCTGTACAGCACTGGCAGGTCCCGGATGACGAGACCGGCGCAATAAAGCTGCGCGGATTCAAGATCTTCGGGCGTGGTGCCCGTGTTGCCGATGTGCGGGCAGGTGAGCGTGACGATCTGTCGCGCGTAGGAAGGGTCGGAGAGAATTTCCTGATAGCCCGTGAGGGCGGTGTTAAAAACGACTTCGCCTGTGGTGTTGCCTTTGGCTCCGACGGACTGGCCGCGGAAGATGGTTCCATCGGCCAGCGCGAGCACCGCAGGTAAGCTCACGTGATCACTTCTCCTACACGCACATACACAAAGCGGGAGGAGTTCTCATCGAACATCCTCCCGCCTTGCTTGGACTAACCCGAACACGGATTAGGTGGAAATTTTACGGGTTGCGAGGCGGATGTGTCCACGGAAATTCCCGTGACAGTCGCGTGATCTCTCCTCACTTCGTTTCGGGGAAGCGCGCCTAAGTTACTGTTTTAAAACCCATCACATCTCGCATCTCATAGCGGCCGGCGGACCGGGACGAAAGCCAGAGCGCGGCCGCCAGGGCCCCGCGGGCGAACACGTCCCGCTCCAGCGCCCGATGGCTGAGGGTCAGTTCCTCGCCGGAGCCTGCAAAGCGCACCGTGTGTTCGCCCACAACCTCGCCTTCGCGGACCGAAGCGATGGGAGTCCCCGCACCGATCGCCGCGGCGAGCCTAAGCGCGGTGCCGGAGGGCACGTCGCGCTTGTGACGATGGTGAGTCTCGGTGATGCCGGCAGTGAAACCCGGCAGAGCGCGCGCTGCAACGCGCGTCAGTTCCATCAGCAGCGTTACCCCTGGGCTCGTGTTGGGGGCGATGAGGAGCGGGATCTCGCGCGCCGCGGCGGCGAACTCCGACTCGAGCTTGGAAGCAAAGCCGGTAGTGCCGATCAGGAGTGGTTTGCGCGCCGCGCGGCAAGCGCGCAGATTTTCGCGTGTCGCCTGCCCGGTACTGAAATCGATCACGACCTGCGCCCGCGGCAGCGCCGCGCCGAGATCGCTGCTGATGGGAAGGTGATTCGGCGTGCCGCCGGCGACCACGCCGGAGTCGCGCCCGAGCGCGGCGCTTTCTTTGGAAGCGACCGCGCCGACGAAGGCGAGCCCGGGGAATTGCGCGGCGGCGACCAGGATCGCGCGGCCCATCCGGCCGCTCGCGCCGATGAGAACGGCGCACAGCGGCGCTGCGGGCTCGCGGGAGCTCATCGGGGATGCTTGGGCTGCCCGTCGTCCGTGCGCGAGAAGAAGCGCCGCACGCCCTCGAGAAAACCCTTCTCGCGCGGTGCATGCCGCCCGGCATGAAGCCGCAGCGATTCATCCAGGTGCCGCACCAACTCGCGCTGCTCGGCCGAGAGGTGCACCGGGGTCTCAACGACCACCCGGCAGAAAAGATCGCCGCGCGCCCCACCGCGCACCGGCTTCACGCCCTTGTCGCGCAGGCGAAATACGCGTCCGGACTGGGTCTCGGCGGGAATCTTCAGCGATACATCCCCTTCCAGCGTCGGCACGTCGATCGCGCCACCGAGCGCCGCCGTGGCGAAGCTCACCGGCACCTCGCAGCTCAAGTGCTCCCCCTCGCGCTCGAAAATCGCATGCTCGCGCACGTGCACTTCGACATAGAGGTCCCCGGCCGGACCGCCGTTGCGACCCGCTTCGCCCTCGCCCGACAGTCGCACGCGATCACCACTGTCCACGCCGGCCGGGATCTTGACCGAGAGCTTGCGCGTGCGGCGCACGCGGCCCTGCCCCAGGCAGCTGTCGCAGGGATTGCGAATGACCGAACCGGTGCCGCGACAGCGCGGACAGGTCTGCTGCAACTGGAAGAAGCCCTGGGAGACGCGCACCTGGCCTGCACCGCCGCAGCTCTCGCAGGTGGTGGCGGTGCTGCCCTTGGCGGCGCCGCTGCCATGGCAGGTCTCGCACTCGGCGAGCTTCGCCACCTCGATTTCCACCTGGTGGCCGAACACTGCCTGATCCAGGTCGAGTTGCAGTTCGTAGCGCAGGTCGGCGCCGCGGAACACCTGCGAGCGGCCGCCCCGACGGCCGCCGCCGAAGATGTCGCCGAACACATCGCCGAAGATGTCGCTGAACGCATCCCCGGCACCGAAGCCACGCCCGCCCGAGCGCGCCGCCGCCTCGACGCCGGCGTGCCCGTGCTGGTCGTAGAGCGCGCGCTTGTGCGAATCGGTGAGCACTTCGGATGCCTCCTTGGCTTCCTTGAAGCGCTCCTCCGCCTCCCGGTCATCCGGGTTGCGGTCGGGGTGATATTTCATCGCGAGACGGCGATAAGCCTTCTTGACCTCCGCTTCCGTCGCCGTCTTCGGTACGTCCAGTACCTTGTAGTAATCGCGCTTCGGCATCTGCGGCTTTTAACTACGAGGCCTTGCGTCCCTTGTCCTTCACCTCTTCGAACTCCGCGTCGACCACGTCCTCGCGGCCACCGCCCGCGTCACCACCCGCAGCGCTGCCCGCCGCACCCGGGTCGCCGCCGCCGCCGGCCGCGCCCGCTTCCGCCGCCTGGGCACGCTGGGCGATGCCCGCCGAGGCCTGCGCCAGGACTTCCGCCTTCTTGTCGATCGCGCCCTTATCCTCGCCCTTGAGCGCAGTGCGCAGATCCGACAACGCGCTTTCGACCTTGGCGCGCTCGGCGCCGTCGACCTTGTCGCCGAGTCCCTGCAGCGACTTGTCTACGGCGTGAATCAGCGCGTCTGCCTTGTTGCGGGTGTCGACGAGTTCGCGGAAGCGCTTGTCGTCCTCGGCGTGCGCCTCGGCGTCACGCACCATGCGCTTGATTTCATCCTCGGTGAGGCCGCTCGAGGCCTTGATGACGATCTTCTGCTCCTTGCCGGTCGCCTTGTCCTTCGCCGACACATTCAGGATGCCGTTGGCGTCGATATCGAAGGACACCTCGACCTGCGGGACGCCGCGTGGCGCCGGCGCAATTTCGGCAAGATCGAACTTCCCCAAGGACTTGTTGTCCGCCGCGCGATCGCGCTCACCCTGCAGCACGTGAATGGTCACGGCCGTCTGGTTGTCATCGGCGGTCGAGAAGGTGTTGGAGGCCTTGGTTGGAATGGTCGTGTTCTTCTCGATGAGCTTGGTCATGATGCCGCCGAGGGTCTCGATGCCGAGCGACAGCGGCGTGACATCGAGCAGCAGCACGTCCTTTACTTCCCCGGCGAGCACGCCGCCCTGGATCGCGGCGCCGACGGCGACCGCCTCGTCCGGATTCACATCCTTGCGCGGCTCCTTGCCGAAGAGGTCCTTGACGTACTTCTGCACCAGCGGCATGCGCGTCTGGCCACCGACGAGGATGACCTCGGCGATGTCATTGGTGCTCACGCCGGCATCCTTGATCGCCGTGCGGCACGGGCCGACGGTCTTCTGCACCAGGTCCTCAACCAGCGACTCGAGCTTGGCGCGGGTCAGCTTGATGTTGAGGTGCTTCGGTCCCGACGCATCAGCGGTGATGTACGGCAGGTTGATGTCAGTCTGCTGGGTCGATGACAATTCGATCTTGGCCTTTTCCGCGGCCTCCTTGAGGCGCTGCATGGCCAGCGGGTCCTTGCGCACGTCGACGCCGGATTCCTTCTGGAACTGCTCGGCGAGGAAATTGATGATGCGCAAGTCGAAATCCTCGCCACCGAGGAAAGTATCGCCGTTGGTCGAGAGCACCTCGAACTGGCGCTCGCCGTCGACGGCGGCGATCTCGATGATCGACACGTCGAAGGTACCGCCGCCCAGGTCGTAGACCGCAATCTTGCGATCGCTGCCCTGCTTGTCGAGTCCATAGGCAAGCGCGGCCGCGGTCGGCTCATTAATGATGCGCTTGACCTCAAGACCTGCGATGCGGCCGGCGTCCTTGGTCGCCTGCCGCTGGGAATCGTTGAAATAGGCCGGCACCGTGATCACCGCCTCGGTGACCGCCTCACCGAGGTAATCCTCGGCGGTCTTCTTCATCTTCATCAACACGCGCGCCGAAACTTCCGGCGGGGCCATTTTCTTGCTCTGCACGTCGACCCAGGCGTCGCCGTTGTCCGCCCGGACAATCTGGTACGGCACCATCTTGATGTCGCGCTGCACCACCTCGTCCTCGAACTTGCGGCCGATGAGGCGCTTGATCGCGAACAGGGTGTTCGGCGGGTTGGTGACCGCCTGGCGCTTGGCCGGCTGGCCCACCAGCACCTCGCCGTCCTTGGTGAAGGCAACCACCGACGGGGTGGTGCGATCGCCCTCGCTGTTCTCGATTACGCGCGGCTTGCCGCCTTCCATAATGGCGACGCACGAGTTAGTCGTGCCGAGGTCGATACCAATTACCTTAGCCATGGGTTCGCTCCGGATATTCCAGCTCTACTACTTAAGGGTCAGACGGCGGGCTTTCAAGCCCCGTCGGGCGCGCGGGCGACAATAACCCGCGCGGGGCGCAGCAGGCGGCCATTCAGCTCGTATCCGGGCTGCACCACCTCCAGCACCGAATTGGCCGGCGCCTCCTTGGATTCCTGGGCCATCATGGCCTCGTGGCGCGCCGGGTCGAAAGGCTGCCCCTGCGGGTTGATGGGGGTGACCCCGAGCCGCTCGAGCGCCCGGTCCAGAAGCTGCAGGGTGGCCTCCTGGCCTTCCCTGAGGCTCGTGGCATCCGCCCGGGAGGCGTTGTGCACTGCGAGCTCCAGGGTGTCCTTCACCGGCAGCAGTTCAGCGGCGAACTTCTCCAGCCCGTAGCGGTTGGCCGCCTCGATGTCGCGCGCGGAGCGCTTGCGGACGTTGTCGAGCTCCGCCAGGGCGCGCAGGTACTGCTCCCAATGGCTCTTGGCGCGCTCTTCGGCGTCGGCGAGCGCGCGCTGCAGGCGCTCAAACTCCACCAGCTGGGCCGCCGTCTCGGGCAATACCGCGGTGGGTTCAAACCCCGTGTCCTCTTTCATCCTAAGACAACCCTCTTGAGAACAATGTGGGCCGCGCTTGCAGGGCGTCGACCGAACCAGGTGCGGCCAGCGTGGGGGTCAGCGCCGGGAATTCAAGGCGGCGCCGAGCAGTTTAGCCGTCATATCGACGATTGGAATCACCCGCTCGTAGGCCATGCGTGTGGGGCCGATGACCCCGAGTACCCCGACCACCCCGTCGCTATCGGCGTACGGCGCGGTGACCACGCTGCAATCATCGAGGATGCGGTAGCCGGACTCGTGGCCGATGAAAATCTGCACCCCTTCCGCCTTCAGGCTGTGATCGAGCAGGTGCAGAAAGTCGCGTTTTTCGTTGAACGCCTCGAACAGGCGCCGCAGTTTCTCCACACTCGTAAGCTCGGCGGCGCCCATGAGATTGGTCTCGCCCTTGATGACGTACTCAAGGTGGGCCTCGGGGCCGCTTTCGAACACCTGCTGCGCCATGGAAATCGCGTCCAGCATGATCTGGTTGAGGTGCGCGTGCGCTTCGGACAGCTGCCGCAGGATCTCCTGGCGTACTTCGCGCAGGCCGCGCCCCCGGAACTGCTCGTTCAGGTAGTTGGCGGCACGCTTGAGTTCATCGGGCGAGAAGTGCCGCTCGAGCTGGATAATGCGGTTCTGCACCTCGCGGTCGTTGAACACCAGCACCACGAGTACCCGCTTCTCCGACAACGCCACGAATTCGATCTGGGTGATCGATGCCTGGCGGGTGCGCGGCACCGTGACCACGCCGGCGAGCTGGGTGACGGACGACAGGAGCTGCGAGACGCTCGCGATGAGATCGGTGGAGCTGTCGCGGCTGGCCTCGAACTGGCGGCGCATTTCCGCGCTCGCCGGCTCATCCGGCGCACGCAGCTGCAGCAGCGTGTCGACAAAAAAACGATAGCCCTTGTCGGTAGGCACGCGGCCGGCCGAGGTGTGCGGGGAAGCGACGAACCCCAGCTCCTCAAGATCGGCCATGACGTTGCGAATGGTAGCCGAACTTAGCTGCAGCCCGGATTCGCGGGACAGCGCGCGCGAGCCGACCGGCTGGCCGTCGCGGATGTAGCTTTCGATGAGTATCCGCAGCAGACGCTGCGCCCGCTCGCTTAAGGCCTCGTCCCCCGCATCGTGCCCCATAGCGGCCAAGCTAGCTGCGCGCTTGCCCGACCGTCAAGGGACACTGGCGCTGCTCAGGGCGAACCCTGCGCGGATGCGACGGCCCGCACGCCTTAGCCCGGTGCATTGGCTGCGGGCGCCGTCCGCATGCTACAAAGACCGCGCCTCTTAAGCGTCGGGCTGAGAGGTTACGTAAAGGATCGGTCTTGGCCATAGGCACTTGCGCGTTGGTGGGGCGATTCCCGGATGCGCGCATCGCGGAAAGCGTCGGCGCGCTGCTGCCCTACCTCGCGAGCCGCGGGGTGCGAGCGCTGGTGGCTGAAGAGGCGGTTCTGGGCGACGCCGGGCGGCTCGTGACGCGCATTCCCGAGCGCGAGATCGGTACGCGCGCGGATCTGGTCATCGCCATCGGCGGCGACGGCACACTCCTCTACGCCGCGCGCCTCGTCGCCGGCCACAAGGTGCCGCTCCTCGGGGTAAACCGCGGGCGTCTGGGCTTCCTTACCGACGTCATGCCGCAGGACATGCTGGGCGCCGTGGATGCGGCCCTCGCCGGCACGCTGGAGGCGGATGAGCGTCCGCTGCTCGCCGCCGAGTTGCAGTGCGCAGCCGGCTCGGTCGCGCGGGCCTTCGCCCTTAACGACGTGGTCATGCAAAAGCACGATACCGGCCGCACGCTCGAATTCGAGACCCGGGTCAACGGTACGTACGTCAACACGCACGACGGCGACGGCATCATCGTCGCGAGCGCCACCGGCTCCACCGCCTATGCCCTCTCCTGCGGCGGGCCGATCCTCGAGCCGCACCTGGACGCCCTGGTCATCGCGCCGATCTGCGCCCATACGCTATCCGACCGGCCGATCGTGGTTTCGGCGCGTTCGAGGGTCGACGTGACGCTCCTCGAGCGGCCCGACACGCACGCGCATGTCACCTGCGACGGCATGCTGCTCGGGGCGCTGGCACCCGGTGACCGGCTGCAGATCAAGACCGCCGCCGAACGCGTGACGCTGCTGCATCCGCCGGGCCAGGACTACTACAAGCTGCTGCGCTCAAAGCTCCACTGGGGCCGCGGCAGCTTCGAGCGCTGACCCAAGATGCTGACTCATCTGCAGATACGCGACTTCGCGATTATCGACGCGGTGGAACTGGAGCTGCGCACCGGTCTCACGGTCCTCACCGGCGAGACCGGCGCGGGCAAATCCATCCTGGTCGACGCGCTGCAGCTCTTGGCCGGCGGCCGCGCCGGCGCCGAGGTCGTGCGCCACGGCGCCGAGCGCGCCGAAGTCTCTGGAACCTTCGATCTCGCGCAGGCGCCCGCTGCGCTCAAGCAGTGGCTGGAAGGGCAGTCGATCAGCGCTGCGGGTGAGCTCATCGTGCGCCGTGTGGTCGCCGGCGATGGCCGCTCGCGCGCCTACCTCAATGGGCAGTCGGTGCCGGTGCAGCTGCTGCGCGAGGCCGGCGACATCCTCGTCGACATCCACGGCCAGCATGAATTCCAGTCCCTGACGCGCGCCGCCGCACAGCGCGAACTTCTCGACGGCTATGGCTCACTCACGGCCCTCACAAGCCAGGTGGGCATCGCTCACCGGGTGTGGCTCGGATTGCTGAACCGCACGCTCGAGCTGGAGAGCCAGGCGCGCGAGCGGGATGCCAGGCTGGAACTGCTGCGCTACCAGGTACAGGAGCTGCAAGCGCTCGGGCTTGGCGCAGGCGAGCTCGAAAGCATCACCGAGGAGCAGGCGCGCCTGGCCAACCGCGGCCGCCTCGCGCAGGGAACACAGGCGGCTCTGACGCAGTTGTACGAGGACGAGACCGCGAGCGCCCATGCGGGCGTCAGCCGCGCGCTGCAGGCGCTCAAGGGTCTGACGAGCCTCGACGCGAAACTCGGCGCCGTGCTGCCGCTGCTGGAACAGGCTTCGATCCACATACGCGAAGGCGCGCGCGAGCTCGAGCGGTATGGCGAAACGCTCGACGTCGATGCGGCGCGCCAGGAGACCGTCGAACGACGCCTGGCTGCGATCGAGGAATTGGCGCGCAAACACCGGGTGCCAGCGGCGCAGCTCGCGCTGCGCGGCAACGAGCTGCAGGGCGAGCTGGCGGCGCTGGAACGCGCCGACGTCGATCTCGCGGTGCTACGCAAGGAACTGAACGGCGCGCTTGAGAGCTACCGCACCCAGGCGCAGGCGCTGTCGCAGAAACGCACCCTCGCCGCGCGCGCGCTCGCCAAGGACATCAGCGCACGCATGCAGACCCTCGGCATGTCGGGTGGGCGTTTTGAAGCCGACGTCGCACAGAATGGCAACGCGGAACCGGCGCAGCACGGCATCGACCAGATCGAGTTTCGCGTCAGCGCCAATCCCGGCCAGCCGCCGCGTGCGCTGTCCAAGGTGGCCTCGGGCGGGGAGCTGTCGCGGCTATCGCTCGCCGTGCAGGTGTCCTGCGCCGCGCGCGAGATGCGTTGCATGGTGTTCGATGAGGTGGACGCCGGCATCGGCGGCGCCGTGGCGGAAATCGTCGGACGGGAGCTGCGCGCGCTGGGCGAGCGCGGCCAGGTGCTGTGCGTGACGCATCTGCCCCAGGTCGCATCCCAGGCGCATCACCACCTGCGCGTCACGAAGCTCACCGACGGCCGCACCACGCGCACGACGCTTACCGAGCTCAGCGCAACCGATCGCATCGAGGAACTCGCCCGCATGCTCGGCGGAATCGAGGTCACCTCACGGGCGCGCGAGCACGCGCGCGACATGCTCGCCAGCGCCGCGCAGTCCCCGCCCGCGCCTGCGGCTGGCGCAGCGGACACGCCCGCGCGTGCTGCGAGTGCAGCCGCGGATACGCAGCGGCAGCGCCGGCCGCCGGTGACCAAGGAGCGGCGCTAGCGAACTAGACTAGCTGGCTTTGCGATTGCGGTGGGCGCAGTTCGGGCGCCGGCAGTGCCCGTAAAGAATGAGTGAATGATCGCGGATGCCGAAGCCGAGGCGTTCGGCCACCGCGGTTTGCCGATCCTCAATGCCCGAATCCATGAACTCTTCGACACGACCGCAGTCCAGACACACGATGTGGTCGTGGTGCGTGCCTTGATTAAGCTCGAACACCGCCATGCCGTCCTCGAAGTGATGGCGGGTCACAAGTCCCGCCGCCTCGAACTGCGTGAGCACGCGGTACACGGTCGCAAGTCCGATGTCCTCGTTGGACTCCAGCAGCGAACGATAGATATCCTCGGCGGAGAGGTGCCGGGTTGAGCTGCCCTCGAGTATCTCGAGGATTTTCAGGCGCGGCAGGGTCACCTTCAGACCCGCTTTGCGCAAATCCTTGCCTTCCACGCAACTCTCCGGCGGACCGTGGGACTTTGAAAGGCTGCACGCGGTCGGCGATCAGGTATGATTTCGCGCCAGCATTATCCCCCATCGGACACACATGCGCCTACCCCGCGCCTTAACGATCAGCACCCTCGTCCTCGCCGCAACGCTCTCAGGTTGCGTGTATCGCATGGACATCCAGCAAGGCAACTACCTTGAGGGCAAGACCGTCGACCAGCTGCAGGCCGGCATGACCCGCAGCCAGGTGCGCTACCTGCTCGGCACACCCATGGTTCCGGATGTGTTTGACAAGGATCGCTGGGACTACCTGTTCTATCTGGACAAGAGCCGGATGCACAAACCCGAGCGGCGGCACCTCGTGGTGTTCTTCAAGGACGACAAGGTGGCGCGTTTCGAGCGTGACAATGTCCCCAACAGTGCGCCGCTGGCCCCGGACCAGGGCCCCACGCCGTCGCAGTTCCCACGTATCTGACCGCCGCAATCGCTTGCCGCGATTCCGGTCAATGGACTAAGAGCGCTTCGCCGCCGAGCGCTCGCGTTGCACCCGCTCGCGCCGCCGTTCGCGCGGATCGCGACGCAGCGGCCGGTAGAGCTCGATGCGATCGCCGTCCGCGAACTGCTCATCGCGCCCGCGCGCTTCGCCGAATATCCCCACCGGGGCGCTCTGCCAGGCAATCCCCGCGCAGCCGGGCGCGGCACCGCAGGCGGCACGCGCCGCCTCGAGCGCCTGCCCGATGGTGGCGGACGGCGGCATCTCCACGCTCCACAGATGCTGCTGCCCGCGCGTCGCGTAGGCCACCACACAGCGCTTGCGATCCGCGCCCACGGGCACGCCCAATGCTAAGAGCGCGCCCGCGCGACGAACGCGTCCACGAGCGAGCCCAGCGTCTCGGCGAACAAGGGCTCGAACAACATCCCGGTGAGCGCGCTCTTGAACGCGAAGCGCATGCTCAGATCGACCCGGCATCCGGCAGCCTCGACCGGCGTCAGGAGCCATTGGCCTTCAAGGCTGCGAAACGGTCCGCTGACCAGATCCATCTTGACCGAGCGGTCGGTCTCGAGGGTATTGCGCGTGGTGAACTCCCCGTGCAGGGCGCCCTGGCGCACGCCGAGCGTCGCGATGATTTCCCGCGGGGTACGCGACTGCACCCGCGTATGAGTGCACCAGGGCAGGAACTGCGGATAGCTCTCGATATCGTTGATCAGCGCAAACAGCTTCGCCGGCGGCTGGCTGACGAGCGCTGAACGCTTGACCTCTCGCATGGCGCATTGTCCCATTACGCCCCCCGTATGACCAAAGCCAACGACTCGTCCCGTCTGATCGCCGAAAACCGTCGGGCGCGCTTCGACTACTTCATCGAGGAGCGCTACGAGGCGGGGCTCGCGCTGCAGGGCTGGGAAGTGAAGGCCATGCGCGCCGGTCGGGCGCAGCTGGCGGAGGCCTACGTCTACCTGCGTGGCGGGGAAGCATTTCTGATTGGCGCGCACCTGACACCGCTGCGTACCACGTCCACCCACGTCCCGGCCGACCCGGTGCGAACGCGCAAGCTGCTGCTCAACTACAGCGAGCTGCAGGGCCTGATCGGCGCGGTGGAGCGGCGTGGCTACACCATCGTGCCGCTGGAGCTGTACTGGAAGAACGGACGCGCGAAGCTGCAGGTGGGACTCGCCAAGGGCAAGAAACAGCACGACAAGCGCGCCGTGGAGAAGGATCGCGACTGGCAGCGCAACAAGGCGCGGCTGCTGCGGCGTGGCTAAAAATTAAGCAAAAAAACGCCAACACGCGCGCTGGCGTTCTTTCAGGTGCGAGGATTTTTACTGGGGCGGAGCTTCTTGTTCTTCAGCTCATACACGAGACTAATCGTCGTCAAACCAGGCCAGCCGTTGATTCCGGCGGGCCGGCGGACGGAAAGGTTGCCGGCTGAAGCCGCTGCACGCGACCCCGGGCACTGTGTTGCACCAAAGCAACACTTGAGTGGGTGCGGGCGCGATTGTGCCACGACCCGGGCGCGGGGCTTGGGGTATGCTGCGGGTGAACCTTGAGGGGGCGACCGGTTTCGACGTGGGTTGCGAACCTTCAGGGGCGTACCGAGGTGCAGTGCCCTCGTAAATCATGCTGCAAAACTTAGTTGCCAACGACGACAACTACGCTCTAGCTGCCTAACCGCAGTTGACCTCTGACCGGCTCGTGCCTGTGCGACCGAATCAGGGGACGCGTTCACAGGATCGCGCTCCGGCGTGCGACAGGCCGGTTGCGTTAAGAGTTACTGTCCGCTGGCGTTGCGTCTTCCCTGCTCCTCGGGTAGCGCCGCGTGAGAAACAAAGAGTAGCTACGTACGTAGATCCTGAAGTCTAGGACTTGCGGACGGGGGTTCGATCAATGGGTCGCACCAGGCCGCGAGGCCTGGCTGAAAACGGAGCTCACATCGGTGAAACCTGACGGCGCCCTAATCGAGGGCGGCATGGCAACGCCGAGGGGTAGGAAGAGGGCCAACTTCAGGCCTGCCCTGTAGAGACTCATAGACCCGCCGACGGCTCGGGGCCGCGGGCGGGCACTAGGATCCGCGCCTGCACTGGCGGGCCGGATAACACGCTCCGCATCCGCGCTCTTGGGAGGGCGTGGATGAAGGCATAGTCCAGCCCGCGGCGAAAGCCACGGAAATGCTGTCCCCCCGCCTCCACCAACTGGACGGTCCCCGGCGTAAAACGCCGGGGACCCTAACAGTGAGTGGGATCGCGCAAAAATAGCGTTGAACGCACGCAATTCGCGGGCTGCACCGTGTAACGGCGACCACTAGACTGGGTGAGTTAGGACCAGACGCTCGCCGAGAACTCACCGGGCCGAGAATCGACGGCCGGTCGTGAGCATCAGCAGTACTGAACTGCCGCTTCTCATGTACGTGCGCTCAGTCATCGGCGCGGGAAGAATTACCAACAAGCGTCGCGCCCGCGTCCATCACTCGCCAAGCTTCGCTTACACTCTTTTCAGCCGGCAGGCGCTGAGCCTGCTGGGCCGGGTCTCGCGTTACCTGCGCACCTACAAGTGCGAGCGCGGCCGGCCTGCTACTGGACGAATATCTCCTGGTCACTCCGAGGAACGGCCGGTATCCATCCCACCAGCGCCTGGCGCGGCAGGAATTCGAGGATCGCTTCTTCGCCATCTCCACGCGCGCCAAGTCGAACAGGGATCCCCCGGGGACAAAGGGAATACTACAGAGAGGGTTTAGGGCTTTCCCCCGCAGCCGCCAGGTTGGCACGCGAGTACTGCTGCAGCTGCGCGCGGTTGCACGGGTTGACATCCTGCGGTGTTCTTGCAGCGCGCGCGGGGCTACACTATGGCGATTGCTGGAAGCGGCCTGCGGCACTTTCAGCCCGCGATTCTACGGATCTGGCAATGACAACAAGAATAACCGCCAAGGGACAGGTGACTCTGTCCAAGAAAGCGCGCGAAGCGCTGCACGTGGCTCCCGGCGACTGCGTCGAATTCAGTATCGACGAAAGCGGCGCGGTGATCGTGTACAAGGCACCGGCGGTGCCGGTGTCGGCATCGCTGCGGCGCGAGCGCCTGGCGCATCCGCGTGTCGAAGCCCAGCGTCGGCTGCGAGTGGCTGAATTCGAAGAGCTGCTGCGGGAACTGGACTGACCCGCGTCTGACCTGATTGCCGCCTGCGCCAGGGCCTAACTGCGCCTGCCGTCCAGCGAGCTCAACGCCCCATACAGGTCCGGGCGCCGGTCACGGAACACGAACCAGTTGTCGCGCAGCTGGGCGATGGCGGTGAGATCAAAGGCGTGTGTCAGAACCGCGTCGCCCTCCTCGGGCGCCTCGGCAACCTTCGCCCCCATCGCATCGGCGATGAACGATGAGCCGTAGAAACGGATGTACAACCCCTGCGGGTCCTGCAGCGAGCGCTCGAGGCCATAACGGTTGGCAGCGATCAGCGGGATGAGATTCGCGGCGGCGTGACCCTGCTGGGTGCGCTGCCAGTGATCGCGCGAATTCACCGGCAGCGCCGGCGGCGGCTCGGTGCCGATCGCCGTTGGAAACAACAATAGCTCCGCGCCCATGAGCGCCATGACGCGTGCGGTCTCCGGAAACCACTGGTCCCAGCAGATGCCGACGCCGAGGCGTCCGAAGCGCGTATTCCAGACGCGAAAGCCGGTGTCGCCCGGCGAGAAGTAGTTCTTCTCCTGGTAGCCAGGACCGTTGGGGATGTGGGACTTGCGGTACACGCCGAGGTTGCTGCCGTCGGCATCGAGTATGGCGATGCTGTTGAAGTAAGCCGGCCCCGCGCGCTCGAAGAAGCTGATCGGCAGCACCACACCCAGCTCGCGCGCAATCGGCGCGAAATGCAGCACGGCGCGATTTTCCGTCACCGGCCGGGCGAGCGTGAGGTGACGCGCGTCCTGTTCGATGCAGAAATACGGCGTTTCGAAAAGCTCGGGCAGCAGGATGATCTGTGCGCCGCGGGCCGCGGCCTCGCGCACCAGAGTTTCCGCGCGCGCAATGTTGCCGTCGGCGTCCCAGTCGCACGCCATCTGCAGTGCGGCGACCGTAACCGGGCGCGTCGGGCGGCTGAAGTGTGCGGGGTCCTGCGACATCGGATCGGCCTTTCGCGTCAGCCGCTCTTGCGTTCGGCGAGTGACTGTCTGACCTGTGCGGTGATGCGGGTCGCCGTCTCGAGCGCCATGAGTCCCGCCTCGCCGGTCACGACCGGCTGGCGCCCGCCGCGGATGCACCCCAAGAACGCGTCGATCTCGGCCTTGAGCGCGTCCCCGGGCTCCAGACTCTGTTCCTGGATCGTAACCGGCAAAGGCCCCTCGCCGTCGGCTGCCGTGCGCTTGCGGATCAGCGTCACGATCTTCTGCTGCAAATCCAGCGACAGGTAGGCATCGTCCGAGAAGATCCGCAGCTTGCGCTCGGTCTTGACACTCACCCGCGAGGCCGTCGCATTCGCGACGCAGCCGTTGGTGAAACGGATGCGGGCGTTGGCGATGTCGATCTCTTCCGAGAACACCGGCGTGCCCACAGCATCGATGGATGCGATCGGCACGCCCACGATGGTCTGCACGATGTCGATATCGTGGATCATCAGGTCCAGCACCACGTTCACATCCGTGCCGCGCTCACGGTAGGGAGCCATGCGGTGACACTCTACGAAGCGCGGTGACTTCAGATAAGGTTCGGCCGCGAGAATCGCCGCGTTGAAGCGCTCCAGGTGTCCCACCTGCAGGATGCGCTTCGCCCTGGCGGCGAGCGCGATCAGCTCGCGCGCCTCCGCGGGCGTCTCGGTGATCGGTTTCTCGACCAGCACGTGCGCACCGGCCGCAAAAAAATCGCGGGCGATGGCAAAGTGAGTCGGGGTCGGAGTCACGATGCTCACGGCATCGACCTTGCCGAGGAGCTCGCGATAGTCGCTCAGGGCCCGCGCCTTGACCTCGCCGGCCACCTGCTCGCGCGCCTGGGCGCGCGAATCAACCACGGCAACGAGCTCGCAGTCGCTCGCCTGCGCGTACTTCTGCGCGTGGAAGCGCCCGAGGTACCCGACACCGATGACGGCGGCTCTGATTTTCTCCATGGGAACGCTATTATGCCCGCATGACTACATCGTCTGGGTCACAAGGCAGCGGGCCGCTTGCGCGGCTGGTTCGGCTGCGGGACTCATTGCGTGCCCGCTCCCGCGCCCAGCGCGAACTCATGCTTTTCGGCGTGATGACATTCTTCGGACTCATCGTGATGCCGTTCCTGATCTGGATCGCCAGCGGCCGTATCCTTGGGCCCTACACCCACGGCCAGAACCTGCACGCGGGCCCCCTGGCCCTCGTTGCAGACTATTACACCGGCCTGGCGCACGGCTCGGCGGTATTCTGGTGCGTGGCGCTCGGTCCTGCGGTGCTGGTGCTGCTGATCCGGGTGTTCATGGCGGGCTGGCGCGCGTAAGCGCGCGACACGCCGTTCCGGCGCCGGGCGGGCGCCCGGGTCTCACTTCGGCCAGTACAGCCAGACCGCCAGCGCGAACATTGCGATGGAGGCGGCATGCGCCCGCAGGCGCCAGCTGAGCGCGCGCTGCTCGCTGTAGAAACTAGCCCCGGTAACAGCGGCAAATGCCGTGAAAACCAGTACCGCGCGCACCAGGGCGGGCTGCTCGGGCGCGAAGCGTGCCTCGTCGGCGGGCAGGAACAGGATGACGATCCACGTCATGATAAGTCCGGTCGCCAGGGCGACCGCGGAACCCGCGAGAATGGCCAGAAGGGCCGCCAGAGGCCGCATGATGTGACAACCTTACTTGCTAAAGGCGAACCGCCCGCTCTAGCCTTACTCTATAGAGTGTACCTAAGCGGCGAGCCTCAAAAATGACCCTACCCCTGCGTCGTTCCTCCGGCTGGATCACGGCCTGCGTCCTGGCGGCCCTGGCATTGGCGCTGGCGGGCTCCGTGCAGGCGCCTGCCGGCACCTCGATCCTGCCTCCCGGGGCGCTCGCGCCCAGCGATGCGCAGCGCGCCACGGCGCGCAAGGTCGGGCGGATTCTCGAGGAAGCGCACTACAGCCGCGCCTCACTCGATGAAAAAATGTCGCAGGTGGTTTACGAGCGCTACCTCGAGTTCCTTGACGGTCAGAAGAGCTACTTCCTCGCGAGCGACGTGCGCGAATTCAACGTCTACCGCCTGCAGTTCGGCAACATGATCCGCACCGGGGACATCGACCCCGCCTATCTGATATTCGCCCGCTTCCAGCAGCGCAACCGCGAACGCATGCAGCACGCCATCGCGCTGCTGCAGACGCAGCCCGACTGGAGCGTCAACGAGTCGTTCGAATTTGATCGCACGCACGCCGCCTGGCCGGCGGACCAGGCGGCCATGGATGACCTGTGGCGCAAGCGGATCAAGAACGACGCCCTGTCGCTGCTCTTGACCGGCAAGACCTGGCCCGAGGCCTCCGACATCCTGCGCAAACGCTACGAGCGGGTGTTGAAGCGCGTCGACCAGGTGAGTCCCGAGGACGTGTTCGAGAATCTGATGAACGCCTATGCGCGGGCCTTCGATCCGCACTCCAGTTACTTCTCGCCGCGCTCCTCCGAGGAGTACCGCATCCAGATGAGTCTCAACTATGACGGCATCGGCGCATCACTGCAGCTGGTTGATGACTACGTGACGATCATGAATGTGCTGGAGGGCGGCCCGGCCGCGGTGGCCGGCACGCTCAACATCAACGACCGCATCACCGGCGTCGGCCAGGGCCACGACGGCGCGTTCACCGACGTGATCGGCTGGCGCCTCGATGACGTCGTGCAGCTGATCCGCGGCAAGGCGGGCACTGCGGTGCGGCTGCAGGTGTTGCCAGCGGGCGCGGCCCCGGGAACTCCGGAGAAGGTGCTGGACTTTGTGCGCAACAAGGTGACGCTCGAAGCGCAGGCCGCGCACAAGCAGGTCAAGAGCGTCGTGCGCAACGGCCGGACTCTCAAGGTCGGCATCATCACCGTGCCGGGCTTTTACGAGGACGTCGCGGCGCAAAGCGCCGGTGACCCCAACTATCGCAGCACCACGCGTGATGTGCTGAAGCTGGTGCGCGAGCTGCGCGCCGAAAACGTCGATGGACTGGTGCTCGATCTGCGCAACAACGGCGGCGGCTATCTGCCCGAGGCTACGGCCCTCACCGGACTTTTCATCGAGCACGGACCGGTCGTGCAGCTGCGGGACACGACCGGCAGGACCGAGGTGCTGGATGATCCGGAGAATGCGCCGGCCTACGATGGCCCCCTGGCGGTGCTGGTGGACCGCCTGAGCGCCTCGGCTTCGGAGATCTTCGCCGGCGCGATCCAGGACTATCACCGCGGTCTGATCCTCGGTCAGACCACCTTCGGCAAGGGCACGGTGCAGAACCTCATGCCTCTGGATCGCTGGTCCAAGGAGCCGGTTAACGGTCAGCTGACCGTGACCATCGGCAAGTTCTACCGCATCACGGGCGAGAGCACGCAGGAAAAGGGCGTCGAGCCGGATGTCTCGCTCGCCTCGGTGCTCGATGCCAAGGAGATCGGCGAGGACGCGCTCGAGTCAAGGCTGCCGTGGGACCGGATCGCCGGCGTGCCGTTCAAGACCAGCGCCGGCAGCGCGGCGGCGCCTGCAGTCGCGGCACTGGCCACGGAGGAGGACGCCCGCGCGCACCACGACCCGGACTATCGCTGGCTGATGTCGGACATCGCGGCGCTCGATTCCGAGCGCGACCAGCACAGCGTGTCCTTGAATCTCAATACACGGCGCGAGGAGCGCGCGCACCTCGAAAAGGAGCGCCTGGCGCGCGAGAACACCCGCCGGGCGGCAAAGAATGAACCGCCCTTCAAGAGCATCGAAGAGCTGGAAAAGGCCAACAAGGACAGTAAGGACAAGCCCAAGGACGAGGCCGGCGATGTGCTGCTCGAGCAGGCGGCACAGATCATGGCGGATATGGTGGTCGGCGCGCGCCCGGCGCCGCAGCAGAAGACCGCGCGCGCGAGCTGACCCGAGTGGCACCGCGCAGCCGGCAAAAGTCACGCCTTTTGCCGGCGGAAACGCAGTTGATGTCCGGCAAAATCGCCACAGGCGATTTTGCCCCATCAACTAGCGCAACAGGATCCGGAACAGGTCCCAGGTATCTTCGCTGAGCACGTTCGGCAGCGGCGCGTCGGTGCCGCGCGCCGGTTCCTTGAGCACATCCGCCGCGCTCGCGCTGAGCGAGTCCGGTACCGGCGTCGTGTCGGCGGGGCCCCGGTAGCGCGCCCCGCTGCTCAAGGGTGCTGCGCGCGCCTTGATTTCTGCGGCGAGGTTTTCGCGGCTCTCGAGCAGGCCATGCGCGCGCTGAATCTGCCCCATGAGCAGCACGCACTCGCGTGGTGAACCGTAATCGTCGCTGGTCTCGCGCCGCCCCGTGGCCGCGCGTGCCATTTCCACCAGCGGGGTCTTGATCACTGCCAGGCGCAGGCATAGCACCTGCGCGTAGGCGATGGCGGCGATGTTGATGGCACGCCGCGCCGACAGCGACAGGCCCGGGAACTCAGGTACCGCCTCGCGATTCAGATCCTCGACGGCGCGCTGCGCCTGGTTGAGGGAGCCACCGGCCGCGCCCGCGGCCGCGTGCGCCGCGGCCACGCGCTGCTCGAGGTGGCGGCGCTTGAAGTAATGCCACAGGCGGTTCAGTTGGGCGCGCTGCGCTTCCAGGGCGGCAACCTCGCCCGCGGCGTGCGCCGCCAGCCCTTGAGCCGCCTGCAATTGACTCGCCGCCGTAGCGCGGCGGGCGAACAGGCGCCGGTTGTGGTGCGCGAGGTGTTCGCGCCGCTCGCGCACCTCCTGCTGGCGCACCAGATCCGCCACGAACTGCTTGATGAGGTCGCGCCCCCCCTGCCACAGCCGGCGCAGCTGGTAAAACACCAGCGCGGGGTATGCGGACTCCGCCACTCCCAGGCGCCCCTCGAGGGTATTGAGCATGTCGAGGGAGCGCTGGCTGGCGCCCTCCTGCTGCTTGACCAGATCCTGCAGGCGGTAGATCTCCTCCTGCAGGTCTCCATAAGCCTTCTTCAGTTCCGCGCGGTTGCGGAACAGCGTGAGGACGCGATGGTCCTCCTCCTGAGCACCATCCGCGCGCAGGCTGAGCTTGAGAAATCCGAGTTGTCGCAGCGCCTTCATGAGAGATGCGGCGGGGGAACCGCCCTCCTCATTCGCCGCGGGTAAACCTCGTACCGGATGAGAAGCGATGACCTCGCTCCACGCAGTATTCCAGCCACTTGTTTAACATCACGTTGCGTGCCCAGCGCTGATCCAGTTCACGCTCCGCGCAACCGCGCAGCGCCTTAAGAATGGGCTGATTGTGACTTTCCGCCCATTGCTGTGCTTCGACGAGATGCGCGTCATGGTAGATGCGCACACCCATATCCGGGTACTGCACTTCGCCGTCCCGTTGCGGCAGCAGATAGGTCAGATTGACGGTGCTGGTGTACGGGGAGCGCTCGGTGACGGTGAGAACAAGATCACAATCCCCGGCCACGCGGGACAGGTGCCGGCCGGCAAGGTGCGCCAGGTCCCGGGCGAGCCAGCCGAGCCGTATGAAATTGCTTTCGTACAGGCCCATGAGCGCGACGAAGCTGCGCGGGCGTGCGCGCCAGGAAACTACCGTCTGTGTGTCGGTGTGCAACACGCCACCGACTATAACGCACAAGCCCGGTGCCGCAAGTGCGTGTCACGCTGCATTTTGCACCTGAGCGCTCCGGCGCCGCGCCTTGCAAGTTCCGTGCGACACGTTGTGCTCGCGTTGTGACTCGCGTCATGCGATCTTAGTTGGCTCAAGTACCGCTAACAGCGGCCATGAGCCGCGCGCTACGGCCGCAGGCGTCGTTCGATGCCGGTAGTGTTGAGGATGCGGCTGGCAATCTCCTCGATCGAGCACTCGGTCGTGTCCAGCGACGGAATCGTGTAGCGCCCGAACATCGCCTGCGCCGAGCGCAGTTCGTACTGCACCTGCTGACTCGATGCGTAGCGGCTGTCCGGCCGGCGCTCGTTGCGGATCTGCTGCAGGCGCTCGGGCGTGATGGTGAGCCCGTAGAGCTTGGCGCGATACGGCTCGAGGCGCGGCGGGATCTTGCCCGCCTCGAGGTCTTCTTCGGTGAGCGGGTAGTTGGCGGCAAACACCCCGTACTGCAACGCCAGGTACACGCAGGTGGGGGTCTTGCCGACGCGCGACACGCCGATGAGCACGACGTCGGCATGCGCGTAATCGCCACCGCTGCCGTCGTCATTGGCGAGCGCGAAGTTGGTGGCGTTGATGCGCGTCGTGTAGGCGGCCAGATCCGCAATGCCGTGCGCGCGACCGGCGCGGTGCGAGGAGCGGGTGTTGAGTTCGCGCTCCAGCGGGCCCACGAAGGCGGCGAAGAAATCCAGGAACAGACCATCCGCGGTCACCACGATGTCGCGCAGCTCATCCTGCACCAGCGTGCTGAACACGATCGGCCGCAGGCCCTCGTCCTGCCCCGCCCGGTTGATGCGGCGGACCACCTCGCGCGCCTTGTCAACGTCCGACACAAATGGCAAAGTCACCGGCCGAAATTCCAGCCCCTCGAACTGTGTCATAAGGCTGTGACCCATGGTTTCGGCGGTCACGCCGGTCTGGTCCGAAACGAAAAAAACGGTTCGACGGCTCACGCTTTCGACCAATCCGCAGGGCGCTGGTGGCGATTAGTTGTCAGTCTTTCACTGCGTGTGCGGGCAAGCAAGCGCCGCCGCGGCGGCCGGTTCTCACCAAGGAGCATCTTTGAACGCCTACGTACTGCCGTTCGAGCAACTCACCATGCGCGACGTCGAGGCGGTCGGCGGCAAGAACGCATCCTTAGGGGAGATGATCGGCGCGTTAGCCAGACTCGGCGTGCAGGTGCCGGGAGGTTTTGCTACCACCGCACAGGCTTACCGCGAGTTCCTGGCCCAGGGCGGTCTGGATGAACGCATCCGCGCGGAATTGAAGACGCTCAACGTCGATGACGTGACCAAGCTCGCCGCCAGCGGCGCGCGTATCCGCCAGTGGATCCTCGCCACACCATTTCCGCCGGCGCTCGAAGCCGCCGTGACCGCATCCCTGGCGGGCATGAGTGCCGGCAAGGACATCGCGGTCGCGGTGCGCTCCTCGGCGACCGCCGAGGACCTGCCGGAGGCGTCCTTCGCCGGCCAGCAGGAAACCTTTCTCAACGTGACCGGCGCGCCGGCGGTACTCACCGCCATGCACGAGGTGTTCGCGTCGCTCTTCAACGACCGGGCGATTTCTTACCGCGTGCACCAGGGTTTCGATCACAGCGCGGTGGCGCTGTCCGCCGGCGTGCAGCACATGGTGCGCAGCGACCTGGGCGCGAGCGGCGTCATGTTCACCCTCGACACCGATTCGGGCTTCCGCAACGTGGTGTTCATCACCGCCTCCTGGGGGCTGGGCGAGACCGTGGTGCAGGGCGCCGTAAATCCGGACGAGTTCTACCTCTACAAGCCGACGCTGCGTGCCGGCAAGCATGCGATTCTGCGTCGCAACCTCGGCAGCAAGGCCGTCAAGATGATCTATGCCGCTGCCGGCTCGGCCGAGCGCGTGCGGACTGTTGAGGTGCCCGCAGCCGACCGCCAGCGTTTCTGCCTGAGTGACGCCGATCTCGTCACGCTGGCACGCCAGGCGCTCGTGATCGAGGAGCACTACGGGCGGCCGATGGATATTGAATGGGCGCGCGACGGCGCCAGCGGCGCCATTTACATCCTGCAGGCGCGTCCGGAGACGGTGCAGAGCCGCGCCGGCCGCACGATCCAGCGCTACTCGCTCAAAGCCCGCTCGCGGGTGCTCACCACCGGCCGCAGCATCGGCCAGCGCATCGGCGCCGGCACCGCGCGCGTGATCAGGAGCGCCGCGGAAATGGCGCGCGTGCAGGCCGGCGACGTGCTGGTCGCTGACATGACCGATCCGGACTGGGAGCCGGTCATGAAGCGCGCCGCCGCCATCGTCACCAACCGCGGCGGCCGCACCTGCCATGCCGCCATTATCGCCCGCGAGCTCGGAATCCCCGCAGTGGTCGGCTGTACCAATGCGACCACGAGCATCCGCGAGGGCCAGGAGGTCACGGTGTCGTGCGCCGAGGGCGATACCGGCCACGTCTACGAGGGACTGCTGGCATTTGAGCGCAAGCAGATCGAGCTCGATGCGCTGCCGAAGATCCCGCTCAAGATCATGATGAACGTCGGCAACCCCGATCGCGCCTTCGATTTTGCCGGCATTCCCAATCACGGCGTGGGACTCGCGCGCCTCGAGTTCATCATCAATCGAATGATCGGCGTGCATCCGCGTGCACTGCTGGAGTTCGACCGCCTGGATGCTGACCTGCAGGCGCAGATCCGCACCCAGATGGCCGGCTACGCCGACCCGGTCAGCTTCTACGTCGAGAAACTGGCGGAAGGAATCGCCCAGATCGCCGCGGCCTTTGCGCCCGAGCCGGTCATTGTGCGCCTGTCGGATTTCAAGTCGAACGAGTACGCGAACCTGATCGGCGGCGCGCGCTACGAACCGCAGGAAGAGAACCCGATGCTGGGTTTCCGCGGCGCCGCGCGCTATGTGGACGAGAGCTTCCGCCCCTGCTTCGAACTCGAATGCCGCGCCCTGAAGCGGGTGCGCGAGACCATGGGCCTGACCAACGTTCAGGTCATGGTGCCGTTCATCCGCAGCGTCAAGGAGGCCAAGCAGGTTACGCAGTTGCTGGCGCAGAACGGACTCAAGCGTGGGGAGGACGGGCTCACCGTCATCATGATGTGTGAACTGCCGACCAATGCGTTGCTGGCTGAGCAGTATCTTGAGCACTTCGACGGCATGTCGATCGGCTCGAACGACATGACACAGCTCACCCTGGGGCTCGATCGCGATTCCTCGATCGTGGCCGGACTGTTTGACGAACGCGATGAGGCGGTGCGCAAGCTCCTGTCGATGACCATCAGCGCCTGCCGCAAGCACAACAAGTACGTCGGCATCTGCGGCCAGGGCCCCTCCGACCACCCCGACTTCGCCCGCTGGCTGCTCGATGAAGGCATCGGCAGCATGTCGCTGAATCCGGATACGGTGGTCGAGACCTGGCTGTTCCTTGCCCAGCCGCCCGCTTCAGAGCCCTAAGGGCTAAGGCGTGCCGGCGTACGCCGGGGCAAAGAGGCGCGCGCGATAATGGCGCAACTCGGCGATCGACTCATGAATGTCGGCCAGTGCCAGATGCGTCCCCTGCTTCGCGAACCCGTCGGCCACCGCCGGCGCCCAGCGCCGCGCCAGCTCCTTGAGCGTGCTGACGTCGAGATTGCGGTAGTGGAAGAAGCGTTCGAGGTCGGGCATCAGGCGCGCCAGAAAGCGCCGATCCTGACAGATGCTGTTGCCGCACATGGGCGAGCCGCCGGGAGTCACCAGCGGGCTGAGGAACTCGAGCGTGCGGCGCTGCGCCTCCCCGAGACTGACACGGCTGGCGCGCACCCGCGCCAACAGCCCCGAGGAGCCGTGCTGACGCTGGTTCCACTCATCCATGCGTGCCAGCACTTCCTCGCTTTGATGGATCGCAAGCACCGGACCTTCGGCAATGACCGCGAGATCCCTATCCGTAACGACAGTTGCGATCTCGATGATCGAGTCCGAGTCGGGCTTAAGGCCCGTCATCTCCAGATCGATCCAGACCAGGTAGTCGCCGCTCGGCATGTCGTGGCAAGTGGTGGTAGCGTGTCGAAAACTTAGGATTTAAAGCCATCAGCAGTGTAGCAGACGTCCGGTCCCGTTCCGCATGAGCGACACCCTGGTTGGGCGCGTCGTCGCAGCCTTCGGCCGGCACCTGCTGGTGCGCAATGCGGCCGGCGCCGAGTTGCGCGCGCGGCCCTTCGGCCGGGGGCTGACGGTCGTGTGCGGCGACGACGTGCGCTGCCGGGTCGACGCGCATCACGACGAGCTGCACGTCATCGAAGTGCTGCCGCGCACTTCCGCGCTGTGGCGCGCGACTGTGCGCGGCGGTGCGGAACCGGTAGTGGCCAACCTCACGCACCTGCTGGTGGTGCTGGCGCCGTTGCCGGCGCCGGACCTGTTCGTCGTCGACCGCTATCTGGCCGCGGCGAGCGCCGGCGGCATCACGGCCACGCTCATCGTGAACAAGAGCGATCTTGGGATCGACGCCGAGCTGCGCGCCGAGCTGCAGGTGTATGCGGCGGCTGGCTACGGCGCGCGCACCTGCTCCGCCGCAACCGGCGCCGAGGTGGCGGTGCTGCCGGCCCTGCTCGGCGCGGGCAGCGTTGCGGCGCTCGTGGGTCAGTCAGGCGTCGGCAAGTCCTCGCTGGTGCAGCGCCTCGTACCACAGGCGCAGATCGCTATCGGTGAGCTGGTGCGCGAGGAGGAAGGACGCCACACCACGACCGCCGCGCGCCTGTTCGAGCTGCCTGGGGGCGCGGCATTGATCGACTCCCCCGGGGTGCGCGACTTCGCGCCGGCCGTGGAGGCGCTGGATGCGGGAAGTCTCGGCTTCGTGGAAGTGGCGCGGCTCGCGAGTGGCTGCCGATTCAACGATTGCATCCACATGCGCGAGCCCGGCTGCGCGGTACGCGCCGCCGCGCACAGCGGTGCATTGCATCCGCGGCGCTACGAAAGCTACCGGCGGCTGCGCCGCCTGCGCGAGGAGCTCAGTGCGGCGCGCGGTCCGCGACGCGCAAGGTAGACGCAGCCGCGGTCCGCCGCGAATCGCCGCCAGCGATTTTCCGCCGGTGGCCTAGAGTGACTGCCGGCCAGCGAGCGCGTGCGCGAGCGTGCCGCCGTCGACGTACTCGAGCTCCCCGCCCACCGGCACGCCGTGCGCGATGCGGCTCGCACGGATACCGTGGCGCGCGGCGACTTCGCTCAGGTAATGCGCCGTGGCCTCACCCTCGACCGTCGAGTTGGTGGCAATGATCAGTTCCCGCACCGCGCCTTGCGCGAGGATTGCCTCGAGCTCGCGGCTGCCGAGCTGCTCAGGTCCGACGCCATCGAGCGGGGACAGATGCCCCATGAGCACGAAGTAGCGGCCGCGGTAACTGCCGGAGGATTCGACAGCGACCACGTCGGCCGGGGACTCGACCGCGCACAGGAGCGTCGCATCGCGCAGCGGCGCGGCGCAGATCGTGCACAGCTCCCCTTCCGTGAGCATGCGGCAGCGCCGGCAGCGCGCCACCGACGCGAGCGCCGCATCGAGCGCCGCGGTGAGCACGCGAGCCCCGGGGCGGCCCTCCTGCAGCAGGTGAAAGGCCATGCGTTGCGCGCTCTTGGGTCCCACGCCGGGCAGCGCGCGCAGCGCTTCGATCAGCCGGGTCAGGTGCGGGGAATGTTGCATCATCACGACGCGCTCAGAACGGCAACTTCATTCCCGGCGGCAACTGCAGTCCGGCCGTCACGTTCGCCATTTTTTCCTGGACGCGCGCTTCCACCTTGTGTACGGCGTCGTTGGCCGCCGCTGCGATCAGGTCCTCGAGCATCTCGCGGTCCTCGCCGCTGACGGCCGGCTCGATCTGCACGCGTTTCACCTCGTGCCGCCCATTCATGGTGACCTTCACCATGCCGCCGCCAGCCTCGCCGATCACCTCGATGTTGCCGATCTCGGCCTGGGCCTTCTGCATGTTGGCCTGCATGGCCTGTGCCTGTTTCATCAGGTTGTTGAAGTTTCCTGCCATGGGGCAATCCTTCTAAGGTGAGAGCGATTTCATTTTGCCGGCCGCACCGTGTCGGGTAGCACCGTGGCACCGAAGCGCTCGCGCAGACCCTGCACACCAGGCTCGGTCTCAAACGAGCGCCGCGCGGCGGCCAGCTCCGCGTCGGAGGCGCGCCGCTGTGCCTGCGCCGGGGTCTCGACCCCCGCAACGGCACTTTGGAACTCGAGGCGCAGCGGCTCGCCAAAATAGCGCGACAGCGCCTGGGCGAGCTTGTCCTCCTGCGCCGGCGTGCGCACCAGCTGGTTGCGCGGATCCACGCCCAGACGTACGACCGCCCCCTGGCGGCCGATGAATACACAGTGGCTGGCGAGCTGGCGGGCCGCGCCCGAAAGCTCGAGCTGACTGACGATCCGCGCCCACCCCTCGCCACCCTCGCTGCTGTGCGGCACGGGCGCCGCGGCTGCAGGTGCGCTCACCACCGGCGTGCTCACCGCGGCCGCTGTTGGCGGCGCCGCGCGCGGCGTGCCGGCAGCTGCGGCTGCGGCTGCGGCAGGGGCCGGGGCTGCGGCGCGTGCGGATTCGCCGCCAGGGCGGAACGCGATCATGCGCAAGAGCGTCATTTCGAAACCGCTGCGCGGATCCGGAGCCAGCGGCAGATCGCGCCGTCCGCAAATCGCAGTCTGGTAGTACAGCTGCACATCCTCGGGCGCGAGACCACGAGCAAGGCGCTCGAGGAGCTCCAGCTCATACAGCTCATCGCCCTCGTATTCCAGGACGGTCTGCTTCAGGGCGACGCGCACCAGCAGGCCCGCGAGCTCATCGAGCACCTGCGCGTAGTCGGGGGCGAACTCCTCGAGCGCCTGCGCGCAGCGCACGAGTTCCGCGGTGTTGGCGGCCGCCAGCAGCTCCACCAGGCGCACCACGTGATCGCGGGCGATTGTCCCCAGCATGGCGCGCGCCTCCGCCTCGCCCGCATTGCCGCCGCCGAAAGCGATCAGCTGGTCGAGGAGCGACAGCGCGTCGCGCATGCTGCCATCAGCCGCCTGTGCCACCAGCTTCAGACCCGCCGCCTCGAAGGGCACGCCCTCGCGCTCGAGAATACTGCGCAGGTGCGCGGCGATGTCCGCCGCCGGCAGCCGCTTGAGGTTGAACTGCAGGCAGCGCGACAGCACCGTTGCCGGCAGCTTCTGCGGATCGGTGGTGGCCAGCAGGAACTTCACGTGCGGCGGCGGCTCCTCGAGGGTCTTCAGGAGCGCGTTGAAGGAGTGCGTCGAGAGCATGTGCACCTCATCGACGAGGTACACCTTGTAGCGGCCGCGGGACGGGCTGTACTGCACGTTGTCGAGCAGTTCGCGCGTGTCGTCGACCTTGGTGCGCGACGCGGCGTCGACTTCGATGAGATCCGGAAAGCGCCCGGCGTCGATCTCGCGGCAGTTCGCGCACACCCCGCACGGTTCGGCCGTTACCCCGGTTTCGCAATTGAGGCACTTGGCGAAAATGCGCGCGATCGTCGTCTTGCCCACACCGCGCGTGCCGGTGAACAGAAACGCGTGATGCACACGCCCGCTGCCAAGCGCGTTCACGAGCGCACGCCGCACGTGCTCCTGCCCGATCAGCTCGGCGAATGTCTTCGGGCGCCACTTGCGCGCCAGGGCGGTGTAGCTCATCAGCGACCTTCAGTCGTTCAACAGATATCCGCAAGATGGAGGCGGCCCGCACCAGCTTAAACCTCCGGCACCCGACATCGCCGCTGCCGCTGCTGCCTTCCGGCCCTGACGGGATTCACGACTGGTCGTCGCGGAGAAACCGATGCGGGCCACCAGCGACGCTTAGTGGCGGAGAGGGTGGGATTCGAACCCACGAACACCCGTTAAGATGTTACTGGAATTCCAGTCCAGCGCCTTCGACCGCTCGGCCACCTCTCCAATCAAGTACTTACGTACTTTTGCTCGAAATGTTCCGCAAGCGCGCGGAAGCCATGGAAAAGCGCGCGCGATGATAAGGCATGCGCGGGTGGCCCGCATCTGCCTCAAGACAGCCGCGGCGGCGTTAAGCCTTGGGCGTCGCCGGCGTCACGGACTTCTCAACCTTGAAGGACGGCGGCTCATCCAGGCACGGCGCGCTACGTGCGCGCGCCGGCGGCGCCGGTTCGTTCAGCGGCGGCAGGCGCAAGGCACTGGCGGTATCGGGTGCGTCCATGCCGGGGGGAACTTTCAGCGGTGCGACGCTGCGTTCAGCCTCGTAAGTCCGGCTCTCGGTGCAGCGGTTGGAGCTGAACTTGTTGTGCAGCGTATGGCAGCCGCTCACGCCCACGAGCAGCGTCAGACACATGAACCCAGTGGCGATCTTCATTCCCGACACTTCGACTCCTTACACGTAGCTCGCAACCCGACCTGACTTTACGGTAACAACCCGGCGCTGCGGGCCGCCGCGCGCACCCTCTCGTGATACTGGTGCGCCAGCGCCGTGAGCGGCAATCTTAACCCAGGACCGATGAGTCCCATCTGCTGCAGCACCCATTTCACCGGAATCGGATTGGCTTCAACGAACAGCTCCCGGTGCAGAGGCGCCAGAGCCGCGTCCAGGCGCCCTGCATTGGCCGCGTCCCCGGCGAGCGCTGCCGTCACCATGGCCTTCATGGCGCGCGGCGCGACGTTCGCGGTGACAGAAATAACTCCACGCGCACCGGCGGCGATGGTGTCGCGGGCGCTGGCGTCATCCCCGCTCAGCACCAGGAAATCCCCGCGGCAGCTGCCACGCAGCGCGCGCACCCGCGCAGCCTCCGGCACCGCCTCCTTGATTCCCACGATACCCGCGATCCGCGACAGGCGCCCCACGACTTCCGGCAGCATATCCACGGCGGTGCGCCCGGGGACGTTGTACAGGATGAGCGGCTTGCCGGCCGCCGCGGCCGCCGCGGCCGAGAAGTGCTGGAACAGCCCCTCCTGGGTCGGACGATTGTAGGCGGGCGTGACGACCAGCAGCGCGTCGATGGGCAGCTGCGACAGCCAGGCCACGCGCGCGACCGTGATCCGGGTGCTGCTGGTTCCCGCCCCGACCAGTACCGCAGCGCGCCCACGCGCCTGCGCGCAGGCGCGCGCGGTCAATTCCCGCAGCTCCTCATCCGTAAGACTCACCGACTCCCCGGTGGTGCCGCCGACGACAATGCCATCGGTGCCGTTCGCCAGATGAAATTCAACGAGCCGTGCCCAGGCCGGGAAGTCGAGCGCGCCGTCCGGACCCATGGGGGTGACTATGGCGACCAGACTGCCTGAAAACATGCGTTCACGTGCTCGGCGGGAGGTCCGCGATGGTACGAGGCGCCTGAGCGCCGGGCAAGCCTAACCGCAACGCGCCAGGCCCAGCGGTCGCAACCCGCCGCCGCTCCCGGTACACTCCAACCGCACCGACGGGAAGCATAGACACTCCGCCACCAACAGATGAAGCAGCACCTCGCCGTTTCGGCGATCGGCAGCGACCGCACAGGGATGGTCCACGAGCTGACCCGCGTGATCAGCGAGTCCGGCGGCAATATCAGCGAAAGCCGCATGGCGAACCTCGGCACTGAGTTCGCGATGCTGCTGCTGGTATCGGGCAACTGGCACGCGCTTGCGAAGCTGGAAACCGAGCTCAAACGCCTCGCCGAAGTCAACAACCTCAGCATCCAGATGAAGCGCACCGAGCCGCGGGCGGCGCGCACGGACATGCTGCCCTACTCCATCGACGTCGTGTGCCTCGACCAGACCGGCATCGTCTCGGGCCTGGCGGGGTTTTTTGCCACCCGCAGTATCGACATCGCGGAAGCCTCCACCCGCAGCTACCCGGCCGCCCACACCGGCGCCCCGATGTTCGCGGTGCAGATGATCGTCAACGTGCCGAGTCGAATCCATGTGGCGCAGCTGCGCGAGGAATTCATGGAGTTCTGCGATTCGCTGAACCTCGACGCCATTCTCGAACCGGTCAAATCCTGAAAATGTGATGCCCAAGATAAAACCTGAGACCAAGGTGCCGGACTTCTCGGCGCCCGCATCGGGCGGCGGCACGTGGAGCCTGAAGGGCGCCGCAGGCAAGAAGCTCGTGATCTACTTCTACCCGCGGGACATGACTTCCGGCTGCACCCGCGAATCACAGGATTTTCGCGATCTGTATGGCGCCTTCCGCAAGGCGGGCGCGCAGGTGGTGGGTGTATCGCGCGACAGCGTCGCTTCGCACGACAAGTTCGTGCAGCGCGAGTCACTGCCCTTTCCACTGCTCGCCGACACTGATGAGAAGGTCTGCAAGCTGTTTGATGTCATCAAACAGAAAAGCTTGTACGGCAGAAAGTACCTGGGGGTGGAGCGCAGCACCTTCCTGCTGGACGGCACCGGCCGGCTGCGGCAGGAGTGGCGCAAGGTGAAGGTTCCCGGTCACGCGGAGGAAGTCCTTGAAGCAACGCAGCGTCTCTGATCCTGGCCCGACGGCAGCCTCGGGCGAGTCACGCGAGATGAGGGGCAGATCGCGCACCGGCAAGCGCCTGTTCATCCTCGACACCAACGTG
>Ga0070733_10000350_pt1 | contig 38648 bp, 34 predicted proteins | sample Coa_R1_9_FD_66450 | JGI IMG/M metagenome (GOLD analysis project Ga0070733, IMG submission 66450) | Surface soil microbial communities from Centralia Pennsylvania, which are recovering from an underground coalmine fire - Coalmine... | ecosystem: Environmental > Terrestrial > Soil > Unclassified ... | reverse complement strand
CGCATCGCCATGATTTTTCAGGAACCGATGACCGCGCTGAATCCGGTCATGCGCGTCGGCGACCAGATTGCCGAGGCGGTGCTCGCGCACCGTTCGCTCTCGAAGCGCGAAGCTTCGCAGCGCGCGGTCGAGGCCATGAATGACGTGGCCATTCCTGATCCCGCCGAGCGCGCACGCGATTATCCTCATCAGCTTTCCGGGGGCATGCGGCAGCGCGTCATGATCGCAATGGCGATCGTTAATCGTCCGCAACTGCTGATCGCCGACGAACCGACGACCGCACTTGACGTGACCATTCAAGCGCAGATTCTCGATCTGCTGGCTGAACTGCGTGCGAAGTTCAACCTGGCGATGCTTTTCATTTCCCACGATCTCGCCGTGGTTTCGAAAGTCGCCGACCGCGTGGCCGTGATGTATGCCGGCAGTATGATCGAACTCGGCGGAAGGCGCGACATTTTCAGTGCGCCCGCCCATCCTTACACACGCGGGCTGCTGCACGCGGTTCCGGATCTCAAGACCGACCGCTCGCAGCCGCTGCGCACGATCGAGGGCACTGTGCCTCCACTCCAGGCCATGCCGGCGGGATGCCCGTTTGAACCGCGCTGCGAGTTCCGCGTGCCGGAGTGCGCGCGCGCGGTCCCGCCCCTGGCCGAGGTCGCACCCGGACACTGGGCGCGGTGTCCGGTCGTGAACGGCTGAATCGAAACAGCATCGAGCCTAGTGTTCGAGCTGGTCGCGATAGACGAACAGAAGAATCAGCAGCAGGACGAAAAGCGCAGGCGTGGTCCAGCGGGCGTCAAGATAAGCTCCCAGCCAGGCGGAAGTGAAGTACATGTTGCCGTCGCGGAAGGGCAGGCCATGCGTATGGAGAACATCCGGAACGCCCTGCGCCCAGCTGGAGATGGTTCCGAGCAGGGCAAAGTGCAGAACGGCGTCGAGAAAAAAAAGTCCCGCCACCAGAGAGAACCACAGCGGCGTCTTGCCCTTGAAGCGCCATCCAGACCGTTCTTTATCTGTCATCGCCTCACCTCACCGGCAAGTGTGCAGCTTGAAATTTACGATTCCCTGGAGGTCATCCCGAAGGACCGCGCTTTTCTTCGCGGGCCGAGGGACCTCCCTAAGAGTAGCCTTTTCGTAAGGAGGTCCTTCGCGCCGCCTGAAAAAAGGCTTCGCTCAGGATGACGCCGTCGTAGAAGAGACCCGGAAGTCCACACTGAGCCATCATCTCCATCCGGCACAGGATATATTAGTGCCGGCTTTGGTCTATAATTCCGGCTTTGTCCGGGAGTGTCTTGCGCATACTTCTGCTCAGCGATATTCACGCCAATCTGGAAGCGCTCGACGCCTGCCTCGCCGCGGCTCCGCCTCACGATGTGGTGGTGAATCTCGGCGATATTGTGGGCTACGGGGCCAGTCCCAACGAAGTCGCCGACCGCTCGCGGCAGCTGGGCAAGACATTCGTTCGGGGCAATCACGATAAGGCCGCTACCGGCCTGATGGACATCGAAGACTTCAATCCCATGGCCGCCGCGGCTGCGCTGTGGACGCGGCGCGAGCTGACTCCGGAGAATCTGGCTTGGCTGAAGGCGTTGCCCCACGGCCCGGTTTCGGTGCCGGATATTCCCGAGGTGCAGCTGGTGCACGGATCTCCGAACGATGAAGACGAGTACGTGGTCTCGCTCGGCGATGCGCTGGCGCCGTTGATCACGCTGACTTCCCCGCTCACCTTCTTCGGCCATACCCACCTGCAGGGCGGATTCTTCGCCAACGGATCCGGCGCCGATGGATTCCGTCCTGAATACCGCACCGTCGGACAGGCTGAGTCGGTGCAGATGCAGCTCAAGCCTTCGGCGCGCTACATGATCAATCCGGGATCGGTCGGGCAGCCGCGCGACGGCGACTGGCGGGCGGCTTTCGGACTCTTCGACAGCGACGCACAGGTCATTCACTTCCATCGCGTGCCCTACAACCTGAAAGCCGCGCAGGACCGCATCTTCGAGGCCAAGCTCCCGCCGCGTCTGGCCACGCGCCTCGCCGCCGGGCGCTAAGAATCATGCGGGCACAGCCGTCCCTCGTAAGCCTGCCCTGAGTGACTCCCCGCAGGGCGGGGAGGAGTCGAACGGGTCCGGTCGAGCGAAGCTCGACGGCTCACGCCCCGTTATACACTCGAACCATGCCCGTTTCTTCCGGCAGCAGAAATCTTTTCGAGCCGCGCGAAAATCCTCCGGCGCATTATCTGGTCGCGCACAGTGACGGCGGCGCGCGGGGCAATCCCGGCCCGGCTGGCTACGGCGTGGTGATCCAGGATGAATCAGGGAAGAAAGTTGCCGCGCTCAGCCAGTATCTCGGCCACCAGACCAACAATTTCGCCGAATATCAGGGACTGATTGCCGCGCTCGAGTATGCGGTGGAGCACGGTCCGAAGGCGCTCAAGCTGATCAGCGATTCCGAATTGCTGGTCCGGCAGATCAAGGGCATCTACAAAGTGAAGAACCCGACGCTGAAGGATCTGCATGGGCGGGCCAAGGAATTGATCGCGCAGCTCGAATGGTTCTCCATCGGGCACGCCCTGCGCGAACACAATCAGGATGCCGACCGGCTGGCGAATGATGCGATGGATAAAGGGATGGGACGGAAGTAGCTGCGGATTAGGCCCGCGAGCCGTCTCGCGCGTTGTCATCCTGAGCGGCGTTCTTCGCCGCCGAAGGATCTCTGCAACTTGCCGGAAGTGCATAGATCCTTCGCTTCGCTCAGGATGACAAGAACGCGAGGGCTTTGCTGGAAAAACGACTCACTCCGCCGCCGATGTGTGATCGTGGACGATCTTCCATCCGTCGTTAAATTTGCGGAACACCAGCGTGAACAGACCGTGGGACGTGGAGCCATCGGGCATGGTCAAGTGCCACTCACCGCGCACGAAAGCAGCGTCGGCCCCGAGCATCTCGACGCGCAGGCTGGAAAACTCGAGCTTACCCATTTCATGTCCGGGACTCGCGTAGCGCGCTTTGTAGCGGTCCATGGTTTCCTGCCAGCCGTGCCGCTCCTGCCCGCCGGAAAAGAACGTCAGCTCGGGAGATTTCCAGTAGCCCGACATGAAGGCATCGAGATCGTGCCGGTTCCAGGCGTCCTGCTGCGCGTGGAGGACTTGTTCAATCTCAGCCCGTCCCGAGGGATGAACTGCCGGCATGGGGCTCTGCGCCCAACTCCCCGCCAACAGCGCCAGAACTGCGATAACGGCTGACCTCATGCTGTCCTCCCGAATCTTCAGACTAATGCGCTTCTTCGGTCTCCGGCGCGGTATCCGGCGTGTCCACTTTTTGTGGAGTGTGTGGCGTTGCGGGCGCGGGTTGGAAGTCGCCGGCATCTTTCCCGGCCATGGCCGCGGTCATGAAGTTCATCCAGATGGGCAGCGCGGCGTGCGCTCCGGTTTCTTTCGTGCCCAGCGATTTCTTCTCGTCGTAGCCCACCCAGACGCCGCAACTCATGGTCGGGCTGAATCCGACGAACCACGCGTCGGTAAAATCGTTGGTGGTTCCGGTTTTTCCGGCGACCGGAAATGGCAGCTTCGACGCCGCAATCCCAGTACCGTGGAGCACGACCTCGCGCAGCATCGAAGTCATGATGCGCGCCGTGCGCTGGCTGATCACGTCCTTGACCTCGGGAAAATCTTCTTCCAGCACGCGCCCTTCGTAGTCGGTGACGCGGGTGAGGTAGCGCGGCGTCACTCGCACGCCGTCGTTTGGAAAAACGCTATAGGCCGAAGTCTGCTCGAGCAGCGTGATTTCCGCCGAGCCCAAGGCAACGGGAAGATACGGCGGGAGTTTCGATGTGATGCCGAAGCGGCCGGCATATTCGATCACGGCCTTGATGCCGACTTTATTGGCCAGCTTGAGCGCGGGAATGTTGCGTGACTGCGCCAGCGCCCGCCGCAGGGTGATGATGCCTTCGAATTTTTCGTCGTAGTTGTGCGGCGAATACTCGCCCGACGGCGTTTCAAAGGTCACGGGTTCGTCGAGAATCGTATCGTCCGGGCTCGCGCCCTGATCAATCACGGTCGTATAGACGTACGGCTTGAACGACGATCCAACCTGCCGCAGGGCCTGGGTGGCGCGGTTGAACTTCGAATCGTTGAAGTCGCGCCCGCCGACCATGGCCTTGATGCCGCCGCTGGCATTGTCAATCGCCAGCAACGCGCCCTGTGCGCCGGAGTCCTGCTCGAGGCTGACTTTGGCCGCGCCGTTCGCGGCAAGAGACAGGATTTTCACGTAGCAGATGTCGCCGGGCTTGAGAAGGTCGGCGATTTTCTGCTGCGTCCAGGCCACGTCGGGCTGGCCCAGCGCCGCCGTGTAGCGGCCGAACTTCAGGGTCGCGATGCCCACGCCGGAAGCCGTCACCAGCGCGTGCATGTATCCGCCGACCTCGGGCTCGTCTTCCCAGTCGGGATCAAGATACTTATTCAGCACTTCGCCGTCGGCGACAACGTTTTCAAGATGGCCTTTCCATCCGTGGCGCCGTTCGTAGGCCGCGAGCCCGTCGAGCACGGCCTGGTTGGCCGCTCTTTGCATATTCACGTCGAGCGACGTATAGACTTTCAATCCGCCTTCATGCACTTGATCGGCGCCATACTTGCCTTCGAGATAACGGCGGATCTCTTCCACGAAGTACGGCGCCAGCGAATTCGGATCGTGGGCCAGATGCAGCGCGAGCGGCGCGGAGCGCGCGGCCGCAGCCTGGGCCGCCGTAATCTTGCCGTCCTCGAGCATGGCGTTGATGACCAGAGTGCGCCGTCTCTCGGCGCGGTCGGGATGCGTGATCGGCGAGTACACGGTCGGCCCTTTGGGCAGACCGGCGAGCAGCGCGGCTTCGTCGAGGGTGAGGCTCTTGGCCGGCTTGCTGAAATAAAACTCCGACGCGGCCTCGAACCCGTAAACTCCGTGCCCGAGGAAAATCTGGTTCGCGTAAAGCGTGAAAATCTGCGGCTTGGTGAAGTGGCGCTCGATCTGGATGGCCAGCATCGCTTCCTGCACCTTGCGATGGAACGAGCGGTCGGGGGAAAGAAAAAGATTGCGCGCCAGCTGCATGGTCAGCGTGGAAGCGCCCTGCACTTTGCCGCCCGACTCGATGTCGCGATACGCCGCACCGATAATGCGAAAGAAATTGATGCCGGAGTGTTTGTAGAAATCCTTGTCTTCGATCGAGACCAGGGCTTCACGCAGAACCGGGGGAAAATCGTCGTAACTGACCACCACCCGGCGCTGCAGGGCGAACGAACCGATGACGTGGCCGGAGTCGTCATAGATTTCGGTGATCGAGCTGGGACGGTAGGCTTCGAGCGCGTCCACCTGGGGCAGGTCGGTGGTGTAAACCAGGAGGAGTCCAGCGGTGGCTCCCACCAGCGCCGCCACCAGCACGAGCAGGCCGAACAGCACACGCCCGACCAGCTTGCGCCCGCCGACTTCAACCGGCGGCAGTTCTTCGTAAATGGACTCCATGGGGAATTGAGGTCAGGATAGCATCCGCGGAAGACGCCGGAGCGGCAGAAAGCAGAATCGCGCGCCATGAGGCGCGCGATCGCTTAACAACCCTGCGGGAATTGCGCCGCTGCAAGCGGGCAGGAGTGCCCGCTCCACCCAAGCTTGCCAGCTGCCTAGCTGTTGCGGCTCTTCAGCACTTCGACAGCTTTATTCAGCTGATCGTCGGCGGCCGGTTTAGGGGTAGCGTCCTGATCCGGATTCGCCGCCGGCGCGCCGTCTTCGTCGTCAGGGCCGACGCTGCCGTCATCGGCGTCCGCCACCAGCACGTTCGGGGTGACGGCGACATCCTGGAAAGCCTTGCCCGTCGGTGAATAGTACTTCGCGACGGAGAGGATCAGGGCTCCGCCATCCTGCAGAGGAATGGTTTTCTGCACGGATCCGTCGCCGAACGTCTTGTCGCCCACCAGATCGCCGCGGGCGTTTTCAAGAATCGCGCCGGCGACGATTTCTGCGGCCCCGGCGGTTCCGCGATTCACCAGCACCGCCACCGGCAGGTTGGTGATGGCTTTGGCCGGGTCGGCGTTAAACGCTTCCTTCGGGTACTTCTGGCCCTGGAGATAGGCAATCGTGCCATGGTTCAGGAACAGGTTGGCCGTGGCCACGCCTTCGCTTTCGTCACCCTCGGCGCAATTGCGCAGGTCGAGCAGGATTTTCTTCGCGCCCGAGTGCTCGAGCGACTTGATCTTGGATGCGATCTCCTGCGCCTTGCCCTTGGTCAGCGCTTCGGTCTTGATGTAGCCGATGCCGTCGTCGAGCATCTTGTCGGTGACGGGGGGGATGTTCTCCACATCGCGGGTGATTACGATCTTCTGCGGCTCCGCCCGGCGCGCGCGCACGACCGCGACATTCACCGTGGAACCGGGAGCGCCGGCCAGCAGATTGCGAATTTCCGGCAACGACATTTCCCGCGTACTCTTGCCTTCGATGGACTCGAAAATGTCAGTCTGTTCGATCCCGGCCTTCTCCGCGCCGGAGCCGGGCAGCACCGCTACAACCGCCGCGTAGCCAAAGCGCTTGGAGACGACCGCCCCGATTCCGCCGCGGGCTTCGCTCTTATGCGACTTGTACGCCTGGTAGGCGTCGGCGGGCATGTAGCTGGAGTTCGAATCCAGCGCCTCAAGCAGGCCGTGCAGCGCCCCGTCGGTCACCTTCGGGATGTTGGGCTCCTCCACGTACTCGCTCTGCACTCGCGTGAGCACTTCGCTGTAAACCTGCAGTTGGCGGTAAGAACCGTCGTTCGAGGAGGCGTGCACGCCGCCGACTTCGCCGACCACCACGAACAGGAGCACGGCAAAAGAGGCGACCAGAACAGAGGCTTTGATTTTCATGGACATCTTTTTGACCTGAATTGAACCCGTCTTAACTGGGACCGTCTTACCCGGAGTGTCTTAACTCGACCGTCTTCCGGAAGGAACTGCTTCCTTAAGAAGTTCCTTGCATTATATCCCGATAGATGCGATTTTCCCGCCGCGGGCTGCACCCTCGGACCCTACTTCGGTAACGAAAGACCGCTAACTGACAGACGTATCAGCTCTTGTTCGGTTATCGGCGAAACTAGCTTAGGGCGGAACGGGCTGCCCCGCGGCTCAGGCGCCGGGCTTGAAACCCAGCGTCATTTGCGTCTGCACCGAGACCGGGTGACCATTCAGGGTGTAGGGCCTGAACTTCCATTGCTTCACGCCTTCGATGGCGGCGCGGGCGAAGGCCAGCGATCCCTGCAGAAACTTGGCGTCCTGCACACTGCCGTCCCGGCCAATGAATACCTGCAGCACCACCGTGCCCTGCTGTCCCTTGGCGCTGGCGGGATAAGCGACCGCGGGCTGCGCGGCCAGCAAACCACGCTCGGCGCCCTCCGGAACCGCTACGGGCTCAATCGAAGGCATGGCAGACTCAACCGGCTTGTTGCCGCTGGCATCGGGCGTCATGGAAGCCATCTGCGACTGCAGACTGCTGGGAATGTTGGCTGAAGCCGTGGTGGTTGAAGCCAGGTGCGCCGGAGAAGGTTTGGATGCGGGCGGCGGCGGGCGATACGTGACCGCAGGCGCCGGGTTCAGGATCGCCGGATTCGAAGCTGAAGACTCGGCGGAAGCCGGAGCGGAGGTCGGGGCGATCGGGCCACCGCCGGGATTCGCCGTGGCCGCTGTGGCGGCGCCGACCGGAGCTGCATTGGTGGATGGCGCAGCATCGGTTCCACTTCCCGCTGCGGGGCTTTCAACAACCTGCACCGTGGGCGCTTGCCCATCTCCGGAGGCCGTCGAGCCATTTGGCGCTGTCGGGTCCGTGACCGCCGTACTCGACGCGGCATCGTTGTTGGGCTTTTTCGCGGTTGGATCCACAACCGGAGTCACGCGAATTTGCGAAGGATCTGTGGTCGCGTCGGGAATGCTCTCGGCGACCGGGAGCTTGTATTCGTCGCCGGCGCGGGCAAAAGTCTCGTGCTCTTCCGGGGCCTTCGCGGGCGCGACGACCTGCGGATTGAGCCAGGCATGCAGACTCTGTTGCCCGCTTCCCCATAGCGATCGCAGCGGTCCGTGCCAGGGCGCCTGCGGCGCCGCGACGATTGCGCAGGCCGCCAGCGCAGCCGCGCCGATGATCGCCCGTTTGCCGAAAGGAAGACTCCGCCCTCCCGAACCGCGAGCCTTGGAGGGATCTTCCTGACCATCCATGTAGGCAAAAAGCTGAGACTCGCCGGAGTGCTCATTGGAGGCCGGGGTAGAATTTGCTTCCCCTGCCACATTCGGTGGCGTGGGCGCGGGAGAAAAGCTGGGCGACGATCCGAAGCTGGTCGAAGGCGCAAAGGACGGACTGGGGCCCGGATTCTGGTCAAAGCCGAGCAGTTCCGGCTTCTCCGGCGCAGGAGCAGGCGCCGCTGCAGCCGCGGCAGGCGCGGGAACTGATCCCGGCCCGCGCTTCTGTTTCAGGTACCACTCCAGCCCACGAGGCCCGCTATCGGCTTCTGGCCGGAACTGAGGCGGCTCTGGAATTCTTAAGGGCGCAGGCCGGCTCACCGCGGCAGCCATAGGCTCCAGTTCCTTGAGTGCGTCCAGGTCGCCTTCCGCCGATTTCCCCATGGATCTTTGGAAGTCGGAATCAATGTCGAACTGCGTCGCCGGGACGCTCACCGCCTGCAGAAACTCGCCCGCCCGCAGCACCGGCTCGTTGCCGGCAAACGATGACGGCAGCGAAGATGGCACCGCCGCCTGGCCGGACGCTGCCGCATTGGCCGCGTCTTTCCGCGCCTGCAGCAGATCACAAGCCGTCTTCAGCGTGTCTTTGATCTGGTTGTGCAGCAGCGGCTTGCGCAGGATGGAATTGGCCCCGGCTTGCAGCGCCTTGGGCACGCCGGCGTCGTTGCTCACGATGGCCAGCGTGAGCGGCCGCTCAGCCAGCTTGCGGTCGCGGGCCGCCGACAGCACCAGCCCGGCTTCCGGCTGCTGGTCCCAGTCAATGAGAACGATCTGAAAGCTTTCGTGAAGCAGCTTCTCGACGGCTGCCGCGGACTGAACGCAAATTTCTCCCTTGACGCCGAGTTCGGCTAAGACATCCCCGATCGGCTGAGAGGCTTGCTCATCCGCGGAAAACAAGAGGCTGCGCAGAGACATGCCATTTCAGACTACGAAGGCAGGGTAACTCCAGCAAGATTACCGAGGTGGCGCAGGGTCACACAGCCGGCACCGTCCGTACATGTACCGGCGGAATCCGGCGCGCTACAATGCTCGGTCCGCGGGGCGTCGTATCCCGACGGATGGGCAATCCAGTCATGCAAGAACGCAATTACTGGCTCACGACTGCGGAATTTCCTCCCGCCAACGGCGCCGGCAGTTTGCCGGAAGTGGCCGACGTGGCCGTGATCGGCGCCGGCTTCACCGGACTCTCGGCCGCGCGCACTCTGGCCCGGCGCGGGGCGACAGTCGCCGTGCTCGAAGCGGAAACCATCGGCTGGGGCGCGAGTTCGCGCAACGGCGGCATGGTGCTCACCGGCATGAAGCTCGGAGTCAACCAGCTGATCGCAAAATACGGCCGCGAGTTGACCCGGAGGATGTATGCCGCGTCGCTCGAGACCATTGATTGCGTTGAGCGGATCGTGCGGGAAGAAGAAATCTCCTGCGACTTCTCGCGCTGCGGCCATCTGGAGGTCGCCTGCAAGCAGAAACATTTCGACGACTACGCGCGGCAGGCGGAAGTCATTGCCCGCGAGTTTAATCACACGCTCCGGATCGTGCCGAGAGCGCAGCTTGGCTCCGAGATCGGCTCGCGCATTTATTACGGCGGCATGGTGGATGAAGTCAGCGCCGGCTGCAATCCGGCGCGTTATGTCGCCGGGCTCGCCCGCGCCGCGATGAAGGCGGGAGCCAATATATTTGAACACGCCCGCGTGCAGACCATCGGGCGCGATTCGCGGCAGGGCGAGGCAGGATGGAAAATTCAAACGTCGCGAGGGCCGCTCTGGGCGCACGAAGTCATGGTCGCCACCAGCGGATACACCGGATCAGCCACTCCGGCGCTGCAAAAGAAAATTATCCCCATCGGGTCGTTCATTATTACAACCCAGATTCTCCCGGAAGAACTGGCGCAGGAACTCAGCCCGCGCAACCGCATGATCTACGACTCGAAGAATTACCTCTATTACTACCGTCTTACTCCCGACCGCCGCATGCTGTTCGGGGGACGCGCCGCATTTTTTCCCGAAACCGAGCAGACCATTCGCCGCAGCGCCGAAATCCTGCGCCGCGGCATGATTGATGTCTACCCGCAACTGGCCGACACGAAAGTTGACTATGTCTGGGGAGGCACGCTCGACTTCGCCTTTGACATCATGCCGCACGCCGGCCAGCTCGACGGCATGTTTTACGCTCTCGGCTATGCCGGTCACGGCGTCGCCATGGCGACTTATCAGGGACAGAAAATCGCCGAACTCATGGCTGCCGATCGTTCCGGCGAAGCCAAACCAGAGAATGCGTTCGTCGGCATTCCATTCCCCGGCGCGCCGCTCGGCCTGTACAACGGTAAGCCGTGGTTCCTGCCGTTTGCGGGCGTGTGGTACAAACTGCTGGATTGGGTGAGTTGACGCCGCAACCCAATTCGCTCTGGTCATCCTGAGCGCAGCGAAGGATCTATGTACTTTCTGCTAATTCCATAGATCCTTCGGCCGCAAAAAGCGCGGCCCTCAGGATGACAACCTTGGGAGAACTAGCTCACTCGAACGGATTCCGAATCGTCAACCTCTGATCGATCACCTGCCCATCCTGCATATCCTCCGAGTACAAAATCGTGCATCGCGCTTCCAGCGCGGAGGCGACGATGAGAGCGTCATAAATTCTATAGCCGTATCTTTCTGCGATCGCCAACGCTTCTCTGTGAGTGTCAATCGTGACCGGGAGCGGGTCGGGACAGAGGGCCTTGATGTTCTCTATTGCGAACCGTGCCTCGTCCCAAGGCATTTTCGCCTTCCGCCGCACCACATCGGCGAACTCGTTTAAGACCTGCACGCTGACCGTTCCACCTTCGGCAATCAAATCCTCCGCCCGCTGGGAGCGCGGATCACCTTGAACCACGGCGTACACAAAGACGTTGGTATCGAAGAACGCGCTACCGCCCATAGATGTCGTCGCGGTCGAAGACGAAGCCGGGAGGGAAGGGACGCCGGAGCTTGCGCAGGTTCTCTACCGCGCGCCGGCGGCTTTCGTCGCGGCTGACTTCGAACGCGCGCTTGCCCGCGACCCGAATCTCGATGTCGTCGCCTTCCTTCAACTCAAGCGCCTTGACCACGGCAGAAGGCAGGCGAATCGCCAGGCTGTTTCCCCACTTGGAAACCTGCATAAATCTCCTTGGATATACATTTGAATTGTATATCTATCGAGGCTTGGATGCAACCACCCAATACACCGCCGGCCCCACCAACAACCCAGCGGCGCCGCCAATCATGGCAAACCGGTCGCTGCCGAGCAGCGCCACCAATGCCATGATCACCGGCGCGCCGACTACGTAGAGCAATCCGGCACGGCCGCCGGGGACGGTGAACGACCTCGTCAGTTCCGGCCGCATCCTTCGCAGCTTCCAGCCCGACAACACCGTCAGCACCGTGGTCGCCGAGCGCAGCCAGATGTAAACCGAGATGAGCTGCCCCAGGCTCTGCCAGGCCAGCAAGGCATAAATCACGGCCGACGCGACAATCGCCAGCCACGGGGTTCCGTACTGCGAGTGTTTACGGGTCAGCGTGTGCGGAAGGTAGCCGTCTTCGGCCATGGCGAAGGGCATCCGCGTCGTGGTCAGAATGGTGCTGTTGAGCAGCGCGACGTTGCCGATCATCGCCGCCAGAGTCATCCAAGTTCCGAGCCATGAGTTTTGGAAAAAAGAGATTCCTGAAGACTGCCCGATGATCCTGGCCGCTTCGGAGAAAAACCCGGTGTGCCACTGGTCCCAATGTCCGGCTGAAGCCAGCCCGGCCAGCGTGGGCAGAAAGTAAGCTGCGATCGAGAGCGGCACCACGAGCGCCAGGGCCCGCGGATACGCGCGCTGCGGATTCTCCACTTCCTCGGCGACGGTGGAGAGTTGTTCGTATCCCGAGTAGAGCCACAAGCCCAGCGCCAGCCCCACGCCGAACACGCGGAACGTCGGCTGATGCGGCACCGTCCACGGCGAGAACGGATTGAAGCGCCAGTGCGTCAGCCCGAGCACGATCATGATCGCGACCGGCACAAAGATGAAGATCTCGAGCGCGGTCGCGACCTGCCCCACCATCTCGATGCCGCGGACGTTGATCCAGGTCAGCAGCGCGATCAGCGCAACCGAAATCAGGTAGTGCTCCCACCACGTCATCTTCGGGAAGTAGTAGACGAGATAGTCGGTGAACAGCACGGCGTACGCACCGCCGAGCAGAAACGAAGCGGACCAGTTCCACCAGCCCGCGAGAAATCCCCAGAAGTCGCCGAAGGCGGCGCGGGTCCAGCGATAGAAGCCGCCTTCGACCGGCATGGCCGTCGTCAGCTCGGCCGAGACCAGCGAAACCGGAATGCACCAGAAAAACGGCAGGACGAGCAGAAAGAGCAGCGTGATCCCCGGGCCGGAGGTCGTGACCATGTCTTCCAGCCCGAACGGACCGCCCGTGGTGTAGGAAAACATCACAAAGACGAGATAGAACAGGCTCGCCTTGCGCAGGGCGGAAGAGTTAGCGGGAGTCGGGTTGTCGGTTGTAGTCAATGAATTTTTCGTGGGAGGAATTGTAGATGGTTGCCGGAGGATTGTGTGCTCCAGGTCACATCCCTATCCTTATTGAGCATAGGACAATAAGAACTTTGGCTGGCGACCAGAAGGCGGATCAACCTTGAGTAATCGCGAACTGATTGGGAAACGTCGTCCGTTGGCGAAAGCGGCAGTTCTCGGGTGGCTGACCCTGCTGTTGGTTTTCACCGCCTGCAACTGGTTTCGCGATTTCGATTTCGCGTGCGGAGCCCGGCTCACGGGCGGCAATCCGGAAGCGGGCCGGAAGCGCCTGATGATGCGCACCTGCGGCTCCTGCCACGTCATACCGGGCGTTCTCCGGGCGGATGGCTCGAGAGGTCCATCGCTCGCCCGCTGGTCGGCCCGCCAGACATTTCTCGACGGAAGGTACCAGAACACCCCCGAGAACGTAGAGAAATGGCTGGATCAGCCGTCTCACCGCAAGCCGGGCACGAACATGCCCGATATGAACTTGAGCCCGGACGAAAGCCGCGACATGACTGCCTACCTGTTCTCGATCAACTAAAACTCCCATCCGCCGCTGGGCCCGCCATGGGTGCGGGGAACTCAGCGTGGAAACTTCTGGTGCCGATAAAGCCGGTCAAAAATCCCGAACATCAGAGCGATCACCACAAATACCATCCAGCTCGCTTCCGGGCCCAGCGGACCCCCGGTGAGCCACTGCGGTCCCTGCCAGCGGGTTTCAAGCAGGTGACCGACGGCATATTCGCCGGCGTTTTGTCCTGACCACACGAAGAGATTGGCGAAGTCGAAAGCGGCGTGGAAACCGATGGCAAAGGCCAGCGAGCCAGTGCGGCGCAAGGTGAGGCACATGAAAAGGCCGAGCAGCCCGGTGGCGGCGAAGTCTTCCCAGCGCTCGTGCGGCTTGAGAAAAAAGTGCAGCGCGCCGAAGCCAATCGAGAGCAGAATAGCCGCTGCCCAGAAGCCAATACCATCGGCGAGCGTGCTGAGCAGATACGCGCGGAACTGCAACTCCTCGGAAAACCCGATCAGCAGATTTGCCACGATCCAGACGCCGACGAAATACCAGAGAGCGCTGCCGTGAATTGCAACCCCGAGGATACGATAGCCGCCGAAGACTGCTATCAGGCCCACCAGCAAAGAAGTGGAGGCCGCGCCCCAGGCCATCCCAACCCAGAAGTCGCCTCCGAACGCGTTGCGCACTGGAATGCCGTAGTCAGGAAAGCGGCGGCGCTCGATGCGGGCCATGATCCAGGTCGCCGCTACGATCTGCACGAGCGTCTGCAGTTCGTCAAAAATAGTGCCTACAGGATCAAGGAACGACCGCTCCTTGGGATGGAAGATCCTCGGCACGATCCAGTCCGCCAGGAATTGGAGCCCCACGAAAATACCGACAAAAATGAGCAGACGCCAACCGGCGCGCAAGCCACGCGAGTTAAGGAAGATTTTTCTCATAGCCTCGGCCTGATATCCGTCCCTCGCTCGAGCGGCGGGTGCCCCATTCAAGCCGCGTTCTTTGCGGCTTGAGTGGGGACTTTGATTTCGTTTTTTCGCCTGCGCCCTCCCCTTGGCCGGGTGCCCCATTTCTGCCCAGTGTTGGCAGAAGTGGGGATTTTGATTTTGTTTTTCTCCGATGCCCTCACACCACGCCGGGTGCGGGTGCCCCATTCAAGCCGCGTTCCTTGCGGCTTGAGTGGGGACTTTGATTTCGTTTTTTCGCCTGCGCCCTCCCCCGAACACCCACTCCTCGCTCGCCACGAAATTTGCCAGCGAGCAGACCACGATCGCGATTGCGTTGGCCACAAGATAGTTGATGCGTCCCTGACCGACTATGATTTTCATCAAAGCGAGATTTCCGAGGAGCGAAATCGCTCCATTCGCCAGATGGAAGCGTACCAGGCGCGAAAACCGACTTCTCCATGAGGGTCTCAGGGCCACCCGATCCACCCACGTAAACCGTTCATGCCAAAGGAAGTTATGCAGAATTGCAGCTTCCACGGCGAGTCCTGTCGCGAGCATGTAATCAAAATGCAGCGCAGATTTGAAAAGCAAAAGCGCGGAGAACTGAACAATGACGCCCATTCCGCCCACCAGGTTGAACTTGCACCAGCGTGCCCATGACGACCCCTGGTACGGTCGTTTTTCGTCTGGACCAGCGAATGGCGCAGGTTGGGTATCCGATTCGCGAGTCCCGGCCAGCGGCATCTGCTTGCTGGCATTGGCGATGGAGGGTTTCAAGTTTGACGTTTCGGTGGTGCACATCGCCATGTACTTCCCATCCTTGGAGTTAGGGAGATCAGGGCAAAGAAAATCCACATTTTTTCTGCCATTCCGGCTCTCTGACCGGACGCAAGACTTGCAGCTTCATGCCCTTGCCCGGAACGCAATCGGATATCGCCACGCAACATTCCCGACAACACATGCTCACCGCTAGAGTTAGCCCTCATTCAAGCCTCTCTTCGCGATACAAACGCATCGTGTTCTGCGCGGTGAAGAAAATGACCATCAAACTCATCCCGGCGAGACCAATTGCGCCTCCGACGTCGAACAACCGGTAGCGTTCTCCAAAGAGATTCACCACCGGGCGCCACAACAGCGCCAGATTGCCCACGGCGAGCAGAATGCGGAGCTCGGTCGGTCCGAAGCGCCAGAACGAAATGCGGAACTCGCCGAGGGCGTGCGTCGCCAGATAGGACTGGATCGAGAGCATGAGAAACGCGACCAGCAGGCCGATCGCAATCCAGGGATTCATGTATCCACTGAGGGCGAGGCCGCTCATAAGCGCGACCGCGCCGAAGCTATCCACCATGTGATCCACGTAGAAGCCGTAGCGCGGACGCAGACGCTGGCGGGCGCGGGCGAGTGTGCCGTCGAGCGAGTCGCCGATCCAGTTGAGCCCGAGAAAGAAGATCACTCCGAGAAGCGCAAAACGATTCCACGTCGCCAGCGCGTAGCAGGCGCCGGCAGCGATCTGCGCCGCGAGGCCGAGTGCGGTGAGGTGATCCGGGCCGATGCGCGCCGGAGTGCGCGCCGCCAGCCAGAGCAGCGCCCGCTTCTCCGGGACAGCAATCCAGCTTTCCTGCACCCGCAGCGCTTCCGACAGACGCATGCGGTGTCCCTTCTCGTCGCGCAGGTCGCGCAGCAGGCCCGGATTCACCTGCTCGCAAAATTCGGTCATGCTTTGAGAACTGACGGCCAGAGATCGGCTGACTTGTGAACGAATTGGCCGAGAAGTAAATTGAGAACCGATGCTTGCCAAGTGTGCCTCCCCAGGGTTGCTTGGTATGAAACTCATGAACGAAGCGCCCCGACGAGCCACTGTGACCCGGGCAGGCGGCAGCTGGCAATGCAGCCAGACTCAAGCCGGGATCAATTTGAAATCATTCGCTAAGCATATGAAAATAGTAAACTTGTCAGAGGGCGTCTGAGCGAAGAACAGGGATTAGAGGCCAGGGTCAGTGGGTGGAACCTTGCGGAACATCTAACAGTAAAGAGAGTTTAAAGAGGAGAAGGAGGCATTTATGCGGAGAATAGTTTCGATGGTAGCGGCTACGCTGCTGGCGTGTCTGGCGACCGGGTGGGCGCAGGCGCCCGCGCCGGCCGGGGTGCCGGCGCATCTTCTGGTCACGGTGGAACCGAAAAAAGGAACGGACGTGCCCGAGATCAAGCGCGACGACGTGCTGGTATTCGAGGGGCGCGACCGGGACACGGTGACGGAATGGATTCCGGCGCGAGGCGATCGCGCGGCGCTGGAACTGTTCATCCTGCTGGATGACAGTTCGAGCACCCGCCTGGGCACACAGATGGACTCGATCAAGCAGTTCATCAACGCGCAGCCTGCGACGACGAAGATCGGCGTCGCATATATGCAGGATGGCGCGGCGCACATCGATCAGAACCTGACCGACGATCACGCGCAGGCGGCAAAGGCGGTGCGGCTGCCGCAGGGGATTGCAGGCATCAACGCGAGCCCGTATTTTTCGCTGAGCGATCTGGTCAAGAAATGGCCGGCGAGCACGGCGCGGCGCGAAGTAATCATGGTCACCGACGGCATTGACCGCTATTACGGGGTGGGCGACCCGCAGGACCCTTACATGGAAGCGGCGATTGACGCGGCCGTGAAGGCGGGAATCAATGTGTCCGCGATCTATAACCCCGGCGCTGGACATTTCGGGCACAGCTACTGGCAAACCTACTGGGGACAGATCTATCTGTCGCAGGTGACCGACCGGACCGGGGGCGAGGGGTATTACATCGGATTCGTGGGCGAGGCGGTTTCGTTCCAGCCGTATCTTGAAGAATTCGCGCGGCGGCTGAACAACCAGTATTTTCTGACGTTCCTGGCCAAGCCTCCGAAAAAGGCAGCGTGGCAGCAGGTGAAACTGCGGTGCGAGATCGGGAGCGTGGATCTGGTTTCGGCCGGGAGAGTTTGGGTGCAGTGAGCAGTGAGCAGTGGTCAGTGACCAGTGGCCAGTGGCCAGTGGCCAGTGAAGAATCCCCGCTCAGGCCAACGCCGGGCCTGAACGGGACACCAAAATCCCCACGTCTCAAAGTCGAGACGTGGGGCACCCGGCAGTGGCCGGTGATCAGTGGGCAGTGAAGAATCTCCGCTCAAGCCAACACCGGGCCTGAACGGGACACCAAAATCCCCACGTCTCAAAATCGAGACGTGGGGCACCCGGCAGTGGCCGGTGATCAGTGGGCAGTGAAGAATCCCCGCTCAAGCCAACACCTGGGCCTGAACGGGACACCAGAATCCCCACGTCTCAAAGTCGAGACGTGGGGCACCCGCGCTCATGCCTGAATGGTCAACAGGAACGGGATTGGTCTTCCTATAAGATTGAGCTTTTCCTGACCTTTCCGGACGATGACGAAATTGCTGCGCTTTTTTCGGCCGTCGCACCAGCACACTGCGTTTTCAGCGACGCTGCTGCTGATGGGCACGGTGATGCTGTCGCGCGTGATCGGCTACGCGCGCGAAGCATACATTGCGTTTGCCTTTGGCGCGGGGGCGCAGACCGACGCGTACGTGGCGGCATTTACGCTGCCGGACTTCCTCAACTACATCGTGGCCGGGGGCGCGGCCTCGATCACATTCATCTCCATCTATACGCGGTTTCTGGCGGAGAAGCGCGACGCGGACGCGCAAAAGACCTTCTCCATCATCATCACGGTGATGACGGCGGTGATGATCGTGGGAACGATCCTCACCGAGATCTACGCTCCGGAATTTGTGCGCTGGTTCGTGAAGGGGTTTTCGCCGCAGCAGATCGAGCTGTGCGTTTTCCTGACCCGGATTCTGCTGCCGGCGCAGATATTTTTTTATGTAGGCGGCGTGGTGTCGGCGGTGCTTCTGTCACACCGGCTGTTTCTGCTGCCCGCGTTCGGGCCGCTGCTCTACAACGTCTGCATCATTGCCGGCGGGGTCATCGGCGGGCGGCATTTCGGAATCGCATCGCTGGCATACGGAGCGCTGGCGGGAAGTGTGGTCGGTCCGTTTCTGGCGAGCGTGATTGGGGCGGCGCGGATCGGGACGGGATATAAGCCGTCATTCGATGTAACCAATCCGGCATTCCGCGAGTGGGTGAAGCTGTCGGTGCCGCTGATGCTGGGAGTGTCGCTGGTGACGGCGGACGACTGGATCCTGCGGCATTACGCGGCCAGTGGCGTCGGCGACATCGCGCGGCTGAATTATGCGAAGCGGCTGTTTGCGGTCCCGATCGCAGTGCTGGGGCAGGCGACGGGACAGGCGTCGCTGCCGTTTTTTGCGCGGCTGTTCAACGAAAAGAAATCGCGCGAGTTTGCCGAAACGGTGAACGATTCGGTGTACCGGGTGTCGGCAGCGTCGTTCCTGGCCACGGCGTGGATGATGGCGGCGGCGCTGCCGCTGATTGATCTGGTCTACCGGCGGGGACATTTCTTGTTTGGCGACGCGCAGACCACGGCGATTTATTTTTTCTGGTTCTCGCTGTCGCTGGCGCTGTGGTCGGCGCAGGGGTTGTATGCGCGGGCGTTCTACGCGGCGGGTGATACGCTGACGCCGATGGTGGCGGTGAGCGTGATTACGGCGGCGTCGCTGCCGGTGTACTCGGTGCTGTTTCACCGGTTCGGCGTGATCGGACTGGCGTGGGCGTCCGATCTGGGGATTGGCGTGAATCTGCTGGCGCTGGCGTGGCTGCTGAACGCCAGGAAATTCGTCCCCCTCGGCGGATTACGCTGGGCCGAGTTGGGGAAGGCTGCGGTCACGGCGGTGGTGGCGGGAGGGGTAAGCCTGGCGGTGGCGCGCGTGGTGCCTGCGACCGGGAGACGAGTAGGGGATTTGCTGCAGTTGGGGCTGGTGACGGTGACCTGGGCGGCGGCGGTGGCGGCGGGACTGTGGCTGCTCGGTTCGGAGTTGCCGCGGGATTTACGCCGGAAGAAGGGGACGGCGGTTTATCCCTCAGTGGCGCAGGGAGGGGCGAAGGAGATATTGGGAGCGGGACGGGAGGCGTGACTTCTACCCACCCAACGAAAGGCGCGTTGGGTGGGGCACCCCGGGCCGAGACGTCAAAATCAAAATCCCCACTCAAGCCAAAAGCGGGCTTGAATGGGGCACCCGGCGCGACAAGAGTGGGGCAACCGAGACGTCAAAATCAAAATCCCCACTTCTCGCGCGGCTTCTTTAATTCAAATCCCGCGCGAGAAATGGGGCACCCGGGGATATCAAAGCTTCGACAGTCAAAATCTCCACTCAAGCCAAAGGCGGGCTTGAATGGGGCACCCGGCTGTCCCCACATGGGCGGGGTTGGGGAACCCGGGTTATACTTTCATTCGGAAATGAGCATGCTTAGCGCGGTCAAGACGGTTCCGATTCAAAAGCTGGTGGAAGAGTTGCGGCGGATGCCGGAAGCGATGTTCGACGAGACCGAGCCGCTGCGGCGGTTTCTGGCGGAAAAGCCGGTGGAGGCGGAGTCGCTTGCGCCGTATCTCACCTGGGACCGGCAGCACTACACGCGCAATCTGATTGACCGCACGCCGCTCTATGAGTTGATGGCGATCTGCTGGGAAGTGGGGCAGGCCAGTTCGGTGCACAATCATCGCGATCAGAATTGCTGGATGGCGGTGCCGATGGGGCGGCTGCTGGTGGAGAATTTTCATCTGGTGCATCAGGACGTGGCGGGCGGCGTGTGCTGCCTGGAGCCGCTGAATACGGTGGAGATGAATGCGGCGCATCCGTGCGCGGTGGATCCGACGGACCCGGTACATCGGGTGGTGAATCCAAGGGAATTCAACCAGCGGGCGGTGAGCCTGCATGTGTATTCGCGACCGTTTGATACCTGCGTGGTGTATTCGCCGGAGCAGGGCACGTGCGGCGAGATTAAGTTGCACTTTAATACGGAGTACGGAAAACCGAAGTAACGGCGTTTAACGGCCGAGAACTAGCCTGCGATTCGTCCCCGCGCTTAGGATTTTTGCGGGGACTTTTTATTTTCCAGGCACGCTGAAGCGCCGGGGAAAAAAGCAGGAGGCTCGGGCATGAACAAGGGGTTGGTGTGGGGGACGGCGGTTGTACTGCTAGCGATGGCGGGCGGAGTCGTGTGGGCGCACCGGCATCATGTGGCGGAGGCCGTGGCGGCACCAGCGGGCGTGCCCGCAGGAGCGCCCGTGGGCACGGGAACGGAAGCCGCCGCCGATGAACCCAATGCGTATGCCGAATCGACGGAGGCGCAACAGATGGTGACGATCACTGGTCCGCTGGCGAATTACATGGCGAAGCAGAATCCGAAGGAGATGCAGAAGCTGACGCCGGGCGTAGTGGAGACTTCGTCTGGAGCCGGCGCGGAGCCGACGGTGCGCAGCAATTATGCGGCGGGCGCGAGCGAGCATGTCGGAGATTCTCCGGTGGGAACGAGCACTCCGCTGCTGCGTAAAACTTTTCCGGTGATCGCGCTGGTGAATTTGCCGTTCGATGTCCCGCCGCACGCGGCCATGCCGCAGCTTCGCGGGACGTACCACACGGTAGAGAAGGACGGTGTGGCGCCGGGGGATGTGGAGTTCCTGGTGATGAATCAGGAGCAGTACACGGATCTGCTGAGCGGGCATCCGCGGGATGCAGTGTTTTCGGCGGAAGATGCGCGCAGCCAGGAAGTGAACTCGGGGTTGCCGCCGACGATGGATCGTCCGGCGCGATATTACCTGGTGTTCCGGAATAATTCGAAAGCGAAGAAGCTGGTGCAGGCGGACTTTCGAGTGGATTATTAGAGTGGAAAATACCCACCGGCGGGTGGTTCGACATCTGCTCACGTGCGAGGCCGTTTCGCAGGGAGATCCCTCGGCCCGCGAAGAAAAGCGCGGGCTCTCGGGATGACCTCCAGAGTCTGACAGCGCTGCTACACTAGCGGCGGTGAGTCCACAGAAAAAATCAGCGCAGGAAAAATCAGCGAAGGCAGCGGAGAAGCGCGGGCGCATCTATCTGATGGATACGATGTCGTTCATTTTCCGCGCGTATCACGCGATGGCGCGGCAGCGTCCGATGTCCACCAAGACCGGGCTGCCGACGGCGGCGATTTATGTGTTCGTGAACATGCTGCGCAAGCTGCGGGAGGATTTCGCGCCGGAGTATCTGGCGGCGGTGTTCGATGTGGCGGGGCCGACGTTCCGCGACGAGCAGGCCGAAGCGGTCACGACGGTCAAGAAGTTCGACATCAAGACGCAGACCTTCACCGAAGTCGAATACAAGGGCTACAAGGCGAACCGCGCGGCGATGCCGGAGGATCTGGCGCAGCAGGTTCCATATATTCGGCGGGCGCTGGAGGCATACCGGATTCCGATTCTGGAGATGGCGCGGTTCGAGGCGGATGACGTGATCGGAACGCTGGCGCGGAAGGCGGCGGAGGAAGGGCATCCGGTGTACGTGGTGTCGAGCGACAAGGACATGATGCAGCTGGTGAATGAGGAAGTGCAGATTCTGAATCCTCCGAAAGACAATCTGATTTGCGATGCGGCGAAAGTGGAGGAGATTCTGGGCGTGCCGCCGGAACGGGTGGTGGATGTGATGGCGCTGCGCGGGGACGCGATTGACAACATTCCGGGCGCGCCGGGGATCGGGGACAAGGGGTCGGTCGAAATCATTAAGAGGTTTGGGACGGTGGAGCAGGCGCTGGAGCGCGCGGAGGAAGTGGAACGGAAGACGTATCGCGAATCGCTCAAGAACAATCGCGAGGCGATCCTGTTCAGCAAGAGCATGGCGACGATTGATACGAATGTTCCGGTGGAACTGGATGTGGACGAGATGCGGGTGGGGGATCCGGATGTGGAAGCGCTGCGGGCGCTGTTCACGGAACTGGAGTTCACGTCGCTGCTGAGAGAATTGTTGCCGGTGGTGGGAGTGAGCGAGGCGCAGTACAGCGAAGCGAAGTCGGCGGAGGATGTGGAGAGAGTGGTGAGGCTGGTGGAGGGGGAAGGGAAAATCCCCACTTCTCCCAAAACCGGGGAGAAATGGGGCACCCCGAGCCTGGCGGTGGCGGTGGGGACGGAAGCGAAAATCCCCACTTCTCCCAAAATCGGGGAGAAGTGGGGCACCCGGCTTGAACGGGGCACCCAGGGTCGGGGCACCTCGAGTGATGAGGATCACGAAGAAGAGGCGCAGCAGGGGATGCTGGCATTGACCGCATCAACGCCGGCGGCCGCGGCGAGGGTTGCGCGAGTGGCGATTTCGGCGGCGTCCGGAACGGCGATGGTGGTGGCGCTCGATGCGGGCGAAGCGGGAGAGAAAATTCTGTCGGTGTTGCGCGACGCCGCCGTGCCGAAGGCGGTGCATGATCTGAAAGCGGCAATGCACGAGTTGAAGGCGCTGGGGATTGAACTGGCGGGAGTGAAGGACGATCCGGCGCTGTATTCGTACCTGCTGGATCCGACGTATTCAGCGCACGGGCTTGAGGAAGTGGCGCTGCGGCGATCGAATCTGAAGCTGAGCGGCGGGCTGGCCGAGTCGGCAGATATTACGGGACGGCTGGCAAGCGAATTGCGCGGCGAAGTTGAAGCGGCGGGGCTCGGGAAGCTCTATGAAGAAATTGATCTGCCGCTGGTCGCGGTGCTGGCGCGCATGGAAGATGCGGGCGTGAAGATTGATACGGGCGCGCTGGCGACGATGTCGGCCGAATTGGAGCGGGAGATTGCGGCGCAGGCGAAGGAAATTTATGAAGCGGCGGGGATGGAATTTAATGTCGGCTCGCCGAAGCAGCTGGGCGATGTGCTCTTCAACCGGATGAATCTGCCGAAGCCGGTGAAATACGGCAAAGGCAGGACGATCTCGACCGCGGTGGATGTGCTCGAGGAACTGGCGGAGGATCATCCGATTGCGCGGATGGTGCTGGATTACCGGCAGCTGACGAAATTGAAGTCCACCTATGTGGACGCGCTGCCGGCGATGATCAATCCGGCGACGGGACGGCTGCACACGACGTTTGACCAGACGGGAACGGCGACGGGAAGGCTTTCGTCGGCGAATCCGAATCTGCAGAATATTCCGATCCGCACGGAGCTGGGTCGCGGGATTCGCGCGGCGTTCATTGCCGAACCGGGGCATGTGCTGCTGACGGCGGACTATTCGCAGATCGAATTGCGGCTGCTGGCGCATTTTTCGCGCGATCCGCTGCTGGTGGAAGCGTACCGGCGCAACGACGACGTTCATACCCTGACGGCGTCGCAGGTGTTTGGCGTGCCTCCGCTGATGGTGACGCCCGATCATCGGCGGCAGGCGAAAGTGGTGAACTTCGGCATTGTGTATGGGCTATCGGCGTTCGGGCTGTCACAGCAGTTGGGGATCGAGACCGGCGAGGCCAAGCAGTTCATCGCGAATTACTTCGAGAAGTACAAAGGCGTGCGTGGGTTCATTGACAAGACGCTCGAAGAAGCGCGGCGCGAGATGAAAGTGCATACCCTGTTCGGGCGGGTGCGGCCGATTCCCGATATCAACAGCAAGAACGTGAACCAGCGCGGATTTGCCGACCGCACGGCGGTGAACACGCCGCTGCAGGGCACGGCGGCGGACCTGATCAAGATCGCGATGATTCGAATTGATGCCGAGCTGCGCGCGCGCGGATTGAAGTCGCGCATGACCCTGCAGGTGCACGACGAACTGGTATTCGAGGTTCCGGAGAAAGAGGTGGAAGTGATGCGGCCGCTGGTGCGCGAGCACATGGAGAAGGCGCATGAGTTAGCGGTGCCACTGCTGGTGGAGATGGGCGTGGGGGCGAATTGGAGGGATCTGGAGTAGGGACGCGTTCACGGATGGCGCGGATGCTCGCGGCCTCCGTAGTGTAAAATTGCTGGCGAACCCCTCCGCCGGGTGAATTGATAGGCCGGCGGAATCCTTCTAGAGTCGGGACGTGGCTCAGCCTGGTAGAGCACTCGCTTGGGGTGCGAGGGGTCGGCAGTTCAAATCTGCCCGTCCCGACCAATACTTCTGAGATCCCTCGCACAAGTGCGCTCGGGATTTCGCCTGCGGGCTCCCGCTGCGCTCACGCCCGCAAAACGGCTCAAGTTCAAATCTGCCCGTCCCGACCAAACCCTCCGCATTTCGTGGTGACTGAGATCCCTCGCTGCGCTCGGGATTTCGCCTGCGGGCTCCCGCTGCGCTCACGCCCGCAAAACGGCTCAAGTTCAAATCTGCCCGTCCCGACCAAATCTTCCGTTCAGTTCGTGGTAGCTGAGATCCCTCGCACAAGTGCGCTCGGGATTTCGCCTGCGGGCTCCCGCTGCGCTCACGCCCGCAAAACGGCTCAAGTTCAAATCGGCTCGTCCCGACCAATACTTTGTCGGGTTCTTCCATTGGGAGAAAACTCAAAGGCAGTAAGACTGCCTTCGAAGTGGATGCAAGCCTGACTTGTCTTTTCGTTCTCACAGTGAGTCCGCGAGGAATGATGAGCAAAATGAGACGTTGGCGATTGCCGATAGCGTTCGGCCTGTTCGTTATCATGGGGGCTTTCATCGTTCGTCACATCTGGGCTCGGCAGGCCCGGCAGAAACGTGAAGCGGGCTACTATTCTGTTCTTCGTTCCTATTCCGCCGACCTCAAACCGGGACTGAGGCGTTCAGAGGTCGAATCCTATCTCCACGCCCGAAATCTGACCATCCGCCAGATGTGTTGCGTGGACTCAAAGGAATTTCGAGCAGGCGTTTGGGACGACCTTGTGAAGATTGGGTCGGAGAATGCGCCCTGGTTTTGCAGCGAGAACAACGTTTACATTGCGTTCCACTTCGCGGGACAGAGATCGCAGGGTCACACGCAATGGGATGCCGAGGGCACGGACGAGTTGGCGGCCCTCAGTGTGTACCACTGGCTTGAGAAGTGCCTCTGATTCAAATCTGCCCATCCCGACCAAACCCTCCGCATTTCGTGGTGACTGAGATCCCTCGCTGCGCTCGCGCGTCAAATCTGCCCGTCCCGACCAATACTTCTGAGATCAAAACTATTACATGGGAGATGGACGGGTTGTTACCATTCGATTCTTCTGGGCTGGGCGCAATGTATCGAGGATTGGAGCCACTCGTGGCTACGGTTGTGCAGCGAGCCCCGCTTGTTCGGAGTACCATTGGCGCCAGGCGGTGGAGTCGTTGGGCAGGCGGACATGAGCGATTTCGGAGAGCGCCTGGAAGGTCCAGGTGCGGGTTTGCGGGTCGAGCGCGGGATCTTCGGTGAAGTGGATGAGCTCGGGGACGGCGGCGAGGCGCTGCTCGTCAGTGAAGAGGCCGGATTGGGCGAGCGAACAAGCGGCGGCTTCGCGAACAACGGGCGAAGGATCGTTGTGCAAAGTTGCGAGCAAGCCGGGCAGCGCGGCGGATGAGCCGCTGAGGGCAAGAGCTTCGACGGCCCAGCGGCGGGAATCCTCGTCATGGTCCCTTTGGGGCCCTTCGAGGTGGGCGATGAGCACGGGCACGACGCGGGTGGTTTCGAAGCCGCGATTGGCCATGAGGCCGAGGGCCCAGAGCGCCCAGATTTTCTGCGCGTGCTCGGACGAGCCGGCGCGGCGCAGGAGAGAATCGAGGGTGGCGGAATTTTTCTCGAGGCCGTAAGCAGCGAACTGGACTTCAATGCCGGACTGGCGGACTTGCAAGTCGCTCGAGTTGAGCGCAGCGGTCGAGAGCGCGGCGATTTCAGGATTCCATGCGAGCTTGCCCCGCCAGCGGCCGGCGCGGGAAGAAATCTGGCGCATGGCGGCGGCGGGCGAGGCGGCAGCGGGATGGTTTTCGCTGGGGCTGGCAACGGCGAGTTCGAGCAAAGTTTCAGCCTGCTTCTGCGGCTCCAAGCGATCGAGCCCGGCCAGGTTTTGCGAAGCCAACAACGGCGCGGCCTCGGGCGGAGCGGAAAGAAGATCGGCAAAGCGCGGCCAGACGCCGCGGGCGTTAGCGATTCCGATCAGAAGCCCGGCGCAAAGAACTCCGGAGACGAGAGCCGCAACCGAGCTGCTTACCGAACTGTTGGCCGGGCGGTGGACCGGGCCTCCGGACGAAGCGTTATCGCCGGCGGACTGGTTGGAAATCACGTCAGAGCCGGGCCCGAGATGTCCGTAATTCGTGCTAGAAGGTACGTGCAAATCAGCGCCTGGCGCGGGATTCAGTGATTCAGACGGCGCATCGGATGAAGACGGAAAGACTTCCATATAATGTCGAGTCTAGGGAACGAATGGAGTCAGGGTAAAGTTACTTCGGTCTACGACCGCCAAGAATGGCGCGAGACTGCACCATTCGCACGTCAGATCTTTCACGCGCGGATTTATCCGGCGTTTATTTTCCGCGCGTATCGTGTTCATGCGTATCGTGCTCAGGAAAAAAGAACTCCCAAGGAGAGAATCATGTCTTCAGGAATTGCGAGGCGAGTCTGTGGTCCGGCGCTGGCTGCGGCGATGCTGTTTGGAGCAGTGCCGGCGGCATCGGCGGCGGGATATCACGTAGTACAGACGTATACGGTGGGCGGTGACGGAGGATGGGATTATCTGATCGGGGACGCGGAAGCCCGGCGGATTTACATTTCGCGCGGGACGCACGTCATGGTGCTGGACGCGGACACAGGTAAGAGCGTGGGCGACATTGCCGACACACCGGGCGTGCATGGTATTGCACTGGCGCCGGAACTGGGACTGGGCTTCACCAGCAACGGGCGCGAGGGCACGGTGAGCGTGTTCGATCTGAAGACGCTGGCGACGAAAAATAAAGTGAAGGTCGGCGAGAATCCGGACGCGATCCTGTTCGATCCGTTTTCGAAGCGCGTGTTTACGTTCAACGGACGAAGCCAGGACGCGACGGCGGTGGATGCGGCCAGCGGCAACGTGCTGGGCACGATCAAGCTGGATGGGAAGCCGGAATTCGCGGCCAGTGACGCCAAGGGCAGGATTTACGTCAACATCGAGGACAAGAGCGAACTGGTGATGATTGATCCGAGCAAGCTCGAGGTGCTGCAGAAATGGCCGCTGGCGCCATGCGAGGAACCGAGCGGACTTTCGATGGACCGCAAGAACCGGCGGCTGTTCGTGGGCTGCGACAACAAGATGATGGCAGTGGTGGACGCGGACAGCGGCAAGGTGCTGGCCACGCCGGCGATCGGGGAGGGCGTGGACGCGACCACGTTTGATCCGGAAACCGGCCTGGCGTTTGCATCGTGCGGACAGGCGGGCGCGCTGACCGTGGTGCATGAGGACTCTCCGGAAAAATTCTCGGTGGTGGAGAATGTGCCGACGCAACTGGGCGCGCGCACGCTGGCGCTGGACGGCAAGACGCACAACGTGTGGGTGGTGACGGCGAAGTTCGGGCCTCCGCCGGCGGCGACGGCGGAGAATCCGCACCCGCGGCGCACGATTCTTCCCGATAGTTTTGTGGCGCTGGTGGTCGGGAAATAGGCGGAGGAAATGAAAGCCGGAGCGCAGAGGATCGCGCTCCGTTTGCGCCGGAAATCAGGCGGCGCGGTCGGGCTTGGATTCACTCGATGCCGCCGGGCCGGCGGCGTCGAGGCAGATGCGCGTGACGCGGGCGGTTTCCTGAATCAAATCGCGGCTGCAAGGCTCGCCTTCACCGGCCATCACCGAACCGGCGGCGAGGGCGAAGCGCAGGGCGTCGGCCTGATCATCGAAGTAGAGAACTACCTGTCCCGACATAAAATACTTCTCCCGGTGGGCCGGAGCGTGCAGCCCGGTTGCAGACGAGTGCGAGACGAAGGGCGCGAGTGCTTGTCCTACGATTGCTTGTCCTACGATTGTCCGGGACGGGCGCGGGACGGTGAAAGTGCTTTTCTTGATTCTCGCGTCGCCGGAAGTACGTGGGGCGAGGGCATGAGCCATGCGGGTGCTGATTTCCATGCTGCGCGGAGTGAACGTGGGCGGGCACCATCGGATCAAGATGGCTGACCTGTGCGCGATTTATGCCTCGCTCAAGCTGGCCGATGCGCGGCACTATCTGCAGAGCGGGAATGTGATCTTCCGCTGCGGCGCGGCGGATGCCTCGCGGCTGAGCGGGAAAATTGCGGATGCGGTGGAACGCAAGGCGGGATTTCGTTGCGACGTGATCCTCCGAACGACGGAGGAGTTGCGGGCGACTGTAAAGAAGAATCCATTTGCCAAGCGCGGGCTGGATCCGGCGAAGCTGCTGGTGGATTTCTTAGTGGATGAGCCGAAGGGCGAGGCGCAGGCCACGCTGGCCGGCGTTAAGCGGGACATGGAAGAGATGCACCTGATGGGGCGGGAACTCTATATTTATTTTCCGGACGGAGCGGGAAAATCGAAACTACAGTGGGGGGCGGTCGAAAAGAAGCTGGGAACGACGGGCACAGCGCGGAACTGGAACACGATCACGGAATTGCTGGCGATGGCGGAGGAGATGGAAAGGTAGGGGGGAAATCCCCACTTCTCGCGCAAAAGGCGCGCGAGAAATGGGACACGCCGGCAACATTCGGAACGGCACAAATGGCGAAGCAGATTCCTCAAGCGAGGAATCGCTTTCGGAAGGACAAGAAATAAGAATCCCCACTCAAGCCGCAAAGAACACGGCTTGAATGGGGCACCCGCGAGTGATTGGTCGGTTAGTAAAATCCCCACTTCTCGCGCAAAAGGCGCGCGAGAAATGGGGCACCCGGCAACATTCGGAACGACAAAAATGGCCAAGCAGATTCCTCAAGCGATGAATCGCTTTCGGAATGACAAAAAATAAAAATCCCCACTCAAGCCGCAAAGAACACGGCTTGAATGGGGCACCCGGCAACATTCGGAACGGCACAAATGGCCAAGCAGATTCCTCAAGCGATGAATCGCTTTCGGAATGACAAGAAATAAGAATCCCCACTCAAGCCGCAAAGAACACGGCTTCGATGGGGCACCCGCGAGTGATTGGTCGGTTAGTAAAATCCCCACTTCTCGCGCAAAAGGCGCGCGCGAGAAATGGGGCACCCGGCAACATTCGGAACGACAAAAATGGCGAAGCAGATTCCTCGAGCGATGAACCGCTTTCGGAATGACAAGAAATAAGAATCCCCACTCAAGCCGCAAAGAACACGGCTTGAATGGGGCACCCTCTTCTTCCTCTTCTTCTTCTTTACTTCTTTCTCACCTGCAACCTGCGCTCTCACCTCCAACCTCCCAGGAAAAATTCTTCAATCCGCCATTTTGGCGATGTGTACGTCGAAGCCGGTTTTAGGCAGGAGCGACGTAATGGCGAAGGCTTTGAAGCCGTCGCCGGTAATTTCGCTATGGCGATAGACGCCGGGCTCGCGTTCGATGGTTTCGTGGCGGCCCTCGAGATCTTCGAGGAAGGCCTGGGCGCGGGTCAGGCTGACTTCCACGTCCTTGGCGCGAGTGACGACGGCTTCTGAGGCGTAGGAGCGCACCAGCTTAGGCCAATATTTTTCGAGCAGATCGGTGCTGGCGAAAACATCGGCCCAGATAATGCGTCCGTTCACCGCAACTACGACTCCGACGGCGTGGCGGTCGCGCAACTGGCCGATGAGGCTGCGATAGTTTTCCTCGAGCGGGGCGGCGACGGCATCCACCTGCTTTTTGACTTCCTCATTTTCCATGAGCTTCGCATAGGAACTGGTGGCCATGACTTCCTGCGTGGTGGTGGCAGGCGCGGGAGCGGCGGCGGCGACCTGGACGCGGACGGCATCCTGCTGCTTGCGAACTTCGCTCCACACCAGAGCCTGATCTTTGTTGGCCATGGCTTTGGCGCGAACCGAAGGCTGAGCCATCATGGTGGTCGGCAGTGGAGCCACGGTGGTGGGAACTCGGCCGCCCTCAGCGGACACGGCAACAGGCCCGCCGACGGTTCCGCCAGCGACGCCAGACGCGAGACCGTTAGTAGTCGGGATTCGATTAGCCGCGTAGGTGGCTTCGGAGGTGTTGAAGTGATCGCTGGTCGCAACCCAGCGTCCGGGCTCGACGCAGAACACGCCGAGATCAATGGGATCGCTTTGGGGAGGGATGATGCGGTCTTTGCCGATGACGCGATCCTGCTTGCCGCCGGTGACGATTTCGCCGGCGAGCAGGAGCAGCGGCCGCGACGAGTTGTTGACCAGCACGAGCGTGTTGACGCGCGCGCCCTCGTGCTGCACGGGAGCGGGGCCGCGACGAAGCAGTCCCTGGGCCGCGCCGGATTCGGTGACGACGACTTCGCCGGAGCGCAGGCCTTCGTCGAGCGTGAGAAATTCTCCCGTGGGATAGGACTTCGAAGAAACCACGGGAAAGATCGTGAGATTGCCGTGGCGGATGGGATCGAGGACCTTGTATCCCGAAGACCCTACGACCTCGCCGGCCTGGGCTTCGCGGTGATCGGCGACGACGAGGCCGGAAACGATCAGAAGCGCCATGACGATCAGGAAAATTTGTGGACGCAAATTGGAGAAACGGAAACGCGAATCTACCCGAGCGGATTGCCAGCTCAACATGAGTGAACCCTCCTGACGGACGCGCGCCCGATCCTCGGGGGGAGGGCCGTCCGGCCCCGGCAACCGCAGGGTCGGATGGTGGGGCGCGCTGTCCGTCTCGCCTCGTTGAAAAGAACGCGAGTGGAGTTGAGGCTTGCGGGGAAAATTGCCGCTTCTGCCAAAGGCGGGCAGAAGTGGGGAACCCCCTGTCGAGCTGCGCTCGACCTGACAGCCGAGGGCGGCTGTCCCTACGCGCGGCCGCTCGAGGCGACAAATGGAGAAGCAGATTCCTCAAGCGATGAATCGCTTTCGGAATGACAAACAAAGTGAAAAATCCGCGCTCAAGTCAAAGGCGGGCGTGGATGGGCACCCGGGAGTCGGCGTGGATTGCTCCCGCGAGAGGCCGTCTTGCCGGGAGGTCCCTCGGCCCGCGAAGAAAAGCGCGGGCTCTCGGGATGACCCCGAAGAGAGTGGGCCGCGAAGAAACTTGCTGTTGACGGGTGTTGGAGCCATAACGAAGCACTGCTCAGGCGTCTAATAAATTGGTAGCATCAGGGGGAACGCGGACGAGGCTGGCGGAAAGGCCGGCTTCGCGATCTCCGCTCCCGGGCAGCAACCGCGCATGACTTCGCCGAAGCCCAGTTCTGCCATCCAGGCGGTCGTCAATGAGTTGATGGCGGAGCTTTGCGAAAAGAGTGGATGCGAGAAATTCGGCCTGAGCCGCGAGGCGTTCGCGGTGACACTCCGCGAAGTGGGAGCGAAGCAGACGGCGGAAGATGCGCCGGAGAAGGAACTGCGGACATTTTTTCTGAGCCTGCGGGTGGAGGAACTGGCGCTGGCGCGGGCCTGCGCTGCGGGCAGCAATGCGGCGTGGGAAGTTTTTCTTACGCGCTTCCGGGAGAAGCTTTATCAGGCAGCGCTGCGCATTGCGCGCGAAGACTCAGCGGCGCGCGACCTGGCGGACACGCTCTACGCCGATCTCTACGGCATGAGCACGCGCGAGGGCGAGCGCAGGTCGAAGCTGGCCTCTTATACCGGACGCGGATCGCTCGAAGGCTGGCTGCGCACGGTGCTGGCGCAGGAATATGTGAATCGCTACCGGCGCACGAAGCGGCTGGTAAGCCTGGACGAGGAATCGGAGGAAGGCGCACAGTTCGCGGCACCCGATCCGGCGCCGCAGACGGCGGCGGATCCGCGGCTGGCCGAGGCCACCGACGAAGCGCTGGCGCTGCTTTCCGGGGAAGACCGCACCGTTCTGGCGGCCTACTATCTGGATGGGCGCACGCTGGCGGAGATTGCGCGAATGCTGGGAGTGCATGAGTCCACGATCAGCCGGAAACTGGACAAGCTGGCGAAGGGATTGCGAAAACAGATTCTGGCTGGGCTGACCCAGCGTGGGATGTCGCGGCGGCAGGGGGAAGAAGCCCTGGAAGTGGACGTGCGGGATCTGGACCTGGATCTGCGGCGAAGCCTGATGCAAGATTCGGCAGGTGCGGCGTTCTCTACAAAGACGAAGCAGGCCCGGGTCCGCGAGGGTCCGGGCTGAGGCAGGGGTTCGGGTTCAGGGGTTGGGGCGGGAAAACGACGAGCGGAGAAGTAAAAGCAGGACGAACTCAGAAGCTGAGATGGAAAAGATTCCCAACATCGTGCGGCAGCGGATGCAGGCGACGGCGGTGACGGCGCGGCATCCGGAGGCGGACGTGCTGACGGCGTTCGCCGAGAATTCGCTGTCGGCGATGGAACGCGAGAACGTGTTGGAGCATCTGGGGCGTTGCGCGGAGTGCCGTGACGTGGTCGCGCTGGCGCTGCCGGAGATGGAAGCTGAAAGTGTGGTGGCGCGGCCGGTGCGAGTGCGCGCCGGATGGCTGGCCTGGCCGGGGCTGCGCTGGGGACTGGCGGTGGCTGGAGTCGCGGTAGTGGCGTCGGTTGGAGTGGTGCAGTATCAGAAACACACAGCGTCATCGGCGCAGATGGCGAAGGCGGGGCCCCCGACGTTGTATTCGGCAGAAAAAAGTGCGGCTCCGGCGAATGCGAATTCGGATTCCGATAAAGGTAGAGTGGCGACGCAACTTTCGGCGCCACCGCCTCCAGTTCCGCAGAGGGTGGGTCCGGGCGTGACGAGTGGGGTGCCGACGGGCCGGCAGTCAGCGGAGCAAGGGTCAGCGGAGCAAGGGTCAGCCAAGGACGCGTTAAAGCAGTTGCCGACGACGAATCAGATGGTCGCGGCTGCGCCCTCGCCAACGCGAGTCCCTCAGCTGAATATGCCCGGGGCCGGCTCGGGAGCTATGGGTGGCGTAATCGGCGGCCCTGCGCGTTCGCGTGTGGGCGGTCCGAACCCGCCGCAGCAGTGGCAGCAGCAGGCGCAAGTGCAGGCCGTTGCTCCCGCCGGCAACGCGCAGCCGAGCGCCGCGCATGAGGCGGAGTCGGAGACGGCGACGGTTGCGGACAACGGCGCTGCAGACGCTTCCGCGCAGCCGGCGCAGCAGTTCGATTATTCCTCGGGCGTGGGCAAGGCGAAGCCGGTGCCCAGCGCTCGCGCGGCAGCGCCGAGTCCGGCACTGGCAAAGAGCGCGGCCGCTGTCAGCACGGTGGCTCCCGGGCAGATGAACGGATTGGTCGTGGACCCCTCGGGCGCGGTGGTGGCGAATGCGCGCATCACGGTGCAGGGATCGAACGTGAAAGCTCCGGCGACAGCCACGAGCGATCACCAGGGGCGATGGGCGATCGCGGGGCTGCCTTCGGGCAATTACAAAGTAGAGGCGACGGCGCAGGGATTCAACACGGCCCGACTCGATGTCAACTACGACGCGAACCAGGCGGCGATGTATCGTTTTCCGCTGAGCGTGGGCAATGTATCGCAGACGGTGGAAGTGGCATCGGCCGCCGCGCAACTGCAGACTCAGGCGGCCCAGGTCGGAGGCACGATCACCGGCAAGGAAGCACAAGAGCTTCCCATGAATGGCCGCAACTTCACGCAACTGACTAGCCTGGTGCCGGGCGCGGCGCAGCAGCAGACCTACTGGACAATCACGGCTGCGGGAACGCTGCAACGGTCGTTTGATCAGGGCAAGACCTGGCAGGATGTGAATGTGACCGAGGGCATGGCGGGGCCGGTGAATAGTACGGCGCTCATGGTGATGTCGCAGGACTCGAAGGCGCCGGCAAAAGTGAAGAAAGCGAAGGCCGCGAAAAACGGATTTGAGTTCCGCGCGGTGGCAGCCAACGGGGCCGATGTCTGGGCCGGGGGCTCGTGGGGGCTGCTCTACCATTCGCTCGACGCGGGCAACACCTGGACGCGCGTGCTGCCGCAGGCGGGCGGAAATTCTCTTTCGGGAGACATTGTCAGCCTGCAGTTCCCCGACGCGCAGCACGGCAGCGTGACGACATCTGGTGCGGAGACGTGGACCACCGGCGATGGCGGCCAGACCTGGCAGCGGCGGTAGCGTCCGGCTTTTTTTACCTCGCGCTTTCCAAGCGCCGCTAACTCATTACCAAAGTGACGTTTACACAAAATTAGCGGACTCTTATGCTCGTTGTGTGGTTTGGCAGTTCTGGGGGAGGGCTGCCGAGGCGTCCTGGACTTTCAAAAGTCGAGGGCGCTTTTTCTTTTTTGGTGGCTCCGTTCCGACTCAAGCCGAAAGCGGGCTTAAATGGGGCACGCGGTAGTCGGTTTAGGTCGCTCCCGCGGAAGGCCGTTTTGCTTGGAGATCCCTCGGCCCGCGAAGAAGAGCGCGGGCTCTCGGGATGACCTCCGAGATAAATGTTGTCCGCTTCCGGTCCCATTCAAGCCAAAAGCGGGCTTGAACGGGGCGCCCGGCTTCGGAATGAGAACGAAAAGCAGATTCCTCGCGCGATGGGACTGCGCTCGGAATGACAACAACTAGACCCGCTCAAGCCAAAAACGGCTTGAATGGGGCACCCGGCTCTCGGGATGACCTCCACACCGTTCGTTGTATAGCGCTCAGGAGTCACCGGATGCCGACCTGTCGAAGCGTAGCTGCATCAATTCCTCGTCAATGTAGCGGCCGCCGACTTTGAGGGCGCGGGGCTCGCGTCCATAGGTTTCAAATCCTAACGACCGATAGAGCTTTGCCGCCGCGGCCTGGGTGGTCGCGACCGAAATCAGGATCTGCTCGACGCCTGGGATGGCGGCAGCATGCGCGAGCAGCGCTTCGAAGATCTTGCGGGCCAGTCCCTGGCCGCGGTGCGCGGGCGTGACATAGACGCCCCAGACTCCGCCCTTGTGCCGGCCCTTAGCGGATTTCTCGCGATAGAAACCGGCCATGCCGGCGAGTTGGCCGTGGTCGAATGCGCCGACGATGAAGAATTCATCCCGGCTGGCGGCGATGCGGCGACGAACTTCTTCGACGGAAAGCGTGTGCTCGTCTTCGATGGACGCGCCGAAGGCTTCGGGATCGCGCGCGAGCGATTCCTGGCGGAGCCGCCACCACTCGGCAGCATCGTCGGGCGTGAGAATGCGAATGTCCATGGGGTGCGGGTGATCCTTCCGGGAAAGTCTATCGCGGCGGAGCCGGCGGCGACGCGGCAGATTGCGACTGCGAGGCGCGGCACGCAGCGCAGTAGCCGCCGATCTCCAGCCGCGAGACCAGGATGTGGAAGCGGCAATCTTTTTCGACCTGATCTTTGAGCCGCTCGAAGCTGGCGCTGACGAATTCGGAAATCTTGCCGCAGCGCAGGCAGGCCATGTGGATGTGATCGCTGCCGATGCGCCGCTCGTAGTAATGGCCTTCGCCGTTGAGGTGCATGAGGTCGAGTTCATCAATCAGACCGTGGCGCTTTAGCAGGCGCAGAGTGCGGTAGACGGTGCTGCGGTCCACGCTGGAGTCGAGGCGCTGCGCCTTGCGCAGAATCTGGGCGGCGTCGAGGTGCTTGCTGGCGGTTTCCATGACGCGCAGGATGGCGCGGCGCTGGCTGGTCATGCGGATGCCGCGCTCGGCGAAGTGGGCCTGCAGGCGTCCGGGCATTTCGGTTTGAGGAAGCGGCATGAGGGCTGCTTAGTCTCTGAGTCGCAACTGGTCGCAACGTGAGTGCGACGGTTTTTTGCGCCGAAATTGGACAGAGATGCGCCCAACCCGGCATGATGAGAATGCTACATCCAGATGCGACTCAGTTGCAACTGGAACTACGAGACATCGTAGATCTTATGCCGGCAAGTTTCTTGATGAGACAAGTGCTCGGGATGTGCCGCGGGGCTGTCGCGGTTCTGGCCGCAGGGTGGATCCTGCTGATGTCGGGCGCGCCACGCGCGCAAGCGCAAGAGAGCCCTTACATCGTGACCTACGACCACTATCTGGAGGAGCCGGGAAGTCTCGAAGTCGAATATTACTCAACCTTCGGCACCCAGCGCGGCGGCAACGATTTCCATGCCTACTGGACGGAGTTCGAATACGGCGCGACCGCCTGGTGGACGACCGAGGTGTATCTGGATGGACAGACCACGTTCGGCGACAGCACGATCTTTACCGGCTTCCGCTGGGAGAACCGCTTCCGGCTGCTGGCGCGCGAACACTTCATCAATCCGGTGCTCTATGTGGAGTACGAGCAGACCAGCGGCGCCGACAAGATTCTGAAGGAAGTCGAAGGGCACGACGTGGAAGCGGACTATGCGGCGCCGAACTGGCTGGCGCGGAAGGAGCACGATCACGAACTGGAGTCGAAACTGCTCCTCTCGAAGACCTTCAAGGGATGGAATGTGGCTGAGAACACGATCGCGACGAAAAATATGACAGGCGGGATTCCGTGGGAGTTCGGTTACGCGATTGGTGCGAGCCGGCCGCTCGGGCTGAAAGCTTCGGCGAAGCGTTGCAGTCTTTGTGTCGAGAATTTCATCCTCGGCGCCGAGATGTATGGGGGACTCGGGGACCGCTACAGCTTCGGACTGCCGAATACATCGCATTACTTGGCGGCGGTTGCGGCGTGGAATCTGCCGTCGGACTGGACGCTGCGCCTTTCGCCGGGCTTCGGGCTGAATGACAACAGCCATCGTTTCTTGTTGCGCTGGGGCGTGTCGCGGGAATTTTCAGGATTCGGCGCCGCCGTCGGGCGATGGCTGGGAGGACGGAGATGAGGGCCGGGAAGCTGGCATGTATCGTTGCGTTCGCTGTATTGATCTGTGGACTGGGGCAGGCCCAAGGCCCGATGCCAGCGAAAGGCGCTTCGGTCCACGATCGTTCAATCTATGAAGAACTGACGAAAGCGCCAAAGAAAGCTGCGAGGCGCATCAATCCGCTGCAGCGCGACCCCGAGGCCGTGGCGGCGGGAGCGAAGCTGTTCGATCTGCATTGCGCGGAGTGTCATGGAGAACTCGCCGAGGGCGGAAAGAAAGCGCCCAGCCTGCGCGCGCCCGAGGTGCAGCAAGCGGCTCCCGGAACACTGTTCTGGCTGCTGACGAACGGGGTGGTCCGGCGCGGTATGCCGGTCTGGTCGAAGCTGCCGGAGCCGCAGCGCTGGCAGCTGGTGAGTTACATCAAGTCGCTGACTCCGGCGGAAAACCCGGCTCAGAGCCAGCCGTGAAGGTCTGCCGAGCCTGCTCCATGAGGGAATCCGGGCCTTCAACCCGAGTTTGCGACCTTTCGAGTGCCCCGAGCATCCAATTCCCGGTGCTAAAATAGTGGGTTGGCTCGGTTCTGTCGAGACGCTCATCATTATCAGCGGCAGCAGCGAGGCCGGGCTTTCTGGCTCAACTCGCAGAAATCATTTTTCGCAGAACCGGAGTTTCGCAGAACGCGGCAGTGCCGCCGGAGAAGCGTCGCTCGGCGGTGCGGAAACTTTCTAGAGGAGAAAGAAAATGGCAGGTAATGGAATTGTCGAAGTGACCGATGCGAACTTCGACCAGGATGTTTTGAAATCGGACAAGCCCGTGCTGGTGGACTTCTGGGCGACCTGGTGCGGCCCGTGCCGCGCGATCGCTCCGATCGTCGAGGAGCTGGCCACGGAGTTTCAGGGCAAGATCAAGATCGGCAAGATGGATGTGGATTCGAACAGCGCCACGCCGATGCGCTATAAAGTGACCGGCATCCCGACGCTACTGGTGTTCAAGGGCGGACAGGTCGTCGAGCAACTGGTGGGCTATCGTCCGAAGGACGCCATCGCGCAGGCCCTGAACAAGCACATCGGGTAAGCCGCCGGTAGTGAGAAGCGAGTTTTTAGGAAATCAACGCCTGGGACTAGTCCCGGGCGTTTTTTATTTTTGTCGCGGAAATCTCCGGAGCTACAATTCCGGTATGAGCCGAAGCATTAGCATTTCTTACGCTTCTTACGCCGTGCTGTTCGCCTGCTTGCTGGGTGCGCCGCGTTCGGCAACGGCGGAAAACGACAACAACGTAGAGCGGCATCTGCGGGATCAATACCAATTCAAGATACTCGTGCTGCGCGGGTTCTATAGCGGCACGGCGCTGCATTACGACGCCGATGGCGCTCTACGCGAGGGCGGCAGCGCGGGCGACTGGACGGAGCATGGGGTGGTCCAGGTCAACGATTTCAAGGTCAGGAGAGATCGGCTCGTGATTCGAGGAGGCAGGATTCACTATATCTGGACGCGCGACGGCATGACCCGGTTGCACGAAGTGGACGGGAAGGGCAAGCCTGACAAAGACGAAAAGAAAAACCGCGACCTCGAAATTGCAGCTGAGATCGGGCCGGGCGGGATGACCGAGCAGGCGGTGGACGCGATCATGGCCAAGATCTTCCTGAGTGCGAACGACAACTTTGCCGATGTGGTTCCGGATTACTGGAAGCCTTGCGTGCGCGCCGCGCTCAATGCCGACGGCGAGCAGAAGTTGCCCCGATGCGTATTCTCGCCCGAGTTCCTGGGCGTTCCGGGAGTGGCACACGCCTCCGATTCGCCGGCGAAGCTGGAGCCGCAGTCTCCACCGAAAATCCAGCATTTCGGACCGCGGTCGCCTCAGCCGCCGGTGGAGGCGAATGGCGTCTACAAGGTTGGACGGGGTGTCAGTGCTCCCAAGGCCATTTTTATGCCGAATCCGGAGTTCAGCGAGGAAGCG
>Ga0070733_10000349_pt1 | contig 38661 bp, 34 predicted proteins | sample Coa_R1_9_FD_66450 | JGI IMG/M metagenome (GOLD analysis project Ga0070733, IMG submission 66450) | Surface soil microbial communities from Centralia Pennsylvania, which are recovering from an underground coalmine fire - Coalmine... | ecosystem: Environmental > Terrestrial > Soil > Unclassified ... | reverse complement strand
GGTCGCTGGTTCGCATAGATTCACTTGCAGAGCACACTGGACCAATCGGTCTCTTTCCATCAGAGGCGCAGTGTGTTGGAATCACGATTGGTGATCACGAATTGGCCACGCAAGTCGAGAATTCGCTCCAGCCTCTCGAGACTTCCTTAACCACCACGCCAGCAGGCCCGGAAGTGTCTGTTGTAATTCCTTGCTTGAACGAGGCGAATTCCCTGGCAATTTGTATTGGGAAAGCGCTTGAAGCATTTCGCAATGCCGGCCTGAGTGGAGAGGTGATTGTTGCAGACAACGGCTCGACGGATGGCTCTGTCGAAATTGCCGAATCGTGTGGAGCGGTGGTTGTGCGTGTATTTGAGCGCGGATACGGCGCGGCGTTGAAAGCCGGGATTCGCGCATCCCGTGGGCGTTTTGTGGTGATGGGCGACGCGGACGACAGCTATGATTTCTCGGCAGTACCTGATTTTGTCCGGGCGTGGAGGGAAGGAAACGATGTCGTGATGGGAAATCGTTTTCTTGGAGGCATTCACAGCGGCGCGATGCCCTGGCACCACAAGTACATTGGCAATCCCGGGCTAACCGGCCTTCTGAACGTGTTGTTTCGCACGGGGGTGGGGGACAGCCATTGCGGGATGCGCGGCTTCTCCCGTGAAGTGTTCGACCGGATGGATCTGCGAAGCTCGGGAATGGAATTCGCATCGGAGTTTGTGATCAAGGCGGGCCAATTGGGCGCGCGAATCACAGAGATACCCGTCGCGTTATGGCCCGACAAGCGCGGACGACCACCTCACCTGCGAAGTTTCCGGGATGGCTGGAGACATCTGAGGTTCATGCTTCTTTACGCTCCGAACTGGCTTTTTTTGTTGCCGGGCGGATTTCTGTTTCTTGTGGGGCTGGTGCTGGTCTTCTGGCTCCTGCCCGGCCCACGGCAGATTAGCCCGCACGTCATACTGGATTTGCACACTATGATTTTCGGGGTGTTCTTTACATTGATGGGGGCACAGATTATTTCGGTCGGGTTCTTTGCGAAAGTGTTCAGCTATGCGGAGCGGTTTGACCGGAGGTCGGTGTCGCTTCGCCGGTGGCTGCATCGTGTCCAACTCGAGGATGGTTTATTGATAGGGGCCATCGCACTATTCGCAGGCCTGGGTGGAGATGCCTGGGTCACACTGCAATGGGCGAAGAGCGGATTTGGGCCGTTGTATGACGTGCGCGAGGTCCTGTTCTGGTCCATGTGGATGTTCCTAGGGGTGCAGGTGATTTTTGCTTCTTTTTTCCTGAGCATGCTCGGCATCAGCCGAAGCACATATATCGGCGACACCGAGTTGCCGCATGACCACTAAACCCAGATTAAAACTTCTTGGCAAGGCGCACGGCCGGCTGGTCCACGGGCGGCGAATCGAAGTTCTTGGGGAGCGGATTGCAGCCTTAATTCGTCCCGGCTGGCGGCTGTTGGATGTTGGTTGCGGCGACGGAAAACTGGATGCGATCTTGCGATCCCGTGTGAACGGACTGGAAGTAAGCGGAGTGGAGGTGCAACCGCGTGAGGACTGCGCGATCCCATGCACCGCGTACGACGGAGTCCACCTGCCGTTTCCCGAGAATTCTTTCGATGCATGTTTATTCGTGGACGTCCTGCACCACACCACTGACCCGCTGGCCGTGATTCAGGACGCATGCCGGGTCAGCCGGGAGTTCGTGATCATAAAGGACCACCTGTCGGAAGACGCATTTGATCACGCGACATTGCGGTTCATGGACTGGGTGGGAAACAAGCCGCACGGTGTGCTGCTCCCCTACAATTATCTGTCGAGCGCCGGCTGGCGGGACCTATTCAGCAACGCCGGCCTGAAGCAGGTTTCCACACAAAAGGATTTACCGATTTATCCACCACCGTTCTCGATGATCTTTGGGCGAAAACTGCACTTCATTTCTCTTCTGAAAAACTGAACCATGATAATTTCCCAAGTCGAAAAGACTCAGGAGCCCGGGCACTGAAAGCTAACTCTGCTGAGGATTCACCAAGGGCCTTGGCTGGTGTGAACGTGGACGAAAGGCATGAAAGTACCATCGCAGATAAAGCGGCAGCCAGTGCCACAGACGGAAGCGGGATTCCCCCTGGGAGCGGTCTTGCCAAGTAGTGGGCAGCTCCACAATCCGGTAGCCCTCGAGGAAAGCCTTGACGGTGATTTCGAGGCTGATTTCAAATCCTCCGCGACTCTCAATACTCATGGAACGGAGCATTTCAGCATCGTAAAGTTTGAATGCGTTGGTTGCGTCGCTTGTCGGCAGTCGCCTGAGCCAATGCAAAGTGATGCCGGCCCATCTGGAAAGATTTCGCTTCAGGAACGGGCCTCCCACCATCCGTCCGCCCGGCATGTACCGGCTGGGCGACACCAGATGAAACCCCTGGCGGTATAAGTCGGCCATTTGATCGACAATATTAAGATCGTCGGAAAGATCCCCCATAACTACGAGAACCGGCCCGCGTTCCACGGCCCGGAATCCGGTCAGGATCGCGCCGACAACGCCGCGCCGGACGGAATTCTTGACCAAATGGAATCGGCGGTCGCCCTCGCTGATCACTCTTTGGACTACAGGAATCGTATTGTCCTCGTCGAAGTCATAGATGACGAAAACCTCGAAGGGAGAGTGAATTGCACTAATGAGAGCGGATCGAAGCTGGGGGAAATTCGCGCCCTCATTGTACACAGGGATCACGATGTGGAGGGGGGGCGTCATTAGATCTGCTCGGTGCGAATCTGTTCCGCAATCCATGGGATGACTTCATCCAGGATTTCCGCCAACTGAGTATTCGCGTGAAACCCGAGCACTCTCTCGGCTTTGGAGACATTGGGTGACCGCATTTGAACGTCGTATTCATACGGAGAGTCCGAGACGTAGCGGAACGGTTTGCCGCCCTTGTGAATCTTTTCCCAGATTACGCGGCTTAGCTCGATCACGGATGTAGCGACGGGGGTGGAGAGGTTGAAATCCTCATTCAGTGCTGAAGGGTGCTCGATACACAGGCGAATGCCACGGGCCAAATCGCCGCCGTAGGTGTAATGGCGGATCTGCGACCCCGAACCAAGAATATGAAGAGGGTCCTGGCCCCTCAGGATTTTTTGCACCAGATCGGGCACCACATGTGACATCGCCAAACGCAAATTGCCGCTGGAGATGTTTGAGTCTCGAATGGCCCTGCGCTCGCCAATCCCCACGCAGTTAAATGGGCGCGCAATGGTGTAAGGCAGGCCATATTGTTCGAGCGCGCCCTTGGCAAAATACTCCGTCGCAAGTTTTTGAAACCCGTAAGTGGAGAGAGGAGGCGGAGAGCGGCGGACTGCCTCCTCGGGGGTTGGGAATTCGGTGGCGCTCTCAAACACCATGCTTGAAGAAAGGACTGTAATTTTCATTAGACGGGAATGCCGATGGGCATGAATGGCGGCGTCGAAGGCGGCTGCCGTGATGCGTTCATTTTCGGCCAGGAGGTCGTAAGCGAATGCGTGAAAATAGGAGATGCCGCCGATCATGGCCGCCCCAGCCACGAAATGATCGCAATCTTTTAGAAGCGCCTTCAATAATTCGACGTCTTTTGCATCACCTTCCACAAGCCGGTATCGCGGATTGGAGTCGTAAGATTTTTCAACCCTTCCGTACTTGCTGAAATTGTCCAGACCGGTGACTTCATATCCGGAACCCAGCAACTCGGAAATCAAGTAGCCAGCGATAAAGCCGGCGGCGCCTGTCACCAGTATTTTCATGGATTAGTTATGCGACCGGGGCCGGTGTGGCATATAACGATTCCACTTTGCGGGCGCTTTCGGTTTTCCAAAAGTTCCAGATGTCCATCACGACCTTGTCCGGCGAGATCTCCAGGTCACGGTACACGGTGTGGGGCGCACCCAAAATGACCACATCGGAGTTCTGGATGGCTTGATCCAGCGGCACCAGCGTCGGGTCGGGCACGTAAGGGTCGGTGCAAAGAACTTCGCTGGCCTCCAGTTTCAACAGGTTTCGGAGTTTGTAGGAAAGGCTCTCGCGATAATCGTCGGAGTCGGCTTTGAATGCCATCCCCAGGATGGAAATGCGCCGCGAGGATAAACCGGAGCGCCGGAGCTGTTCTACGATGAAATTCGGAAGGCCCTCGTTGATCAGCATGGCCGCGTGGCCCAGAAAGAAATTGTTCTTCGCAAAGGCCCCCAGATGGAGCGTGTCCTTTAACAAACAGGGTCCCGCGGCGAAGCCCGGACGGGCAAAACTTTTCATGCGGGGATAGTCGCGCGTAACAGCGTCATGAATGCGGTAAAAGTCCAGGTCATAGCTTTGCGCCAGCGTATAGAATTGATTTGAAATTGCAAAATTCAAATACCGCCAACTGTTTGAGAACAATTTTGCGAGCTCGGCTTCAATGGGTTGCAGTTCGATTACGCTGGGCGCTAAAGTCAGGAATAAATCGCGCGCAACCTTCATTGCCCCGGGATCAAAAGCCGAAATGAGCTGCGGGAGGGTTGCCAACTCCTCGATGGCGTGCCCCTCAGCTATTCTCTCGGGACAAAAAGCAAGCTGGATTTTCCGGCCGAGCGCGTGAATACGATCATAAATCAGTTTCGTCATTCCCGGATAGACGGTGCTTCGCAAAATTAACATCGCGTCTTCCTTCATCCGGCAGATCACGTCATCCATGATCCGGTACACTTCATTCAGATTTGGACTCAGGTGCCTATCCACGGGAGTGCCGACAACGGTGATCACCACGTCAGCGTGCTGAAGGCAATTGCTATCAAGAGTAGCTACAAGGGACTTGCCAATGTGGCGGCGCAGCAGCACTCCGGCCCCTTCTTCCATGAAGGGCATCTGCCCGGAGTTTATTTGATCAACTCTTTGCTGATCCAGATCCAGCAGAGTGACCCGCATCCCGCGATCAGCCAGCATGATCCCAAGTGGAAGTCCGACGTGTCCGCCTCCACCGACAATTGCGATGTTTGTATTGGGTCTCATTCTCGATTACCAAGGGATCGGGACCGCTTCGCCATTATTCTTCGACGCGTACACGTCCGAAGAAGAATCCTTCCAGCGCCTGAAGACAAGACTCCTAGTGGCTGCTCGCCCAATGGTCGGACCAAGCAGCCGTTAAGAATTCTGGCATGGCGGAGCAAGTGCGTCTACGCTCTCCGGATTCGTTTGTTCCTGATTGGTACAATTGGATGTTGACATCTTTGAATTGTTAATTCAGAGAACGGGCATCGTCTCGCCTGCGATTCAATACAGACACAATTCACGTCTGGCCGCGGGTTTTCACAGAAGCCTTTATTTCTGAGTGACCAGGAAGACTCTGTGGTAGAAGTCTTTCATAGCCACCAATTTCAGCTTGTATCCGCTCCGAAACAGCTTGATGCCCCACCAATCGAGGCCCATTCCGGCATTGCTCGAATACAACAGAAAAGCAGGATGCACTCTTGCGAATTCGTCGAAGTCGTAAACCTGGAGCGGTGTGTAATCCCTCATGACTTGCAGTTCCCTGTCGGCCGTATCGCTACCTGTGTAAATGACTGCTTCGACCGGATCCACGACCGAAACGAATCGCCCGCGCCAATCCGGAGAGGCATAATGTGCGAGTTGCAAGAAATCATGAGGGTGAGAAACAACGACAGGGAGATCCGGATGACCGGCCGAAGCCACCAATTCCTGAACTGAATCAGCTGGAGAAACGAAAATGCGCGGGTAAGAAACCCAAAATCGCCTTTCCTGGAGCGTGAAAGCGAGAAGAAGGGCGAGAATTCCGATAAGGGCGACGCTTTTGCGCTTGATCGGCGGAAGAACGTAACCGGCAGCCAGGGGGAAACCCAGTATTGTCGGCATAACGTACCGCACCGTCATGCCGCCATGAGCAAGATCTGAGACTATGAAACCCACGAAGGGCAGCGCCAGGAATCCCAACGCGAGCGTACGTTCGTGGACTAAATCCACTCCCGCGTATTCCGCGCCGGTGTGGCGGCGCATATCAAACAGCAATTTGACCAATACCATGATTACGGCGAGACCTGCGATGTTTAGGCCCCAAGCGGGTGACAGATTGAAGAACCATCCATAACTGGATTTTGCGCCATCCAGGCTTGGCACCGCCCAGTAGTGCGATCCGTAGTAAGCCCTGAACTTCGACAACAAACTCCAGAAGCCCGCCAGCGGAAGCAACCCGCTAGAGAATGCCAGCCAAACGGTCCAACGCAGTTTCCGACGCCTGACCAAAAGGACAGATTCAGACACGATGAAGGGAAAGAAGGAAACAATCGCATAGTAGTGGAATGCCTGCGCGAGAGCGAAACTCGCGCCCATGAGAATCAACCATGGAATTGCCGGCGCCCGTTGATAGCACACTAAGGCGAAGGCAATGCAGGCCACGACCACGCTGTAGGGCCGGGCTTCCACCGCGTAGGGATCGAAGAGCACTGTAAACAACGGAATCGCGGCACAAATGAACGCAGTCAAACTGTTACTGCGCAATTTTACAAACAGGAACAGGCACAAAGTCACCACGGCGAGTCCGAGAATCGAAGGGATGCGAAAGGAAATCTGTTCATTGACCACGAAGACGGATGCAAGCCGCTCCAGAAGATAATAACCGAGGGGCTGACCGTCTACCGCGTGTGCCAGTGCCTCCCACATCCGGGAAACCCCTGGCTGATGAACGATGACCCAGGTACAAATCTCGTCATACCAGAATGGCTTGGTCAGGGCTTCAAATACGTTTCTGACCGCAGCGTAACCAATGAGAGCGGCCAGTGCCCATGACGAAAGCTTCTCGAAGTCGAAACTGGAAAATGAAGGAGAGGAGTGAGCCATCCCGTTTTCGCTCTGGATACTGGAGGCATTCCTCATGGCGCCGGCAACCTGTTTTCCGTATTTGGCGGGACCGCTATTCCTGGATTATAGGGAGAGAGCAAGGGATGGGAAGTATCAGGTTCAACGATCCACGTCTTTCGTCCTTTGAAATAATCTAAGAGCGCATTCAGGTCGACGCCGGGGATTTCCCTGGCCCAAACAATTTTGGCATGGTCGATGTCCGCCGCGTTGTAGACCCATTCGTGATGGACATTGTGGTGGGTCTGTGAATACCTGACGATCACCAGGTGCTGTCCGTCCATCGCGTCGAGCTGCCCTGCCAATTCAGCTCGCTGCCAGTTCGGCTCGCCCGCACCGAGGCCGTAATTCGTTTTTGGGTCAATCGCTGAATGATAAATGCAAATAGGGACCGCCGCCGCGGTTAGCAAGAAGATCGCCCGCGTTATCCCAATGCCCACCACAGCGCCGCGGAATTTCCACCGTCGGATATGACGGAACATCTGAACCAGCAGGCAAAGAAACGCGGCGAATGCAGGCGCCGCGTAGTGAGGATTGAAATAAATGACGGTCAGCATCATGGCGGCACAGAGCATGAATTGCAGGGCAAGCAGCTGGACGCGACGGTCAAAGAATACGCGGGGAAGCGCCAACAACGGGGTCACCAGGGGAATTCCCAAATAGAAATCCTGAAAATCGGTCACTTTCTTCCAGGAGATGCGCCCAAAGTCTTCCCAGGTGTGCAGGAATTGGTTGCGCGCGTAGTGGTTGTAGAAGACGTCAAACTGATGATTCAAGTATTGCATTGGTTTTTGGCTGGATCCCCAGACAAAATTTGACACGGTCAAATGTTGCTGGTCATCCAGAGTATGGGGAAAGGAAAACGGGCTAAGCGTAACTCTCCAGTTGTAATAAAGGACAAAAACCAACCCAAGCGCCAGCACGGTGCCCAAGGGGATCACTATGTCCCGCGCAGATATCCGCCAGCCGGGACTTTTGCGACTGAAAAGCCAGTACGTCAGTGCAATGGCCACGGGAAGAAAAAAGATCAGCCCCTCAAAAGGACGGCTGTTTGCCAGGATACATGTTCCCAATCCCAGCAGCACGGCGTCGCGGAAACGGTGTTTTCGCAGTATTCGGGGATAAGCACCGATTACCAAAGCGGCACCCAGCGTTGCGACCGCACCGCCCCAATAGCTGTTCATCCAGTAGCTAAAAATTCCGAATTGAAAAAGTGGCAAAGCTGCCCCCAACAAAGCCCACTTCGGAGGGAACCAGCCTTGCAGCATCCACAGTAATGCGGCAAACATCGCGCCCATGCTGAGCAAAACTCCAATCCATGGATTGCCCAGCAACTGACCGAGCGCGATCACCGCCCCCTGCGCGGGAGGATACATTGAAGAGTATGTGGGATGCTGTAAGACATGGAACGTATCGAAGAATATCCACAACGGATGCGGAGGATTTGCCAATCGCCCGTGCGCAAAGGTATCCGCAGCCAGCAGATAACTGAATTCATCGTGAACGCCAGGCGGCCGGATGGGAAAAATCGGTAACAGGCTCAATCGAATCAAGATGGGGACGAAGAAGGCAGTCACCACGGCGAGTTTCTTGTGCGCCGCAAAATGTTCGCAAGCCCTTTCAAGAGGAGCCAACAATGAATTGCCCAGCAGGGGCCAGCACGAAGCCAGGATCAAGGCCGCGGCCAAGATCACCCAATCTGAATTCAATGACCAAATTTCATGTAAAGAGGAGAACATTTTTCAGGAGCGAACCCTCGCGCTTCCAGTAAGGTTGCGCGCAAGATCCATTTCACGTGCGGGCCGGATATATGTCCACCGGAAAGTTTGACTCATGTTTCAAGTCATAACAGGTTTGAAGTTTTGATTGTCCCCACGCAACCAGCCTTCGCACTGAAAGCAAATCCTGGGAATTGCACTCCCCAGAGGTTGCATCATCTCAGGTTCGGAGCTATTCTCGTTTTTCCATTTCGTCCTTGAATCCATTTTCCGGTAGATGGAATCCGCGCAAAATCCGCCAGTAATTGAACCGGGGCACACATACGCCTCGGTCACTGACAAAATCAGCTCCATTGTTCTGAGGAGGCACACCCCCCGAGGGTGGTATTTCGGCTTTGCGATCGCCTTCGCACTGTTGATGCTGCTGAATTACGCGGTGGCTTACCTGCTGATTGCCGGCACGAGAATCTGGGGCATCAACATTCCGATTGGCTGGGGATTCGCCATCGTCAATTTCGTGTGGTGGATCGGGATCGGCCATGCCGGTACTCTGATTTCGGCAATCCTGTTACTGCTGCGGCAGAAATGGCGCACCTCCATCAACCGGTTCGCAGAAGCGATGACGCTCTTCGCGGTTTCGTGCGCGGGGTTGTTTCCCCTGCTGCATATGGGGAGGCCGTGGCTGTTCTATTGGATGGCGCCCTATCCCAACACCATGTATTTGTGGCCGCAATTTCGCAGCCCGCTGGTTTGGGATGTGTTCGCAGTGTCCACGTACGCGACTGTGTCGCTGATGTTCTGGTTTGTGGGATTGATCCCGGACCTGGCTACTCTGCGCGACAAGGCTCGCAAGCGCTGGGCGAAAGTGTTTTACGGAATTTTCGCGATGGGCTGGCGCGGGTCGGCGGTCCACTGGCATCGCTACGAGACTGCGTCTCTATTGCTTGCGGGACTGGCGACTCCGCTGGTGGTGTCCGTGCATACGGTGGTGAGCTTCGACTTTGCCGTCGCCATTGTGCCCGGGTGGCATACCACGATTTTTCCTCCTTACTTTGTGGCCGGAGCGATTTATTCCGGATTTGCGATGGTCATGACGCTTGCGATTCCCATTCGGAAGTTTTACGGGCTGGAAGATTTCATCACCATGAGGCATCTCGAGAACATGGCCAAGGTGATGCTGGCCACGGGATTGATTGTGGCTTACGGCTACATGATGGAAACCTTCGGCGCGTTTTACAGCGGAAACAAATACGACCATTTCATGATGCTGAACCGCTTTGGCGGGCCGTACGCGCCTTTTTATTGGTTGCTGATTTCGTGCAATATTGCCATTCCTCAGTTGTTGTGGATTAAGCGCGTGCGGACAAATGTGGCCAAGCTGTTTGTGATTTCTCTGATTGTGAATGTGGGCATGTGGCTGGAGCGTTTCATTATCGTGGTCACCAGCTTGCATCGCGATTTTCTGCCGTCCGCGTGGGGAATGTATATTCCGACCCGGTGGGATTGGGCGACGTTTGCCGGGACCGTGGGGCTATTTCTGACGTTGTTGTTCCTGTTTATCCGGTTCCTTCCGATTATTTCCATTTCGGAGATGCGTGTGCTGGTGGATGAAACCACGGAGGAGAAGAAAACGAATTAGCGCGCCGGAAAGCGCGGCGTAAATTGATTTTATGGCCCAAGTCTTCCATCGGAGCACCAACACCATTGCCCGGCTGAGCATTTATGGTGCGGCATTTATTATCGCTCTGCTGGGATGGGCGGTTTACGAACTTTCGGCGTCGCCGTATGTGACGGAAGTGAACGTCGCGAAAGACCAGCCGATTCCTTTCAGCCACAAGCATCACGTTGGTGAGCTGGGGCTGGATTGCCGGTACTGCCACACTGCGGTGGAGAATTCTTCGGCGGCGGGGATGCCTCCCACGCAAACGTGCATGACCTGCCATTCGCAGATCTGGGTGAACAGTCCGATGCTGGAGCCGGTGCGCGCGAGCTACCGCGACGACAAATCCATTGAGTGGATTCGGGTGAACGCCGTCCCGGACTTTGTCTATTTCAATCACAGCATCCACGTGAACAAAGGAATTGGATGCGTGACCTGCCACGGGCCGGTGGGTGACATGCCGCTCACCTGGCGCGCGAACACGCTGCAGATGGGCTGGTGCCTGGATTGCCATCGGGCTCCCGAGAAATATGTGCGGCCGCGGGATCAGGTCTTCAACATTCGCTACCAGGCGCCGGAAAACCAGGAGGAGCTGGGGAAGAAGCTGGTGAAGGAATACAAGATTCAGTCGCTCACAAACTGCTCGACGTGCCATAGATGAAATGACCATGAAGCCCAACTCGAATACGCGGATGGATCTGGAAGCGATCCGTGCGAAGCAAGAAGCGTTCGGCGCGAACCGATTGTGGCGCGGGCTGGAAGAATTGGCGGAGACGCCGGAGCATCGCGCGTTTCTGGAGCATGAATTTCCGCACGACCCCGCGCAGGAATCGGATGGGGTGCCGCGGCGCGATGTTCTGAAATGGATGGCGGCCTCGGCGGCGCTCGCTGGGCTTTCGGGCTGCACGAAAATGCCCGACCAGAAAATTGTTCCCTATGTGCGGGCGCCCGAGGAAATTATTCCGGGGAAGCCGCTGTTTTACGCGACTTCATTTGTGCAGCAAGGAGTGGCGACGGGGATTCTGGTTGAAAGCCACATGGGGCGGCCGACGAAGATTGAAGGGAATCCGCTGCATCCGGGAAGCCTGGGCGCGACGGATATTTTTGCACAGGCTTCGATTCTGGATTTGTACGATCCCGACCGGTCGCAATCGGTGATTCACGAGGGGCGCATCAGCAGTTGGACTGCGTTTCTTTCGCAGGTGGCCGATTTGCGGACGAATTTTCTGGCCACCAAGGGCGCGGGTCTGCGGATTCTTACGGAGACGATTACGTCGCCGTCGCTTGGGGCGCAGATTCAGGCGCTGCTAAAGGAGTTTCCACTAGCGCAGTGGCATCAGTGGGAGCCCTGTTCGAGGGCGAATGTGTTGGAGGGCGCTTTAATGGCGTTCGGCCAACGCATGAATACTGTCTACCGAATTGACAAGGCCGACGTGATCCTCTCCCTCGATTCCGATTTTCTATACTCGGGGCCGGGTGCAATGCGCTACGCACGTGATTTCGCAGCGCGCCGAAATGCCGAAGGCGCGCCTTCAAAAATGAACAGGCTCTATGTCGTCGAGCAAGGGGTGACGACGACTGGGGCGATGGCCGACCATCGACTTGCGATGAGGTTTGCGGACATAGGAACTTTCGCGAGCGCGCTTGCTGCGGAATTGCAGGTTCCTCAAGCCAAAGGCTTTGAGGGCCGGAAGAGCATGCAACATAAGTGGATCTCTGCATTGGCGGGAGACTTACTCAAAAACAGGGGAAAGTGCGTCCTGTTAGTCGGTGAAAGTCAGCCGCCCGCGGTTCACGCGATTGCCCACGAGATTAATTCCGCTCTCGGAAGCGTCGGAAACACGTTGATTTATACGGATCCGTTAGAGGCTGTGCCCGATATAGATGAAGGTCTTATGCGGTTGACGAGCGACATGGACGCCGGCCACGTTCAGGCACTGTTCATCTTCGGCGCAAATCCCGCTTACTCTGCACCTGATTTTCTGGATTTTTCTCGAAAGATTCTCAAGATTCCATTTCGCGCCCATTTAGGTCTTTATGAAGACGAAACCGCCGAATTGTGCCATTGGCATATTCCTGCGGCGCATGTCCTCGAATCGTGGGGTGATGCGCGAGCCTATGATGGGACGCTGAGTTTCATCCAGCCGCTCATCGCTCCAATCTACGATGGCAAGACCTCTCGCGGAATTCTTGCCGCCTTTCAAGGACAATCGGACAAAACTGACTACGATTTGGTTCGTGACTATTGGAAGAAACAGCGCAGCGAAATAGATTTCGACGAGTTTTGGCAGACATCACTCCACGACGGGGTAGTGGTTGGAACAGCTTACGAACCGCGAACAGTCAAGCCAGGGGCGACGCTTTGTTCATTTGATTGTGGAGATGCTGGCGCGGGCGAAGGATTGGTTTCAATTCCACCGGAGAAGATTGAAATTGTTTATCGCCCTGACCCTACCATTGGTGATGGTAGGTCGGCGAACAACGGATGGTTGCAGGAGGCGCCGAAGCCAATCACCAAACTCACTTGGGACAACTCGGCTCAATTAAGTCCAGAAACAGCTCAGAGCTTGGGAGTCAAAAACGGTGAGGTCATCGAAATCGCATTTCATCAGCGGGCCATTGAAGCTCCTGTTTGGATCGTTCCGGGACACGCAAATAATTCGGTAACTCTCCATCTAGGCTACGGCCGACGGCGGGCCGGTCGGCTCGGCACGGGGGTTGGCTTCAACGCATACCAGATCCAAACCTGGTCCAGGCTCCGAATGGAGTTCGACCCAGAGATTAGGAAGACCGGTAAGACATATCCTCTCGCGGCGACTCAGCACCACAACATTATTGAGACAGGCAACGGCATGCCGGTCGGCCAAGTAGACATGGAAAGCCAGAACGCCTTCGCGCGCGATCTGGTGCGCATCGGCACGCTCGACGAGTTCAAGAAGAATCCGAAATTCGCGCAGGAAATGGCGGAGCCAACTCCGCCGAAAGAGCTGTCTCTCTATCCGGGATTTGAATACAACGGCTATGCCTGGGGGATGGCGATTGATTTGAACAAATGCGTGGGCTGCGGCGCGTGCGTGGTGGCCTGCCAGGCGGAAAACAATATTCCTGTGGTGGGCAAGGAGGAAGTGATCCGCGGGCGCGAAATGCACTGGCTGCGCGTGGACACTTATTTCCGTGGAGACATCGACCGGCCGGAAACTTATTTTGAGCCAGTGCCGTGCATGCAGTGCGAAAACGCGCCGTGCGAAGGCGTCTGTCCCGTCGGCGCTACGGTTCACAGTCCCGAGGGATTGAATGAGATGGTATACAACCGCTGCGTGGGCACGCGGTACTGCTCCAACAATTGCCCCTACAAAGTCCGGCGATTCAATTTTGGACTTTTCTCCGATTACACCACGGATTCGATGAAGGCGCTGCGGAATCCGAACGTGACCGTGCGGAGCCGCGGCGTGATGGAGAAGTGCACTTATTGCGTACAGCGGATTCAGGCGGCGAAAATCGAAACGGAAAAGCAGGATCGCAGCGTGCGGGACGGCGAAATCGTGACTGCGTGTGAAGCGGTATGCCCGGCGCAGGCAATTGTGTTCGGGAACATCAATGACAAGAACAGCCGTGTGGCAAAGCTAAAGGCCGGTCCGCGCGATTACACGCTGCTGGCCGAGCTGAATACGCGTCCGAGGACAAGTTACCAGGCGCGGCTGCGCAATCCGAATCCCGAAATGCCGAGCTTTGGAAAAGTATGAGACGCCACCCACTTTACGGACTGATGGCGGAATTTGAATCGCCGGAAGCGCTTTTAGACGCCGCGCGCAAAACCAGCGCCGCCGGATACAAGCGGATTGACGCGTTCACACCGATGCCAGTGGAAGGATTGGCGGAAGCAGTGGGATTCCATCACACCAACTTGCCGCTGGTGGTGCTGATTGGCGGAATTCTTGGCGGCCTGGCGGGATTTCTCATGCAGTATTACGCCAATGTTTTCAGTTATCCCTTGAATGTTGCGGGGAAACCGTACAATTCATGGCCTGCGTTCATCCCTATTACATTTGAGCTGACGATTCTTGGCGCCTCCATATTTTGCGTTTTTGGAATGTTGGCCATGAACGGGCTGCCGGCTCCTTATCATCCCGTGTTCAATGCGGAGCGGTTTGCCCTGGCGACGCGCGACAGATTTTTCCTTCTGATCAAGGCGCGCGACCGGCAGTTCGATGCGGCCAAGACGAAACAGTTCTTGACCAGCCTGCGGGCGAGGGAGGTTTCCGAAGTTGAAGCCTGATTCGCATCGCCGGTGGATTGCCGATCCGAAGGTATTGCTGGCTGCGGCTACGTTCGTTCTGCTCGCGGTGGGCTGCCGCCAGGACATGCATGTGCAGCCGCGCTACAACCCGTACGACGCGGCCACGGCGTTCGATGATGGGCGGTCGGCGAGGCTACCGGTTCCGGGGACAATCGCGCGCGGGCAGCTGCATCTGGATACGTTGCTTTACACCGGCAAAGTGGATGGCAAAGACGCCGAACTTTTTCCATTCACGATCACACGCGCAGACCTCGAGCGCGGACGCGAGCGTTTCAATATCTATTGTTCGCCCTGCCACGACGTTACCGGAAGCGGCCGCGGCATGATCGTGCTGCGCGGATTTCCGCAGCCGCCATCGTTCCACATTGACCGTTTGCGACAGGCGCCTCCGGGACATTTTTTTGACGTGATGACCAACGGGCTGGGAGTCATGTACAGCTACTCATCGCGCGTGAGTCCGGAAGATCGCTGGCGGATCGCGGCGTATATCCGCGCGTTGCAACTGAGCCAGCAGGCCACCGTCGCGGATTTGCCGCCCGCGGAGCAGAAGAAACTTCAGACGGAGACGCCCCAGTGAGCGCGACAACCGTAAACTCGGGCGCGAGTCGGCTGCCGCAATTTGAAAAGTTGCGCCGGGGGACGCTGTTCGCCGGAATAATGGGAATGGTGGTTTCCATTCCCGGGCTTTTCAGCAACCCGCAACAATTTTTCCGATCCTACTTGGTGGCATTTGTTTTTTGGATGGGAATTCCACTGGGTTGCCTGGCCCTATTGATGATGCATCACCTTACTGGAGGCGGCTGGGGATATTTGATTCGCCGAGCACTGGAATCCGGGACGCGAACTCTGTGGCTGATGGCCATCCTTTATCTGCCGCTGATTTTTGGGATGACTTACCTGTATGGCTGGGCGAGGCCGGATGCAGCGGCGGATCCTGCTTATGTGCAGAAACATTTCTATTTGAACACGCCATTTTTTCTTACCCGCAGCATGATTTATTTCGTCGTGTGGGTCGGGTTGGCGCTGCTGCTCAATCGATGGTCGTCTGAACAAGATGGTGATGCCGCGCAAACCGGCGTGCAGGCGGCTGCAAGCGCCAAACGTTTGGAAGGGTTGAGTGGGCCGGGGCTTATCCTGTGGGGAATGATGGTCACATTCTCTTCGATAGATTGGGTCATGTCGCTTGAGCCGACCTGGTTTTCAAGCATTTACGGAATGCTGATCATGGTGGTGCAAGCGCTGTCGGCGATGGCGTTTGTGGTTCTGGTGACGCGAAGGCTGGCGGACCGCGAGCCGCTGGCGCGAATCGCCACCAAGCAGCGCTTCAACGACTTGGGCAACCTGTTGCTGACTTTCGTGATGCTCTGGGCCTACCTGTCGTTTTCGCAGTTCCTGATCATCTGGTCGGGCAACATGCCGGAAGAAACCAGCTGGTACATGAGCCGCGCGCGGGGAAGTTGGGCGGCGCTTGCGGTCATTTTAATTATTTTGCATTTCGCGGTTCCGTTCTTTTTGCTGCTGTCGCGCGATGTTAAGCGAGTCCCCGGCGCGCTTTCCTGGGTTGCGGGATTGCTTGTAGCGTTGACGCTGGTGGATGTTTTCTGGCTTGTTGCACCGGCATTTGATGCTGCTGGGCCGCGTGTGCACTGGACGAATCTTACCCTTGTCACCGGGCTTGGCGGATTGTGGATCTGGGCGTTTTTCAGCCAGCTTCAGGCTCGGCCGCTGTTGCCGATGGCGGATCCGGGGCTGGCGGAGTTTTTGGTGGAACATGCAGAAGGACACTGATCCTAAACCATTGATTGCCACACCCGGATACGAAACGCGTGACGTCAGCGCGCGCGGGATAATTTATTTTGGAATCGCACTTTTTTTGGTGCTGGTTTTTTCATTCGTCAGCATGCGCTGGCTATTCGGATATTTTTCAACCACACAACCACTTGGCCCGGCGGCTTCCCCATTCAGCAATTCGCGGACGCTGCCGCCCGAGCCACGGCTGCAGGTGCAGCCGACCGTGGATCTCAACCAGGTGCGCCAAAGCCAGGAAGAGTTGCTGCATTCCTATGGATGGGTGGATCGAGCCAATGGAAAAGTTCGCATTCCAATTGAGCGCGCGATGGATTTGATTGTCGAACGCAAGTTGCCAACGCGACCGGCGGCGCCTCCTGCGGCAGGCGCAGGAGACGCGACCAAGGAATCCACGAAATGAGACCAAGCGTGCAGATAAAAATGAGATGTGCAGTTTTTTGTGCATTGCTCGCCGGCATCGTATTCAGCGCGGGAATGCTTCGGGCGCAGGATCTTTTCGTGCAGAATCCCGGCGGCAAGCCCGAAGTCCTAAAAAATGTCGGGCTGGACCAGAAACTGAATTCCCAGGTTCCGCTGGACATTAATTTTCGTGACGAACATGGCGGCAGCGTCACCTTCCGCCAACTTTTGCAGAACAAGCCCGCCATCCTGACGCTGGTTTATTACAAGTGCCCGATGCTTTGCACCGAAGTGCTGAACGCGACGCTGAATTCTCTGAAAGAAGTGCCGCTGGAAATTGGAAAGGATTTCAACGTAATCACGGTGAGCATTGATCCGAGTGAAAAGCCGATGCTGGCCGAGGCCAAACAGATTATGTACACGGGCCTCTATGGCCGGCCGGGCGCTGTGCACGGCTGGCATTTTTTGACCGGCGACGAGCCGCAAATTCGCGAGCTGGCCGCCGCAGTGGGATTCCGTTTTGTGTATGACAAGGACTCCTCCCAATTTGCGCACGCCAGCGGAATCATGGTGCTCACGCCGGAGGGACGCGTCTCGCGATACTTCTACGGAATTTCTTACTCGCCGCGCGATGTCCGGCTGGGATTGGTGGAGGCCAGCGAAGGCCGAATTGGCTCGGCCGTGGATGCGATTTTGTTGTTCTGCTTCCACTACGACCCTCAAACGGGGAAATACAGCGTGTTCATAACGAATTTCGTCCGCGCGGCCGGTGTGCTCACGGTTTTGCTGATCGCGCTGACCATTATGTTCTTCTTGCGGCGCGAGAAATATTCCGTGGCGCCGGCCAGCGCGCATCGCCGGGCGCTTTGATTCAAAGCTGAACGAAAGTTGCGCGTCAGCTGAAAGGAAAGATGTTCAACATAGGCATAATTTCCGTGTTGGCCATGCAGACCTGGCTGGGGATTCCCATCCGCCCCGAGCCCGGCTCGACCATCGCCGAAGGTGTGGACAAGCTCCATTTTTTTCTTACCGGCATCACACTCTTTTTTACCTTCATCATTTTTTCGGCGATTCTTTATTTTGCAATCAAGTACCGCCGGCGTTCCGAAAACGAGCAGCCCGCTGAAACGAAAACGCACCTCTCACTCGAATTGACCTGGACCCTGGTTCCCACGGGACTATGCGCAATCATCTTTGTGTGGAGTTCAAGTTTGTATTTTGCGAATTCACGCCCGCCCAACGCCTCCATGGAGATTTTCGTGGTCGGGAAACAGTGGATGTGGCATCTCCAGCATCCCGAGGGTCCGCGGGAGATCAATGAGCTGCATGTTCCCATCGGCGTGCCGGTGAAGCTCACTATGACCTCCGAAGACGTCATCCACGATTTTTACGTTCCGGCCTTCCGCGTGAAAAAGGATGTTTTGCCAGGGCGGTATACGAGTATCTGGTTTCAGGCCACGGAAACGGGCAAATTCCACTTTTTCTGCGCCCAGTATTGCGGCGCACAGCATTCCGGAATGATTGGCTGGGTTTACGTAATGACTCCGGCGGACTACGCCATCTGGATTGCGGGCGGCTCCAAGGGCGAGTCCATGGCCCAGGCGGGCGAGCGGCTCTTTGCGCAATACGGATGCAACACCTGCCACAAGAATGACAACAGCGGGAAAGGGCCATCGCTGACCGGCAAATTCGGCACTCAACAACCGCTGAAGGATGGCCGCACGCTTTTGGTGGACGAATCTTTCATCCGGCAGGCCATCACCAATCCAAATTCCATGCCCCTTGCGGAGTTCGCTCCGGTGATGCCCACCTTTCAGGGGCAATTAAATGAGGAGCAAATCTTGCAGTTGATGGCCTATGTGAAGTCCTTGGGCGCACAGGAAAGGAAAGCGCAATGAGCACCGCCGTAGCGGAAGTGCCCGTGGCCACGCCCGTAAATTATTTGAATGCGAAATACGGGATCCGGTCGTGGCTGCTCACCACGGATCACAAGCGCATCGCGTTGCTCTATCTGGTCTCCATCACCTTCATGTTTTTCATCGGTGGCGCGGCAGCCACATTGATGCGCATGCATCTGATCACTCCCGGCGGCGCCCTTGTCCAGCCTGAAACTTACAACAAGCTTTTCAGCATCCACGGCATCGTTATGGTTTTCTTTTTCATGATCCCTTCAATTCCCGCGGTGCTGGGGAATTTCCTGGTGCCCATGATGGTTGGCGCAAAGGACCTGGCATTCCCGCGGATAAATCTGTTGAGCTGGTACATCTATGTCGTTGGAGCGCTCTTCACCCTTTACGCTATCCTTGCCGGCGGCGTGGATACAGGCTGGACCTTTTACACGCCCTACAGCAGCACGTACGCGAACTCGCACGTGATTGCGGCCGCGCTGGGGGTGTTCGTCTCCGGATTCAGTTCCATTCTGACCGGCTTGAATTTCATCGTGACGATTCACAAGATGCGCGCACCGGGGCTCACCTGGTTCCGCATGCCGCTTTTCTTGTGGGCCATCTATGCCACCAGCATCATCATGGTCCTGGGCACACCCGTGGTGGCCATCACGATTGTGTTGGTGGCGCTTGAGCGGTTGCTCCACGTAGGCATCTTTGATCCGAAGCTTGGCGGCGATCCGCTGCTCTTCCAGCACCTGTTCTGGTTTTATTCGCACCCCGCCGTGTACATCATGGTTCTCCCCGGAATGGGAGTGGTCAGCGAGCTGATCGCCTGTTTTTCGCGCAAGCGTATTTTCGGATACAGCTTCGTCGCCTTCTCGAGCCTGGCCATCGCCGTGATCAGTTTCCTGGTGTGGGGCCATCATATGTTCGTCACCGGCCAGTCGATTTACGCAGGTCTGATTTTCTCGCTGCTGAGTTTTCTGGTGGCGATTCCTTCGGCCATAAAGGTTTTTAATTGGACGGCGACGCTTTACAAAGGCTCCATCTCGTATCAAGCGCCGATGCTCTACGCACTGGGATTCATCGGGCTTTTCACCATGGGCGGGCTGACCGGACTTTTCCTGGCGTCTTTGGCGACGGACGTTCATTTAAACGGGACTTATTTTATCGTCGCGCATTTTCACTACATCATGGTTGGCGGCACAGTGATGGCCTACATGGGCGGACTTCATTTCTGGTGGCCGAAAATCACGGGAAGGATGTATAGCGACGCCTGGGCGCGATTCGCGGCGCTGCTGATTTTCGTGGGGTTTAACCTCACCTTCTTCCCGCAATTCATGCTCGGCTATTTGGGAATGCCGCGGCGGTATGCAACTTATCCGGCAGAGTTTCAGGTGCTCAACGTGATGTCTTCGGCTGGAGCTTCGATCCTGGGCATCGGCTACCTGATTCCGCTGGTGTATTTCATTTATTCGATGCGCTACGGACCAATTGCGGGGCCGAATCCCTGGCGCGCGACGGGGCTGGAGTGGCAAACCCCTTCACCGCCGCCGACGGAGAATTTTGAGGAGACGCCGGTAGTCACCGAGGAAGCCTACGCCTATGCCCAGATGGCCCCGCCCGCCGCGGTTGCCGGAGGGAATGCCGGTGGCTGAAGTTACCGCAGTCACGCACGGACAAGGGTCGTCGCAGCATGCTGCGCAACACGTTGCGCATCAATTTGTGGATGCCGACCAGCAGCATGAAGCTGGGACCCTGGGCATGTGGATTTTTCTAGTCACCGAGATCATGTTTTTCGGCGGGCTATTCGCTGCGTATGCGATTTATCGCGGGCTCTACCTTCCGGCGTTTGAATTCGGCAGCCGCCTGCTGGACATCAGGCTGGGCACCACGAACACGGCAGTTTTGATCGCCAGCAGTCTCACCATGGCGCTCGCTGTCCATTCCGCGCAGACGGGCAAGCGGAAAGCGTTGATCGCCTTCCTGCTGCTCACCATGGTGTTCGGCGCGACGTTTCTCGGAATCAAAGCCCATGAATACGTCCACAAGTGGGACGACTTTCTGGTGCCCGGTCTGCGCTTCGCTCCCACGGAGGCCCTCCCGGCTGGAGTGACGCTTCCCAACCTCCAGCTGTTTTTCTGTTTTTATTTCTTCATGACCGCGCTGCACGCTCTGCACATGATTATTGGCCTGGGAATCATGACCGTGCTCGTAATCCAAGCCAGGCGCGGCCGGTTTTCCGCCGATTACTACGCGCCCATCGAAATCAGCGGGCTTTACTGGCACTTCGTGGATATCGTTTGGATTTTCCTGTTCCCGTTGCTTTACTTGATCGGAGGGCGGTACTGATGTCGCAGCATATCGTGCCGGTGAAAACCTACGTGGCCGTATTTTTGGCGCTGCTGTGTCTGACGGCGCTCACAGCGGGCGTGGCCTTCATCAATTTGGGCGCGATGAACACAGTCGTAGCCCTGGTCATCGCCGTGACCAAGATGCTGCTGGTGATTCTGATATTCATGCATGTGAAGTACAGCTCGCGGCTGACCAAGATTGTTATTGTCGCGGCGTTTTTCTGGCTGGGGTTGCTGCTCACTTTCACACTCACCGACGTATTCACGCGCCACTGGACGCCCAGCCCCTCCGATTGGGGCCCGTCCATATCCGCACCCGCGCCGCGCGAAAAATAGCGGGAGTGGCAGGACACTGCTTTTCACACACTGCGTCCTATATATATTAAAGTGGATTCTTGAAGATTGGGGCGTGGTCCAATCGGCAGGACGCTGCACTGTTAATGCAGACGGTAGAGGTTCGAATCCTCTCGCCCCAGCCAATTTTCCTCTGTGGCTTTTGGGATGACTCTAATCCTTCACCGTGGGCAATCCGGCTTCCAGCCATCCACGCCAGCCGCCGTCCATCGAAGCAACATTCGTGTATCCCATCTTCTGCAGATTGTCCGCGGAGAGCGCCGACCGGAAACCTCCGCCGCAATAGAGGATCAGCTCCGTACTCTTGTCTGGGAAGCGCAGCTCCACGTCGCGTTCCAGGATGCCTCTTCCCAAATACACGGCATCGGGAAGATGGCCGCGCGCCCACTCGCTCTCCTCGCGCACGTCAACCAGCGTGAATTTTTCGCCCGCATCCTTGCGCCGCCGGACTTCCGCCACATTGGTTTCGCGGATGCGCGAGCGCGCTTCGTTCACCAGCCTTAGGAAACCCTCGGAGTGTTTCATCTCGCCGCCTTATGAATGCCGATCACAGCGCCAGAGCCTAGCACAGTTTTTCGGCGTGCCGCTATACGCTCCGGGTACTACGTCATGCGGCTATGGACCCATGACGCGCAGTCAATCGCTCCATTTCGTTCAGCCGGGAAACACAACGCTTGCGATAAACTGATCTCGATGTCCCGTTCCAGATCCCGGCTCCTAATCCTTTTGGTTGTCCTTCTGATATTTATCGTTTACCGCATCGTGCGCCAGCCTTCACCGCACCCCGGGCAGTTTTCTTCCACCAATTCGCGCGTTGGTCCTCCTGAGATTTATCCCGATCCTGTACGCACTCCAGGCGCGGCGAATCCAGATATCACGCAGGAGAATATTCAAGACACGATCTGCAATCCCCACTGGAGCACGAAATCCATTCGCCCGCCGGAAAGCTATACGCACGAATTGAAAGTGCGCCAAATCCGCGAATACGGCTATGCCGATGCGGACTTGCGGGATTATGAGGAGGATCATCTGATCCCGCTGGAAATCGGCGGGAATCCCACTGATCCCCATAATCTCTGGCCCGAGCCCTACCAAACGTCAATCGCCGATGGTGGCGCGCATTACAAAGACAAAGTGGAAAATTATCTGCACGACCAGGTTTGTGCGGGCCGCCTCACGTTGCAGGATGCCCAGCAAAAAATTGCCACGGACTGGTATGGCGTTTATGTGAATTCGGTCCCCCACTAAGATCGAGGAAAGCCCAGCCAAATTCTGCGAGGGAGTCCTTCCGGAGAATCGGTTTTTTCTTTCTTAGACTTTCTCTGCGAACTCCGTGTCTCTTCACCGGAAGGAGTTCGCTCTTCAGTTTCTAATTTCTTTCATGTCCCGCCAATTCGGCCCGGCCTTCAAATCCACCTTAATGGGCACACTAAGCTTGTGCACTTCTTCCATGCACTCTTTCACCAGCGCATTGAGCCGGGACATTTCGCCTGGCGGCGCTTCAAACAGAAGTTCGTCGTGTACCTGCAAAATCATTTTCGCCTGGAATTTTTCTTTCGGAAACCGCTTCGCAATTTCAATCATGGCCAGCTTGATCAAGTCCGCCGCTGTCCCCTGAATGGGCGTGTTCAGGGCGGTCCGCTCGGCGAAATTGCGCAGATTGATTTGCGGCGAATTGATTTCCGGGATGGGCCGGGTCCGGCCAAACAGAGTTGTCGTATATCCTTTCTTGCGCACTTCCTCGACCGTGCCCTCCAGAAACGCTTTCACTCCCTTGTACTTTGCGAAATATGCCGCGATGAATTTCGCCGCTTCACTCGTATCCGTCCCCAGTTGCTGCGCCAGTCCAAACGCCGAAAGCCCGTAAATAATTCCAAAGTTGATGACCTTCGCCACGCGACGGTGCTCGGCGGTCTGCGCCAGCGGCCCCACCCCGAAAACTTCCTGCGCGGTGCGCGCGTGGATGTCTTCTCCGTGGCGGAACGCGTCGGTGAGAACGGTATCTCCGGAGAGATGAGCCAGGATGCGCAATTCGATCTGCGAATAATCGGCGGACAGCAAGGTCATCCCCGGAGCCGCCGCAAATGCCGCGCGGATCTGCCGGCCCAGCTCCGTACGCACTGGAATGTTTTGCAGATTTGGTTCGTACGAACTGAGCCGCCCCGTCGCCGTCCCCGTCTGGCTGAAGCGCGTGTGCAGTCGGCCGGTATCCCCGTGAATCAGTCGCGGCAGCGCGTCCACGTATGTGGATTTCAATTTCGTGAGTTCCCGGTATTCCAGCACTTTCTTGGGCAGTTCGTGAGTCAGAGCCAGCACTTCGAGCACTTCCGCCGCCGTCGAGCGCGCCTTCCCGCGCCGCGCAGGCGGTTGCAAATTCATCTTGTCGAACAGTATTTCCGCGAGTTGTTGCGGCGAATTGATGTTGAACTCCACACCCGCCAATTCCCAGATGCGCGATTCGAGCGTGCGAATCTCACCTTCCATGGACGCGGACATGGCCGCCAGCGCTTCCGGGTCCACGCGGACTCCGTATGTTTCCATTTCGGCCAGCACCGGCGCGAGTGGGAGATCAATCGTTTCGTAAAGGCGCTCCAGTTTTTGCGCTTCCACTTGCTGTCGAAGCACCGGCGCGAGCCGCTGAAGCGAATCCGCGCGCCCGCCCGCCGAAGCGCCCACGGAAATATTCAAATAGCGGAGCGCAACGTCCCCGAATTCGTGGTTCGCCGTGGTGGGCCGCAATAAATAGGAATAAAGCATGGTGGCGTGACGAATTCCCGATACCGGTCCGAGCAACAGTGCGAAAAGCTTGGGGTCGTGGACAATTTTGGGCCGTTTCACATCCGCCAGCCAGGATTGCAAAGCCGCGATCCACTCGCCGCGCTTTTTATCATCGGCCGGAAGGTGGAAAGTGCGCGCAACACTCGCTTTTGGAGATAGCTCGATCGCGGCGATGCTGCTGCCGAATCCTTCTTCTTCCTGTTCGTCGTCGGCCCCGCGCGCCGCAATCTCCAGCCAGGCGGCGATTTCCTGCTCGTGGTCCACCGCGGCCAGAAATTTGCGCACCGCTTCGGGCGAATCCAGTTCTGCGTAATCGCGCTCACCCAAAGTTTCCGCCGATGGCGCCGCCGGCCCAAGTTCTTTCAGCAGGGATGTAAATCCAAGCTCGGCGTATAGCTCGCGCAGCGCTTGGGTATCCGGTTCCCGCGCGGTAAGTTTTTCCAACTCCAGTTGGATGGGCGCATCCCTGGAAATCGTAGCCAGCTTTTTGGACATCATCACTTGTTCGCGCTGCGTCTGCAGAGCCTCGCGATACCGCTTGCCCTCGACCTTGTCCGCGTTGTCCAGCGCCTTTTCCACTGACCCGAACCGTTGGATGAGCTCCCGCGCGCCCTTTTCTCCGATTCCTTTTGCGCCGGGTATGTTGTCAATCGAGTCGCCCATCAGCGCCATCACGTCCGCCACCCTATCCGGCGTCACGCCCAAAAGCTCGACGACCTTCGCCTCGTCCACCAGCAAATCCTGCTTGGTGGGAATCAGGACACGCACCGAACCGCCAACCAGTTGCAAAAAATCCTTGTCGCTGGTCACCACGTAAATGTCCAGTTTGCGCTTGATCCCCTGCGCTGCAAGCGTTCCGATAATGTCGTCCGCCTCATAACCCGGCTCGGCCAGAATCGGCAGCCGCAACGCTTCGCACAGTCGCTTCACATACGGCAATTGCACCGCGAGATCGTCGGGCATGGGCGGCCGCTGCGCTTTGTATTCCGCGAAAAGCTTGTCCCGGAAGGTCGGCTCGGGCAGGTCAAACGCCACCGCCAGATAATCCGGCTGGTAGTCACGCATCAGGCGCCGCAACATTTGCACAAATAAATAGGGGACCTTAGTGGGCATGCCCGAGGGGCTGCGCAGCCGCTCCATTGGCGCAAAAAACGCGCGAAAAATGAAGCCCATCGCGTCCACCAGGAAAAGTTTCTTGGCAGGTTTGGAAGCAGCCATCCGCGCGAGTATAGCAGAGCGTCAATTTCGGAACAGGCAGGCGCATCCTTCAGGCAGGTGGGGCAATGGCTTGCCCCGCTTTGTCGTTCACGCCCATTGCGGATGCGGATTTCTTCCCGTACGATCGGGCGCATGGACGGAACATCGTTTCGCGAATATTTGAACGGGGAGCTTGCGGCGCGCCAAAGGAAGAACCGGCGCTACTCGCTCCGCGCATTTGCAGCGTTCCTGGAATCGGATCATTCCACGCTTTCGCAGATTCTTCGCGGCAGGCGCCGAGTCCCGCTGAACCGGATTCGGAGTTGGGGAAAAAAGTTGGGAATGGGACAGGAGGAAATCGCTTGGTTCGTTGCCGCCGAATCCGTACCCAATCGCGCGGCGGCTCTAAAGCAGGAAGCGCTCCAGGAGTGGGCCGCCGAGGGCGCGGGAATCGCAACGCAGGCCGTCCATTGGCAAATTCTGCGGCTCTCTCAAACTCCTGAATTTCGGGCGGATTGCCGTTGGATCGCAAAGCAGATAGATGCACCCGTGGACGAAGTGAATCTTGCGCTGAGCCGTCTTCTGCGGCTCCGTCTGCTGGAAATGAAAGCGTCCAACCAATGGGCCGATACGACCGGCTTGCAGCCTTTGACGGAACGCGACTTCCGGACCCTGGCGCTCGCGAGAGTCAGAGAAAGTGCAACTGAGAAGCAGACAAGTCCCTGCGCGAAAGCCAGCCCGGAGGCAAGATGACCAATCCAGTTTTGCAATTTCAAATATTGTCGAAGACGCCGGACGAAACGGCTAAGTTCTACTCCTCACTCTTCGGGTGGAGCGTGGACGCGAACAATCCCATGGGTTTTCGCAAGATTGACACCGGCTCGAAGGAAGGAATTCAGGGCGGCATCTGGCCTGCTCCGCCGCAGTCTCCCAATTTCGTTCAGCTTTTTATGGGCGTGGACGACGTGAGAGCTTCCGTCCAGAAAGCCGAAGGGTTGGGAGCGAAGCTGCTGATTCCTCCCACGGTCTTACCGGAGGGCGATGAAATGGCTGTGTTGCTGGACCCGCAGGGCATGTCCTTCGCGGTTTGGCGCCGCGCGAAGAAATAGTTCCGGATTTTGTTTCCACAAAATGAAAACGCCGGGAGAAAATCTCTCCCGGCGCCTCCCAATGAAAATCAAGTTTGCTGCTAAATGTCGTCGTCAGACGAAGTGCGTGAATTAACGCTTACCGGGCCATTGTGCGTGGAGAGGTGAATGACCACGGGCTGTTTGCCGATTTCAATTCGCCGCGAATTGTCGTCCCAGGTGCGTTGCGCTTCGCTGCATGCCGCGGCCCGGCAGCTCATCGGTGAATAGCCATCGGATTTCACCAGCACTCCCGAAAGATATCCCGCGGCCACGCCCAGGTCCAATGGGCCGTTCTGCGTGCTTCCTTCAATCCCTCCATTTTCCCACCTGTTTCCTTCGAGCCTGACGCTGAGCGGCCCATTTTCCGTACGCACATGCATCCTTCCACTGCTCCCGTTCACGCTGAGCGGGCCGTTGATGGCGCTGCCATCCACTTCGCCGGTGCAATGGGTAAGACTGAGCGGTCCATTTTCCACATGCGCTGTTATCTTGCCGGATAGATCGCGCAATTCCATCGGTCCATTCCTTGTGGATACATCCAGATCCGCGCCGCTGGGCGCTTGAATGATCAGATAGAGCAGCCAATTGTCGTCTTCGGGGATTTTTGTTTGCAGCTCCCCGTTTTGTACGGTCACGTGGATAGCGTCCAGGTTCTCGTTGCTTGAGGAGGCGTAAGTCGCCGCGGCAAATTTGCACGCGGTAACGGAATAATCGGCGCCGGTGCCCGTGAAAATGGTCATGCCGGAAGCTCCACTGAGATGAGCGCGCAACACAGGCGCAGAGGCGTGAGGGATTGTGATTGTCTGCTCGGAATGCGCAACGCGCGCTCCGCGTTCAAATGAGACCTCCAGATCGCTGCACTGCCGGATCGAACCATGCGAACTTGTGGTGCCGGATACATTCTTCATGCGTACGTTTAATTGCGGCTGGCTTGCCTGGATCCCCGCAGCGGCCAGCAACAGCGCTGCTCCGCAAGCCCCCGCGATCTTGTACAGTTTGAATTGGTCGAACATATTCCCACCCCCTTTCGTGGATTAGACGACGACCGTCAGGAGCGGTTAGGTCAAGGACTCCAATTAGTCGTAAGGCATTCGCACCTGTGAACCACCCGCGCAATCGCAGAGCCACCTAGCCATTCGGGCGATGTCCATACAATTTGAACGCGCTAAGCTTGTTTTGTCCGGCTGGCTGATCAAGCCGGACGGCATTCTTGAATTGACCCTGGGAGGGCCCATGAGCAGCGAAATATCCGCAATTTCAGCCACTTGGCGAACATTATCAGGCGAATTTGCAAGCTCGGTCGAAAAGGCCGGGCAGTCCGTCGTCGCGGTCCATGCGCGACGGCGTATCCCCTCAAGTGGCATACATTGGAAACCGGGAATCATCGTCACCGCTGAGCACACCATCGAACGCGACGACGAAATCACCGTCACTTTACCCGATGGCCGCACCGCCGCGGCAACCCTGGCTGGCCGCGACCCAAGCACCGACCTGGCCATCCTCAAATTTGAGGGCGGGAATCTGCCCGTGGCTGAAATAGGCGATGCCTCAACCCTGAAGACGGGAAATTGGCTCCTGGCCATGGGACGCACCGCGGAAGGCGCGTCCAGGGCAGCGCTAACAATTGTGGGCGTAACCGGGCCCGCTTTGCGAACCTGGCGCGGCGGCTTACTTGACCAGACTGTCCGCCTGGACCGCAGGCTCCACCCCAATCTTTCGGGCGGCCCAGCAGTGAATGATCAAGGCCGCGTTATGGGCGTAAACACTTCAGGACTCTCGCGGCTCGCCGCTGTTGTGATTCCCCCATCAACCGTCGAGCGGGTTGTTGCGGAGTTGGTGAAGAAAGGCCATATCGGCCGCGCCTATCTGGGCGTTGGGATGCAAACCGTGCGATTGCCGGGCAATCTTCGGGATTCGCTAAAGCTCTCCAGCGAAACCGGCATTATGGTCATGGGAGTCGAGCCCGGAAGCCCCGCCGAAAAAGCCGGAATCATGCTCGGCGATGTGCTCCTTTCCCTGGAAACAGCCACTCTTCATGATGTCGGCGACGTCCAGACTTTCCTCTCAGGCGATCGCATCGGCAAGCCGTCCCGAGCGTCAATCCTGCGCAACGGAAAGTTGGTCGAAGCCACCATCACCATCGGTGAACGCCCCGCTTGATTTAACATGCTGAGATACTGTGTGCTGAGCATGTGATCCGGCATGCGCTCGGTGCCGGGCGGATCGCGCCGCGGGGGAAACAAATTGATCAACGTATTTGTTCGCGCCAATTCCCCCTCCGATCTCGCCCGGCTCATCGAGCTTGTAAAGTCGGCACCTACGCTGCGATGGGTGGGAGCTTCACTCAACAGTGCCGGCCTAGCAGGGCAAATCTTGGAATTTGCTCCGGATGTTTTGCTCGAATCTGGGGCATTCGATGACCCCGCAGGAACCACGCCGATGGAATTTGAAAATGAATCCGCCCCGAGAGTTCTGATCATTCGGGAATCAGAATTTTCAGAGGCCTTGGAGGCCATGCAAGCCGCGGAATCCGTAGTTCGCGGGATCCTCCCTGATTACGCCACAGACGGTGAAATTCAATCCGCAATTGAATCCGCGGCCGCGGGCCTGCAAGTGTTTCATCCGGATGTGCTCGACTACATTTTGGAAAATAACCGCGGGAAAATGGCGGGAGCGTCCAATTCCGGTTCAGGAGCTTCGGGCCAGCAACCCTTTCAGTCCTTGTCGCCGCGCGAAGGTGAAATTCTGAACCTGCTGGCCCAAGGCCTGGCCAACAAAGAAATCGCCTGGCGCCTGAAGATCTCCGAGCACACCGTAAAATTCCACATCACCTCAATCTTCAACAAGCTGAATGCCTCCACGCGCGCCGAGGCCGTGGCCATCGGCATCCGCCAGGGCCTGATTATTCTTTAGGACACAGGTTGCCGTTCCTGCCGTTTATCAATTCAAGCCGCGCGACTTTCTCTTGTGAAAAGGGTTTGCTAAAAGGAGTATTCTTGCAGACGAATTTCACCCCGGCTCAGGCACCTGACATTTCGGAGAGGTGATGAAAATGAGAAGCATTCGTTACATTCTGTTCCTGGTCCTTGCGGTTGCGGTGATAGCAATTCCACCCGCTTCCCCCGCGCAAATTGCCGTCGGTGTCGGTGTATCTGTTCGCATCGGCCCGCCCGCTTTGCCGGTTTATGCTCAGCCCATTTGCCCGGGCGATGGATACCTCTGGACGCCCGGCTACTGGGCTTACGGTGATGACGGCTACTATTGGGTTCCGGGCACTTGGGTTCGTCCGCCGATGGTTGGAGTCCTCTGGACGCCAGGCTATTGGGGCTGGGGTGGAGGACTTTACTTGTGGCACGCGGGTTATTGGGGCCCACACATTGGATTCTACGGCGGGATTAACTACGGCTTTGGGTACGTTGGAACTGGATACTTCGGTGGGGAATGGCGCGGCGGTGTATTCGCCTACAACCGCTCGGTCAACAACGTAAATGTTACCGTGATTCACAACACCTACAACAAGACCGTCATCAACAATAACACCACCGTGAACCGCACCAGCTTCAACGGCGGCACGGGTGGGACGAATGCTCAGCCCACCTCCGAGGAGCGTAACGCCGAGCATGAGAATCACGTGGCGGCCACCAGCGAACAAACGCAGCATCAGCAAACGGCCAGCACCAACAAGGCGCAGTATTATTCCGCCAATCATGGCCAGCCCACAGTTGCGGCGAGCCCGCGGCCCGGAGTCATGTCCGGAAATGGCGTGGTGAAATCAAGGAACGCCCCGGCGAATAACGCTGCGATCGCCAATAAAGGTGGCGCAAACGGCGCCGGAGGAAACAAAGGCGGCTCCACCTCCACTAATGGCGTGGCAAACACTAACAAAGGCGCGGGAGGAGGAAATGGCGGTACTCGGCCGCCCAACGCGCGCAATTCCAATGTCCCAGCGAATGGGAAATCATTAGGTGGCGGAAATAATGGGAACACCAGCAAGACTCCGCCTACCCACAATACAGGGAACAGCGCTCCGCCGCCAAGGCCACGTAATCAGCCTGCGGTTCAACACAAGAACACGCCGCCACCTCCACCTCCATCGAACAAAGGCAAGGGCAATCCACCGCCCAAAGGTAAAGGCGAAGGAAGAGGCTGAGCGGATCGCTGCTTAACCGGCATCAACGCAATGCGAAGCGCGTTCTCTGTATTCCGATGAAAGTTTTCGGAGTTCGGGGAACGCGCTTCCCTTTTGCGGACGGCGTGCTTCTCGTTCTTCCAAAGGATGGTTACGGTTAATTGAGGTGGCGGTGAAAAGTATTCGGGTCGCCATCACCCACCCGGTCGCCTGAAAGGGGCACGCCGAATCCCTGCATCTTGATTCCAGTGGCGCGCCCGTCTTGCATCACAAAGGTGATGTGATTGCCGGGCGTCGACCGCATCGCAAAGCTTCCATCATGCTGTTTAAGGAGCCGCTCAGGATCTCCCCCCAGCGCTTCGATCATCAAGCGCCCGTTTTCATCGAACACTCGATAAGTGCGGCGATACTGCGCGAAGGAATCGTGCAGGTTGGGCGACAAGCGGTCCAGCTTCAAAAGAAAAGTCCCCGCAAGGTGGGCGCGCTCTTCCGCGGATGTAGATAAGTCAGAAATAATTTTTTCAGGATTTGGCGCAGGCGCGGGAAGCTCCTGCAATCCCAAAACCGCGCGCGCCAACGCACGCGTGATGGCATATGCATTTTGCCCTTCCGTGTTGGTGAGCACCGCGATCGTCAGTTGGTCATTGGGGAAATCGTAAAGGCTGCCGCTATAGCCGTAGAGCGAGCCGTGCTGCCCGATGCGCCGGTGCTCCTCCTCATGATTGATCGTGACCGCGAAGCCGTACTGCGCCCTGGGATCCTGGGGACTCATCTGCATGCCGGCGCCCTCCGCAGTGGTCATCTGCTTAAAAGTTTCCGGGCGAATGAGTTTTTTTTCCAGGATGGCGCGCCACAACAGATTCAAATCGCCCACAGTGCTGCAAAAACGCAGATCGTAGTTGTAGGCCATGTCATTTTCATTCGCCATGACAAAGCTGTCGCCGAATCTTCGATAGGCATGTGACAAACCCTTGACCAGCGAAAAATCATCGCAGTAGCTGGTGGATTTCACTCCCGCGGGCGCGAAAATATTCTCCTGCATGTATTCACGAAAACTTTGTCCGGAAATCCGCTCCACAACAATCGCCAGCAGGTTGAATCCCGAGATAGACCAATCCCATTTCTTGCCCGGTTCATTCACCCAATCCTTCCCCGCGTAGAGCGCCATCACTTCGTCGAGCGCCTTGGGTTGCCGGCTGGTGGCCTCAATGGGGTCACCCAGGTAGTGATAGTCCACAATTCCCGAAGTGTGATTCAGCAATTGCCGGATGCTCACACGATGCCCTTGCATGGGGAATTCCGGGACGTATTTGGATATATCGTCGTCCAGCGAAAGTTTTCCGCGCTCCACAAGCTGCATCACCGCAATTCCGGTGAAGGGCAGCATGGGCCCAACGATGTGATAAACCGTCTCGTCTTTCGTGGGAGCTTCCAGGCCCAGGTCTGCATAGCCGTATCCCTTGTGCAAAAGTACGTGGTCGCCGCGCACCACCAGCACTGAGGCTCCAACAACATGTTCCTGCGCGATGACTTTTTTCGCGATGGCATCCAAATCCGGAGCGGGGGTTTGCGCCGCGCACGCGCCGCCCAACATGCCGTTCAACACTGCAATCACAATCAAAGCCGGTTTTCGCATAGGGCGTGAGTGTAATGCCCGCTCGAAGTTATTGGAAGGGGCCATACTCTTCCTGCATCTTTGGAATTGGATTTAGGCGGGCAGGAAAAAAATTGTATTGACGCGGATTGTACTCTGATGTTATGTTTATAAGTGGAGAAGAAGTGTCAGTAGACCTCGCCTTGACCTGGTATCCACTCGCAGTCCGCAATCAACTCCCGAAACCCTGCGTAAATCCCGCTGAGTCTTCGCAAACCCGCACCGCCTTCGTTTGAATGAACTACTTCGTGGGCTTGGCCCGCTCGTATTGTTTCGGCCAGGCGATTTCCTGATGCACCGCTGCGGCCGCGTGCAGCGGCCAGTACGGGTCGCGCAGAAATTCCCTGGCCATAATTACAAAATCGGCCTGCCCGTTCCGAATAATCTGGTCCGCCTGCATCGGATCGGTGATCATCCCCACGGCTCCAGACGCAATGTTCGCTTGCCGCCTTACCGCTTCGGCAAACGGCACCTGGTATCCCGGCCCTACAGGGATTTTCGCGTAGGGCACCAGCCCGCCGCCGGAGCAATCTATCAAGTCCACACCCAGCGGACGCACCATTTTCGCCAGCGCCACCGAATCCTCGATGGTCCAGCCCCCCTCCGCCCAGTCGCTTGCCGAAATTCGCAGGAACAATGGCAACCGCACCGGCCAAACGCGGCGAACCGCCTCCGCCACTTCGCGTGTGAACCGCGTGCGATTCTCAAAGCTGCGGCCATACTCATCGGTGCGCCGGTTCGAGAGCGGCGAAAGAAATTCATTCCCCAAATATCCGTGCGCGCTGTGAATTTCGATCACCTCAAAGCCCGCCGTCAGCGCGCGTTTCGCGGCCTGCACATACGCCTCAACGATCCCGCCAATCTCAGCGATGGAGAGCCCGGCCGGCGTTTGGTAACCTTCATTGAACGCAATTTCGCTCGGCGCATAAATCGGACTCCATCCGCCCTGCTCCACGCCCAGCGGTTTGCCGCCCAGCCACGGCGCAGCCGTGCTGGCCTTCCTTCCCGCATGCGCCAGCTGAATCCCGGCAACCGCTCCTTGCGATTTTATGAACCGCGCCGCGCGTGCCAGCGGCGCAACGTGTTCATCCTTCCAAATCCCCAGATCCGCCGGGCTGATCCGTCCATCGGCGGTCACTGCCGTCGCTTCGGCAAAAACCAGTGCGGCGCCTCCCACCGCGCGAGAGCCCAGGTGCACTAGGTGCCAATCCGTGGCCAGTCCGTCCTCGCAGGAATATTGGCACATGGGCGAAACCACAATGCGGTTGCGAAAAGTTATTTCGCGTATCGTCAAAGGCGAGAACAAATGAACTGGAGCGGGTGACATGATCGATCAAAAGTTTCCCGGAGTTTACTGGTGTCGCGCCGTTGCGTGTACTTCTCCATGTCCAACAACGATTGGATCCCGCCCTCGGAACCGGTGCCAGCGATACAGAAACGCGTTGCGCAGCGAACTGTATCCCTTGGGCCCGTACGAAAAAGTCGCTCCATTCGGCCCGAACCAGACTCGGTACTCGATTCTTCCGGTCAGGTCCCAGTAATCGAGGTTCACGCTCCAATGGTCAATCGGCTCCTGGGCCACAATTTCCGTATCCAATTCGTATTCTTCCCCCACGGGAATGCGAACCATCCCGCCCATCGGCGAATGAAAATCCTTGTGCGCTCCGGATTGGAAAGACACGGACAGCAGACATTCCTTGATGACCAGTGGCGCATTCGACGTGGTAATGCAAACTTTAAGCGACATCGCCTTCCCCATCGCAGTTTGCATCGCCGAATCCGCAGGAGCCGGTCGAAGCGTCACTCTCGGAATCGGCTCGGTGCGAAAACGGATGTCCGCTTCCATCAGCCGCATGGTCTTCCAATTCGCCCGCGCGTACACACACGTAACCGCGATCAGCACAACGGTCATGAAGGCGATAACCAGGCTGCTCAACGCCTGCAACACTGCCGGATGCGCTTCAATCCAATGCATGGGAACGGTAGTTTACTCCGAAAGTGCGATTGCACCGCAAACTGAAATTGGCCGGCCGGGTCCCGTGTCAGAAACGCCTTGACTCATAAACTAAATGTAACGTAACTTCACCGTACGCATCCTACAATTAGGGCCCCTACTTCCCAGTGGGAGGGCAGCCATGATTCAGTCTTCTAGCAGGTTCCTTAGCTCGCTTCTTATACCCGGGTCTTGCATCTTGTTGTTCACCGTGTTCAATGCTCACCCGGCGTCCGCCCAGGACGATGAGTCACGATCGCAGCCTCAAATTGTTCGCTTGAGCTATGTGCAGGGCGATGTCCGCATAGCGCCCGGTCGTGACAAGCACCCCGACCTCAGCGGTGGATGGGAGCAGGCGGTGACAAACACTCCCATCCTGCAGGACTATAGCTTGGCCACCGGCGATGGACGCGCGGAAATCGAATTTGAAAATGGCTCAACAGCCTATCTCGCCGAAAATTCTGTCCTCCTTTTTGAGAAGCTGTCCTCCAAGAACTATGTGCCCACCACTCAGGTAAGGCTGATCACCGGCACGGCGACTTTTTCCGTGGATCCCGCGCCAAAAGAAAAGTTCACCGTGGAAACCACCACCGACGAACTGACCTTCCCGAAGAAATCCTTCCTCAGGGTGGACAGTTACATGGACGCGACCTCTGTCACTCCTCAAAACGACAAAGGTGACGATGTCCTACGGGGCGCGTTGAAGACGATTCACCTCGACAAAGGCAAGACTATCTCCACCGATCAAGGGGAGATCATTCAATTGGGAGGCCCTCAGCCCTCCACAGGGCCTGCCGACTGGGATACTTGGGTAAGTCAGCGCGTCCAAACCAGAGAGATGGATACGGCTGCGGCTCTCAAAGCCTCCGGGCTCACCTCATTTGTCCCCGGAATTACGGATCTTTATCGAACTGGGACATTCTTCGATTGCTCGCCTTACGGGAAGTGCTGGGAGCCCAACGGCTTGTCCCGTTCCGTCCAATCCATTCCTGTGTCGCAACAATCGAATCCCGCGGGTTTGCAGCAGACTCAAACGAGTGCCCAACAGGTTCAAATCGCTCCTCCTCGAAAGCGCACCTATCTGAATCCTCGAGTGAGTTACGAACCTCTTGGCGATTGCTTCGGGTCGTCTCTGCGAACCGAAACCGTAATAGACCCCCTCACCGGCAAAGAGACGGTTGTCCAGGAAACAGTTGAATCCTCTCCCTGGGACTGGGGTTTGTGTAATTCAGGGTATTGGATTTACCCATATCCCCAGAATGCGCGCTGCACCTTTGTGGTTGGAAGAAAGCACCATCACCCTCCGGTCATTCCGGTGAAATGTGGCACCGGCAACTGCTGGGTTCCCAGACATCCTCTCGATCAGAAGGGTAAGACGCCCATCAATTTGAAGTACGGAATCTGGATGCACAAGCCCGGCATGCCCGTGCAGCGGGTGCCCTTCAATCCGGGGCAAAAATACACCGTCCTCAATAAACAACCCGCGGGACTCAACGGCGATAAATCGCCGCATCTTCCTCCCGTGGGTCGGCCGGTGATTACCGCACAGTTGCGGTCAGAATTAATGCCCAGCGTGAAGCCGGTAATCTCGGTAGGCGGCGTCACGCTAACCGCCAGGAATACTCCCGCGCCCGTGATCAAATACGACTACAGCTCCCATAATTTCGTCAGGACAGTAAACCCCGGCTCCGGGACAAAACCGGGTACCACCACTTTAGTTGGAAGCATGAATCATGGGAATCACGGGGGTCCGGTTGTTGGGTCTCCCAAGACCGAAGTGGTGGGCAGCGTCAGCACCCATGGCACCGTAAGAAGCGGGTATAGCGGTGTGTCCGGTTCCGGCGGGGGTTACTCGGGCGGCCATTCGTCGGCAGGAAATTCCGGTGGCGGCTCGCGCGGTAGCGGCTCGAGCAGTGGAGGAGGTTCCAGCGGCGGCCACAGCGCTGGCAGCTCTGGTGGTGGCAGTGTCGGTGGCGGCGGTCACAGTGGTGGCGGTGGCGGCGGAGGAGGAGTTGGAGGCGGCGGCGGCGGTGGAGGAGTTGGAGGCGGTGGTGGCGGTGGCGGCGGTCGAGGCCACTAAAACCCTGCGCCAAGTTTTTTCAAAATGCGGATTTCAAATGGCCTCGCAACACGCGGGGCCATTTGATTATTTAGGCCGCAGGGATTTGCAAACACGATTTGCTTCAGCGAATGACTCTTCCAGCTCACGCGATCTGAGGTGAGTCCGGATCTGATCAATGGCTTGCGAGAGGCGATCCAACGCACGGGAAAGATTGTCGGAGTTGGTGACGGCAATATCGCGCCACATAGCGTAGGGACTACCCGCGAGACGGAGAGCATCCCGCACACCACTGCCCGCGAGTGAAACGGGCAAGCCGGATTCATCCGTTTCCGCGGCGATGACTTCGGCAAGGGCGATCGCGGCCATTTGCGGCAGATGGGAAATAATCGCTGCGGCCCAGTCGTGCGTTTCCGCGTCCATCCAGATTGGGTGTGCCCCCATTTTCCTGATTAGAGAGACGAACGCCGCCACGCGCGGCTCCTCTTGTGCCTCTTCGTCACCAATAAGCGCGTAATTTGCTCCTCGAAAAAGTTCGCCATCCGCAGCGGCAATACCCTCAGTCTCTTTGCCAGCCATGGGATGCCCCCCAAGAAATTTCGCGCTACCTTGGAAATGCTGTCCTGCGACGCGGCACACCACGCATTTCGTACTGCACGCGTCGGTGACCAGCGCCTGCGCTTCGGCGTGGCGCGCGATTTCGGGAAGCATCTCGATGGCGGAGGAAATAGGTAAAGCGATGTAAACCAGATCGGCCCCACGCACAGCGCCCGCCAAATCTCTTGCGCCTTCATCAATCGCTCCGCGGGCCTGCGCTCGTTCCAGCGCTGGACCGCGGTCGAACCCCACGATGCGTGCATCCGTAATGCAGCGTCGCACCGCCACACCGAAGGATCCTCCAATCAATCCCGTGCCCAGAATGGCGATGCGGCGGAACGAAACAGGCGGGGAGTCGGACATGGGCTACGCAACTCGGCGGCCGACTGCGGGCGCAATGATTCGCAGCTCGGCCATGAGCTGCGTGAACTGCTCGGGGTACAAAGATTGCGCGCCATCGGAAAGCGCGTGCTCCGGATCGTTGTGAACTTCGATCAACAGTCCATCGGCGCCCGCCGCCACGGCAGCGCGCGCCATCGGCGCGACTTTGTCGCGGCGGCCCGTGCCGTGCGATGGATCCGCGACAATCGGCAAATGCGATAATTTCTGAATCGTTGGAATGGCCGCAATATCCAAAGTGTTCCGCATGTACGTTTCAAACGTGCGGATCCCCCGCTCGCATAGAATCACGTTGTGATTCCCGCCGGCCATAAGATATTCAGCACTGAGCAGCAGCTCTTCAATTGTGGCGGACATTCCGCGCTTCAGCAGCACAGGTTTCTTCACCTCGCCCAGCGCACGCAACAAATAATAATTCTGCATATTGCGCGCGCCCACTTGCAGAACGTCCACCAGCGGCAGCATCGCCGGAATTTGCGACGCGTCCATCACCTCGCTGATCACCAGAAGTCCGTGACGGTCGGCGGCCTCCCGCAGCAGGTTCAGCGCCGATTCCCCCATGCCCTGAAAACTGTACGGCGATGTGCGTGGCTTGTATGCTCCCCCTCGAAGAATTTTCGCTCCGCTGCGCGCCACGCTCTTGGCCACCGCTTCCAGTTGTTCCGGCGATTCCACCGAGCACGGCCCCGCCGCCACCACCACCTCCGGCCCGCCGATACTCACGCCGTTTCCCAGCTTGACCACCGTTCCTTCGGGGCGGAACGCCCGGCTGGCAAGTTTGTAGGGCTGGGTGATGCGCACCACTTCGCGCACCCCCTCCAACAATTCCACTTCGCGCGGATCATAATCGGGTCGCACCCCCACCGCGCCCAGCACCGTCTGCGCCGCGCCCGTCGATCGATGAACATCGAATCCCAGCGACACGAGCCGGTCTATTACGTGTTGGATCTGCTCGTCCGTCGCGCCCTGCTGCATCACCACAACCATTGTGTTCCCCCAGGAAAATTATTTTTTTCGGCGGCATTGCCGCGCCGTGCGGCGGTTCATTCTTGCTTCGGCGATTCATCTGACTTCATCGCATACCGCTCCGCCGACCGCGCTTCATCCAGAATTCGCTCGAAGAGCCGCCGAATCGCCTTGTCGGGCAGCGGGCCCCGGTTATTGCTTTCGGCTTTCGCTAAAACTTCCTTCTCCCGCTCCGGCTGGTAAAGCGGCAACTTCGCTTCCTGCTTGATGTGTCCAATTTCCATGGCACACAGCGAGCGCTCGTTCAGCAGTTCCACAAGTTGCCGGTCAATCTCATCGATGCGGCGACGCCAGACCTCGATGTCCTTTAATTCCATAACACCACCCGGCGCTCAGCCTCGCGCTTCCCGCTTGCTCATGC
>Ga0070733_10000346_pt1 | contig 39002 bp, 41 predicted proteins | sample Coa_R1_9_FD_66450 | JGI IMG/M metagenome (GOLD analysis project Ga0070733, IMG submission 66450) | Surface soil microbial communities from Centralia Pennsylvania, which are recovering from an underground coalmine fire - Coalmine... | ecosystem: Environmental > Terrestrial > Soil > Unclassified ... | reverse complement strand
GTCGTACCACGACATCACCCGCACCAGCGTGCCGTTCACCACCTTGGTCTGGTCCATGTGGAAGGTGGAGGAATGCGGGTCGTGGTTGAAGTCGATCGAGACGTTGGGCTGTGTGGTGTAGCCGAGAATGCCCTTGAGCTGCTGCTCGGAGGCGCGCTTCATCGCCTCGTTGATCTCCTTGGCGTCCGTCTTGCGCGAAGCCACGATCTTCAAATCGATCACTGAGACGTTGGGGGTCGGCACGCGGATCGCGACGCCGTCGAGCTTGCCGTTCAGTTCCGGCAGCACGAGACCAATCGCCTTGGCAGCCCCCGTCGAGGTCGGGATCATCGACATCGCCGCCGCGCGGCCGCGATAGAGATCCTTGTGCAAGGTGTCGAGCGTCGGCTGGTCGCCGGTATAGGCGTGGATCGTGGTCATGAAGCCGGTCTCGATGCCGACGGTGTCGTTGAGCACCTTTGCGACCGGCGCCAGGCAATTCGTCGTGCAGGAGCCGTTGGAGACGATGAGATGCTCCTTGGTCAGCTTGTCGTGGTTGACGCCGTAGACGATGGTCGCATCGGCGTTTTCGGCCGGCGCGGAAATCAGCACGCGCTTGGCGCCGGCGGCAAGATGTAAGGAAGCCTTGTCCTTGGCGGTGAAGATGCCCGTGCATTCGAGCGCGATGTCGACGCCGAGTGACTTCCAGGGAAGCTTCGACGGATCGCGCTCGGCGCTGACCTTGATCCTGCCGTTGCCGAGGCTGATCGAATCGCCCTCGACCGTCACGGTGCCGGGAAAACGGCCGTGCACGGAATCGAAGCGCAACAGATGCGCGTTGGTCTCGACCGGACCGAGATCGTTGATCCCGACCACCTCGATATCCTTGCGGCCGGCCTCGGCGATCGCCCGCAGCACGTTGCGGCCGATGCGGCCAAATCCGTTGATTGCGACGCGCACTGCCATGCTCGTTTCTCCTCTAAAGCTGATGCCGTTCCCGCGAGGCGACGACGCCTCGCGGAGATTTGGACGGCAAATCGCCCGGTTCGGCCGGACGGGTACGGACTAGATCGGGCTTAGCTAGTCCTTTTTTCCGCCAAGCTCAACCGTTCCGAACCTTCATGCCAAGCGCCGCCGATTTGAAATTCCTGCCCCGATTGTCGCAAGCTTGTTAAGGAATTTCAAATTGAAGGCGGCTCTCCCAAGAATTTTCTGGTCTAGTGCCCCATCGTTTCCGAAGTTCGTATCGGTGGGGCCGCAATCGCTTACGAACTTCGGAAACGGGCACTAGACTTGCTTCAGAACTGCGTTAACTGCAGCCTCCGCGGTAATGCCGAAATGCTTGAAGAGGTCCTTGGCCGGCCCGCTCTCGCCGAAACCGTGCATGCCGACGAATTCGCCATCCTGCCCGATCACGGCGTCCCAGCCCCAGCGCACCGCGGCTTCGATCGCGACCTTGACCGGAGCCTGGCCGATGATGGCCTTGCGCTTCTCGGGCGGTTGCGCCAGCAGCAATTCGAGCGAGGGCACCGAGACCACCCGCGTCGGAATGTCGCGCTCGGTCAGTTGCTTCTGCGCGTTAACCGCGATCTCGACCTCGGAACCCGAGGCGAACAGCGACACCCGGGCCTCGCCCTGGGCTGCGACCAGTTCGTAGGCGCCATGGCCGCACGGGTTGTCGGAAGGCGCGGTGGTGCGAAGCTGGGGAACGTTCTGGCGGGTCAGCGCCAGCACCGTCGGCCCATCGGTGCGGTTGAGCGCGAGCTCCCAGCACTCGGCGACTTCGACCGCGTCGCAGGGACGGAACACACGCATATTGGGAATGGCGCGCAGCGCGGCGAGATGTTCGACCGGCTGATGCGTCGGGCCGTCCTCGCCGAGCCCGATCGAATCATGGGTCATCACATAGACCACGCCCGTGCCCATCAGCGCGGCGAGCCGTATTGCGGGGCGCGCATAATCGGTGAACACGAGGAAGGTGGCGCCGTTCGGCGCAAACCCGCCGTGCAGGAAGATGCCGTTGAGCGCCGCACACATGCCGTGCTCGCGGATGCCGAAATGGATGAACCGGCCTTTCGGGCTCTTGGCGGAAAACGCCACCGCCGATTTCGGCTTGTTGTTATTGGAGCCGGTGAGATCGGCCGAGCCCGCCAGAAATTCCATCGGCATTGCGGCGGCGATCGCCTCGATCGCGGATTCCGACGATTTGCGGGTCGCGACATTCTGCGGGGTCTCGACCAGCGCCTTCTTGTGGGCCTTGAGCGCCTTTGCCAGCGAAGCCGGCCGCTCATGCCGCAGGCGCCGCTCGAACTCGGCGCGCTTGCGGTTGCCGAGTTCGGCAAAGCGCGCCTCCCATTCCTTGCGCGCCAAAGCCCCCCGGCTGCCGACCTCGCGCCAGGCCTTCAATACGTCGTCCGGCACCGAGAACGGCTCGAGCGAGATGCCCAATCTTTCCTTGGCGCCCTTGAGTTCATCGGCGCCGAGCGCCTCGCCATGGGCTTTCGCGGTGCCGGCCTTGGTCGGCGCGCCATATCCGATGGTGGTCTTGCAGGCGATCAGCGAGGGCTTGTTGGATTTCTGCGCGCGGGCAATCGCGGCCGCGATCGCCCTGGGGTCCTGGCCGTCGATCAGTTCGGCCGCCCAGCCGGCCGACTTGAACCGCTTCACCTGGTCGACCGAATCGGCGAGCGAGATCGGGCCGTCGATCGAAATCCCGTTGTCGTCGTAGAGCACGATCAGCTTGTTGAGCCGCCAGTGCCCGGCCATGGCGATCGCCTCCTGCGACACGCCCTCCATCAGGTCGCCGTCGGAAGCGAGCACATAGGTGTGATGATTGACGATCTTCTTGCCGAATTCGGCGGCGAGCATCCGTTCCGCAACCGCCATCCCGATCGAGGTCGCGATGCCCTGGCCGAGCGGCCCGGTGGTGGTTTCCACGCCCTTGGTGCGGAAGTTTTCCGGATGGCCGGGGGTGAGCGAATCCACCTGGCGGAAACGCTTGATCTGGTCGAGCGTCATCTCTGCGTTGCCGGTGAGATACAACAGCGCATAGAGCAGCATCGAGCCGTGGCCGGCCGACAGCACGAAGCGGTCGCGGTCCGGCCACGCCGGATCGGCGGCGTCGAATTTCAAAAATTGCGTGAACAGCACGGTGGCGACGTCGGCGGCGCCCATCGGCAATCCAGGATGGCCGGATTTCGCCTTCTCGACCGCGTCCATTGCGAGCCCCCGGATCGCATTGGCCATCCGCGAGTGATCGATATGCGTCATGATGAAAATCCGCCTGAAATGAGATGCTTGGTGGCGATCCGCCGGGAAGCGAATTGCCTCGGATGTGGCCTGCCGACGATGGCAGTCGAAGGGGTGGATAGCACCTCGTTTCCGGAAGTCCAAGGCAATGGAACGCCTCGCATCGGGGAAAAGTTGCCTGGCCCATGATCCGGACCCGAAGGACCGCGTCAGCGAAAAGTGGAAACCGGTTTTCGGCGGGACAAACGCAAGACGTTTGCCCGGAGATCATGCTCGGACTAAAGATATCTGCGGTGCATAGTTTCGAAGCGGCGTTGCGCTCGCCTCGCTTGCCACGTAAATTTCCGCTCCTAAACGCTTGCCGAACCGCCGATTTTGTTGCGTCCGGCTACGGAGGTGCGCGCCGCCTGTCATGAGCGATCAACCTGTCAACGGTTCGGGCCCTGCCGAACCAGCGGTCGATATCGATGCCGCGACGCGTCGGCTGATGGCGGCGCTCGACGCGCTGGAGCGCGCCGTTGAGCGGCGGCGCGAAGCCGACCGCGACGAGGATGAGCTGGCGTCCCGGATCCAGGCGCTGGGGATCGATCGATCGCGGCTTGCCGACGAACTCGACGGCTCGCTGGTGAAGTCGCGCCGCCTCGAACGCGCCAATCGCGAGATCGCCGAACGGCTTGACGCGGCGATCGGCACCATCCGCTCGGTGCTCGATGCGGGAGAGACCGAATGAGCCATATCAATGTCACCATCAACGGCCGGCAATACCGCATGGCCTGCGAGGAAGGGCAGGAGGTGCGGCTGCTCAAGCTCGCCGAGAGTCTCGAGGCGCGGATCGACAGCCTGCGCGGCAAGTTCGGCGAGATCGGCGACGCCCGCCTGACCGTGATGGCGGCGCTCACCGTGTGCGACGAATTGGTCGACGCCAACAACCGCATCCGGGCGCTTGAAGAGGAGCTTGTCGCGCTGCGCGACGTCCGCGTCGCCGCCGCCGATCGCTCCAAGGCGACGCAGGTCGCGCTCGCCAATGCGCTGCACGCCGCGGCCGAACGGATCGAGAAAACCACGCAGGTGCTGAACCGCACGATCGGCGGCGGCGTCGCGATTGGGTGATTCTATCGCCTCCCTCGTGTCCCGGACGTGGTGCAGCGTTCTTCACGATGCACCGCAGAGCCGGGACCGATGCGGAGCAAAAATGGACCCCGGATCGGCAGCGCATCGCGCCGCAAGGGCATAGCGCGTCGAAGACGCGCGTGAACGCGCTGATGGCGCTGCGCAGCATCCGGGGAACGCCAGTCAAGGGCGTTGCCCCGCGTTAACGCTGGCGGTTTGGCGCAGCGGCGGTTACATTGTCACCGCGAGGCTGCGTCGCGCGTCAGGAGCCATATATCCCCGGGGCCTTATCGATCCTTTAGGGAACTGTCCCTGGCCGGGTCCGTGGACCCGGACATATGGTGCCCACCTACTTTCGTAGGGAACTCCGGGATCGAGTGCTCCAACGGCTATCGCGGCCTCGCACTTTTGTTTTTCGCGTTTGGTTGCTCGATTGACACTCGTCATCACCCGCGAAAGCGGGTGATCCAGTATTCCAGAGACGCCGGCGATAGAACCGCGAAGCCGCGGCGTACTGGATACCCCGCCTTCGCGGGGTATGACGGCAGAACAAGATGCCGCATGTCCGACGCCTCTGCGACCCCCTCCAAAGCCGATCTGCGCGCCGCGGCGCTCGCGGCGCGCGATGCATTGAGCGGCACGCAGCGTGCCGCAGCAAGCGAGGCGCTGGCCGCGCGCGGACTGCCTGTCGAAATCTCGCCCGGCGCCGTCGTCTCCGGCTATTCGCCGATCCGCAGCGAGATCGATCCCGTTCCGCTGATGCGGGCGCTGGCCTTAAAAGGCGCGCGGCTCGCGCTTCCGGCGGTGCTGGCGCGTGGCAAGTCGCTGGCGTTTCGCGCCTGGTCGCCGCATGACCGGCTGATGCTCGGCCCGCTCGGCATTCTCGAACCGTCGCCGGCCGCAGCCGAAGTCATTCCCAATATCATGCTGGTGCCGCTCGCAGCCTTCGACCGCCTCGGTCACCGCATCGGATATGGCGCCGGACATTACGACTATACGCTGGCGCATTTGCGAAAAGTCAAACCCATCGCCATCGGGCTTGCCTTCGCCGCCCAGGAAATCGAGACTGTTCCGGCGTTGCAGCACGACGTGCCGCTCGATTTTGTGCTAACGGAAAAGAAAGTGTTCGATTTCCGGAGTTCGTGATTTGCGCATTCTTTTCGTCGGCGACGTGGTCGGCCGTTCAGGGCGGGCCGCCGTTTCGGAGCATCTGGGGGGCCTGATCCGCGACTGGTCGCTCGATCTTGTCGTCGTCAACGGCGAGAATGCGGCCGGCGGCTTCGGCATCACCGAAGCCATCTACCAGGAACTGATCGACGCCGGCGCGGACGCCGTCACGCTCGGCAATCACGCCTGGGATCAGCGCGAGGCGCTGGTGTTCATCGAGCGCGCGCCGCGGCTGGTGCGTCCGGCGAATTTTCCAAAGGGAACGCCGGGCCGCGGTAGCGCGCTGGTCGAGGCGAGGGGCGGCAAGCGCGCGCTCGTCGTCAACGCCATCGGCCGCGTCTTCATGACGCCGTTCGACGATCCGTTCGCAATTATCGCCCGCGAGCTCGATGCTTGTTCCCTGGGCACGGCGGCGGACGCGATCGTGGTCGATTTTCACGCCGAGGCGTCGAGCGAAAAGCAGGCGATCGGTTTTTTCTGCGACGGCCGCGCTTCTCTCGTGATCGGCACCCACACCCACGTGCCGACCGCCGATCACCAGATTCTTCCCGGCGGCACCGCCTACATGACCGACGCCGGCATGACCGGCGATTACGACTCGATCATCGGCATGCAGAAGGAAGAACCGCTGCGGCGCTTCACGTCGGGCATTCCCTCCGGCCGCTTCGAGCCGGCGCTCGGGCAAGCGACGTTCTCAGGCGTCGCGCTCGAGACCGACGATGCGACCGGCCTCGCGCTGAAAGTCGCGCCGGTGCGCATTGGCGGCAGGCTGGAGCCCGTGCTGCCGGGATTTTGGGCGGGGTAGGGGCGGATCATGGCAAGCGTGGCTCGGATGAGCGACATCCGGGTTTTGTGATCTCGTGCAGACCCCGACTTCCCATCGCTGCCAATGGCACGGGAGGTACAGATAAACGAAATTTTAGGCGGATTGCCGGGTTCCATTTTCGAAACCGGGCGTTGAGTCAATGTTAGCGACCTTGGCTGCCGCCTGGTGTTTGCAAAGCCACATGGCTTTAGCGGGTCGCAGTTCCCTCGACCAGACGGCCTGCACGGTCGCCGCCCCTGTCGCGGCCTGCGTCAGGGGTTCAAAGGAGAACAACCATGAAGAACTTCACGCTTATTGGCGTCGCCGCACTTTCCCTGTCGTTCGCTGCGCCTGCGATGGCGGCCAGCAATGGCCATCGATCGGCGGGCGTGTATCACAGGCACTATGGCCCGGTGATGCATCGAATGACGGCGATGGATTTCGACCACTATGACCTCGGCATAGCGCGTCCAACCTATCCATCCGGGTGGAGTGGCCCGTATGGTGATGGTCTATATCCCGGAAGCATTGACGCCAATATGGGGCCTCCATACTGGGCGCGGCGGTAGAGAGATGACTGCGTCGATGTGCGGATAGGATGATTCCGGCAAACGCGAAAGCCGCGCGATCGAGCTGGCGCTTGACGTAGTGCCGACGAGTCAACGGGCCGCGCGAATGTGCGCCCGATGACGGGCTCCGCGACGAAGCAATCCATTCATCCTTTGCGCGGCGAAATGGATTGCTTCGCTTGCGCTCGCAATGACGCGGTCTTCGACAACCGAATCGGAAACGAGCGGGTTATCTAAAACCCAAAGAACTTCGTGCGCAGCGCATCTTCGTATTTTTCCTTGGCCGCCTTGACCGGGCTGCGCAGGTCGTCTTCCTCGAAATGCGCACCCTCCCACTTGTCGACGTCGGCGACGTCGTGGTTGACGGAAGCCAAAGCCTCCTCCTTGCGGATGGCGGCGATCCAGGCCTCTATCGCGTTCTTGTCGGTCGTCTGCAACTCGTCGAGTTTCGGATGCTCACCGCTCGTGGCCGCCCTCCCACCGATATATTTCGCCAATATGCGTGTTTATAAAGAGATCGAATGAACAAACGACGACGTTCAGGGGTAGCCGCGGGATGGCGGGTAGACCGGCGGCAGCGGAGGGCAGTCATGGCCAATAGTGGTAAGTCAGAGCCCCGGTTTTCGGGCTTGCGCGAGATTCCGCCGACGGTATGGGCGCTCGGCTTCGTTTCGCTGCTGATGGACACTTCGAGCGAGATCATTCACGCGTTGTTGCCGGTCTATCTCGTCCAGGTGCTCGGCGCTTCGATGGTGACCGTTGGATTTATCGAGGGCATCGCCGAGGCAACGGCCTCGATCACGAAGATATTTTCCGGCGCGGTCTCGGACTGGTTGGGCAAGCGCAAATTGCTGACCGTCATCGGCTATGGATTGGCTGCCGCCAGCAAGCCGATCTTCCCGCTCGCACCGTCGGTCGGCTGGTTGGTCGCGGCGCGCTTCATCGATCGTATTGGCAAGGGTATCCGGGGGGCGCCGCGCGATGCGCTGATTGCCGATGTCACGCCGCAACATCTGCGCGGGGCGAGTTTCGGACTGCGTCAGTCGCTCGATACCGCCGGCGCCTTTATCGGCCCGGCGCTCGCCATCGGCTTGATGTGGTGGACCGCGGATAATTTCCGCAGCGTCTTCTGGGTGGCCGTTATTCCGGCGCTGCTATGCGTCGCGCTGCTCGTCTTTGCGATCGATGAACCCGCGCGCCCTGCCGGGCTTCGCAAGGTGCGCTCGCCGCTGAGCGTCGTCGAACTGAAGCGCCTTGGTCTCATCTATTGGTTTGTCGTCGGTGTCGCGGTGGTGTTTTCATTGGCGCGCTTTAGCGAGGCCTTCCTGATTCTCAGGGCTCAGGCCGTCGGCCTGCCCGTGGTGCTCGTGCCTTTGGTGCTGGTGCTGATGAACCTCGTCTATTCGCTGGCCGCCTATCCGGCCGGCGCGCTGTCGGATCGCGCCAATCGCATCGTCATTCTCGGCATCGGCTTCGGCTTTCTGGTGGCCGCCGACCTGGTGCTGGCATTCACCAACGGCCTTGGCGGCGCAGCCGTCGGCGTCGCGCTGTGGGGATTGCATCTCGGCTTCACGCAGGGATTGCTGTCGACCCTGGTCGCCGACACGGCGCCGCCGGAGTTGCGCGGCACGGCGTTTGGCATGTTCAACCTGCTCAGCGGAATCTCGCTTCTGATCGCAAGCGTGCTGGCCGGCGCACTATGGGAGCGCATCGGGCCGCAAGGTACCTTCCTTGCGGGCGCAGCGTTGACGGTCCTGGCTCTCTTCGGTCTTGCGGCAGCCCGGCGCATTGCGCCCGCACTCGGCGAGGGCGCGAATCCCGGTCAGGTTTTTCGATGATGGACGTCGCTTCGGTGCGGCCTGACTTGCGAAACGCGTCAGGAAGAGGCCGCCACCATCCGGGCGCGGCGGCGGCCGGCGATGGTTCGCATGGTAGCGTATCCGATCAGAAACAGGACGAGTTTGCTGACGATGCCGTAGATCGACATGAACGCCGCCCAGCTCGCCACGTCGAAGTTGTAGGCCACGATCAGGTTGAGGCCTGCGGAAAGGAACATCAGGCCCGACCAGACGTAGCCGAAGATGGTGGCGATGTCCGGTATCAGTTCGATCGCGACCGGCGGCAGATAGCGGTTCATCCATCCTCTCTTCAGCATCACGATGCCGACGATGCCGTAGATCACGCTGGGTTTGATCATCACAAAGCGCGGATCGTCGGTGAGCAGCGTGGCCGTGCCGGTGCCGAGCACCAAAAACAGGCTCAACCACTGCATGGTGTCGATCGGCTTTTTGCGCGCGAACTCCCAGCCGATCTGAACCGCGCCCAGCGCCATGCCAAGCACAACCGAAAGCGGGATATTTTTGGTCAGGAGATATACGAAAAGAAAAAAGAACGTCGAGGCAAGGTCGAGGAGCAGCAACTTTCCCGCATCGAACAGGCTCTTCATGGGGTGAGCAGCTCCGGTGGAGTCGGCCAACTACTACACCCGGCAAAGGCTTTCGGCGAGCGGTCTTTGGTCGCGCCGCCTCGGCCTATTCACGTGTGGCGAAAGCCCATGCGGAACGCGCCCCAGTGGCGGCCCTGGACCAGAATCGGCGAGGAGACGTCCTTCATCAGGACGAAATTGCCGCCGCCCATGTCGCGCCGGTAGGTTTGCAGGAGGAACGGCTTCTTGTTCGCCGCCACCTTCTTCACCGCGCGGTCGTTGAACAGCCGCCGGTTCCGGCAGTTGGCGTTGTTCCAGACCGGATCGCGTCCCTGCGGCAGGCGGTAGTTCGGATTGTGGGTGGGAAGATAGCCGCCCTTCGCCCAGGCCACGCAGAACACGATGCGGGGATCGGCCTTCTGCAGCGGGTCCTGCATCGGCGGCAGGAGACGGTCGGTGAACTCGACATATTGGGTGAGATATTGCTTGGGGTCGGTGCCGGGAATTTCGCGGTAGTTCTCGTCCATCAACTGATCGAGGGTGATTTCGCCGCGCGCGATCGCCGTCTCGAACGCGGCGGAAATCTGTTTGGCCTTATCGACCACGGCGTGGATCAGCGGCGTGTCAGAGGTTTCCACGCCGCTGTCGGCGATCAGTTCGATCAGGTTCTCGGAAAGGTCGAGCAGCTTGGCGACCCGTTCGTCGGCGTGCTTGAGGTCGCCGGAGGACAGATCGACGCCCTTGGCGAGATGGCCGAGCTCGCCGATCACCGTGTCGCAATGGGCGAGATTGGAGGTCGCCGCCTTTGCGACGCCGTCGATCTCCTGGTTGACCGCGGTGAAACCGTTCTGGACGCGAACGATGATATCCTGAATCTGTCCGGCGCCTTCGCCGGCATTCTTTGCCCGCAGCGTTGCGTCGCTGCTCTCGCCGATCAAGCTGCCGACCTGGCCATCGAGATCGCGAACCGTATCGCCGATCAGATGTGTCGCCTGGCGCGTCGCTTCGGCAAGGCTCTTCACTTCGCTGGCGACGACCGCAAAGCCGCGTCCCGCCGCACCGGCGCGGGCGGCCTCGATCGTCGCGTTCAGCGCCAGCAAGTTGGTTTGCTTGGCAATCGCCTCGATCGAGCCCGATACCTTGGCGACTTGCGCAAGCGCGGTTCCGACCGCGCCGAGGCGCTGTTCGATGCGGCCGACCGCATCGATCAATTCGGCGATATGTTGCACGGCTGTTTCCACAACAGTGCGCGATTGGGTGATGTCGCCGACGGCGGCCGATGTCGCGGTTTGCACCGCGCGCGAGGCGCTGGCGATGTCGTGATTGGCGGAGACCATGGTCTCCGCCGTCTTCTGCAGATGGCTGAAACGGTCGGCCTGGGTGGAAACGCGCCCGGCAACTTCCCGCAGATTTCCCGCTACGTCGGCAAGCTCAACCCCGAGACCGTCGATGCGGTTCGAAAGCTGGTCGACCAGCCGCTGGCTGTCGGCGGCGCCATCAGCGCGGGCTTGTGTTTGGGCCTGAGCAACGGACATCGTCGCAATTCTCCGGATCAGCGTTCGAGAGCGATCTGTTCATTCCTAGAGTTTGTAGGCGGTGCGGAAGCCGCCCCAGTGTCGGCCATTGACGCGAACAGGGACGTCGATCTCGCGCATCATCACGGTCTTGGCGTTGCCCATGTCGCGCGCGTAGCTCTGGATCAGATAGGAGCGCTGGTTGCGTCCGGCGGCAAGGCCAGCGTCGTCGTTGAAGATCCGGCGGTTGCGGCTGTTGGCGGTATTGTAGGCGACATCGCCGGGGCGTTGCGGTTGGGAATAGACCTTGTTGTGCACCGGCAGATAGCCGTTGCGGTCGATCATCACGCAAAACACCATCCGCGGGTCCTTGGCCAGGAAGGCCTCCTGGAACGCAGGCAGGGCGCGATCCGCCCAGTCGAGAATTCGCGTGCGGTGCTGCATCGGGTTGGTGCCCGGTATCTCGACATAATCCGTGTCGAACATGTCGTCGATCGAGATCGCGCCGCTTCTGACCGCGTCTTCGAAAATTTTGGTCAGTTCGCGGCCTGCTTCCATCGCGCGGGTGACGAATTCGGTGTTCTCGTCGTGGATCGACCACAATTTGTCTTCGATTTTCCCGGTGAGCTCGGCGCTTTTCGTCTCGAAAGCGGCTTGAATGCCGGCCTTCACCCGCTCGCCGGTGCGTATCCTGCACGCGCCGACGCTCGCTATCGTGACATTGAAAGTCTGGTTCGGCGGCACCTTCTCCGCCTCTGGCCCGCCGATCAGGATGCGTTCGAGGGAAATCTCGTAAACCGCCGCCTCGATCGGACCGCGCGGGGTCTGGATTTCGATCTTGAGGTTGCACGGCAGCAGCTCGCGCTTGCGCTCGCTCGCGCGCTGGTCCTGGCCCAGCAACACCGCGCAGCGGGATTTGAGTTTTTGCGCGAACAGGGTGACAGCCTTGCCGGCATCGGCGACGTGCTCGCCATGGGACTCGGCTTCTTTCGCCGCGTTGTCGATCTCGGCGGCACTGTCGCCGACCGAGGCGATGAAGTGCGAAGCGGTTGCGACGTTCTTGGACATCTCGCCGGTGGTGTGGTTCTGATCGGCTACCGCGCCGTTGACGTTCGCAAACACCGGCCGGATGGCCTCGATGGCCTGCGAAATCCGGTGCACGGCATCGACGGAGCCCGCGGCATCCCTTTGCAGCGCGTCGATCTTCTTCTTGATCTCTTCGGTGGCTTCCTGAGTCTGCACCGCGAGCGCCTTGACCTCGGAGGCGACCACGGCAAAGCCGCGCCCGGCGGTGCCGGCGCGCGCCGCCTCGATCGTCGAGTTGAGCGCGAGCAGCGTCGTCTGCCTTGCGATATGGGCGATCAGGTTGACGACATTGCCGATGGCGGCCGAGGATTCCTTGAGCCGGTCGACGTTGAGGCTCGCTTCATGGGCAGCCGCGCCGGCCTGATCGGCGAGCTTGCCGGCGTCGCGCACCTGCGATCCGATGCCTTCGGCCGAATGGGTGAACTTGTCTGCGGCCTGCGAGAAGGTGGTCGCGGTGCTTTGCGCGGCACTGGAGCGCTCGGTCAGGACGTCGGTGCGCCGGCGAATGGTGGAAAGCGTGGCTGCGGTTGCTTCCGCGCCGCCGGCAACCGAGCTTGCCGCACGCTCAAGCTGGCGGATCATGCCGCCGAGTTCGAGTTCGAGCAGTTCGAGGATTTGCTTGGCCGAATCGGCCTCGGACGCTGCGGAAGCCTCAGTGACCGAAGCGGGCTCGACGATTTGCGGCGCGGCGGCTGGCACGGAGGCTTCAGGCAGCCGCTTTCGAAACAGTGCATACGCCATGAGCTCTCTCGGCCACCCGCAGAGGAAGAGGCCGCCATCCTCCCATCGCGTCGTGAAATGATGGTTAACAATTGCCTGATTTGCAGGCAGCCGGCACTACCTCTGTACCGAAAACGCGGCCAAATCTTTGATTTTGGCAAGGCTCCAGCCTATAACGCCGCGCTTTCCACCGCATCGTCGGACGAATCCCGAAAGGTCACGCATGGCCGGCCATTCCCAGTTCAAGAACATCATGCACCGCAAGGGCCGCCAGGACGCCCAGAAATCGAAGCTTTTCGGCAAGCTGGCGCGGGAAATCACGGTCGCCGCGAAACTTGGAACGCCCGATCCGGCGATGAACCCGCGCCTGCGCGCAGCCGTGATCGCGGCGCGGCAGGAGAATATGCCGAAGGACAATATCGAGCGCGCCATCAAGAAGGCGATCGGTGGGGAAAGCGAGAATTACGACGAGATCCGTTACGAGGGATATGGTCCCGGCGGCGTCGCCATTATCCTCGAGGTGCTCACCGACAACCGCAATCGCGCCGCGTCCGATATCCGCTCCTACTTCACCAAGTCGGGCGGCAATCTCGGCGAAACCGGTTCGGTCTCGTTCATGTTCGATCGCACCGGCATCATCGAATATGACGCCAAGGTCGCGTCCGACGACGCGATGCTGGAGGCGGCGATCGAGGCCGGCGCCGACGATGTCGTGTCGAGTGAAAACGGCCATGAAATCTACGCTTCGCAGGACACGTTCCGCGATGTCGCCAAGGCGCTGGAGGCAAAATTCGGCGAGGCGCGCAAGACGGCGCTGATCTGGAAGCCGCAAAACACGGTGGCGGTGGACGATGAGACCGGCGAGAAGCTCCTGAAGCTGATCGAGCTGTTGAACGAGCACGACGACGTCCAGAACGTCTACGCCAATTTCGAGGTCTCCGACGCGCTGGTCGCCAAGATGGGCGGGTAGGTCTGTCATCGCAAGGAGTGGTAGCGACCGAGCAATCCATTCTCAGCCGTCATCGCCCGGCTTGACCGGGCGATCCAGTATTCCAGAGCAGGCTCGATTGAATTGAGAAGCCTCGGCGTACTGGATACCCCCGCTTTCGCGGGGTATGACGACCGGGTGCGCTAGGTGCGAATCTCCGGCATGGGGTATAAATCGCGCCCATGACCTCACAGCCGATTCGCTCCCCCCTCCGTATCCTTGGTATCGATCCGGGCCTGCGCCGCACGGGTTGGGGCGTGATCGAGGTCGACGGTAACCGCCTGATTTATGTCGGTTGCGGCTCGGTGGAACCGCAGGACAGCCTGCCGTTGGCCAACCGTCTCTTGGCGATCCACGAGGGTTTGGCCGCCGTGCTCGGCGACTTGCGCCCAACGGAAGCCGCCGTCGAACAGACCTTTGTCAACAAGGACGGTGTTGCCACGTTGAAGCTCGGCCAGGCGCGCGGCGTTGCGATGCTGGCGCCGGCGATGTTTGGAATATCGGTTTCGGAATACGCGCCGAACCAGGTCAAGAAAACCGTGGTCGGCGCCGGCCACGCTGACAAGAACCAGATTTTGGTGATGCTGAAAATCCTGTTGCCGAAGGCCGAGCCGAAATCCCCCGACGCCGCAGACGCGCTCGCCGTCGCAATTACGCACGCCCATCATCGCCGGAGCACGACATTGCGGCTGAGGGTGGTGGAGGTATGATCGGCAAGCTCAAGGGCCTGATCGATTCCTACGGCGAGGACTATGTCATCCTCGATGTCGCCGGCGTCGGCTATCAGGTGCATTGCTCCGGCCGCACGCTGCAGGCGCTGCCGGCTCCCGGCGAGGCGGCGGTGCTCGCAATCGAGACTTACGTGCGCGAGGATCAGATCAAGCTGTTCGGCTTCCGCACCGATGTCGAGCGCGAATGGTTTCGCCTGCTGCAGACGGTGCAAGGCGTCGGCGCCAAGGTCGCGCTGGCGGTGCTCGGCACCTTGCCGCCGGCGGAACTGGCGAATGCCATTGCGCTGCGCGACAAGGCCGCGGTGACGCGCACGCCCGGTGTCGGGCCGAAAGTCGCCGAGCGCATCGTCACTGAGTTGAAGGACAAGGCACCTCACTTTACGAACGTCGATCCGGCACTGGTGCATCTGTCCGGTGCGATCGACAACGATCGCGCGCCGCGCCCGGTCAGCGATGCGATCTCGGCGCTGGTCAATCTCGGCTACGGCCAGCCGCAGGCCGCCGCTGCGATCGCCGCCGCCTCGCGCAGCGCCGGTGAAAAGGCTGAGACCGCGCAGCTCATCCGGCTCGGGCTGAAGGAGTTGGCGAAGTGACCCCGCCCTCCCGCATCGTCACGCCCGAGCGCCGCGCCGATGACGGCGGCGACACCGCGCTGCGCCCGCAACTGTTGTCGGAGTTCGTCGGTCAGGCGCAGGCGCGCGCCAATCTTTCGATCTTCATCGAGGCGGCGCGCAAGCGCGCCGAGGCGCTCGACCATGTGCTGTTCGTCGGTCCTCCCGGTCTGGGCAAGACCACGCTGGCGCAGATCGTCGCGCGCGAACTCGGCGTCGGCTTTCGCGCCACCTCGGGCCCTGTGATCGCCAAGGCGGGCGATCTAGCCGCGCTTCTGACCAACCTCGAAGAACGCGACGTGCTGTTCATCGACGAAATCCATCGCCTGAGCCCCTCCGTCGAGGAGGTGCTGTACCCGGCGATGGAGGATTTTCAGCTCGACCTCATCATCGGCGAGGGGCCGGCGGCACGTTCGGTCAAGATTGAACTTGCCAAATTCACGCTGATCGGCGCCACCACGCGCGCAGGCCTCCTGACCAATCCGCTGCGCGACCGCTTCGGCATTCCGGTGCGGCTGAATTTCTACACCGAGGAAGAACTGGAAAAGATCGTCACCCGCGGCGCGCGTGTGCTCCAGATCGGCATGACGCCGGACGGCGCCAACGAGATCGCCCGCCGCGCCCGCGGCACGCCGCGTATCGCCGGACGTTTGTTGCGGCGGGTGCGGGATTTTGCTTCGGCCGCGGACTCAGCCTCGATCGACCGCGCGATTGCCGACAACGCGCTCGGCGCGCTAGAGGTCGATGCCGCGGGGCTCGATGCCATGGACCGGCGCTATCTTTCGACGATTGCGATGAACTACGGCGGCGGTCCGGTCGGCGTAGAGACCATGGCCGCCGCGTTGTCCGAGCCGCGCGATGCCATCGAGGACATCATCGAGCCATATCTGATCCAGTGCGGCTATCTGCAACGCACGCCGCGCGGAAGGCTGTTGACTTCGCATGCCTTCCGTCATCTTGGACTAGCCGAGCCCGCGCGCGACCCGGCGCAATTCGGATTGTTCGGGAACGACGGTGAGGGCGAGTGATGGAAGCCGGCACCATCAAAATAGTGGCGGCGCTGATACGCGATGACGCCGGCCGGGTGCTCCTGGTGCGCAAGCGCGGCACGGCGGCATTCATGCAGCCGGGCGGCAAGCGCGACGCGGGCGAGGACGACATCGCCGCACTCTCCCGCGAAATCGCCGAGGAACTCGGTTGCGACCTGGTCCCGGCCTCGATCGAACCGCTCGGCGAGTTCGACGCCGTCGCCGCGAACGAGCCGGGCTTTCGGGTGCATGCCAGCCTGTACGGGATCGATGTGGCCGGTGATATCAGGCCGAGCCAGGAGATCGATGAGGCGATCTGGATCGATCCGGCCGCACCTCCAGATATTTTGCTGGCGCCGCTGACGCGCGAGCATGTCTTGCCGCTCGCCTCCGCGGGAAGGGTTGCGGGAAATGTCCGATGAATTGTTGTCACTCGACGGCGTGATCCGCGATGGCCGTCATCATATGCAGATCCGTGTCTACTACGAGGACACGGATTTCTCCGGCATCGTCTATCACGCCAATTATCTGCGTTTCATGGAGCGCGGCCGCACCAACCATCTGCGGCTGTTGGGTGCGGAGCAACACGCGCTGTTTGCGGAAGCGCAGGCGGAGACGCCGGGTTTTGCCTTCGTGGTGCGCTCGATGCAGATCGAGTTCTTGAAACCCGCGCGGATGGACGACATCCTCGACGTGGTGACGTGGCCCGTCGCGGTGAAGGGCGCCTCGATCACGCTGGCGCAGGAAGTGCGGCGCGGCGAGCACGTGCTGGTCAAGGCCCATGTGCGGGTCGCCTTCATCAGCGAGGGAAGGGCGCAGCCGATTCCGAAATCGCTGCGGCTTTTGATGAAGGCCGATCTGGTTTAGCTATCGGCCGATAGGTGGAAGGCCATCGACTCCGCGACGCGCTGCGATAGACTTGCGGCCTCACCAAAATCCGGAGCCATCATGTCACGTCCACCGCTTCCGCCGTTCACCCGCGAAACCGCCACGCAAAAAGCGCGCATGGCGGAAGACGCCTGGAATTCGCGCGACCCCGAGCGCGTGGCGCTGGCCTATACCGAGGACAGCCGCTGGCGCAATCGCTCCGAATTTTTCGAAGGCCGCGCCGCGATCGTGGCGTTCCTCACGCGCAAATGGGCAAAGGAGCTCGACTACCGTCTGATCAAGGATCTCTGGGCGTTCGATAACAACCGCATCGCGGTACGTTTCCAGTACGAATGGCACGACGATGCGGGGCAGTGGCACCGCTCCTACGGCAACGAGCAATGGGAGTTCGACGAGCACGGCCTGATGCGCCGGCGCGAAGCCAGCATCAATGACATCGCCATCGTCGAGAAAGATCGCCGTTTCCACTGGCCCGCACCCGGTCCGCGGCCGGCGGATGTGCCGGGACTGGGCGCGAGCCCGTTTTGAGAGTGGAGTTTGCTGCTTGCGTTCCCCGGATGCTGCCCAGCGCCATAAGCGCGTTCACGCGCGTCTTCGACGCGCTATGGCGGTGCGCTGCTGATCCGGGGTCCATGCTGCCAGCTGCGGCGGGTCCCGCCTCTGCGGCGCACCGCCGAAGAGGCGCTGCACCGCGTCCGGGACATGAGTTCCGCTATGCCGCCGCCTTGTGGCGCGCGAGTTCGGCCTTGTAGAGCTCAAATTCTTCGGCGAACGCTTTGGCAATGCTCGGTCGGGCGCGCAGGCGCTCGTAATAAGCCTTCACGACAGGCCATCTCGCCAATTCGATTAGCGGCGTCGCCATCGTCCAGTTGATGACGGTGACGAGGTAGGCGTCGGCGACGCTGAAATGGTCGAGCAGGAATTCGCGGCCTTTGAGATAGTTTTCGAGATAGTCGAGCCGTGTGATGTTCTTGCCGAGGACGTAGGTCTTTGCTTCCAGCGGCGCCGTCTTGTCAAGCAGGGGCACGAACAGTCCCTTGTGAAGTTCCGTGCCGATGAAGCAAAGCCATTGGTGCAGCCGGCTGCGCTCAAATCCGGGACCGGTCGCGATGCCCGCCTTCGGAAAACGATCGGCGACATATTGCAAGATGGCCGCGTTCTCGGTCAGCACCTGGCCGTGGTCGGTGCGCAAGGTCGGGACCAGCCCAAGCGGATTGACCTCGCGAAAATCCGAGCCGTCCTTCTGCACCACCTTGGTCCTCGGATCGACCTCGAGATAGTTGGCCTCGGCGCCGGCCTCGTAGAGGGCGATCCTGGTCGCGAGCGAGCATGCCATGGGTGAAAAATACAGGTCCATCTGTGCCTCCTTGGCGGTTTGGCTGGAAGATTTTCGAGCCGGGTTGTTTTTTATACTGTTTCGCATAATATAAGCCGCGTCAAGGAATTTATTGCGAAATGGTACAAAAAACCAAAACCCCGCCGGCGTCCGGGTCTGATGCGCCCGGACCAAGGCGTCGCGGGCGCCCGCGCGCCTATCAGCCGGACGTTGCGCTCGCCAAGGCGCTCGATCTGTTCCGGAAGGACGGGTTTGCCGCGACCTCGCTCGATGAGCTCAGCGCCGCCACGGGCATGAACCGCCCAAGTCTCTACGGGGCATTCGGCGACAAGCGTGAGCTCTACATCAAGAGCTACCAGCGCTATCGCGACGATGCCCGCGCCGCGATGCGCGACATCTTCAGGGAAGAGATGCCGATCCGCAAACGGCTGCATCGGATCTATGCAGTGGCGCTTGACATTTATCTCTCGGGCGAAGCCGGCCCGCGCGGTTGCTTCACGGTAATGACGGCGGCGTCCGAAGCGGTTGCCGATCCGGAAATCCGAGCGATGGTGCTGGAAGGATTTGCCGAGCTCGACAAGGCGTTTGCCTCCTGCTTCCGCCTTGCGAAAGACAAGGGCGAACTGCCGGCGACCGCCGACCCTGCGGTGCTTGCACAAATTGCATCCGCAACCATCCACACCATCGCTATCCGGGCCCGGGCGCGTGTGCCGCGCAAGGAGTTGGAGGCGATTGCGAAAGGCGCGATCGACGTGATGTGCGGAGCCGGCCGCTAATAGCCGCGCTCGGGATCGACGACATTTTCAAGCCGCTCGCCGGCTTCAAAGCCCGCGATCTGGCGCGCGACATATCGCGATATTTCGTCAGGATCGGTGTCGGCAGCATTGTGCGGCGTCAGCACCACCTTCGAATGGGCCCAGAACGGGCTGTCGGCTGGCAGCGGCTCGGTGGCATAGACGTCGAGTGACACCGCGCCGAGCGTGCCGTCATCGAGGCAGGCCAGGATGTCGGCTTCGTTCTGCAATCCCCCCCGTCCGGCGTTGATCACGACCGGCGCTCCCATTGGGCTCGTGCGGTTCAGTTTCGCGAAAACTTCGCGATTGAGGATGTGCCGCGTGTCCGGTGTCAGCGGCAACAGGCAGACCAGGATATCGGTCCGCCGCAGGAAAGCATCGAGCTGCGATTTGCCGTGAAAGCATTCGACGCCTTCGATCGCTTTCGGGCTATTGCTCCAGCCCGCCACGCGAAAGCGCAGCCGCTTTAAGGCGCCGGCGGCGTCCGCCCCCAGCGTGCCGAGGCCCATGATACCGACCGAAATCGCACTCGCCGGCCATTGAAACTTCGGCTGCCAGCGTCTTTCGCGCTGACTGGCGCGCAAATACAACTCCTGCCGGTGATGCATCAGCACGTGGAGGGCGACATACTCGGTCATTCGATGGGTGAGGTCGCCGACCGCGACGCGAACCAGCGGTACTTTCGGCAGCGACCTATCCGCCGTCAGCGCATCGACGCCCGCACCCAGGTTGAAAATGACGCGCAGGTTCGGAAAACCCGAGAGCTCGCCCGGAACCGGCTTCCAGACCGCGGCGTAGTGGACATTCGCAGGCTCGCCCCGGCCTTGCCCGACCAGCCAGACCGGGCGGTCGGCGCACACCTCGTCAAACCGGCGCTTCCACCGCTCGGGGGACCAGTTTTCGGTCCCGCCATGAATGAGCAGGGCGAGCGTGCCTTTGTTCATTGCAACCTTGCCTTCCAGTTTCGAAATACCAGCGCGACCTTACCGGGGCGTGCTTGGCCCACAAAATATTCCCGCCTGGCTGTCGGCCCCGGGCATACTCGCTCGTCATAGTGTGGGGGTTCAGAAGTTCTCTTCACAGGCGCGCCCCAAGTTCGTCAAGAGAACTTCTGAACCCGGACCACACTATAATCATCGTTTTCTGGTGTCCCTTTGAATTCGATGTTCGCTAAAGCAGATGCCGCAACGCCGAGCGAACATCGAATTCGGGATACCAGTATCAAAAAGGGAACCCTTGCCCATGCTGTACGCCATTCTTTGTTATCACGATGAGGACGTCGTCGGTTGCTGGACCGCGGACCAGGACGCCGCCGTCATGTCGAAGCTCGCGGTCGTCCAGGACAAGCTAAAAAAGGAGGGCCGGCTCGGCCCGGTGGCCCGGCTATTGCCGACCACGGCTGCGACGACGCTGCGCAAGGACGATCCGCCGGTGGTGCTCGACGGCCCCTATGCCGAGACCAAGGAACAGTTGCTCGGCTTCTATATTGTCGATTGCGGGAATCTCGACGAGGCGCTCGGCGTCGCGCGCGATCTCGGCGCCGTCAATCCCGGCGGGGCTTACGAGATTCGCCCCGTCGGCATGTATCAGCCTGGGGGCACCGTGACGTGACCGACACCGATACCGCCTGGATCGACGCAGCGCTGACCTCGGCGCGTCCCCAGGCGGTCGGCGCGCTGCTGCGGTACTTCCGCAATCTGGACACGGCGGAAGAAGCCTTTCAGAACGCCTGCTTGCGGGCGTTGAAGAGCTGGCCGCAGAACGGTCCGCCGCGCGACCCGGCGGCATGGCTGATCATGGTCGGCCGCAATGTCGCGATCGACGAAGTGCGCCGGACCAGCAAGCAGGAGGCGTTGCCCGAAGACGAGGCGATCTCCGACCTCGGGGACGCCGAGGATGCGCTGGCCGAACGGCTCGACGGTTCGCATTACCGCGACGACATTCTGCGGCTCTTGTTCATCTGCTGCCATCCGGAGCTGCCGGCGACGCAGCAGATTGCATTGGCGCTCCGCATCGTTTCCGGTCTCACCGTCAGGCAGATCGCGCGCGCATTTCTGGTCTCGGAAGCGGCGATGGAGCAGCGGATCACCCGCGCGAAGGCGCGTATCGCCGGCGCCGGCGCGCCATTCGAGACGCCGGGGGCGACGGAGCGCAGCGAGCGGCTCGCCGCCGTCGCCGCAATGATCTACCTGATTTTCAACGAGGGCTATTCTGCCAGCGGCGAGACTAGCGAAATCCGCAAACCGCTGTGCGAGGAGGCGATCCGGCTTGCGCGGCTGTTGCTCCGGCTGTTCCAGAGCGAGCCGGAAATCATGGGTCTGACCGCGCTTCTCTTGTTGCAGCATGCCCGCGCCGCGGCGCGCTTCGATGCCGCGGGCGAACTTGTGCTGCTCGAAGATCAGGATCGCACGCTCTGGAACTACAAGATGATCGCCGAGGGGCTGGCGCTGATCGACAAGGCGATGCGCCATCGCCGCAGCGGGCCGTATCAGGTTCAGGCCGCGATCGCGGCCCTGCATGCGCGCGCTGCAAAGCCTGAAGATACCGATTGGACCGAGATCGATCTGCTCTATGGGGCGCTCGAGATCATGCAGCCGTCACCGGTGGTGACGCTCAACCGCGCGGTGGCGGTGTCCAAGGTCCGCGGGCCCGAGGCCGCACTGCAAATGATCGAGCCGTTGGGCGAACGGCTTTCGAGCTATTTCCATTTCTTTGGCGTGCGTGGCGCGTTCCTGATGCAGCTTGGGCGCAACGAGGAGGCGCGTGTGGCGTTCGACCGCGCCATTGCGCTCGCCAACACCTCGACTGAAGCCGCCCATATCCGCACGCATCTCGACCGGCTGATCCGCGACAGCCAGGGGACCAAGGCCTCAAAAAAATAATCAGCCGCCTGTCGGTTCGCGCTTCCCTCGCTCGTCTTTAGGGCATGACCGCCTGTTGAAAAGGGCAAGAGCGATGAACATGCAAACTATCCAGCTCCTATTTCTGCTGCTTGACAGTGCGATCAAGCTGGCGCCGTGGCGGGTCGTCTCGGAAACGCTGGAGCGGATCGGTTATGGTGCGAGTGAAAGTCTGGCGCGGAGTCTGGGTGTCGTCGCCGTTTCTTGCGCCAGTCTGTGCGCCTTCCCGCCGATCCCGGTCATCGGGCCATTGATGCAGATCTACCATTCGGGCGGCGCAATGGCATCGCCGGTCCATATTGGCCGTCCGTTTTTCGGCCTCATCCTATTCGTTTCCTGTCTCGGGGTGTTGCAATGGGCGGGTTCTGGTTGCGCGACAGAAGACTGCGCGCATAGATGCCGCGCCCCGGCCAACCGGTTTTGCCCACAGTCAAGGAGAGGGGGACGACCTTCCATGTTTGAGATAGTCGCCATCGTTGCCATCGCGCTTGCGATCGCTGTCGCCATCGTGATCATCCTCGCCTCGGCCAAGCCGGACACTTTCAGCGTCCAGCGCGCGGCCATGGTGAAGGCGCCGGCGGAAAAAATCTTCCCGCTGATCAACAACTTTCATCAATGGGCGGACTGGTCGCCGTGGGAGAACAAGGACCCGGCGATGAAGCGCACCTATGGCGGAACCGAGAGCGGCAGGGGCGCGGTCTATGCATGGGACGGCAACAAGAATGTCGGTTCCGGCCAGATGGAAATTCTCGATGCCACATCGCCGTCGAAAATCGTCATCAAGCTGGACTTCTTCAAACCGTTCGAGGGTCACAACACCGCCGAATTCACCATGCTGCCGCGGGGCGATAACGCCACAACGAACGTCACCTGGGTCATGCGTGGTCCTGCGCCTTTCATGCATAGGGCGATGCAGGTGTTCATGGATCTGGACAAGATGATCGGCAAGGATTTCGAGGCCGGCCTCGCCAATCTGAAGAGGCTCACCGAGAAGTAAGCGAACACTCAACGAGCTTAATAACCAGGGAGCAAGCGATGCAGATCAATCCGTATCTTTATTACAACGGCAATTGCGAAGCGGCGTTCAAGTTCTACGAAAAAGTGCTCGGCGCCAAGGTTGAGATGTTGTTGAGAAATGAGGAAGCCCCGGCAGACATGCCGTCACCGCCGGAGCGCAAGAAGCAAATCATGCACGGCCGCATTACGATCGACGGCCAGGCCTTGATGGCCTCCGACGCGCCGCCGGATCATTTTCACAAACCGCAGGGTTTTTCGGTCTCGCTGACGGTCAACAATCCCGCGGACGCCGAGCGCAAATTCAAGGCGCTGTCGGAAGGCGGCAGCACGAACATGCCGTTCGGCAAGACATTTTTCTCGAGGGGTTTCGGGATGTGCGTCGATCAGTTCGGTATTCCCTGGATGGTGTTCTGCCCGCCGGAGGGTTGATCGCATCTCTTTGTTTGAGCATGATCTCCGCGTAAACGCTTTCGCGTTTGTCGCGAGGGAAAGCCGGTTCCCACTTTTCCGGATCATGCCCTAGCGGCAACTCGGATAGAGTTCCGCAAGTTCGTGCCCGCGCAGCAGAAGCAGCCGCGAAGTCAATCCGCCGCGGCTGCGAATCCAGCTCTGCACGCCTTCGGGATAGGCCCCAAGTACCAGTTCGGAGGCTTCCGGCTCGGCATACACCCGGCCGCGGCGGTCGATCGAGCGCGCGGCATGAAATCCCAGTACCGCGCGACGCGTCACGCAGATGCGCTCGCTCGGCACCATGCTCAGCACCAGCGTGCAGGCCGAGAGGCACGGCCCGTCGATCACGACGCGCTTGCCCGATTCCCGCACGCGTTCGAACAGGTCGAGGAACGGACCGACCTTTCCGCCCGGACTGCCGAGGATGCGCATCTCCGTACGCGCCGGTGCTGCGGCAAGGGCGCTCGCGATCGCGGCGACAAAGATTGCTACAAGGATTCCTGTTCGCACCATGGCGATCTCTTTCAGGCGGGTTCGACCGGATCAGAATATCAACCGCACGTCCGGCGGCAAGGTTCCATCGCCTGGTCAGCGTGGTATTTGTTTTGCGCAGCCTTATCGTTCGCGCGCCCCAACTGAGGCGAAAGCTGGCTTCAATGCAAATGACACGCTAACCATTACGCCGGGCGCCGCGCAGGGTCGGCAGTCCGATGCCGGCGGCGTCGAAGCCGCCATCGACGGCGAGAATCTGTCCGGTGATGTAGCTCGCACGATCGCTGCACAGGAAGAACACGGCCTCCGCCAGCTCTTCTTCGAGGCCGTACCGGTTGAGCGGGATCGCGTCATGATAGTCGGCGCGGATTTCCGGGCTATGGACCGCTTTCGCCATTGCGGTGTCGACCGGGCCAGGGGCGACGCCATTGACGCGGATGCCGAGCGAAGCCAATTCGACCGCGAGCTGTTTGGTCAGATGGGCAAGCCCCGCCTTGCTGGTGCCGTAGGCCGAGCGCAGCGTTGAGGCACGCACCGCGGAAATGGAAGTGATGTTGACGATCGCGCCGCCGCCATGCTCGCGCATCAAGGGCACGGCCGCCTTGGTGCACAGGAACGGGCCGGTCAGGTTGACTTCCAGCACTCGGCTCCAGTCCGCATCGGAGGTTTCCAGCAGCGGCGCGAACACCGCGATGCCGGCATTGTTGACAAGCGCGTCGAGCCGGCCGAAGCGCCGCTCGATGGCCGCGAATGCGCCGGCCACCGCGTTGGCGTCGGAGACGTCGCCATTCAGTCCCAGCGTGCGGTCTGGAGCCGCCAGCGCCTCCACGCTCTCGCCCAAGAGCTTTCGCTCGATGTCGAGCAGCGCCACGTTCCAGCCCTCGGCGAGGAAACGTTTGGCCACGGCAAGCCCGATGCCGCGCGCGGCACCCGTCACCAAGGCGACTTTTTGCGAAGAGGTCATGCGTGTTCCACTATCTGAACGGCGCCTTGTCTCTAGTACGGACGGCGGGCGTCTGCTTTTCTGACGATAGTAGCAAGACAAAGGACCGAAAGCGATGAAGGTCAATGACCCCGAGCAAATGCCGACCGAACACTGGCGGCCAGGTGTGGAAACCCGCATGCTGGTTTCGGCCCGTAATGGCGCCGCGCAATTGTGCGTGTTCGAACAATGGGTCGCACCGGGGAACGGCGCGCCGACCCATTCGCACCCCGTCGAGGAGGTGCTGACGGTGCGCGCGGGCGAGGCCGAGATGTGGATCGATCAGGAACGGTTGGTCGTAACAGCCGGCCAGTCGCTGATCGTGCCTGCGCGGCGAAAGCACGGCTTCCGCAATTCCGGCAATGTAACGCTGCATCTTCACGCCGTGCTGGCATCGTCGATCTTCGAGGCAACGCCTGAAGGCGCGCTGGAGCCGGTGCGCAGGTGGGAAGCAGCGGCAAACTGAGAAGGGCTCGCAGCGGCGCCCTGCTTTGTTCTCCGCCAACGAAGTGTTACCGTTCGAAGGTCACATCAACCTTGAGGCCTTTTTCGCGGCAAGGCGTGCGATACCTTACGTTAAGTGCGCGTCCTTAAGGGAAGCGGAGCCCTGATTTTCGATTTTTCCCGAGGGAGGAATGATGCCTGCGACCGAAGCGAGCCGTTTTTCTAAAGCGCGACTTGATCGCGTGCACGAGGTCACGACCGGCCACGTCGAAAGCGGCGACATGCCGGGCCTGGTGACGCTGGTTAGCCATCGTGGCGAAGTTCATGTCGATGCGATCGGCCGCCTGGCCTTCGATGGTTCGCCGATGACGCGCGACACGATTTTCCGCGTCACCTCGATGACCAAGCCGATCACGGCAGCGGCCGCGATGATCCTGGTCGAGGACGGCAAATTGCAGCTCGACGATCCCCTCGATCGCTGGCTGCCGGAATTGGCAAATCGCAAGGTGCTGCTCACGATCGACGCGCTGATCCATCAGACTGTGCCGGCGCGGCGCGCGATCACGCTGCGCGATTTGCTGACGTTCCGCTGCGGTTACGGCATGATCCCGGTGTTTCCGGAACGCTATCCGATCCAGAGGGCGATGGCGGAGGTGGGGCTTGCGCCGGGACCGGTATTTCCCTCCTTTCCGCCCGACGAGTTGGTGCGGCGCTATGCCAGCCTGCCGCTCATCTATCAGCCGGGCGAACGCTGGCTCTATAACGCGGGAACCGAGATCCTTGGCGTGCTCATCGCACGGGTCGCCGGCATGACATTTGGCGAATTCCTGCGCGATCGCATCTTTGCGCCGCTCGCGATGAAGGACACCGCGTTCTACGTCCCCAAGGACAAACAGCACCGGTTCGCGACCACCTATGCGCGCGATCCAGCGGCGAACAGACTGAAAGTCTTCGATCCTCCGGTGACGGGTAAATTCTCAAGCCCGCCGGTGTTTGAGAATGGCAGCGCCGGGTTGGTCTCGACCGCCGATGATTTCAATGCCTTCGCGCAGATGATGCTCAATGGCGGCGATTTGGGAAGCGAACGCATCCTGTCGCCGGAATCCGTGGAGTTGATGACGACCAACCACATTTCGGCGGATGAAAAGCGTGAATCGCAATTGTTCCTCGGCAACACCAGGGGCTGGGGTTTTGGAATGTCCGTCTTCCGAGGCCTCGACGACCCCGAGACCGCGCGGGGCCGATTCGGCTGGGACGGAGGCTATGGCACGTCCTGGTATTCCGACCCGACCGAGCAACTTACCGGCATTCTGCTCACCCAGCGCATCATGGACTCGCCGAAGCCGCCGCGTGTCGTGGTCGATTTCTGGACCACGCTCTATCAGGAAGGTGGCGGTTGAGCCGTACCGGTCCGCTCCATTGGTCGACGAGGACGCCAATACCTTCGGAATAATTCCATAGGTCCTGTCGGAGCGGCGAAACCCCCATCGTCTTTATCTCAAGAGCGACGGCTCATCCGGGCCGTCGACGGAATTGGGAACGGAGAGCCGAACATGCGATTCATGATGCTGATGATCCCGGGGGGTTACGAGACCGCCGCACCCGGCGCCATGCCGCCCGCGGAGGCGGTGGCGGCGATGATGAAATACAATGAGGCGCTGAAGGAGGCCGGCGTGTTGATCACGCTCGACGGGCTGCACCCGCCCTCGATGGGTACGCGGGTTTCGTTCAAGGGCGGCAAGCCGGTCGTGACCGACGGCCCATTTGCCGAATCCAAGGAAGTGCTGGGCGGCTACTGGATGATCGATGTGAAATCGAAGGAAGAGGCGATCGCTTGGGCCAAGCGCTGCCCTGCTTCCAACAACGAGATCATCGAAATCCGGCAGGTGCAGGAGATGGCGGACTTTCCGCCCGACGTCCGCCAGGCCGCTGCCGGGTTTGCCGAATTGCAGCGCGGTCCGGCGGCGCGCTGACTTCAAATCTTCTTCCAACCCTCGAAACTCCAAACGAAAGGAAATCCGATGAGCGCGAATGACACCTTCCTCGCTGTCTTCCTTGGCGGCAAGAGCAGTGCGAAAATGGCTGAATGGAACGCTCTTCCGGAAGCGGAGCGGAACGCCAGGCAACAGCGAGGCATCGCGGCCTGGAAGGCATGGGTCGAAAAGCACCACGCCGCAATTGTCGAAATGGGCGGGCCGCTCGGAAAGACCAAGAGGGTCGACGCGAAGGGTGTTGCCGATATCAGCAACCTGCTGGGCGCCTTCACGGTCGTTCGCGCAGCTTCGCATGAGGCCGCCGCGAGGATGTTCGAGGACCATCCGCATTTTTCGATCTTTCCGGGCGAGGCCGTCGAGATCATGCCGGTTCTCCCGATACCGGGCGGCTAGAGGCCTGTTCGAGCTCAGAAAAACCGGGCTTGCCGTGACGTCCAGGCGGTAATCCTAGTGACCTTTGCGGCCGGCTCATGTAAAAGCCTTTCACATGAGCTGGCGCAAGGAACAGCGCCGCGCCGAGCGCGGCTACCACCACGGCAATCTGAAAGAGGCCCTGTTGCAGGCAGCGCTCGGGCTGATTGCGGAAAAAGGCGCGGCCGGTTTCACCTTTGCCGATGCCGCGCGCATGGCAGGCGTCAGCCCGGCCGCACCCTACCGGCATTTTCGCGACCGCGACGAGCTGCTTTCCAGCATCGCCCAGCGCGGCTTCGAGCAATTCGAAGCGGCGTTGGCGCAGGCTTGGGATGACGGCCGTCCCGACACCCTCACCGCGTTCGAGCGGGTCGGCAAGGCCTATCTTGCCTTCGCACGCGAGGAGCCGGCGTTCTATTCGGCGATGTTCGAATCCGGGCTACCCGTCGATGTTAGCCCCGCATTGCAGGCTGCGGCGGAGCGTGCGTTCGCGGTGATCAGGGCGGCCGCCGAACGGCTTGCCGCGCTGTCGCCGCCCGGAACGCCACGGCCGCCGGCACTGATGATGGCGCTGCATATCTGGTCGATGTCGCACGGCGTGGCCTCGCTGTTTGCGCGCGGCGACGCGGCGCGGCGCAAGCTGCCGATGTCGGCAGAGGATTTGTTGGAAGCCGAAGTGCTGATCTATCTGCGCGGCCTCGGCTTTTCGACCGACCGCAGGTCGCCTGGCCCGGATGCGGCCGATAAAAAGCCCGCAGAGGCGCCGTCCGGCAAGCCTTCGGGTCCCTGGGGAGCCCCAAAATAAATCGGCGGGCGCAGCTTGCGCCCTGCTTGACAAAAATCCGGGATGGTTTACGTATGTAAATGTTATTTACATTCACAACGGCGCGAATGCCGTCATGGAGAGGGAAATGGCCTACACCGCAGATGTCAATCGATGGCGCGGCCCCGCTGAACAGCCCTACCGCCCCCATATGCTCGATTCGCCGTGGCACCCCGGCTGGATCGCCGTCACCGTACTCGGCTTCATTATCTGGTGGCCGATCGGCCTTGCCCTTCTTTTTTTCACACTCGGGAGCAGAAAAATGGGTTGCTGGAATCATCAAGATCGCTGGTCGAACAAGATGGAGCGGATGCAGTACAAGATGGAGCGGATGCGCAACCGCATGGAGCGCCGCGGCTTCCCGTTCGGCCCGCCTTCGAGCGGCAACCGCGCCTTCGACGAATACCGCATGGAGACGCTGCGGCGGCTCGAGGAAGAGCAGACCGAATTCAAGGATTTCCTCGATCGCCTGCGTCACGCCAAGGACAAGGAAGAGTTCGACCAGTTCATGGCGCAGCATCGCTCCCGTCCGACGCCTCCGTCCGACGGCCAGCCCCAGGCCTAAAGATCGTTACCCCTGCCTCAGGTGTAATGCCCCTTAAGATCCTGATGGCGATAGAGCCGCCCGTTTGCAGTGAAGCAGACGGGCGGCTTTTTCGATTCCGACCCTAAAATGGCCCCTTCCAGGCGGCTTTCCGGCCTTCCTGTCGCGCATTTCGGGCAGTGAAAATCCCCTTTGGTAACTTGACGTTAACCATGATTAGCGTCTGGTTAGTGGCGTAAGGACGCGCCGATAGCCCTCGTTTTGACACGTTGGCAGGGGATGCAAGCCGCGGCTTTGGACGGGCCTCCCATGCGACACAGACACGGCTTTCGCGCTGGCGCTTGCCGCTGCGCATTTCATGCGGCCGTGGAACCGGCAGCCATGCCACCCGAAGCTTTTGGCTCGAGGATATTGGGACATTTGCGTTGAGAGGAAACGGCCTTGGCCCCATCCACTGACGTCTCGCTGATTGCCTTGTTTCTGCAGGCTCACTGGGTTGTGAAAGCCGTGATGTTGGGCCTGCTCGCTTGTTCTGTGTGGGTCTGGGCCATCGCGATCGACAAGATATTCCTCTATGCGCGCACCAAGCGCGCGATGGACCGCTTCGAGCAGGCGTTCTGGTCCGGCCAGTCGATCGAGGAACTCTACCGCGCGCTGTCGGCCAAACCGACGCAATCGATGGCCGCCTGCTTTGTTGCGGCGATGCGCGAGTGGAAGCGCTCGTTCGAAAGCCATGCGCGATCCTTCGCAGGCCTTCAGATGCGGATCGAAAAGGTCATGAACGTCTCGATCGCCCGGGAAATCGAGCGGCTGGAGCGCCGCCTCCTGGTGCTGGCGACCGTCGGCTCGGCGGGGCCGTTCGTCGGCCTGTTCGGCACCGTGTGGGGCATCATGTCGAGCTTCCAGTCGATCGCCGCCTCCAAGAATACTTCGCTGGCGGTGGTGGCCCCGGGCATCGCGGAGGCGCTTTTTGCCACCGCCATCGGCCTTATCGCCGCCATTCCGGCGACCATTTTCTATAATAAGTTCACTTCCGAGGTGAACCGGCAGGCCCAGCGGCTGGAGGGGTTCGCGGACGAGTTTTCAGCCATCCTGTCACGTCAGATCGACGAGCGTGCGTAATATCCGATATCGATATAGGGTAATGCACACTGTGAGTAGCAAAACATGGCGATGAACATGGCAGGCTCGCCGGGCGGCGGACGCCGCGGCCGGCGTCGCCCCGTGATGGCGGAAATCAACGTCACGCCGATGGTGGACGTGATGCTGGTGTTGCTGATCATCTTTATGGTGTCGGCACCGCTCTTGACGGTCGGCGTGCCGCTCGATTTGCCGCAGACCCAGGCCAAAAGCCTGGAGCAGGACAAGACGCCGCTGCAGCTTTCGGTCGACATCAAGGGGCGGGTCTTCATCAACGACACCGAGGTCGCGATGGACGACCTGGTGTCGAAATTAAAGGCGATTACCGATGCCCGCGGCGGCCTGGACGAGCGTATATTCATGCGGGCGGACAAGAAGGCGGATTATGGAACCGTGGCGCGCGTGATGGGGCGGCTGTCGGGCGCCGGGTTCAAGCGGCTCGCACTGGTCACTGAAGTGGAGCAGGGGTCCTAGAGCGTGAAGGTCGACAAGACACTGCTTGCGTCTGTGGCCCTGCACGTCCTCGTGATCGGGTGGGGACTAGTGTCGTTCTCCACCAAGGTTTTCGAGTCGATCCCGGAAGAATCCTTGCCCGTCGATATCATCTCCTCCGACCAACTCGCCCACGTCACGGCCGGCATGAAGTCGGGCAAAAAGGAAAACCCGAAACCGCTGGCGGAGAAGGTTGCCGAGGCCAAGCCCGTCGAGGATGCGGTGGGCAAGATCACCGAGAAACCGCCGGTGGTGACCGACACCACGCCGCCGCCTCAGCCGAAAGTCGAGGAAAAGCCGGTCGAGAAAAAGCCCGATCCGCCGAAGCCGGTGGCCGACAGCAAGCCGAAGGCCGAGGAGAAGCCGATCGAAAAGAAGCCGGATCCGCCGAAGGTCGATCCGATCGCGGAGGCTTTGAAAAAGGATGAGAAGAAGCCAAAGCCACAGGTCCAGGCGGCAGCGCCACCGCTGCAACCTCAGAAGCCGAAAGAACGTACCTTCGACCAGTCGAAGATCGCAGCCCTTCTCGACAAGCGCGATCCGGCCCGGCAGGCGACCACCGGCGACACGTTGAATTCCAATGCCGCACTCGGCCTGTCCAAGGGCAAAGCCGCGGACAATTCCGCCACCTGGGGCTCCATGTTCCAGACACAGGTCGAGCGCTGCTGGAAAAAACCCTATGGCGGTATCGAGAGCCAGAATCCGGAGGCCGCCTTCACCATCCGCCTGAAGCGCGACGGAACGCTGGAGGGAATGCCATTGCCGGAAGGCACGCCCGCGACGCCCTATCTGCGGGTCTATCAGGAGAGCGCCTTGCGCGCGATCATCGAATGTCAGCCGTATAATCTGCCGGCGGCCTATTTCGAGGAGTGGAAATATTTTGCGCCGGTATTCACGGAACGAAAGACCTGATGGCTGGCCGCTCCTCGATCGCAGACATGAAATGAAGCCTTGCAAATGACCGACAAAGATCAACCGCTCAAGATTCCGTTCCGCCTGAGCCGTCGACACCTGATTTCAGGCATGGCCTCGCTCGGCGTGCTGACGGGAAGCCCCCGCAGCGCATTCGCCCAGAAACACGTGATTATTCCCGAGGGCGAATTCGTACCGCTGCCGATTGCGATTCCCAATTTCGTCGCAGGCAGCCCCTCGGATGGCGAGGTCAGCGTCGGCGTCACCCAGGTCATCACCAACAATCTCAAGCGCAGCGGGCTGTTCGCGCCGATCGATCAGGCGGCCTATATCGAGAAGGTTGTCAACACCGACACGGCGCCGCAATTTCAGAACTGGAAGACCATCAACGCGCAGGCGCTGGTGACCGGCCGCATGACCCGTCAAGCCGACGGGCGCCTGAAGGCTGAGTTTCGCCTCTGGGACGTTGCCACCGGTCAGCAATTGACCGGCCAGCAATATTTCACCTCGCCCGAATACTGGCGGCGGATCGCCCACATCATTTCAGACCAGATCTATGAGCGTCTGACTGGTGAAAAGGGTTATTTCGACAGCCGCGTGGTGTTCGTCGACGAAACCGGCGCCAAGGAGCGGCGCGTCAAACGGCTCGCGCTGATGGATCAGGACGGCGCCAATGTCCGCTATCTGACGCGCGGCAGCGATCTGGTGCTGACGCCGCGCTTTTCGCCCTCGACCCAGGAAATCACCTACATGGAATTCGGCCAGGGCGATCCGCGCGTCTATCTGCTCAATATCGAGACCGGACAGCGCGAGATCGTCGGCAATTTTCCCGGCATGACGTTCTCGCCGCGCTTTTCGCCCGACGGCCAGCGCGTGATCATGAGCCTGCAACAGGGCGGCAATTCCAATCTGTTCGTGATGGATCTGCGGTCGAAATCGACGACGCGCCTCACCGATACGCCGGCGATCGATACCTCGCCGTCCTATGCGCCCGACGGAGGGCGCATCTGTTTCGAATCCGACCGCGGCGGGAAGCCGCAGATTTATGTGATGCCGGCCGCCGGCGGGCCGGCACAACGCATCTCCTTCGGCGAAGGCAGCTACTCCACGCCGGTTTGGTCGCCGCGCGGCGACTACATCGCTTTCACCAAGCAGGGCAGCGGACAATTCTCCATCGGCATCATGAAGCCCGATGGCTCGGGCGAGCGGATCCTAACCTCCGGATTTCACAATGAGGGACCGACCTTTGCCCCTAATGGACGGGTGCTGATGTTCTTCCGAGATCCCGGCGGTAATGGCGGACCTTCGTTGTTCACCGTGGACATTTCCGGGCGCAACGAATTGCGCGTTCCCACCCCCGGATTCGCGTCCGATCCGGCGTGGTCGCCGTTGCTCTCATAGGGTTAACACCGCGGCTGCGGAAGGGGCTTGCCGTCTGGCCGGCAAACCTTGCCTAGCCTGCTGATTTAGTGGGTAGATTCTCATTTTTCCAAGCAAAAGAAAACGACCCGGTAACGATGTTCCCTCAGAAAGGCTTCATCAGCGGCGGGTAAGACTTTCGCCGGCAGAGGACGCGTGCCCACGATGCAGTTGGCGAACCACCCACCGGAAACCGACAAGGAGATATCGCCGTACCTTCGCGCGGCGTTGATCGATTCGTTGTTCGAAACCCCCGGTCCGCTGCTTATGGGTCTGTTCTTCGGTGCCATCGCGGCCGGCGTGACCGCGCTGAAGACGGAAGAACCTCTCATCTGGGCGTGTGTCGCGCTTCTCGTCGTGGCCGGCGCCGTCCGCGCGTTCGACTTGCAGCGCTACCAGTCGCGCAAATCGACCCTGACCGCCGATGAAGCGGCGCGGTGGAGGAAGCGCCATCAGATCGGGGCGATGATCCAGGCGGCTGCGGTCGGCGCATGGTGCTCCACCACGCTGCTGGTCAGTGACGACGCCATCGCCCACATGATTTGTTTGTCCACAACCACCGGGTTCGTGGCGGGAGGTGCGGGCAGGGCCTATGGACGGCAGTGGATATTCCAGTTGCAGGCGTTACTTTGCTTCGGTTCAACCGTGATCGCGCTGGCGTTGCGTGGCACGCCCTACTACATCGCGATGTCAGTCCTGTGCGCCGCATTTCTGGTGGCCGTCATGCAAATTTCGGCCAATCTGCACCGAATATTCATGCAGGCGCTGTTGGCGCGCGAGCGCGAGGCGGCGCTGGCCGGCCAGTTCGACACCGCGCTCAACAACATGCCACACGGCCTGTGCATGTTTGGTCCCGAGGGGGGCCTTGCGGTGATGAATCACCGCTTCAGCACGATGATGAATCTGCCCGCCGATCTCGTGCAGCGGGGCGCAAGCGCGTCCCAGATTGTTGACGCCTGCGTCACCGCGGGCTCGGTATCGGAGGCGAGCGGAAAGATCATCCTCTCGGAGATCGAGAATTCGCAGGCCAAGGATATCATCACCACCGATCCCGACATCGTCCGTGGCCGATCGCTATCATGGAAGTTCCAGCAGATGGCAGGCGGCGGCGCGGTTGTGCTGCTCGAGGACATCACCGAACGGCGCAATGCCGAAGCCAGGATCGCGCATTTGGCGCGTTTCGATGAGCTGACGGGGCTGCCGAACCGGGTCAATTTTCGCGACGAAATCGAGCATCTCCTGGCAGCCCCGCACGATGCGGAGCAATTGTCGGCGTTGCTGTTCGTCGACCTCGATCAATTCAAGCAGGTCAACGATACGCTGGGGCATCCCTGTGGCGACCAGCTTTTGTGCACGGTCGCCGATCGGTTGCGCGCCATGCTGCGTCCGGAAGATTTCGTGGCGCGATTCGGCGGCGACGAATTCGTGGTGTTTCAGCAAAACATCAGATCGCCGGATGACGCAGCCGGTCTTGCTCGCCGTATCGTCGATCACCTCAGCGAGTGTTACAGGATCGAAAATCACCTCGTCGAGATCGGCGCCAGCGTCGGCATCGCGATGACGGCGCCGGCGGGCGTCAGCGCCGATACGCTGATGAAGAACGCGGACATGGCGCTTTACCGCGCCAAGGCGGACGGCCGCGGCACCTTCTGCTTCTTCCGTGACGAAATGGCGCAAACCGTCGAGGCGCGCCGCATCCTCGAGCTCGACCTGCGCAGGGCGCTGGCGAACGAGGAGTTCGAGCTGTTCTACCAGCCGCTCGTCCATCTGCAGTCGGGCAAAATATCGACCTGCGAGGCGTTGCTGCGATGGAATCACCCGATCCGCGGCACGGTTTCGCCGATCGACATCATTCCGGTCGCCGAGGACATGGGAATGATCGTCGACCTCGGCCGCTGGATTCTGCGCAAGGCGTGCATGGAATGCATGCAATGGCCGGGAGCCGTCAGCGTCGCAGTCAATTTCTCGCCGCAGCAGTTCCATCAGCGCGACGTGCTGGGTGAAATTCGTTACGCGCTCGATGTTTCCGGATTGCCCGCCAATCGCCTCGAAATCGAGATCACCGAATCCTCGTTGTTGCGCAATACGCAGTCGACCCACGACGTGCTGTCGCAATTGCGCGCACTCGGCGTGCGCATATCGCTGGACGATTTCGGCACCGGTTATTCGAGCCTCAGCTACCTGCATAATTTCCCGCTGCAGAAGGTGAAGATCGACCGCTCCTTCCTGGAGGGCATCGACACCGATCGACCGCTGCGGCTGTTGCGCGGCGTGGCGCGGCTCAGCGCGGACCTTGGAATGTCGGTCGTGGTCGAGGGCATCGAGACCAACGAGCAATTGGAATTGATCAGCGTCGACGGTACGGTGACCGAAGCCCAGGGTTATCTATTCAGCCGCCCGGTGCCCGCACCGCGTGTTCGCCAGTTGTTGAATGCCTCCCACGGCCGCCGGCCAGATGAGGGGTCTCTTGCGGCCTCCTCGCGATCGATCGCCTGACGCAAATTCCCGTAATTTTACCGATTTCGATTGCGCGCCAACGGCTTCAACGGTTAACCCTAACCCGCCGATAGCTTTGCAATTGCGTTAAGGGGCTGTTAATCCTACCCGCAATAGTTGTTTTCCAGTTGGGGAGTAGGGGATGAAGGCTGTAGCCGAGCCGCGCGCTTCGCTTTTTGTGCGGGGGGGCGCGTTGTTCGATCGAGTCGACTATCGACGCATCGAAACTCCCGAGGAGAAAGATCAGCTCTACTTGATGCGTTACAAGGCCTATCGGCAGGGCGGATTAATCCCGCCGTCAGAGTCTGGGCGCTACAGCGACCGCTATGACGATGCGCCCGACGCCTTGACGTTCGGAGTCTATGTTGATGGGGAACTCTGTAGCTCTATCCGTCTCCACGTCCTGACGTCAGAACGGCGGATGTCCTGTACGACCGAATTGTTCGGCGATGTTCTTCACCCTCGCCTCGATAAAGGCGAGGTATTCATCGATCCGGCCCGTTTTGTTGCGGACCCGGAAAAGGCCCAGCGTTTTCCGGAGCTTCCCTATGTGACGGTGCGGCTGGTCTTTCTGGCATGCGAATATTTCAATGCCGATACCGGGCTCGCGCTCGTGCGTCCTACACACCAGGCGTTCTATCGCCGGGTCTTTCTGAACGAGACCATTGCCGAACCGCGCCCGTTTCCGAACGCATTGGCAAAGGTGGCGTTGATGGCGTCCGATTTTCGGAACGTGCGGGAACGGGTGTTGACTCGCTTTCCCATCATGCGTTCAAGCGCCTTCGAGCGGCGGATGCTGTTCGAGCGCACTAGCGAGCAACTGCCGGTGATCGACTTGCCGGAGTTCGCTTTCGAGCGCGCAACGATGGTCCCGCGCGTCTGACGAGCGGTCCGGCGGCCGTACCCATGCAGGCTGTTTTGCGGTCAAGCACGCCGGAAGGGCCCGAATCCCTGGGAAAACGGCCGATTTCGGCCGCAACTCCCGCTTGCCTCCACCCTCGTGCCATATTTACAACCCATTAACTATCGCGGTTGCTTTTCGCCGCTTGGTGGCATTTGATCGGGTTCGGCAACGCCCCATCAAGGTTGACGGAACGTTCGTTTAACCATCGCCCTGTAGACCGGATAACAGTCGAAAACGTGAGCGTGGAGGCTCCGGAATGAAACATCCTATGCGTATCCTCCAGGGATTTAAGCTCGCCGCGGTGCTCGCGGTGGCGCTTGCGATGGGCGCCTGCGCGAAGAACCCGCTCGCCGATGGCGCCATGGCCAGCGCCGCCACGCCGGGCAGCCAGCAGGATTTCGTGGTCAACGTAGGCGACCGCGTCTTCTTCGAAAGCGACCAGACCGATCTCTCGCCGCAGGCGATCGCGACTTTGGAGAGGCAGGCGCAGTGGCTGCAGACTTACAACCGCTATTCCTTCACTATTGAAGGCCATGCCGACGAGCGCGGCACCCGCGAGTACAATATCGCCCTCGGTGCGCGGCGCGCCCAGTCGGTGCGCACTTTCCTCGCCTCGCGCGGTATCGATCCGTCGCGGATGCGGACCATCTCCTACGGCAAAGAGCGTCCGGTCGCCGTTTGCAATGATATCTCCTGCTGGTCGCAGAATCGCCGCGCGGTCACGGTGCTGAACGCGAGCTCCTAGAGCATGATCCGGAAAAGTGGAAGCCGGTTTTCCGAAAAGATTATGCTCAAATTAAAGAGATGAGATCATGATCCGATCAATCTAATCGGATCATGATCTAACGGGCCGTTCATCTTTCAAAGCTTTGTCGCCGGCGCCCCTTGGGGTGCGCCGGTTTTGTTTTGGCGCGCCATGCGAGGGCGGTCCGGCCGCGGGCCTCTCCCTCTGATTGTCTCAGTCACATTTTTGGCGTAGTCCGTCTCTCAAGGTGATGCGTCTTCCGCGCTCACGTCGATTTCGTTCGTCAGGCTAGTGGAGTGGATTTGACATTCGCTGCCCTCCCAGCCGCAGACACGCGCTGCGAATGTCAAATCCAAGACTCCACTAGAAACAGATATTTTCTGGTGGTCCTTTTGATTCTAACATTCGCAAAGGTGCCTGCCAAACGGGGATGCGAATGTTAGAATCGGACCACTAGTATGTCATCCAGATTTCATAAAGTTTCGCGCGCCGCGGCGCTGTCCGCGATGCTCGGTCTGTGCTTGCAGGCCCTAAGCTCGCACGCTTGGGCGCAATCCGACGATGTCGACCCGGAGGTCCGCATTCAGCGGCTTGAAAATCAACTGCGGCAACTCACCGGGCAGAACGAAGAGCTGCAATACCGCAACCGGCAGCTCGAAGAGCGTCTGAGGCAGCTTCAGGGAGGCGCCCCAATGGCTCCGGGCGGACTGCCGGCCGCCGCGCAGCCCAATACCGCCGCGATGCCCCCGGTGCAGCCTGCCCCCTTCTATCGGCCGCCACCGCCGCAAGGAGGCAATGAGTCGCAGATCGCAGCACCCGCGCCGATCGCACCTATCGTCCAGGAGCCTGCGGGAGCGCCGCCACAGGGTCACCGCCGTGGCGATGCCTTCGATCCCAGCCAAAATCCGAACGCCCCAGGCGCGCCCCGTCCGCTTGGCGGCGGCCAGCTCCCGATACAGGCCGAGGCGCCAATCGGCGCGCCCGGCGGGCGAAATCCGGGTGAGCCGCTCGACCTTGCCAATACCGCCGGTGCCGGTCCGGCCGGGGCTCTGCCTCCACCGCCGCCGCGCAATACCAACGCGACCGGGGCGCTCACCACCTTGCCGCCGTCGGCAACGCCGCGGGACGAGTTCGACCTCGGCGTCGGCTATATCCAGCGCAAGGACTATGCGCTCGCCGAGGAAACGATGCGCAACTTCGCCAAGAGATACCCGAGCGATCCGTTGATCGCCGACGCGCAATTCTGGCTCGGCGAGAGTTTCTTCCAGCGCCAGCTCTATCGCGACGCGGCCGAATCCTTCCTCGGCGTGACGACCAAATTCGACCGGTCGGCGAAGGCTCCGGATGCCTTGCTGCGGCTCGGCCAGTCGCTGGCCGCCTTGAAGGAGAAGGAGGCCGCCTGCGCAGCATTCGGCGAAGTGACGCGGAAATATCCGCACGCCTCGAGTAGCATCAAACAGGCCGTGGACCGCGAGCAAAAGCGGGTGAAGTGCTAGCGCTGGTTTTTACGCTGGCACTTCACCGGGCCAGCGCCGTATTTCGGCGGCGCCGCAGGCGGCGGTGCGCCAAGCGCAACGGTGAGACCGTGTTTCACCACGTCGTCTTCACGCCGGAATGGGTAGTTGAAAAGAGGTGACGCCAGCGGCGTGTCGAAATGCCCGTCCTGCCACCAGGTGTGCTGATATTCCAGGAATACCGAGACCTTAGACCGGGGCTCCGTCGGGCAAATCAAGGAATGAGCGCTGCTTTAAGATAAATCGCTTGTCCAGACCCTTTTGGAAAATATTTCTGGTTTTCCGAAATACAAATCAGGTGTATGTCTTCCGCCGTCCCGTTC
>Ga0070733_10000344_pt1 | contig 39062 bp, 43 predicted proteins | sample Coa_R1_9_FD_66450 | JGI IMG/M metagenome (GOLD analysis project Ga0070733, IMG submission 66450) | Surface soil microbial communities from Centralia Pennsylvania, which are recovering from an underground coalmine fire - Coalmine... | ecosystem: Environmental > Terrestrial > Soil > Unclassified ... | reverse complement strand
CGACGTATCCATGCCAACTCGGATAATCTGCTTCACGGACGGCTCCCTTGTCTGAGATTTACAACAACCTCATTCTGGCACACTCGATGCCGTAGGGGGCCGTCCACACCATCAACCACTGGCGTTAATTGCTGCGCGAAGTCGGCGAAGAGCATCTCTCAAAACAGACGGCACGGCGTATGGGTCCCCGCGTTCGCAGGGACGACGTGAGAGGAAATAGTTTCTTGGTCGTCCCGGCCAGGCGAAGCGCGAGCCGGGACCCACACGCCGCGGCTTCTCGCTTCAAGCACTGTAGGGCCGACACCTTTCGTAGACCCGAAGCCTAGTGGTTATGGGTCCCTGCGTTCGCAGGGACGACGTGAGAAAACGTGACGATGAGGTCGAACAGAAGCAGCCCGAGAGCCAGAGCAGCCCGCCGACTGGGGGCCCATCCTTCGAGGTGTTTTCAACAGCAGCAGCGGAAGCGGCCCTTGCCGAAAGCGTAGCGGGCGTTCTGGCGCTCCACGAAGAATTCTTCGTAGCTCATGATCGGCTGGTCCGGATGCGTCTGCCGGCGATGCTCCACATAGGTCTGATAGTCGGGAATCCCGACCATCAGACGTGCGGTGCGGACCGACCACTCTTTCAGCGTCATGAGGTCACGCATGTTTGCTCCTCAGATGGTCGCAGGCAGGCCGATCTCAATAGCGGTGATCTTCGGATCGCCGAATGCCCGGCGTATGGCAATGACACCGTAGACCACCATTGCCAGCACCACCGCGACGAATAGCGCCGACATTGTCGCATCGACGTAATCGTTGACGATAACGCGGTGCATCTCCGCCATCGATTTCGCCGGCGCCAGGATCTTGCCCGCCGCGGCGGCGTCGCCGAACACCCGCGCGTGGGCCACGAAGCCGATCGCCGGTATGTCGCTGAAGATTTTCTGCAACCCCGCCGTCAGCGTGCAGACCAGAAGCCACAGGGTAGGCACGATCGTAACCCAGGCGTAGCGCTCGCGCTTCATCTTGAACAGTACGACCGTGCACAGGATGAGCGCGATCCCCGCCAGCATCTGGTTGGAGATGCCGAACAGCGGCCAGAGCGTGTTGATGCCGCCCATCGGATCGATGACGCCCTGGTAGAGGAAGTAACCCCAAGCCGCGACCGCCAGCGCCGATCCAACCAGATTGTTTCCCCACGACTCGGTCTTGCGGAACGACGGCACGACGCTGCCGATCATATCCTGAATCATGAAGCGGGCGACGCGGGTGCCGGCGTCGACGGTGGTGAGGATGAACAGTGCCTCGAAAAGGATGGCGAAGTGGTACCAGAGCCCCATCAGAACGCGGCCGCCGAACATGCCGGACAGGATGTGGGCCATGCCGACCGCGAGCGTCGGGGCGCCGCCGGTGCGCGACAGCAGCGTCTTCTCGCCGACGTCCTGGGCGATCTGGCTGATCATGTCGGGGGTGACGGTGAACCCCCAGCCGGAGACCACCTGCGCCGCCTGCGCGGCGGTGGTGCCGATCAGCCCGCTCGGGCTGTTCATGGCGAAATAGATTCCGGGCTCGAGCACGGTTGCGCCGATCATAGCCATGATGGCGACGAAAGATTCCATCAGCATCGCGCCATAACCGATGAAGCGGAGCTGGCTCTCATTCTCCAACATTTTAGGGGTCGTGCCGGAGGCGATCAGCGAATGGAAGCCGGATACCGATCCACAGGCGATGGTGATGAACAGGAACGGGAACAGGCTGCCCGACCACACCGGGCCGGTGCCGTCGATAAACTTGGTGACTGCCGGCATCTTCAAATCCGGCTGGACCAGGATGATGCCGATCGCGAGCAGCGCCATGGTGCCGACCTTGAGGAAGGTCGACAGATAGTCCCGCGGCGCCAGCAGCAACCACACCGGCAGCACCGAAGCGACGAAGCCGTATCCGATGATGATCAGCGCCAGGGTTTCGCCGCTCAGATCGAACCATTTTGCGAGCGCCGGGTTCTCCGCCACGGTGCTGCCGTAGATGAGCGAGGCGAGCAGCAACACGACGCCGATCGCCGACATTTCCGCGATGCGGCCGATCCGGATGAAACGGGCATAGACGCCCATCAACATTGCAATCGGGATGGTGCAGAACACCGTGAACGTGCCCCACGGGCTGCCCATCAGCGCCTTGACCACGACCAGCGCCAGTACGGCGAGCAGAATGACCATGATCAGCAGCACGCCAATGAGCGCAATAGCGCCGGCAAGCGGCCCCATTTCGGAGCGCACCATGTCGCCAAGCGAGCGGCCGTCGCGACGCGTGGAGAGAAAGAGCACAGTCATATCCTGCACTGCGCCGGCGAAGACCACGCCCACGAGAATCCAAAGTGTGCCTGGCAGGTAACCCATCTGGGCGGCGAGCACCGGGCCAACCAGGGGACCGGCGCCGGCAATTGCCGCGAAGTGGTGACCGAACAGCACGTAGCGGTTGGTCGGCACGTAATCGAGGCCGTCATTATGTTGGTAGGCTGGGGTCTGCCGCCCAGGGTCGACGCGCAGCACTTTTTCGGCGATGAACAGCGCGTAAAATCGGTAGGCGATGAAGTAAATGCACACGGCGGCGATGACGAGCCACGCCGCGTTGATGCTCTCGCCGCGGCTGAGCGCGACGATCCCGAAAGAAACCGCACCGAGCGCAATCACCGCGGCCCAGAGGAGTTTTGACTGAAGCCCGTTTCCCTTGACGGCGAGCGAACTCATGTCTTTCCTCCTCTTCTTCAGTGTCGAATCGATCCAATTCCTGACGTTGGGCTAAATCAGCCGGTAGGCTTCATCAATTCCGCGCCGAAAGAGCCCGCATTGATGCTGGTCAAATTAACAATATAAAAACAGAAATCGAGTGCGCAACGTCGAGTGCAGTGCAGCAATCTGCGTCGTCCCTGCGAACAGGGACGACGTGAGCGGGGACGATGTGCGAGGGAGTCCTACTTCCTCCCCGCGGCGCGTCATCGGCCTCGCGCTTGCCCATCGCCATGATCGCAGAGCCGGCCTCGCCTCATCGCTGGCTCCCGGTTCCGCGCCCTTGTGTGATCTTTCTCACGGTACTTGCGCCGGCAAGGAGGGAGGATGACCATGCGGCTTCATGCTCGGAGAAATCTCGTGTCGATCTTACGTCGGATGGTTTTCATTGTCGGCCTGCTCGCGCTCGGCGCTTCGCTGGGTCTTGCCTTGGGGTCGGGACTTTTCGCGGCCGACCTCGTCGTCGTGCCCGGCCATTCCCTGAGCAAGCCGCATGCGCCGCCGAAGGACACCTCGCGGATCGAGCGCGGAACGCCGTTGGAAGAATTCGCGACGGGAGCAAACGCCTCCTGCACGGCGTGGACCGACGGATGCCGGACCTGTGGCAAGGGTTCTGATGGCGGCGTGGCCTGTTCGAATATCGGGATTGCGTGTCAGCCGTCGGAGCCGCGTTGCACGCGCCACTAGCATCGGGAATGTCAGGGATTGGCAGGGTTAGTGAATTGAAGGCGTTGCCGACATGAAAAGCTTCCTTATCCCGTCTCTGCTCACGGCGGCGCTCTTGATCGTGGCGGTGACGATCAGCCTTGATATGAGCGGGTATCTCGATTCGCGCATCACATGCGGCGGAATAGTCGGCAGCCGCGTCGGCTGCGTGAACAATCTTGGCATCGCGCTTTCGATTCTGTGGGGATTTGTGGCCGGGGCGATCGGCGTGATTTGGCTGCGCTTTCGGGATATTTAGCGTCCTTAATCACCTCTCCCGCTTGCGGGGCGAGAGAGCAGTCGCCAGGCGATTTTTGACGCGCCGCTTTTTCCCGTGTCATGATTGGCGCAACTCGAAGGGAATCCGCATGTTCAGATACCGCCTGGCCGTTTGCCTCTCGGCCGTTCTCGCGTCCAGCTCCGCTTACGCCGCCCGCTGCGGCGGCGATTTCAACAATTTCGTCGCCAACATTTCGGCGGATGCGGCTGCCGCCGGCGTCTCGCAAGGGGTGATCTCGCAGGCGCTCGGCGGGGTGACCCAGGATATGGCGGTGCTGAATTTCGATCGCCGCCAGCGCGGCACCTTCACCAAGACCTTCGAGCAATATGTCTCGACTCGTGTCGGCCCGGGGCGCATCAATGGCGGCCGCGCCATGTTGCAGCGTTATGCGCCGCTATTGTCGAGCATCGAGGCGAAGTACGGCGTGCCGCGGCAGATATTGGTCGCGATCTGGGGGCTCGAGACCGATTTCGGCAAGGGCGACATGGGCAAGCTGCCGGTGTTTCGCGTGCTCGCGACCATGGCGCATGATTGCCGGCGCACCGAATTGTTTCAGGGCGAGCTGCTCGCGGCGCTCAAGATCGTGCAGCGCGGCGACCTGCCGATCAGCCAGATGATCGGCGCCTATGCCGGCGAGATCGGGCAGACGCAATTCCTGCCCTCGTCCTACATCAAATACGGCGTCGATTTCGACGGCGACGGCCGCGTCGATCTCCGCCACAGCGTCGCCGACGTGCTCGCCTCCACCGCCAATCTGTTGCACACCAACGGCTTCAAGATGGGCGCGCCTTACGGCGAAGGCAGCGCGAATTTCGAAGCCATGCGCGAGTGGAACCACGCCACGATTTATCGCAAGACGATCGCGTATTTTGCCGATCAACTGGTGGGGCGGTGAGGGCGTCGTCCCTGCGAACGCAGGGACCCATAACCACAGGGTTTTGTTGGAGCAAAAGCTGTCGACCACTTTGCCAAACCGCAAGGCCGCGGCGTATGGGTCCCCGCGTGCGCGGAGACGACGACTACGGGGTCGTCCCCTTCTTCGCCGCCTGCTTGAGCATCTTCTCGCTCCGCCGCGCCATCACTTTCCAATAGGTCGCGGGCCGAAAACGCTGCAACAGGTCCATGAAGCGGGCGTCGCCTCCGATCAGGATGCGCAGCTCGTTCTTCTCGATGCCCTTGATGATCCGAAGCGCGGCGTCCTTTGGCGTGGTTCCGGCGAATTGGTCGAACCACTCGATCGCCTGCGCGCGGCGCTCATTGTCGGTGACGCCTATGCCGGTGCGCATGTTGCGCACGATGTTGGTCGAGACCCCGCCGGGATGGACCACGGAAAGCCGAACCGGGCTCGATGCCATCTGCAATTCGTGGCGCAGCGATTCCGAAAAGCCGCGGACGGCGAATTTCGCGGCGCAGTAGGTCGTGTTTCCCGGCGGGGCCACGATGCCGTAGATGCTCGAAATGTTGACGATGTGGGCCTCGGGGCGGGTGGCCAGTTGGGGCATGAAGGCGCGGGTCGAATGCACCACGCCCCAGAAATTGATGTTGAACAGCCATTCCATCTGCGCCTGGTCGATCTCATGGAACTGGCCAAGCAGCGCCACCCCGGCATTGTTGATGACGATGTTCAGCGAAGGGAGGGCCGAGGTCGCAGCTCTAGCGAAGTCTGCGATCTGGCTGGGCTCGCTGACGTCGACGCGGTGAAGGCTGACCTTTCGCGCAGGGGCCTTCGAATGGGTCTTGGCGATCTCGGCGGCGACCGCCTGCAGGCCTGCCTCATCGCGGTCGGCGAGCGCCAGGTCTGAGCCGCGCGCGGCAAGTTCGAGGGCCAGCGCCCGGCCTATGCCGCTGGCCGCGCCGGTCACGGCTGCGGCGGCTCCACGGATCGCAGTCATTGATGATTACTCCACGAGATGAGGTTTGGCGCGGCAACCCTTATACGGCTGGCGGAGTTTGGCAACCGGGCGCGCGGCGTCGTGACCGCAAACCGCTTCCTTACAGCCGCCGCACCATGGTATGGGCAGGCGATGTCCACCACGTTCCTGTTGACCTCGCTGATCGTGATCGTCTCGCCGGGTACCGGCGTGCTCTACACGCTGGCGGCGGCCATGACCCTGGGATCGCGCGCCTCGATCGCCGCCGCGTTCGGCTGCACGCTCGGGATCGTGCCGCATATGGCGGCTGCGATGCTGGGGCTAGCGGCCGTGCTCCACGCCAGCGCGCTGGCGTTTGCGGCGCTGAAATGGTGCGGCGTGCTTTATCTGTTGTACATGGCCTTTCAGGCGCTGCGCGAGCAAGGCGCGCTTGCGGTGGAATCGCGCATCGATGTCCGCTCGGCGAGGCGGGTGATCGTCACCGGATTTCTGATCAACATCCTCAATCCAAAACTGTCGATCTTCTTCCTGGCGTTCCTGCCATCGCTACCGGCGAGGCGAAGCCGCTGCTCAAGATGCTCGAGCTGAGTTTCGTGTTCATGGCGATGATGTTCTTGGTATTCGTGCTCTATGGCCTGTTCGCCTCCGCGGTCCGCGACCGCATCGTGACGCGGCCTGGGGTGATGCGGTGGCTGCGCCGCGCCTTCGCCGGCGGCTTTGCCGCGCTCGGCGCGAAACTGGCGTTTGCCGAGCGGTAGGGCCGGCCTCGCCTCGCCGTCATTGCGAGAGCAAGCGAAGCAATCCAGGAGCCCGCGCGGGAAGAGTGGATTACTTCGTCGCTATCTCCCTCGCAATGACGTCACCCCAAACAAAAAGGCGAGTCACTTGACCCGCCGCTCTTCGAAACCACATCTCTGGGTGCCCGGGCGGAGCTAGGGCTCCACCCGGGCTTGGAAGCTACTTCTTCTTCGCTTTCTTGGCCTTCTTCGCCTTCTTTGCCTTCTTCGCTTTCTTAGCCATAGCATCCTCTTTGAGTTAATGGATTGAAACGCGACACGAGGCATGCTCGGCGGAGGGCCAGCCTCGCAACATCCTCGAATGTAATCCCAACAGATTCGCAGCCCGCTGCCCCGCACTGTCACGCTGGCGTCATCACGTTATCCACAGAAGTTATGCATTTTGGCTGGCTTTTGCCGCCGCGATGAGCTCCGCGCCGGCGAACTCGCGATCGATCGACCGCGAGCATCGCGCTCGTGCCGCCGCGTCAGGGTTAACGATGCACCAACGCGGCGGGAAATCCTGTCCCGATCGAGGACGGCGCTTGGCCGCCTTCATCCTTTCCCAACCAAGGCGGGCATTGCGCCTCGCCAGGTCAGAGTCCGTTAACAGCCGCCGCCGCATGGTGCTGGCAAGACTACGGAGATAGTCATGGGTGGGCAGTTCGATAACCGGAGAGACAGGGCCATGGTCGCGCTGGTTTCGCTATGCTGAGCGTCCCGACGCTTTGGACGGCCTTTGTCGTCAACTTTCTCGCGCTGGGCCTGGTTTGGGCCTACGTCATGCGCAGTTATCCGTCCATGGAGGCAGCACGGTTCTGGACCGGCTCGGCGATCTGCGCCGCAGTCGGCGCCGCGATCGCGACGTTGCTCATCGTGACGGGTTCGCCGATCCCGCTGCTTGCCGGCGGCACGATCGTCATTTTTGCCGGCTGTCTGGCTGCGATGGGCATCCAGCGGTTTTACGATCAGCCGGTCGGCTGGCGCGGCACGGCGTTGCTGACCGGGTCGAGCTTCGCCGGCATGGCCTTCTTCATGTTCGGTCACGACAGCACGACGATGCGGATCGTGATCTTTTCGTTGGCCCAGGCGCTGCCGTTCACGCTGACGCTGAAGTTGCTGATGTCGCGGCAAGACGGCCGCATCAATCCCGGTGCCCGGCTTGCGGGCGTCGTCACCATGCTCATCATCGCCGTCTCCGTCTTCCGCGCGCTGGCGAAAATCCTGCAGATCGGCGGCGACTTCTCCTTTGCTCAGTTCAACGCGTCGCAGTCGATCGCGATCCTGGTATTGATTTTCCTGTCGATGACCTGCAATTTCGGTTTCCTGCTGATGGCGATCGACCGCTTACGCAACGAGGTCGCCGATCTAGCGCTGATGGACGATCTCACCGGCGTCGGCAACCGGCGGCATCTCTTGCAGCGCTTGACCGAGGAATGTGCGAAATCGGAACGCAGCAACCAGCCGTTCTCGCTCTTGGTGATCGATCTCGACAGTTTCAAGCTGATCAACGACACCCACGGCCACGCCGCGGGCGACGCCTGCCTGCAGCACTTCACTCTGATGGCGCAGACCCGGCTGCGGCCGGGCGACATGCTGGCGCGCACCGGCGGTGACGAGTTCTGTGTCATGCTGCCCGCCTCGACGCTCCGCGAGGGCGCGATGATTGCGCGCCGGATTATCGAGGTGTGCCGCGACGACGCTGCCGCCTGCGTCGGAAAGGATGTCCCGATCGCGGTGTCGATCGGGGTTGCGCAATGGACGCGCGAGACCGGCGCATTCCCGGACCGGCTGATCGCCGCCGCCGACCACGCGCTCTACGTCGCCAAGAAGGAAGGCAAGAACCGTTATGCGGTCTACGAGCCCTCGCCGCCACTGGCGCCCGAACCCGTGGCCATGCAGGAGCGGGCCCGCCGCCGGCAAGCCTAGAGACTTCGCCGGCGTCCGCCTCAAGAGGCGCTCCGCGTTGCACTTGATCCAGAAATTACCCACGGCATAGTGCCGTCCATGAATTTCCGTGGGCTAGCGACCGCGCTTTGCGCTTATGCGATGTTAACGGCGGCCGCGGCGCAATCGCCCGAGATCGAGGCGATCGCGCGTGCCTCCGGCACGCCGGAAATCCCGGGGCTGAAAATGGTCTGGCTTTCGCCTTGGGGCGACGTCGCCAAGGCCCATCCCTGGCGCAACATCATCGTGCACCAGACCGAGGGGCCGGCCGGTTCGGCGCGTGGCGGCGCGCTGGAGCAATCGAGGAATCCGACCCGACGCGGCGTCATGGTCTGGGTCGAGACCGACGGCACCGTGTACTGGGCGGTCTCCGAGACTCTGGTGCCGACCCACACCGACGGCGCCAACCGCAACGACAACAAATATGTCAACAACAGCGAGACCTATCACCGCACGAACAAGGATAGTTCGATCGGCGTCGAGTTCGCCGGCAACTATCCCGACGTCGCCCGGCCCGCCACCGAGGCGCAGATCGCGGCGTGGCGGATCCTGATGAAAGTGTTGCGCGCGCGCTATGGCATTCCGCTCGACCACGTCTATGCGCATAACTGGATCGATTTCAAGGACGCGCGTTATTGCGAGGGCTGCGCGCTGGCGACGCTGGCCCGGCAATGGGGCGAGTAGGTCTTGCTCGCGTACCCCGGACGCAGCGCAGCATGTAATGCTGTGTTGCTGATCCGGGGCCCACTGGAGTTCAAGCGTTATCGTGGGTCCCGGCTCTGCGGCGCAGCGTTCAGAACGCTGCAGGGAACCGCGGGGGGCGCGGCGCGAGATCACGAATTCCTAGGGCTCTAGCCCGTGCGCGATCATTGCCTGCTCAAGCGCGGGCAATTCTCGGATGAATTCGGCTGAAAAACCGCCGACGGTCGATTGCAGCGTGACCGGCATCGCTGGCCCTCTATTGAAGCTGCCTGTATCAGATCGGAACGGTATAAGACCCTAGTCGGCTGGATGCGGATTGAGGTTCAACACAATGTTGGCATTATAGCCGCATCACCGGGCAGACAAGGCTTGAGGCAGGGGAATTTGCAATGTCAGCATCGATCATCTGGCCGGCCGCGTCGGACCACCGGCATGCATTTCGCCTCCGTGGTATCAGGGCCTTGCGGCTGTTGCCGGCCATAGCGTTGTTGCTCTCCGCGGCGAATTCGGCCGCCGTGGAGGAGCCAAGCAAGCCGTTCCTGGAAAGGAACAGCTTCTATTTGTCGTCAGCCGGTTTTCGTATCCAGTTCGCCAACGATCCGGCCGGGCAAAAAGCGCTGCGCGCGTTGCCGGCGCACCGCTTCGTCACAAACGGGGTCGGCGACGCCGTGCGTTATATTTATGCCGAGCCGCAGCGTTGCGTCTGCATCTTCGTCGGCACCCAACAGGCCTATGACCGCTACCGCAATCTCCTCAGCGAGCCGCTGAAGCGGAACGACAATCTGCCTGCCAACTACAAGACCCAGGCCGGCATGCTGCTGGATAACCAGCCGCTGCGGCAGAGCACGTTTGGCGATCGCACCACGCTGTCGGATTATCTCAGCACCCTTCGTTGAGGGAAGCTGCGATTCACTGAAGGGTGCCCGCGACAACAAAAAAGCCGACGTTGCCGCCGGCTTTCTTGTCTTGCTTCGATCCGCCTACTTTATTTGCGCATGATCTGGGTCCGAAAACCGCTGCTCGCTTTGCGCTAACGCGCCCTTCGGGGCGGGATCATGCGTTCAATTCACTGCGCGGCTTCCAGAGCCTCGGCTTCCTGCCTTGCGATGGTGCCCTTGACCGCCGACTGCACCTTCTCGAAGGCGCGGACTTCGATCTGCCGCACGCGTTCGCGCGACACGCCGAATTCGGCGGCGAGGTCTTCCAATGTCATCGGCTCTTCGGCCAGGCGCCGCGCCTCGAAGATGCGGCGCTCCCTCGGGTTGAGCACGCCAATGGCGCCGTTCAGCGCCTCGCGGCGATGATCGAACTCCTCGTGCTCGGCCATCATGGCTTCCTGGTTGGGCGCGGTATCGACCAGCCAGTCCTGCCATTCGCCGGCCTCGCCGTCGTCGCGGATCGGCGCGTTGAGCGAGGCATCGCCGCCGAGACGGCGGTTCATGTCGACAACGTCCTGATCCGTCACGCCGAGGCGCTTGGCAATCACCCTCACCTGGTCGGGGTGCAAATCACCCTCGTCCAGCGCCGAGATCTTGCTCTTGGCCTTACGCAGGTTGAAGAACAGTTTCTTCTGGTTCGCGGTGGTGCCCATCTTCACGAGCGACCAGGAACGCAGGATGTACTCTTGTATTGACGCCTTGATCCACCACATAGCGTAGGTGGCAAGCCGGAAGCCCTTGTCGGGCTCGAACCGCTTCACCGCCTGCATCAGGCCGACATTGCCTTCCGAGACGACCTCGGAAATCGGCAAGCCGTAGCCGCGATAGCCCATGGCTATTTTGGCCACGAGCCTGAGATGGCTGGTGACAAGTTGATGTGCCGCGTCGCGATCGTCGTGCTCGCGCCAACGCTTAGCGAGCATGTATTCCTGCTGGGGTTCCAGCATCGGAAATTTGCGGATCTCGGCGAGGTACCGGGAAAGGCCGGATTCTCCGTTGAGAATCGGCAGGGTAGCTGTACGGGCCATTTAGCGCCCTCCAGTGGTTCAGGCCCCCGATAGCGGCGGGCCCGGCAGACGGCTGCTTTGTTAAAGCCAGTCGCTCTGCGATGTTCCGCGTTGGATATTCAACGCAGGTGCAACATACACCAAATCGGGGGGCTTTTGGAAGGATGGGAAGCGTCACGTCCCCGTGTGGCTGATATAACCTATTGTCATAACAACGGTTTTCAGAAAGGCCTGCGTCATAGCGCCGCTCGCAGGCAATTTCGCAGGGTATCCAGATCGGCAGGCAGATCCGAGTTCCACTCCAGAATCGCCCCGGTTTTGGGGTGTTCCAGGGCCAGGAGGTATGCGTGTAACGCTTGGCGGCCGAGGGCGGCCAAGGCCGCCTGGCTCTTGGGGCCGAGGTGGCTGGCCTTGGTTTTGAAGTGCGGGCCATAGACCGCATCCCCCAACAGGGGGTGGCCGGCATGGGCCATGTGCACCCGGATCTGGTGGGTGCGTCCGGTTTCAAGCTCGCAGGCGATTAGCGACGCCACCGGCTTGCCGTCCCGGCCGAAAAAACTCTCCAGGATTTCCCAATGGGTGATCGCCTCGCGGCCACTGTTGCGCACCGCCATCTTCTCGCGGGCATGAGGGTGCCGGTCGATCGGCGCATCGATGGTGCCGCACTGCCGGTTCGGCACCCCCCAGACGAAGGCCAAATAGCCGCGCCGCATCGCGCCGGTTCGGCCATGGTCGGCGAATTGCGTGGATAGTGATTGATGCGCGGAATCGTTCTTCGCCGCCACCAGAAGTCCGGTGGTGTCCTTGTCGAGCCGGTGCACGATGCCTGGCCGCTTTACCCCGCCGATCCCCGAAAGGCTCGCGCCGCAATGGGCGATCAGGGCGTTGACCAGCGTGCCGGTCTCATGTCCCGCGGCCGGATGCACCACGAGGCCGGCGGGCTTGTCGATGACGATAAGGTCATCGTCCTCATAGACGATGCGAAGCGCGATATTCTCGCCTAGAGGCTCGGCGGCGGTCGGCTCCGGCACTTCGATTGTGATCGTATCGCCTCTTGCGACATGATAAGCGGGATCGCGAATGGGGGCGTTCCTGACGGTGGAGTTGTCGATCGAAACCTGGCCGGCGAGGATCAGCGCCTTCAGCCGCGACCGGGACAGTTCGGCAAGGTGTTTGGCCAGCACGCGGTCGAGCCGGCTCGATCCCTCGTCGCCGGTGACGATGACTTCCAGCCTTTGATCCCGATTTGCGCCCTGTTCCACGGATGACCTTCAAGAGCTCTGCATGACCGAAACCGCCGCGCCCCAACCGACACAAGAGCAGGCCGCCCTGTTTGCGCGGGTGCGGCGCATGATGCTGATCGCGGCCCTTACCACGGCGCTCGCGATCTCGGCCGTTCTGATCGCCATCGGCTACCGTCTTTTCCGCACCGAGGGAAGCGCCAACGCCAGCGACGTTACGGCGATGTTGCCGAAGGGCGCCAGGATCGTTTCCACGGCCGTGACCCGCGATCGGCTGGTGGTGACGCTCGACATCGGCGGCGCCACCGAAATCCGCGTCTTTGATGCGCATACGCTCAAACCGGCGGGACGGCTGAGATTTGTGAGCGAGCCGTAACCGCCGCGTCATAAGGACTATGAACCAAAAGGCCCGGCGCCGCCTTGCGGCGGGCCAATTTCGAGGCTATTCCCTTTCGGTCTTACGCTCCCATCGTCTAGCGGTTAGGACGCGGCCCTCTCAAGGCTGAAACAGGGGTTCGATTCCCCTTGGGAGCGCCAATGATTTCAATTATTTAGCAGCTTGGCCGCATCTGATCGCAGGTCCTGTACCTAACTTTTACCTAATAGCCATTGGCTAAAGGGCTCGATTTTGTGCCCTTCGGCTACGCTCGCTTTCGCGGCTTCTCATCGTCGAAGAACGACCGAAGCTTTACGCCGAGAGCTTGGCCAATGTGCCACAGCGTCACGATCGTCGGATTGCGCTGGCCAAGTTCGAGACCACTGACGTAAGCGCGATCGATCCCCATTCGCTCGGCAAGCTCGGCTTGCGAAATGCCGGCCGCAATCCGCAGTCGCTTCACATTCCGTCCCACCAGGCGCCGCACGTCATTTGACATGAGCCTAGTCGGGCAGGATGTGCAATTAATTGCGACGCATTATAGTACACGCCGCGGCGCGAGGGCGTTGGGACCAAAATATCAAAAAGCTCCGGTCACCCCAAGCTGTCGCCGCCCCGGAAAAAATCACACGCATCAGATGAAGGAGGTATTGTTTGATGGATACTTCCAGTTGGGAAGCCGACGCGAGACGGAAACGCATCGAATGCCGCCATCGAGCAGGAAATTTCCTTGATACAAACGGCGATATGAGATGGCTCTATTTTGATCTCGCGCTTCGCGGTGCTCTCGGAGACAACGAAGATACACTCAAGAAGCTTGTCCAAGGGTTGAACTGGGAAAATACGGAAATCGATACAATAGCGGAGCACGCGGCGCGCTATATAGATCAACCTTTGCTTCATTGTACCGAGCTCAGAGACTTATTTGTGGTTCGCTTGGTGGAAGGTCTGATGTCGTTTGTCCGTGATCCCATACGAGATCGACTAGTGATACTGTTTCGGAGTCTGATGGCAGTATTGTTGCTTGTCCTAGCCCTCGTGCTCTATGCGCTCGACTATCGATGGGTTGTGGTTGGCATCAGCTTCATTCTTCTTACAAAGTTGACATTCTGGCTTACAGATCCTGAAAAGATGCGACGGTGCATCACTCGCAATCATGCCACTCGCGAAAGGATCAAAGAAATTGCTGCGGCTGTGCGGCAACGTGGTTTCGATGAGCCGGCAACAATTCGTCAGCTTGAAGCACTGGACAACCAAATGCCGCCACTTCCAAAACTGATCTACATTTACAATTGTCCGTATTTTCTTGGGTCAGATCCAACTGGCATCCAAGAGCACTCTATTCCGATTCCAGATGTGCTCTATGCGTTGCTGAGGCTTCCGCGGCGGAATGTGCAAAGCGAAATTTCCGAGAAGGTTCTTGTTCTCAGCGAACGAAAACGCAGCGATTTGGCGCAGAATTGGCGCAGATTTGTTGATCCTATGTTACACTACAACGAACCGCAGGCAGTTAATGGGTGAAATATGGGATGGCTAGCGGCTTTGGCCGCGTGCGGAGTTTTTGTCTGGCCATTAATTCATTACCCCAAATTTCGGGCAGCCATCGTAATCCTTCTGATCGGCTTAGTTGCAACGATTGCCTATTGGCTAAAAGGCGAGAGTGATCTCGAGGCGAAATCCCATTCCCTCATCTTGCGAACGCAACTCGAGCTACGTGATGTTCCCCTATCTTCCTCAGTCGGTCTCTGGGAGATCAGAGGCACAATATAATAAACAACTCGGCTTACCCGCTCGTCGGCCCAACTCTAGAAGTCGCCGTTCAAGACTGCCGGGAAGACGCTACGTGTATCACAATTGGAGAAGGACAAGGAGGTCGAAGTATGGAGTGTGAATATCCCACCTTCCTAGGCGAGAACGTTTGATGCGATCCCGCATCTCAGCAACATGCCCAAGCCCAAAAAACTAGTTTGGCATTATAAGATCGTCCAGACGCGCGCGAAGGTTTAACCCACGGGATAGCCGCCCCCTAACGCGCGGAGGTTGCCGCCAAGCCCCAAAGTCGGCATGCTATAAGCGATTGTGCAGGAGCCCAAAGCATTTGGGTTGGGGCCATGACGGCATTCTCCTCGGAATTTCAAACCAAGATTCTGCGTCGAAGCGTCCTGTCCGACGAATACGAATTATATCGTGCCGCGCTTGAATGGGATTTGACTGATCCGATCGTGATCGAGACGCGGAAGGACCTCAAATCTGAAAAACGCTGGCAAAGCCGACTGCAGCCCTATCATCATCAAGTTGCGAACCTTATTACCTTTTGTCGCCGCCTGCCGGTCACGCTGCTGGCCGATGATGTAGGCTTGGGTAAGACTGTCAGCGCCGGATTAGTTGCCAGCGAACTGATCGCACGAGCTAGGGTATCCAAGGTTTTGATTGTTTGCCCAAAGCTGCTGGGTCCGCAATGGCAGAGTGAACTCCAGACAAAATTCGACATCGCTGCCGAGATTGCCACCGGCAAGGAGCTAATAAGTGCAGACCCAGAAGACGTGGGTGCTGTCATAACGACATACGCATCTGCGCGGCTGCATCTCGAAAAACTCCCCGAGGATCGTTTCCAAATGCTTGTGCTCGATGAGGCACATAAGCTGCGCAACCTCTATGGTGTCGATCCGCCGCCGCAAGTGGCACAGCGCTTCAGAAAGGTGCTCGAAGAACGGCGCTTTCGCTATGTGCTGATGCTGACCGCAACCCCGATTCAGAACCGACTCTGGGACCTCTATTCTCTGGTTGACCTCCTTACCGTCGCTCGGGGTCACCAAAATCCGTTCGGCAGCGAAGGCATGTTCGCCCGCAAGTTCATTGCCGATAAACGTGATACGGCCCGCCAGCTAAAACAAGAGGCTCGCGAAGAATTCCGTTCGATTGTGTACGGCTATATGTCACGCGTGCGACGCGCCGACGCCAAGCTGTATTTTCCCGACCGCGTCGTGCAACTTCACCGGGTTGAACCAACCTCCGCTGAGCTTGAGCTCATTCGAGTCATCGCCAAGCCAATCCAAAAACTCAACCGGCTCTCTCAAATCGGCATCCTGCAAGCACTGACCAGCAGTCCCCATGCATTGATGGCTCAACTGCTGAACATGGCGCGGAACGGCACTGTGCCGCAGGAACTCGCAGCCGCCGTTTGCAGCATCGTTGCGGGCATGACGACCAGTGCCAAGCTTAACGGGCTCGGTACGCTGATCGCCCAGTTGATGCGTCAGAATCCTGAGGGATGGCGCATGGTGGTGTTCACCAGTCGGTTGGAGACACAGACCACAATTCAAGCTTTCCTCGAACAGCGAGGCCTGAAAGTTGGAATTATCAACGGCTCGTCGGGACAGCGTAACCAGGACACGATCGCGCGTTTCTGGAAAAATCCTCCCGGGTGCCACGTGATCGTGTCGACTGAAGCAGGTTCGGAAGGTGTCAACCTTCAGGTCGCCAATGTGCTCGTGAACTATGATCTGCCCTGGAATCCGATGATAGTCGAGCAGCGCATCGGACGCATCCAGAGACTCGCGTCGGAGCACGCGAGCGTCAGCGTCCTCAACATCATCCTGAAAGGTACATTTGAGGAATATATAGTAGGCCGCCTGATGGAAAAGCTGCAGATGGCTGCCCACGCCATCGGCGACATTGAATCCCTGCTTGAGGCGTCAGGCATCGATGAGGAAGGCGGTGAAGGTTTCGACGATAAAATCCTACGGCTTGTTCTAGCGGCACTCGCAGGCAAGGACGTCGAAAGAGCTACACGACAGGCAGAGCAAAGCATTCTCGATGCAAAAGAAACCCTAGAAGCTGAAGAGGCCAATATAAACGATATGCTCGGTAGCATGGACGGCGCGGAATACGTCGGGCCCCGCGCGCCGAAACTTCCTCCGGTCGAGAGATCGATGGAGGCAAGACCGTTCGCACTGGCAGCGCTCAAGAGCCTTGGCGCAACCTTAACGCAAAAGGAAAACGGCGCTTATTTGCTCGAAGACGAAAACGGACGTGAATGGATACGGTTCGAAGCAGACGACGCTAACAGTCGCGCGACTTTGTATTCGCCCGGGTCAGCCGCATTCTCCCGAGTAGTGAGCCGGATGATCGCGACTGGCGTACACAAGGTGGAGGACGCCGATGCCGATCCGGCTCGGAAGGCAGACGAGCTCTGCCGTGAATGGATAAATGGCTTCGGGGCAACACCCATCGGTAGCAAGGTGGAAGGCGTGCGCCGCTGCTTCGAGGGCAAGGCGCTGGTCCGAGTGCGCGCGACGGTTGCTCATGATAGCTATGAGCGTTTGGTCGAGGTCGAATGTCGACCCGGTGAACATAAGGCCCATGCGGTGCGGTCGGGCCTTTACAAGTTGACGGATGTTATAGAAAACGCCCAACACCTCGGAATTGACACGGATCGACTCGCCGACGCCGCGGCGCGCGACCCAGGGATTGCCGAATTCTGCCGCTTCTATATCGAGCGACGCGTTCAAGAAATGGTGGCTGCTAGTGACGACGCACGCAAGCGAAAAAAGCTGGAGGACGATTTCACGCCCCGCCTTGAGCTCACGATCGTGGCGCTGGAAGGAAGCATTCATCGAGAGGTGGCTGCTGAGGCACAATACCGTTTTGACGACAGACGATCATATGCGAGCCTCCTAACAGTTGTTCCACGTACCGGCGCGCGCATTGCGGCCCCCGAGCTCGGCAGATGCGAGAGCACTGGCAAGGCTGCCCCCAAAGAGTGCTTGGGCCATTGTGCCGCGACCGGCGCCAACGTCTTGCAACATCTGCTCGTGACGTCAGAGGTCAGCGGCCGCCAAGCGCTTCCAGACCACTCGTTGGTCTGTAGTCTAACCGGTAAACGCGTTCTGACGGATGAGGCTGAACTTTCGGACATAACGGGGAAGCCGGTTGCCAGCTCCTTTCTTAAGACCTGCAGCCTGACCGGCAAACGAGCGGAGCCGGAGCATTTTGGTCGCTGCGAATTCACGGCGATCGAAGCGCTAAGTCGTGAGTTGGCGAAAAGCGAAATCTCGGGCAAACTTTACCGCCGTGATCAGAATTTGCGATCTGTAGTTTCGAGCAAGAGTGGGCACAAGGATGAGTTCGTGTACTGCCATGAGACCCGGGAACCGATAGCGCGGGCCGAGGCCAAGCAATGCGAGGTGACCGGGAAATTTGTGCGCCCTGGTGTCCTCGAGCGATGCCACGTAACGGGAAAGGCGGTTTTGCCTTCGGAGCTCGAACGCTGTGCGGTCACTGACCGTCGTGTGTTAAGAAAATTGCTGGTGGTCAGCAGCGTGTCTGGCGCCTACCTTCAGCAACAGTTAGCAATTCGCTCGATTTCAGGCAAATACTGCGCACCTGCTGAAGCAAAGGCTTGCACATGGAGTGGGCGCATTTCGCATCCCGACGATCTCAGACCTTGCAGCCTCACCGGCATCTTCTTCCACTTGCAGCTCATGGCACCAGGTGCGAACTCGTATCTTCAGCCGTTAGGAGATTTGCTACATGGAGTGTGTCACAGTGTCGACAGCGCCAATCGTTGGGACGAAATCGCCTCCAAGACATCTATTGCCTTGCGCGGGAGTCGCTGCCGAGTAGAAAGCGCATATGCCTCGCCAGATAAGCGGCACTTGGCCTTGTGCTTGGAGGTTCGTACCCTGCTTGGGTTGCGCGTCCAGCAGGCTGGATTGCTCTACTCCATTGCAAATGGATCAATTGTCGGCCGCATAGCCATAGGCAAGCGCACGCCGAAGGGATGGGTCGGGGCCGCAAGCTAGGATTGCTTGGTCGCTGGCTGTCGAAGAATCTAGTTCGCTAGGTCTCTAATTCCATCCAGCAGAACGCGGGTTGCACGGCAATCGTCTTCGTTATAGTCGAGAATGCGTTGCTTGATATCGGGGTTTCGCTCTCGGCACCAGCGATCGAACCACTCGACGGAAGCCGCGCCGGAGGGATGGGTATCTCGCCACTTGAATCCTAGATATTTGGCTATCGTCTTGATCGAATGATCTCTGGTGGGCCATTCGGTCGCTTTCAACACCACATCTCCGTACAGGTCGACAGCTTGCGCGGGATCAAATAGTCGCTCCACATCATCCGGCGTGCAAATGTCAGGATATTTTTCCTGAAGCTTGCGATAGATTGTGCGCTCATATTTGGAGTAATAATAAATTCCCGCATTCGGTTGCAAGGCAAAAAAATCGAGGGCTGCAGCGAATGCACCGCGCTCTGCCTCTGGCGTTGGTTCCTCTGCAAAGAACGAAACGAAGCGTTCGGTACTGCTATCACCATTACTTCGTTCAACGAATCCATGAAGGTAGCAAACTCCCCTAAGCGGATCGACTTCGATGTCGAAAAACAATTCGATCTTAAAGCGCTTAAGGCTTATTGGTGCACGCAGAAACGGTTCGGGTGAGGATGATTTGAGCATCACGGCACGCGCTTGCAGCGCGCGGAAACGATCCGCTCCGAGTCCAGCAAACAGCGTCTTCTTGCCCTTTATGAAACCGTCTGGGGCGACGTTTGCGAGTGCCGCGATAGTCGGGATTTGGTCGATCATCCTATCGCGGTCCGATCGCCGGAGAAATGGGATTAATGTCAGGTCATCTGATGCGGTGAGTTGCGCGATACAGAAGGTATGCCAATGGCAAAGCTTGCAAACGCTGGCATAGCCGGGGAGCGGAACGATCTGTCGCGTCAGAATTGAGCGCGCCGCTGTGAGCGCATCTTCGTAGTCATCCCACAGATTCTGGCCGGGCAGATCACCGAAATCGTATGTGACCTCGTCCCCCCGAATGTCCAAAACGAACGCTCGGCGGCCGGCGGAAAAGCCCAGATGCTCAAGAATATCAATATAAAGCGCGAGCTGAACGGCATAGTGGAGCTTCGGTTTGCCGTCGTGTTCATCGTCTCCGCCCTCCTTTCCCCGGCCCGATTTGATATCGCCCGGAATGTAGCCGCCAGGCTCCTTGCGCAATAGATCCGGCATGCCGAACAGGTCTCCGGCCTTTATGCAGCCACCGTAGATTAGAGGCTCGCCTCTTGTCATCGCATCGAGGGTGAGCTGCTCACGGTTGGCTTCGGTTGCGTTGGAGAAATCAACAAATGGAAGCCGCAAAGTGGCGATCGTTTCCTTCTCGAACAGCGTGCCACGTTTCCAAAGCAGCCGAATAAAGGGATTGATTTCGTCTCGCTGCGATATATCGCCGAAGGCATCCAGCGCTACTCGCTGAGGACATTCCACGAGGTCGTACAGAATTGATGCTGTTATGATCACAGGTCCCCTCCAAGACGGGCCCCAGGGCCGCCATCCTGCATCATCTCGCTGCTCTACGCCATCCCGCTGCCTCGGCCTCGACCTCGGTGCAGAACCATCGCTCGCCAAGACCCTTCGTCATGTTGATCTGCGGATAGTTGAGTTGCCCTGGCAGGTGATAGATGCGCTCACCATTGCGGGTCACGTTGCCCTTGATCACGCATTCGGGCGACGGTGCTTCGGAGGACGAGACGGCTCCGAGCAAGAGCGTCTGGGCATTCACTGGCACTGAGGCCGCGCCGAGAATGATCGTCGACTTGTTGCGATGCCGCCAATCCCACGGGGCGATAAACGATCCAGACCACAGGCCTGCACGAGCGTCCCGGGCTGCGACCTCATCAGCGTCGTAAGCATGCGAATATCGGGCGAACGACAGTGCCCAACCCGATCGTACCATCCACGCGTTGACGTCCTCGCCCTCAATAAAGCAGATGCCAAGTGACCTCCGGTATTGATCGGTGCCTGTGAGGTCGCAGTCCCATGACTGTCCGTTCGAATGTTTAATCAGTTCCTCTCGGGCCGTGATGCCACAGGCCCACTTCTGTCCCTTCGTGTCGAGGCAAAGCTGATCGGTTTCGGGCGCATCGATGCCAGAGAGACGGATTTTCGTTCGCCCGATCTCGACCGTGTCGCCGTCAACGATGCGCGGGACGCCGCTGATCTCCTCCGCGAGGACGGGGGACGTGGTTGCGACAATTAGCAGGATCGCGAAAGCGCGTATCACGACGAAGGGCTGATGCTCGACGGACCTCATGCTGCCGCCCTATCTTCCTTATCGGCACCGCGCATCACAATCTTCAACGCATCAGCCGCCAACGGCCTCTGCAACGCCTTCGCCTCATCCCAATGGCGCACGCATCCAGACATCGCGCTCTTCATCGGTCGTCCGGACCACCGGCATTGCCTTGGCATGGATCGGCGCGACTACTGCGTTGGCTTGCGTGGTCAAGAACCCATAGACCTGATGGGGACCGGGGATCGGCCTGGACTTGGTGCCTCGATCACCGTTGAACGTCGTCCAGACGCCCGCGAACGCCATGAGCGGTCGATCGTCGCTCAGCGCGAACAATACCACGTCCTTCTTTTTTGGTCCCCGGGTTCGGCTCCGGCGCATATTCGGCAAAGCTGTTGAACGGGACTAGGCAGCGGTTCTCCGGCTTCAGCCAGCCACGCCAGTGATGCGTCCGGCCCGCCTAGGAATTGGCGCGTCGACCAAATCTCGCAATCGAGCCGGTGAGCCTCGGCGAGCGCGCGATCGGCCGTTTCATGGGCCGCCGCGGCCTCACGCGTAAGCTGGCGGTACGCGTTCTCGGCTTTGCGCAGCTCGGCGGCATAGTGCCGGCGATCGCGACCGGATAGCGGAATGTGCAGGATTCGAGCGGCGAACATCCTGGTCATAGATCTCGCTCGCGCTATGCTAATGCGCTTAGGTGAACGTTTTGGGTTTCGCTACGTTAAGGTATGAGCATGAACAGGAATCAGCAGCATATCTTAGACAGGGCGACGGGCGTTTCAGCAAAGCCCGCCACTCCTGACACAGACGCCGACGATCGAAATCCAAATATCATCCCGTCCGACGGTGGTGAGTATTCAAGGGAGGATCCCAGCGCTGGATCAGATCACGCTCTTCGGCCTCGCGGGCCGAAGCTCCGCTTGGTGTGGTGTGAGTCATTACGTGGGTCGCGCCAGCTCGGATAGCATCCGGCCAACGTTCATGATTTGGGATCCTCGCACTGAGGTCGTCAGCTATACCGAAGTACAACGGGGTGAACTTTCCGTTGGATAGTTGTTTTACGAAGGCATAGTTTCCGCCAACGCTCTTAATCGCTGCTGGTAGTCTCGGATTGTCGAGAAACCAATAACGATAGCTCTGCCCGGACATACCTGGCCAATCAATGTAATCGGACATCTAATCCTCCTCAGACTGTGACCTCACGCCAAGGGAGGCGTGCCGGATGAATCGAGGACAGCCATCGGACAATGTCTTGCCGGCCGTATGTGCGATGTCTGTGAGCCCCCATCAGCGCGATGGGACACCCCAATCGATGAGCCCAAGAATGGCAGAGCTCGTCGCTTTCAGTTTTGTTGTCGAGAACATGGTCTTTGACGACCACAACCCCGAAGTTGACCCCTTGCTCTCTGACAAGGGCAATTTGCCATGTGGACATGGCTCTCTCCTATTCTGAGAGCCGTGTTGACCGCGGGCAACGAACCGCTACATTCGGATCGCTGTAAAGCGCCTGTCCCGCGTCGGCTCTCGACCACGGGGCGGTTTCAGGCCGTCGGAAATTCCAGTTCCGGCGGCCTAATCTTTTGGGAACGGAAGCTCCCCTCCCTGGTTATATCTCTGTACACCCAACGTATATACAAAATTGTGTTGACGTTGTCAATACACCGTTATAGGTTTGGGGTTAAAGCAAAAAGAACAGTCCAACATAGGAGGTTACAATGTCCGCCGCCGTGATGGAGACGCCAAGGGAGAGCAAGCGCGACGCCGTGATCAACGTTCGATTGCCGACTAAACTTCGCGACCTGATCGACAGTGCCGCGGCCGTGGTCGGCAAGACGCGAACTGATTTCATTTTGGAGAGCGCGAGAAAACATGCCGTTGACGTACTACTCGATCAACAGCTGTTCTCGCTCGAGACTGCGCAATATGAGGCATTTCTACGCGCTTTGGACGAACCGCCTCAGCCAAATGCTCGGCTGAAGCAACTGCTTGCGAGTAAGTCGCCATGGCAGAAATAAAGCCGTACAAAGAGGCGTTGGGGCCGATACTGGCTCCAACGCCTCTTTTACCATCTCATGATGTTACGCGTTTCGATTGCGGGAAAGTACCGCTCAACGATTGGCTAAAGCACACTGCTCTAAAGGCGGAGGCCCGATCAGCGCGTTGCTATGTCATCCAGCGACGGCAAACTGTCGTCGGGTACTACTGTCTCGCCGCAGGAGCTGTGGCGCACGAAGGCGCTCCCAGAAAGCTTCGCCAGAATTTGCCGAGCCCAACACCTATAGTGATCATCGGAAGACTGGCGATCGACAAGGAGTATCAAGGACAGGGCCTTGGCCGAGCGCTCCTGCAGGACGCCTTGCTTCGTGTCACGAAAGCCTCAGAACTGGTAGGAGCCCGTGCGGTTCTGGTGCACGCCGTCGATCAACAGGCGGTACCATTCTATGCTCGATACGGCTTCAAGACTTTTCCTCACGGGAATCAGACGCTGTTCTTGCCAATCGAAGAAATCGTTCAATCTCTTTGAGTAGCGCGCGCCGCTTCGAGCTGATGCGCTCGGCTTCAGGAGCCGCCTCTTGTTTTTCTTGACCAGCCGGCCTGTAGCCCCGCTGCGCCTAGCGATTCATCCCAAACGCCTAGATCCTTGAGTAACGCGCGCAGCAGCCCGACAGTTTGCGCGGCAGTCGGGGAGGCTCCGCCAGGAAGTATCTCAGTTCGTTTTGCGCAAGATGGACTTCCTCGACCCTTTTCTGGATGAGGCCCGCAAGGTCATCCGAGACCGATTTAGGTAGCGGCGACTTGTCGTGGCGCCAGCGCCAAACAGTCATTCGACTGGTCCGGTAGTGCCGGGCCGCTGCGCCATCGCTGCCGAACACGACCCTGAACAGCAGATCATGCCGGCCGGGCGGCGTTCGGCGCTCGAAGCGCGATGGGGTTACGGTTTCGGAACGTGGCGGCATGTCTCAACAAGAAGGTGCTTGTGTTGCGCGTTCGAGAACAAGGCTAAATATAACGATTAATCTCCCGCCTGCCATCAGGCCATGCACGACCGCGCGGCCGGATTTCGACCCGCCACAACGCCACAATGCCCGTGTTGTATGTGTTTGCCGTCCATTTCAAAGCGCAACATGCGATCGTCTGTGGCGGCTCCAAAAGGGTCAGGAATGCTTGTGCCATCGTGGTTGTGGCGGTGTGGCGGTTCAAACCTCACGGCCCGGTAGGTAGCGGGCGAAGGCATCGTCAAATTGCGCAAGCTGGTAGCCCTTCGGTGTCCCGGTGCCTATCCGGATCGTACCCGGTGCGATCGCGAACGCCGCCAATTGGCGGGCCAGGCCATTGGTGCCAAGCCCCTTGCCGCGGTGCCATTCGGCCCACGGGCGGCCTTCAATTGCATTTAGAGCCAAGACCAGATCGGCTGATGATAGCTTGTCAAGTTTGCGCTCAGCGAAGATCGCGCGAATGTCAGATAGCAGAAGCACTCGGACGGATTGATCGTCGCCGGACGTGCTTGCGCCAGAGCATTGCACAGCTCGGCGCACGCGGGCGGGCCACTCGCCGCCGGCTGCGTCGGCAATGGCGAGCAGCGGGCGCCAGTTGTCCGCCGCCCGGTTGAACACGCCGGCCGGCAAGTCCGGGTCTGCTCCGCGCACGCGATCCGCGTTATCCCGTGCCCACCGCGCGGCCTTGCGGGCGAGCTGGTCGAAATGTTCGGTACGGTCAAATCGAAACGACTTGATTGGTTCGTCCGGCTTCCGCCGCCGCAATTCGATCGGCACTGAGCGATCCGCCAACGTTGCCGGTAATTTGCCAATCAACGCGATGGCACAGGCCGAGTAGGTTGAAAACGAACGCGGCTCGAATTCCTCGCCAACGGTCCGAATGACTGAGCCGCCATGCCGGTGACCGGAATTGAGAATACCCCTCAGTTCCTCGTTTTCAGGAAGGAATGTATCGGCTTCGTCAATTAGCAATGTCGGCCGCTGCAATTCGACAACACGGAAGATCGCAGCAGCGCTTGCATTTGCTGTCGGTAACGGTCGGTAAACGAGGCGTGCAACAACATCGAGCACTGTGGTCTTGCCGCATCCCTTTTCCGGTGACGTGATAGCTAGCCGGGGAGATATGCCGAAGCAATCGATCAAGTGGGTATGAACCGCCCACAGAGCGACAGTCTCGGCCGCGTGATCGAACATGACGACGTGCTGGCGTATACTGATCGCGAGCGCATCAAGCAGCTCCGCGCCGTTGACCGGATCAGGCCATGGTTCCGGTTCAGGTAACCTCAAAGCGTGACCCTGCTTGCTGTCATTTCCCAGTTTTTCGCGTTGGCCTTCGACCAGGCGATCGAGAATCGGAGCCCGAACGTTCAGCCGCTCTGCTGCATCCTTGCGCGTGCGTTCGTATTCAATCAGGCTAAGCTTGGCTAGTCGGCTGATTTCGCTGTCGTCATCCGATAGCACAGGATTTTCCAACTCACCGCCATTCGGCACTGCGATATTTGCGTCGACGCCAGACTGATATCGAACGTTTTGGTTCGAAGAATTATTGCCGGTCCAGCCGCTTTCGACCGCCATGTGAAATACCGTTGCCAGCGTGACGCGCCGACCGTCGCGGGAGGGACGTTCGAAGCTTTCCCACGTTCTTACTTGGTCATTTTCGTTGTATTTCTCTGGCGCGGTCTGTGACCATTCGCGCCAAATCTCAAAACCACGCCCTTCCCACCCCGCTTCATGAATCGCCATGCCGACGCGAAGCCAATCGCTTCGCTCGGTTGCCGGTATGAAGGCAAGTGCCGAACGAACTTGCTCCACGTCGTAGTTGCTCGAAAGGGTCTTCGCTAACTGCTCAGAGAGGGATCGCCCACCGATTGTTTTGTCTTTGAGATAAGCCGGCGGCTCTCCCAAATTGGCTAGAATGCTGTCGACCGGCCGCGCTGTGTCGTTACGGCTTCTCGCCCAATCCTGCATCCAAATTGGTGCGTCAGCCAACACGCCCGCACCATTCATAAACGAGTCCACTGAAGTGACGCGAGGGTGGCGCAACGACAAAGCCGCCGTCGCCCCGAACGTCCAGCCCGTTACGAGCGCTGCATGGAATAGGAGCGCATGGTGTAGGCATCGCAAAGTACAGATGCCAACCGCGTGCGGTTTTCACGATCGCGGTTCGGGGTAAGAGCTCGTGTTGCGCGACGAGAGACCGCAGCGTGGCAATGCCATCGTCGCCGTCGATGTCGATGACGACGAGCCCTGAAAGGGTGCCCGTTGCGATTCCTATGTTGGCGTTCCGCCATTTTCGCCACCATGCTTCAATCTGAGCGGGATCTGTTGTCGCAACTTTGAAGCCGCCTTTCACACGAGGGTGCTTGCCTGCGTTCTTGCCGCAACTCTGGCCGCAGCTACATCGCCCATCTTGAACGGAGTGCAGCGGGAACACATGCCAATTGCGTTGTGCATATTGCAGCGCGTGTTCCAACATTGAGGGTGCTGTCATGCTGGCGGCTCACCCCACGCGATTCTTGCTCGAATTTTTAGTAGTGGGCGCGGCGTCGATCGCTGGGAGGTTCTCGATCCACGAGCGCAAGTCGCCCTCGAGAATAAGGGTACGTCGGCCGCGCTTTACTGCGCGGAGCGCGCCGGACTTGATCGCCTCGTAGAGAGCCGTTCTTCCGGTGCGCGCGACCGCGCAAGCCTCCGCGACGTTGTAGGCAAGGGGTTTTTCCATGACATACTCCGTTGTGATCCGGGAGTGTCCCGGAGTTCGCGCCCGCGTTCGAAGGGACGTTTGCGGACAACAGAGCGATAGGCGGATTGTATGCGAGACGGGAGGGAGTTTTTAATCGGTCGGGCTAGGGAGTACGTTTTCGAGCTAGCGAGTACGTTTAATGGTGGTGAGAATGCCCTCTGGTTTTACTACAGGCGGTGCCGCATTTAGGGGGGCGGCGGATTGCCAAGCCGCCACCATCGCCCATCGAACGGCGGCGACGAGAACCCGAAACAAGGGGCCGCCCTTGCGGCCAGTATCGCCGAGAGTCGCGTCTCCATGATGCCCGATCGCAAAATGCGTGCGATTGGCCGCGCGAGCGATGGCATCGGCGAAGGCCCAAACAACGTCGCGATCGTAGACCTCAGGGCGACCTCTATACGGGGCTGTTGAACCTTCGCGCGCCCGACGATCGGCGGCGATATCCTGTTTCCAGGCATTGTCAGCGACCTTGCGTATTCTCCGAGAGGATACTGGGCCTTCTTTCGACCTGACGAAATCGCCTATAGCGTCGTGGAACTCCTTTCGCACATCCGGAAACATCGCTGCGGCGAGGGTGTTGTAAGTCTTGGCGCGCCCACGCTCGCACATAGCTTGCATAACGGTCTGGTTCTGCGAGGGTAGCCACGTTTCCATTGTCGCTTTGATGTCTTCAGCGACGTCAGCGGTGCTCCGCTTCAAGAGAAGCTTTGCGCGCATGCGGTTAATCTCCGCGACAAGCTTGGTGTCGGCATCTCGCAGAAGAGATGCACGGCTTTCCGGCCGATCTTCGAACGGTGTTTTCGGCAATTGGTAGCGCTCCCCGCATGGGCGCCCGCACAATGAATACGGCGGCAGCGCGGTGCGGAGCCGCGCGTTCGGGGATCAGCCTAGCCGCCGCAGAGAGAACTATATTAGGCCGCCGCGTGGCGGGCAAACCAAAGCGACAGGGACGAACTTTACGCTTCGGAGCCATGGCGCTCATGGCTTGCCTTGAGCACGTGAAGGCATCCTCGCCGGGCCGGAGACCGGCGGTCAAGGCCGCAGCCGCGAAGCGGGGGCGCGCACGCGCCAGCCTTGAGGGCCCCGCCTCCGGTCTGGCAATTCCCACAAATCGCGCAATGTGCCCTTTGTTCAATGCGAATTTCGCTTTGGCCGAAAACGCAAGGTTTGGGGATCAGCGTAATGTTCGTGGCGTGCTTGAAAATGCTCGCGATCCGACCGGCCGCACCTTGCGGCTTTTATCCTGCTATCAAGCGGTCGACGTCTTGCGTCTCGTCACCCATGCGCCGTTCTTCGACAAATTGCGATGCGACCAAAACCGCGAAGAGCATCACAAGAGCAGATTCCGTGCGGACTTGATGCAGTGGATGTGATGGCTCTTTGGCGAAGGCACGCGCGCCCATGGGATCAATGCCACCACCCGGAGCCGCCGCGGCTGCGCCGGTCGTTTGGTATTCAGGAGCAAGAAGGCGTGGTCAGACCTGTCCCGACCGGATGCGAGAAGGTCCGGTATCGTGGATAGCGGACGGTAAAGCAGATATCGCAAAAGCGACGTGATTGACCCGTCGCCGACATGAGCGGCCGACAATTTTTGACTGCAAAAAATCCATCAAACACTATTCCGGCCGCCGCGATTTCCTGATTTCATTGGGACTCGCCGAGATTGACGCGATGGTTTCCTGTCGTTGTGCCGCAACCACCAGACCAGGCGGATAACATGGCCCTCTGGCCGTTTGGACGCAAAAACCCGAGCACCTCGCCTTCTCCTGAGGTTCAACGGATTTTCGAGAAGGTTCATCGGTTTCTCGACGATGAAGCTGCTCAAAACAATGCTCTTCCCGAAGACTTCCGGCGGACTCTCGCGGCGAGCCCCTCGTGCGACCGTATACCAAATGCCGTTGGTGAGTTCGGTCGGACGCCTACCAATCCGATCCCCGTGAATGGCCCCGTTGGCGAACTACTCTATCTGTCACGGTTAGAGACGGCAGGCGGTGTCGCAATTGCATTTCATCGACTGGGTGCCCTCGACGAGATCGACGTATTCGAGGTCGCGTCGGAGGATGGCCGCCATTGGGACGTGCTGTACCTGTCTCTGTACTTCCCTCGCAAATCGAAGCATGTGCCTTCTGGTTATCGCATAATGACCAGCGAGGCGCGGCAGCGTGCTCTGATTCGAGGCACGACATTGCGCGTCGATGGCTTTCCGAGGGGTATTTACTCAGCAGCGATGGAATGCACGAAGCGCTTGATCGGGATGCCCCTTGGAGACTCCCAACTAAAGGCCATCGACGCGCGAAATGATTTGATACGACCCCGCAAGCACGTTGAAGTGCTTTCGCGTCTCAAATTTAGCAGTCAGACTAATGCGCCCCCAAATCAGAGTGCGAAACCAGAGGATCAAGCTTCCGAGTCGCCAAATCAAAAGGCGGCGCACCCTTCGGTAAAGGATCTGCTGATCGCCCGTGCTCCTCCTTGGGATCGGGTAGCTCCAATAGTGATTTCCGAAATAGTTAAAGCGATCACTGACAAGGGGTTATTAGAGGCTTTTGTTTTGCAGTCCATGAATGCAGGTCTCGTAGAGAAATACGCCGCGCTGCGCAGCGATGACGGCCCAATAATCCGCGCACAGATTTCGCATATTCTTTGCCTAACCGGTAACCGTGCAGTGCCTGCTCTCGCCGATGCAATACAGGCGGGACAACGGGACGCCGGGATGAAGGCATTAGCACTAGCAGGCGACACTTTCGAAGCGGCAATCGCCTTGTCGCCAAATCAAACTGTCGCCTATATCGGGCTCGCAGAGATTTACACATTATGCGGGAAAACGGCTGAAGCGAAAAAGTGGGCTAAGCTAGGATTGGTTGAGTTGGAGAAAACGCGCGCAACACCTGCGGGACAGGCTATTCGCTACAGCAACGTTTTCCCGGCTGACATGGATGATCAGCTAGAACGGCAATTGCGCAGCTATCTCGTAGCGACCCCTTGAAACGCGGGAGCAATAAGCCACTCTCGCCAAAGCCTTTCTAGCCGGTTTAAGCCCACGCGATGGTCTCGGTTATGTTCTTGACATATTGTTGCCCAATAGGCTGATGATCTTGGCCGTCGGTAAATAGTTCGGGAGTTATAACGAATGTCTTTTCGGTTGATTGAGAGAGACCGCATTCCTGGGCTCTACAGCGACCGGCGGGTAACCAAACATCCCACGTTGGACGCTGCCCGCAAGGCGGGTGCCATATCTACGCGTGATTATCTGATTGAGGAATGTCGCGGCTGGCCAACGAACCTCGAGGGAAGACCAGTCGAATATCGCATCGTTTGAAGGTAGTCGTCCTTTCCTGAGATCGCGGTTACTGGCCTTCTCGTCTGTCCAGGAGACCGCCGGGGAGGCTGCTGTTGAGCAGTAGCCGGACCACCCACGTAGGAAAAATCCAAAAGGCGTAGTGTTGGATCGCGAAGCATCGCAGCCTCGCGAATTGGAGTGCAACGCTGGCTGTTGCATCATAGCGGCACGGCGAAGCTATGGTGCCCATCTTCATCGACCGTGGCGCGGCACTCGCGCGGTACGGTTGGTTTCGCCAAAGGTCCAAGCTTCGTTGCGCGGGCGAAATTCACGCCTTTGCGGCCCTGCGGTTTCTCGGTTTCAGCGCCGTGACGTTCGTGTCATTCTCAATCCCAAGCACCGGGAAATGCGCGCGGATCGTGTCGGCCACGTAGCTCGGGGCAAGATGCGCGTAGTGCTTTTCCGTCATGCGTGTGTCGGCATGCCCTAGCTGTTCTGCAATCACGCCCATTGGAACGCCGCGCATCGCGAGCGTTGAGCCGTGCGTGTGGCGCAACACATGAAAAGACACGGCTGGCTTGATCTTGGCCTGCTTACAAGCATCAACCATCAGCCGAACTTGCTCCGCGGAGCGCCACTCGCCTGTGTCAGTCGCCTTTGCGGTGTCCGGAGACTTGCCATTTCTTTTCAAGCGTTCGCGCTCACGTTCCAAAGCACGTCGAATGCGACCGTCGTTGCGAAAGATCAAATCATCGCCGACCTTGCCGGCGGTGACCCTGGTGAACAGCCGCTGTCCTTCCGTGGTGAGAACAACGTGGCGCGGTTTGCCAGCCTTACTGTCGCGGATTGTGACTATGCCGGCATCGGCGTTGAAATCGGCAGCGCGCAAGGCGGCAAGCTCGGAATACCGACAGCCGGTCAATAATGCACCGCGAACGAGATTGCGGAATACCGGTTCGCAGGCGTTGACCAAGCGAGTGCATTCGGTCTCGGATAGATAGCGGACCCGCGCAGTCTCCACCGCCTTGAACGGCCGCACGCGACGCCACGCGTCGTCATTGGCGACGTGCCCGGCTTTCCATGCGTGATTGAGAGCCGCCTTGAGAACGGTCAATACGCGGTTGGCGGTCGCACGGCGCCTGCGAATGCCGTCCGAACTCTTATCAGCTTTGCGGTGGTTCGGCTTCTTGCCGCGCTTGCTGCGGACAAGGGGAGGTTTCTCAGCAAGGCCGTGGTGCCAATCCTCTATCCGCTTTGCAGTGAGCTTGGTGACTTGCACGCTGCCAAGTGCTGGCAAGATATGCACGTCGGCCTTGTATTTGCTTTCCCGGATACCCTTGCTGCCGCGTCGCTCCAACGCCTTCAAGTATTCTGTAATAACGTCGGCTACCGTGAGAGGGCCGGTTGAGGTGTCGTGACCGTCCTCACGTCGCAATTCGGAGCGCCACCAATCTCGCGCGGCCTTCTGCGCTTGGCCATAATCGAGCACAGACACGCCATCGGCGTCCTGGGTGTCGTCGGCCAACCCCAACCGAAATTCGCGATAGCGGCCGTCCTCTGCGAACCTGCGGGCAATCCAGGTGCCACCATTGGAAAGTCTCCGGTAGCCAAGGTGAAAGCCGATTTCGAGCCGCCGAAAGTAGGGCTTCGGTCCGATCGGCAGGCGGGCGCGCGCGGTTCGCGTTTCAAGCTTGGTGTCCCGAACCAGGCGAGCCATGGCGATTCCTTCCGACCTGTACCTAACTTTTGCCTAACAGTCGTAGGCAAATCGTCATGTATCACGACGAACGACAACGACCAAGAAATTTCAAGCAGAAAAGTGCGAATAGCACTGAAAAATAGGCATGATTGGCGTTCGCGAAGGTCCGTGACGTGCCGCGTTCGGTCGTCGTCGTTTTTGCTAGAAATGGACTGTATTGCCCCTCTCAAGGCTGAAACAGGGGTTCGATTCCCCTTGGGAGCGCCAACTAGCGAAATCAATGGCGTACATGTCAGTTTAGCGGCGTTAGCGGCAGTCCGGCCATCTTGCTTGCGGTGAGCGCTCCGCCGCAATCAAAGAGGGTCGCGTAGGATGAAGAGCTATTGGCGGATACAGCGCATAGATCGCTTCGATGTCACTTTCGAGAGGTTTGTAGCGGGAAACCTCTCCGAAAATGAGGTGACTACGATAATCCAGCGCCTCGCTTGCAAACATTTAAGTGAGGATGAAATCATCGGAGCGTCGTTGCGGCGTCCGCGCCGCACCGCTCTTCTCGAAACGCTGAGAGGCGGAAAGCCATTTGGGAAGCGAACCACGATCTCAATAGATCATGGCATCACATACATGGCGAGCTACTGGCGAGCAGACGAACTGGACAGCCGGCCAAAGCTTTAGCCGTTGCCTTGGTTTGAGAGATCGGCGACAGCTCTCTGTGTAACAGCGTAACAGCGCGGCACGAAAGAGCCGTCGCCGGGTTGAGGACGGCCTAGAGTGGGCACCCCAGCCGATCTAATTCGTCTGCAAGTTCAAAAAGAAGAATGATCATATCACCGAATTGCAGATCGCGACCGACTACCTGCCTTCCTTTGTCGGCGGGACTATAACTCAGATGGTGCCAGTTAACCGGCCCCGCCTGACAATTGTCAAAATGCACGCAACCTTGGTGATGTGAAATCCAATTCCGTACAGCGCGACCAAAGTTCAGCAATGGCGACCATGCATAAGCATCGCCTCCGCAGTTCGCCTTAATCCATGGGAGGTATCTCTCAAAGAAATCGACATAGAGCGGCGTGATCATGTTCTCTAAAATTCGCGGAGGGAGTGTTGCTGTGTGAGCCGTCTTTCGTAGCGGCGGCCCAATGTCCTTGGTCAAAAAGAACGCTACCCAAATTGTGCGCACGGGCTTGTTATTCACGATGGCAGGCATTAGCGCACCGACCGGCAGGGATACGGTGACTCCGAATTGTGTGGACTTAAATGGCAGGAGGCCGCTCGCCATTCCATTCCAGTCAGCACCATTCTTAATGGCGCTAACTGCGGTAAAGAGGGCGTCTACTATGAAAACGAGATTGCGCATCGTATCAAAGAGACGATGTTGTGAAGTCAATTTCACCGTTCCTGATGGGTGTGTCACGGGTACAGCGCCCCGACTAGGCGGTCGCCGGGTATCTTTTTCGCAGGCATGATCGGCTCTCATTCGTCGGGGAAAGCCGCGCTGGGTTGAGAGATTGGCGCGACGGGCCTCCGAGGTAGCCTTATCCGACATTATAGATAGATAGCGCGAGCCGTTCGGCGGCCTTCCGTCGTGCATTAGCGGCGTCCGTTGCCAGAACGGTCATGGCAAACCGCACGTCAGCGAAATCGTAGCTCACTTGCCACAAATTCGAAGACACCATAAAGACATCAGTAATCTGAGGACGCATTTTGTGGTCTCCTAAGTTGTAGTTTGCCCCTAAGTTAACATGGGCACTAACCAGAGTTCCGCCAGTGGCGATCTAGTGATATAGTGCAGCAACTCAACTGGAGATTTCGCCCCATGTGCAAATGCGAAAAAACCCGAGGCCTTACCGCCTGTCTTGTTTGTTGTGGCTTGCTGTTCGCGCCGCTCGGCGCGAAAAACCCGCCTGCCGCTGCCGTCGGCCACGTCCTGACAACAGCAGTGGCGGGCTCGACATCATTAGTAGGGACCGCGCACCTGCTGTACAGCCTGCCCAACACCGTGACCGGCGCAGTGCATCGATTACCGGCTGAACTTCCGAGGCCTGCCATGCATGAGCCCGATAAGTACCGATACCTGTGGTGTTAGTGCTCGTCTATTTTATCCTGGTGCTGGGTCGTCGCGGGATCAGCGGCCCACTTTCAGATAGCAAGTTTGATAGGCTTCCGAGACCGCGCTGCGCACTTTGTCGGCTCTTCCGCTGGCCCCAATTTCCGGCAAATCCAATTGCCAAAAATCGTCCGATTTCTCTTACCGCTCAGGCGTTTCGGGATATTTCACAGTCGACTATGTATTCCCCGAAAGGGCTGACCGCCCTGACCGCTTTTTGAGGCAAGCCATAGGCCGGTGATCAGTGACGCTTGCCTTCAACCCGGCGGCGCGTGACCCTCCCGCTGGTGCACTGAATTTACTTCCGCTCTCGGTGACATAGCGGAAATGGCCGGACTTGCTGCTGGCTCGACCCGGTCGTGATTGACCCATCTCGGGCCTTTCAATAGCGCGAAGAGGGGGCCTCGTATGTCGCCCTTTGGCCTTTTGAACGAGGATGTAATTATCTCGACTGTACAGTCGACCTTGGCCAGTGGGTACATCGGAGGACGAACTGGGAGAGCCAAACATGGAGAATATAAACAGGGAAGCTCTGAAAAGCCAGTCTACGGCAGAAACCAAGAGGCGTCCCTTCGCGATTGAAGATTCGGCTTCCGCAAAGCGCGTGCACAAGCTTATGGGAGCCGCCGATCTTCAAGATCGAATGGCAAGAATTCGATCAAAAAATTTTGCTGGGCGGTCGCCTTCAGTGATTGTCAGGTATTTGCAAACCCAACTCATCTACGCTCCCTTCGAAACGACGTTTACTCGGCCGTACACTATCGATCGATTTCCCGTGTATAGGGCGCGCGCCAACATCGATGAGCGTAGCGAAAACGTATACTTGGCACGTACGTTTTCTTATCCAAACCCTAGCTTTTGCACTAGTAACGGTCGAGCGAACCTCTCCAGATTCCCTATATTCTATTGTTCAGACGTCGCCGGGACTGCCGTGGCGGAGCTGCGTCCACGAGTTGGTGACGTTGTCTTCCTCAGCGAGTGGATTATCCGCTGCCATCGTCAAAACGAGCATGCCAGCATTTTTCCGCCCACATTAGACTTCCCTAACCCGTGGATAAGCATAGCAGCCAATCAGAGAAAGGGGCGCGTCGTATTCTACGAGGAGCACTTTGGGAAAGAGGTTACGACTAAGGTTGATCAAATATTTTCATTCCTAGGTGAGCTTTTCGTCAGTGAAGGTCCGCCATACTCAATTACATCCGCTTTAGCTTTCTATCTGATTTATGGCAGGCTAATTGATTATCTCGTTTATCCGAGCTTTGTGACGCGGGCCAATACATGCAATTTGGCGTTCCACCCCAACTTTGTGGATGAGTTTTTCAGGATCGATAGAGTATTCAGATTGTGTATCGATAAACCCTTAGAAGACGGGGCTATAGTGCATGTAACCGACGTTGCTGAGTATCGGAACAATGTACTCGCTTGGCGCTCACCGTATTCTGACGAGGACTTACCCTCGATGGAAATTCCTTCCAAGGACATCCAATCTATTTGAAGTGCCGGTCTGCAGCGTTGCTTCAGGATTTTTATGACCACCCAAGGCAACCGGAGTGCGTGATATGCGATTTATTTTGATGGCTGTATCTTTCGCCCTGCTTGCCTCAAGCCCGGCCTCCGCAAGCTGCTTGGAGCTGCTGTCAGGCCTGAAGGATTTACACGACGCCACTTGCGAGCCGATTACCGATCGCCTGCTTGTGAGCCTTGAGGGCGCGACTAGGGCGGAGGTCGCCAAGGCGATGAAGGTCATCGGTCGGCAGACGATCGGCCCGATGGTTCACCTCTTCAGCTCGGCCGACACCTATCCTGGCGGTGTGGACCTCACGTTTGAAGGCGATCGCGTCGTGCTCATCTTTGCAGGAGTTGATGACCCTGAGAACTTCAAGACGATGTGGTTTATTTGGAACCCCGAGTACCACGGTCGAAATCCCAATCCCTGCTCAGACCTTCCGGGCAGCCACTATGCCAGATGTGGCAAGTAGGGGCATATGCGCCCTAGCCGAAGTCATCCTGCGCGCTCCCGTACTCGACGAGCTTGCCGTCCGGCCCGCGCATGATCGCTTCGTCGAACGCGCCGCCTGCGCGATCCGCCGCATCAGCTCCTTGACGAACGCGGCGCTGACGCCCTTGGTCCGCTGCGCAGCTTCGCCTACCTCGGCATCAACATCGCGCATTGGATACTTTCCCTAATTGGGTGCTATTTAGGCGTGTAGTTGCGAAACTAAAACAAAACAGGAACAAAGTCACGCGCCCAAGAGGAAAAAAAGAGGGGCGGGCGGCCGGCCGATATCAATATTGGATTTTGACTGACCAAAGACGCAATCAAATTGAAAATGGCGGCTTTTCACGCTTCCCTGCGGGAGAGCCCGTCACCGCGATCGGCCCGACAGTTCGTATTTCAACTCCCAGGCATTCCCCACCATGCCCGATTTCCACGGCGTCTTTCCCTATCTGGTCTCGCCGGTTGACACAGGCGGGAAAGTCCGAACCGACGTGCTCATGCGTCTTTGCGACAATCTCATCACATCCGGCGTGCATGGGCTGACGCCGCTCGGTTCGACCGGCGAGTTTGCCTATCTCAACAATTTGCAGCGCGCGAGTGTCGTGCAGGCGACGATCGAAGCCGCGAAAGGCCGCGTGCCGGTGATCGCCGGCGTCGCCTCGACCTCGACACTGGACGCGGTCGCGCAGGCGAGGGCGTATCAGGCGCTTGGCGCCGACGGTATCCTCGCGATCCTGGAGGCGTACTTCCCGCTGCAAGACGCGCAAATCGAATCCTATTTTCGCGCCATTGCGGATGCGGTCGATATTCCCGTCGTGATCTACACCAATCCGCAATTCCAGCGCTCGGACCTCACGCTCGATTGCATCGCGCGGCTGTCGTCCCATCCGCGCATTCAATACATCAAGGACGCCTCCACCAATACCGGGCGGCTGTTGTCGATCATGAATCGCTGCGGCGATGCGATCCGCGTCTTCTCGGCCTCGGCGCATATTCCGGCCGCGGTGATGCTGATCGGCGGCGTGGGCTGGATGGCGGGACCGGCCTGCATCATCCCGCGGCAGAGCGTCGAGCTTTACAATCTCTGTAAAGCGCAGCGCTGGGACGAGGCGTTGGCCCTGCAACGCAAGCTGTGGCGCGTCAACGAAGCCTTCGCGCGCTTCAACCTCGCCGCCTGCATCAAGGCGGGACTATCGATCCAGGGCTACGACGTCGGCGATCCGGTTCCGCCCCAGAACGCGCTAACCGCGGACGAGCGCAAGCTGGTCGAGGCGGTGTTGCGGGAGATGAAATGACGGTTGGTTGTTTCGACCTGAAAAGCCGCTAAAACAAAACCGATCCAAAGAGACCTGAAGGACAGACCGATGAACATTCTTCCCGGCAATATGCGTTTCGGTGCGGGCCAGCCGGTCAAGCGGCTGGAGGATCGCCGGCTTCTCACGGGCAAGGGCCAATTCATCGACGACAAGCCGGAAGACGGCGCGCTGTGGCTGCATGTGCTGCGCTCGCCCCACGCCCATGCCAGGATCGTTTCCGTCGACACCAAGGCGGCAGCCGGCATGCCCGACGTGGTTGCCGTTTATACCGGCGCTGATCTGGTCGCCGACGACATCGGCACGCTGCCGACATTGTTGCTTTTCCCGCGGCCCGACGGCTCGCCGATGACGGTGCCGCCGCGGCGGCTGTTGGCTCACGAGGTCGTGCGCTTTGCCGGCGAGGCGGTGGCGGCGGTGGCGGCGAAATCGCGCATTGCGGCGCAGGCCGCGACTGAGGCGATCGCGGTCGAATACAAGGTGCAGCCCGCGGTGGTCGATCCGATCGAGGCCACCAAGCCGGGCGCGCCGGTGGTGTGGGAGGGGGCGCCCGACAATGTCGCGGCGGCGATGAGCTATGGCGATGCGGGCGCAGTGGACGCTGCATTTGCAACAGCGGCGCATGTGGTGTCGCTCGATCTCGTCAGCCAGCGACTGGCGCCCTCCGCCATGGAGCCGCGCTCGACCATCGCCGAGGTCGAGAAGAAGACCGGCCGCCTGATCCTGCATGTGCAGTCGCAGACGCCGGGCTCGACCCGCGATATTCTTGCCGAGGCGGTGCTGAAGCGGCCGAAGGAGAGCGTGCACGTCCTGGTCGGCGATATCGGCGGCGGCTTCGGTCAGAAGACCGGCCTCTATCCCGAAGACGCCATCGTGGCCTATGCCGCCGTCAAACTGAACCGCAAGGTGCGCTGGCGCGGCGAGCGCAGCGATGAATTCCTCGGCGGCACCCATGGCCGCGACCTGACCTCGACCGCCGCAATGGCGCTTGATGCCAAAGGCCGCGTGCTGGCCTATCGGGTGCGCTCGCTCGGCGGCACCGGCGCCTATCTGTCGGGCACGGGCGCCATCATTCCGCTGGTGCTCGGGCCGTTCGTGCAAACCGGCGTCTACGACCTGCCGCTGGTGCATTACGAGACCAAGGCCGTGATGACCCACACCGCGCCGGTCGGCGCCTATCGCGGCGCCGGCCGCCCCGAAGCCGTTTTCGTCGTGGAGCGCTTGATGGACGCCGCCGCTCGCCAGATCGGGATGGACCCGCGCGCCGTCCGCAAGGTGAATTTCGTCAGGCCCGCGCAAATGCCCTACACCAACGCCGTCGGCCAGGTCTACGACTCCGGTGCGTTCGCGCACATGCTGGAGCGCGCGGCCAAGTTAGCGGACTGGGACGGCTTTGCAGCGCGCAAGAAGGCCGCCAAGAAGAAAGGCCTGCTGTATGGCCGCGGCCTGACCAGCTACATCGAATGGACCGGCGGCAACGTGCTCACCGAGAGCGTCAGCCTGCACGCTACCGCCGAGGGACGTGTTGTGCTGCACGCGGGCACGCAGGCGATGGGGCAGGGGTTGCAGACCACCTATTCGCAGATGGTGGCGGCCTCGCTCGGCATCGCCATCGACAAGATCGACGTGGTGCAGGGCGATACGGATCTCGCGACCGGATTCGGCAGCGTCGGCTCGCGCTCGCTGTTCGTCGGGGGCACCGCCGCGGTGGTCGCCGCCAGCGATCTGATCGCCAAAGCGCGCGAGAAGGCCTCGCACCTGCTCGAAGCCGCGATCGAGGATATCGAATATCGCGACGGCGCTCTCGGCGTGGTCGGCACCGACAAGCGCGTCGGCCTGTTCGAAATCGCCGGACACGAAAAAGGCGGGCGGCTGAGCGTCGAGAGCGAAGGCAAGACCGATGGCCCGACCTGGCCGAACGGAACGCATATTTGCGAGGTCGAGGTCGATCCACAGACTGGTCTGTCGCGCGTCGTGCGCTACACCACGGTCGACGATGTCGGTGTCGCCATCAATCCGATGCTGGTGACGGGCCAGGTTCACGGCGGCGTCGCGCAGGGCATCGGCCAGGCGCTGTATGAGGGCGTGGCCTATGACACCGAAGGCCAGTTGCTCACCGCGAGCTTTCAGGATTACTGCCTGCCGCGGGCCGACGAAATTCCGCCGATCGCGGTCACGCTCGATGATTCCGCACCCTGCCGCACCAATCCGCTGGGCGCCAAAGGTTGCGGCGAATCGGG